>Ga0334883_1002462_pt1 | contig 22694 bp, 29 predicted proteins | sample GraSluR1_MG_6_FD_207230 | JGI IMG/M metagenome (GOLD analysis project Ga0334883, IMG submission 207230) | Sludge microbial communities from methane-producing bioreactor in Wageningen University, Netherlands - Granular Sludge_09_05-R1 | ecosystem: Engineered > Bioreactor > Anaerobic >...
ATCACCTCGAGGTCGATCCGGTACAGGCCCAGCCGGCGCCACACCGGCGACTGGCTGATCTGCACGGCCTGCACGCGCCGCGGCGGCAGCGACTGGCTGGTCAGGCTGGTCAGGCCGCGGGAGATCCTCAGGCCGTGGGCGCGCCGGGAGAGCGTGTAGTTGAACTGGCTGGTCACCCGGCGTCCGACGAACCCGATCAGGGTGCTGGCGGTGGGAATGGCGATCACCAGTACCAGCCAGGGTTGGTTGAAGGTGATCCCGATGACGGCGGCGACCACGCCGGTGGCCATGATCGACCAGAACTCGTGGGAGGTGGCGGCGGCGAGCAGCAGGACCTGCGGGGGGACGCGGACCAGCACCTCGTCCTGGGCGCCGAGGTCGACCAGGACGGAGGTGGAGTCGCTGGCGGCGTCCGCCTCTGCCTGGACGCCCTTCGCGCGGGCCAGCAGGTAGTCGCGCAGCGCGTACGCCCTGGCCCGGCTCAGGTAGCGCAGCTTGGGCCGCTCGTGCGAACCGACATCGATCTGCAGTTCGGCGAGCCCGAACAGCCGCGCGGCAAGGGGTTGGACGACGTCGATCGACTGCACCTTGTCGAACGCGACCCGCTGGGATCGCCGGAACAGCACGCCGGAGTCGATCCGGAGTTTCTCGGCGTCGATCACGAACCGGGTGAACCGCCAGGAGAAGTAGCCGGCGATGCCGCTGGCCGCCGCGACCACCCCGACGGCACCGAGCAGGAACTGCAGCGGCGGGAGCGGCTGCGGCTCGCGCCCGATCGGCAGGTAGTCACGGCCGAAGGCGATGATGACCGCGAGCAGGACGACCCAGCCCCGGATCAGCGGGGTGAGCGGGTGCGGCCGCTCGGTGACCTCGGCCGGAGGGCTCGCGTCTGGCCGGTCGGGCGGCGGCGCGACGGGCTCGGTCATAGCGGCAGGGCCTGGGCCTCGCCGGCGACGATCAGCCGGTCCCGCAGGGCCGCGGCGTCAGCCTGCGAAAGGCCGGGGATGTGTCCGGCCGAGTGGATGCTGGCCGTGACCAGTTGTACCTTCGCCAAGCCCCAGGCCCGCTCGATCGGGCCGGATTCGACATTGACCGACAGCATCCGGCCGTAGGGGATCGCGGTGAGCTCCTTGTTCCACAGGCCGCGGGTGATCAGGAGGTCCTCGGCGCGTTCGGCGTAGCCGAAGCTGCGCACCCAGCGCCCGGCGCGGATCACTCGCCACAGCGTCCAGCTCAGCCCGGCGACCGCCGCCGCCACTACCCAGCGCCAGTCGAGGAAGAAGGAGGTGCCGAGGCAGACGATCCCGGTGGCGACGAGGTTGTAGACGAGCGCCCCGAGGCGCCGGACTGTCGCGTAGGCCGGCGACAACCGTTGCCAGTCCGCGGTCGGGGTGAACAGGTCGCTCATGACGGCCAATCTAGCCAAGCGCCCCGGTCGCGTCAGCGGCCGGGAGGCGCGAGGTCGTTGTGGACGGTGAAACGGGCACCACGAGGGTCAACTCCGTTTACGGTCCTTCGGGTTGCGCACCTCCACGCCGCCGAAGCCGCAGAAGCCCTTGACCACGATCCGGGGAGCGACGCCGTCCGGCGGGGCGAGCTTGCGAACCTCGGTGCCGCCGAACACCGCGATCACGCTGCTGTCCACGTCGGTGCCCGGCGGCACGGTGACCTCCACGCCGCCGAAGAGGCAGAACACGTTGAAGGTCAGCTCGTGGGCCTCGAAGGTGGCCTCGGTGAGGTCGAGTTCGACACCGCCGAACATCGCGAGGATCGAGGTGTTCCGCCGCACCTTCCAGCGGTGCTTGCGGGTGGCGCCTCCGAAGATGGCGACGATCTGGTCCGCCTCTTCGCTTCCGTGGCTCTCGTCGTAGTTCATGACCGGACGGGCAGCTGGGCCGGTCGGGCTGACCAGGTCGCGGGTGAGCGGCACCAGGTCGTCGAAGGTTTCGGCCGTCCGCGCTGCCGCGATGCGCTGGTCGCGTTCTGCCGCGGTCAGGCGTCCTTCGGCCTGGGCGGCGGTGAGCAGGGCGATCACGTGGTCGCGATCGGTATCCGAAGCGGTCAGGTCGCCGCCGGCGGCGGGGCCCACGTCCGAGGGTTCCAGGGGATTCGACATGTCTCGAACCTAAGCCCGGCAGGACCGCGCCGGAACCCCGGCGAGGGTGCTTTGGGGGTGCGTTGGGGGCCATCCCCGAGCAGTGGGGGACGGGTGCCGGGCGAGCCGTCTCGATAAGGGTCTGGGCGGGCTACTGTGCGCTCATGCGGAAAATCCTGATCCTGGCCGTGATCTTCTTCGGATCGTCCGTTTTGGGCCTGTTGGTCGCCGGCTGGCTGGTGCCCGGCATGGTCGTCGGCGTCAGCGGTTTTCTCGTGGCCGTGGTGGTGTTCACTGTGGCGCAGAGCCTGCTCACGCCGGTGGTCACGAAGCTCGCCGCGAAGTTCTCGCCGCCGCTGGTGGGTGGCGTGGGCCTGATCTCGACCGGGATCGCGCTGGCGATCGCCCATTCTCTCGAGGGTGGAATCACGTTCGATGGGCCGATGGCGTGGCTGCTGGCGACGCTCGTGGTGTGGCTGGTTACTGCGCTGGGTGCGTGGCTGCTGCCGCTGTGGCTGCTGAAGAAGACCGTGCGCAAGGCCCGCGGCCGGTAGCGCCCGTCCGCTCAGGCGGCGATCAGGCCCTGTGCGCGGGCGATGCTCACGGCCACGAGCCGGTCGTGTACGCCGAGCTTGCTGTAGACGTTGCTGAGGTGCTTGTGCACCGTGCGGGGGGAGAGCCCGAGCCGTGCGGCGATCGTCCTGGCGAGAAGGCCCTCGGAGAGGAGCTGGAGGACCTCCACTTCGCGCGCCGTGAGGTTCAGGGCCGCGGCCGCGTCCGCCGCCGTCCGGGTGCGCTGTTCCTTGTTGCACGCTTCCGCGACGTGGGGCATGAGGAGCATCACCGGAGCGACAGCCTCGGCGAAAAGCGCCTGCGCCTCGGGGCTGAACCCGCCGCGACGGGACAGCGCGAGCAGCCGGGCCCGCTCCTGCGGCTGGCTCTGGTCGAGATCAGGACCCATGGTGATGATCTCGCCGAGAGCCGGGTGCTGGCCGAGGTGCAGGTTGCCCTCGGAGCGGCGTCCACCGTGGCCGATGACCTCCACCAACGCAGCGACCCTGCGCTGGTCGGGCCAGGCCGCGTGGACGTGCAGCTTCCGTCCGACGTCGAGGCCGACAAGGACGGCGATCTCCGCGTGCGCAGCCTTGGCCAGCGTGCTGCACACCATCTGCTCGGCCTGTTCGCCGTTGTCGATCGCTGCGAGGGCGCGCGTGATCAGATCGACGATCGTGATGGCCCGGTCTTCTCTGGTCACCCGCCTCGCTCCCTGGTCTGCGCAGTCGCCAGCTGCGCGTGAGTCGTTGTCAGAAGCAGTCTGGCAGACGTTGTGCCCCGACCTGCGCGGTTTCGTCCCATTGTCGCGCGCGTCGGCGTAATCCGCGGGGAGTTCGCGGGGCGCGTCCGGCTCCGGCTAGACTGCTCCTCGCGCATCGGCCCGTGGGCGGGGCGCATGCGGATGTAGTTCAATGGCAGAACATCAGCTTCCCAAGCTGACAGTGCGGGTTCGATTCCCGTCATCCGCTCCATGCGAAAGGCCTTGTCAAAGGCACCTTCGAGGTCCAGCAAGCACGGCTCTCGCCGACCGCGTTACCTGAAGTTGTCACCTGGCAAGGTCACATTCGAGGTAACACGGTCACTTCGGCCGGGCGGCGTCGAGCAGCGCAAGTACCGTCTGGCTACGCTGGACACTCTCGACGGTGCCTGTCTTGAGCCCGGCGGAACATCAGCTCGAAAACTGAGGCTTTGATGTCGCCTAGCCCGTTCCTGGCGGAGCGCGCCCCTTTCCGGTTCGGTGTACTGGCCGGATGCGGCGGGCGAGCGATGGGCACCTCGAAACGACCGGATCTGCCGATGAGGGTGCGCTCCGCTAGGGGCGCTCGGCTTCGCGATCGAACCTCGTCATTGGCCGTCCGGGTCGACAAGGGATGCGCGGGTGATGAGTATCGGCTTGGCCCGCCCTGCCTTGCTTGCTGAGGTCTCAGGTGGGAGGCCGCGCACGGGTATGAGGTAGACGCGCACCCCGGAGAGGTCGAGGTAGCGAGGTGCGTTGTCCGGACATCACTCGGGAGATTCAGTGGCCTGCCCGTAAGATTCATGATCATCAGGTACGCGCTGTGTTTGCCGTAGTCCTGGGCGTAGAGAACGGCTTGATGCACGCCGCCCGCGATGCCTCGTTTGTCACCCGTGAAGAGTTTGACCTCGCAGACGAGAGGGTCCTCACTGTCCAGATCCGTGAGCACGTCCGACAGCCCCGACGCACTCCTGGCCTGGCTGTAGGGCATGTTGATCCCTTCTCGGAAGAGGAACCTCCGCAGGGCTTGGTCGTAGACCATTTCGCCGTTGGCGGTGTCAGCCTCATAGGCGTTGTACAGCTCTCCGCGGATGAACCACTCAACGTAGCGAACGAACCGGTCGAGCGTGTACAGGACGCTGCTGCCTGCAGCCACGTGGTCGATGAGGTAGTCGAAGAATGGCTGGTAGATGCGCTCGACCAACTCGCGCGCGGCATCGTTCAAATTGTTGCTGGAGCTCAGTCCGTGCCCGAACTTCAGGACGCCCTGCTGACCCTGAGGATCGTCGGCCACGGCATTGATGATTGCCCACGCCAAGGTGGCGCGACCTGCCTCGGTCTTGGAGGGCCAGCTGAACCCGAAGCCGTGCCAGCTCGGGCTCAATCGTCGCTGCTTCTTCCACTAGAGCCACCAGCTGAGGCTGCTTGGCGAGCCACGCTCGCAGTAGCGCGGTCTCGTGACTTAAGGTCTCGAAGCCTTGGGTTAGGCACCGTCGGTAGCGCTCTCGCAACGCCACCTGAAGGTCCTGCTCGGTCCGCATCAGAAGAGTCCTTTCAGCGCGTCAGTGATCATGCTCTCGATAGTCGCACCGGCCACGCTCAGGCCACCATGGTCGTCTTGCAGGTGAACACTAATCCTGCAACACGGGCACAGGACCACCATCTCCACGATGATCTCAGACATGCGCACCCAGAACACAAAGCCGCAGTTGGGGCAGTCGACGTCGACGTCCGAATGAAGCAGTTGGGTGGTCAAATCCTCCATTTCGCGATCTTATCGCGGCGATTCGTCGCGACCCAGTGTCTACCCAGAGACGCCCGGCCATGCCGCGGCGGGCTTGGTTCACCTCGGGGGTTGCAGAGCTCGGGTTGAGTATCTGCCGGACAATGGCGTCATGGTCGAGGTTGGTAAGGAGCGCTTTGAGGCGATGGTCGCTGAGGCGCTCGATGGGTTGCCGAGGGAGCTAGCTGATCTGATGAGTAACGTGGCCGTGACCGTTGACCACACCGGCGGGCCGGCGGGCCTGCTGGGGCTCTACCGCGGCATTCCGTTGACCCGCCGCACGACGGCATACGCCGGGGTCCTGCCTGACCAGATCATCATCTATCACCGTGCCATCTGCGCGGTCTGTCGCAGCGACCTCGAGGTCGCGGAGCAGGTGCGCCGCACAGTGATCCACGAGGTTGGTCACCACTTCGGAATCGACGATGCGCGCCTACGCGAACTTGGATGGTGATGCGGCGCCCAAGAACGTCCGCTCGTGCCGCGAGTTCTGTGGCTGTTCTTCAGATCGAGATAGAGATCACAAGGACCTTTGCGTCGTCGAAAGACCCGGTGATGCCGATCGAGCTCAGCCGACCCTCCATCTGCTTCCAGCCGATCACGTTCGCAGGCTCCTCCATCTTCCATCCGCTGAGCTGAGCGGCGCGTCTGGCAGCGGCCTGGGCGGTCAGGGCCGCGTTCTCGTCGGCGAAGGTGAGTGAGCGCACAATGACCGCCTCGCTGCTCGGAATAACGCCATAGGGGCGTGCCGGGGTCTCGCTTCGTGTCTCTGCTATCACACCGGGACTAGTCCATGTAGCCATCGGGTCCTTGCGCAACAAGTTGAGATCCTGGTCAAGCGCGTTGCAACCCGAGCTCAGGGTGGCAACGGCGATGCACAGCACGGGGAGCCAAACCAGTGGCCTGAGGGTGGGCACCGGATGAGTCTAGATCTGGGTCGGGCCGTGACGACTCAAGTGCCGCGCAGAGTGTGTGAAGGTGGCCTGCGGCGCGGCGTTCCCGAGCATACGACCGCTTCTGCCGCGGTGTGTGAGGGTAGCCTTCGGCTTCGGCCTCCCGAGCACGACCGCCCTAAATGCCGCTGACTGCGCGCAGTGCCGCTAGCCTCTTGGGCGTGGATCTTCGATCGGTCGTGCCCGCGAACAAGTTTGATCTTGTCGCTGCAGATAGAGCCGTCGAACTCGGCTGGCCGGGCGTCCAACCCGTTATTGCCGAGCTTCTCGAGTGGATTCGAGACGCCAACTGGCCGGTCGCCCATACATTGACGCCGCTGCTCAGTTCGATCGGACAGCCCATAGCGCCGTACTTGGTTCCAATCCTGCAGGGAGACGACTACCTCTGGAAGTACTGGGTCATCCAACTGTTGCTAACGGACGCTGCTCCGGAATTGCTGCTTCACTTCACGCCCATGCTCGAACGCATCGCCGAGCACCCAACGGACCAGGAGCGAACAGAAGAGCTGGATGAGGTCGCTGCAATCGCGCTCGGCAAGGTGGAATGACCCAACCAGCGGTCACCACAACGTCCGGATCTGCCGCGGTGTGCGACGGTAGCCTTCGGCTTCAGCCTCCCGAGCACGACCGTCCGCAATTGCCGCAGTCTTTGCGGATCCTCCGGATCGGCGAGTTTCGAGAGGCGTTGCCGTTGCCCGATTCAGTGGCTGGGTAGGGTGCGGTCATGAAGGACCGCCGTCGACTCCTGATCGGCGTTGGTCTTGCCGTGGTCGCCGCTTTAGTGCTCACGACCTGCAGCTTCGGGCCGCTCGACCGAAAGCTGACCGCCCTCCGTCTCGAAGGCATGACACGTTGGGCTCCGGAGACCGCGGTTGGCGTTGAGTACCTCGAGAGCGGTGCCACACCCCTGAACCCGTTCGGGACGAGTATGGCGTTCATCCAGCGTCGAGTGACTTTCGCTGATGCCCAGGAGGCTGAGTCAGCCGTGGCAGTTGCCCTTGCTGCCGCAGACAGAGATGGATGGCTGCAGGGCCAGTACACCGATCCGAACGAGTCCAGAGAGAAGACGCTACTTCTTGGCGTTAGCGGACACCTCGATGTCTATGTCTCGTCTGACTCCCACAACACTCTTGTCGTCAGCCTGACGGCTCTCGAGTGAAACGGGTGCCCACCGGGAGGGCGGCGGGAGCACGGGCGCACGACCGCTGGTAGCCGCGAGTTTGGTGGGTGATCCCCCCGAAACGCACGGTCATCAGCGTGAGGCGTTTTGCGTCAAGGGTCGGGGTGCCTGACCCGCTCGTCGGTCCCTGCATAGCTAATGGGGTTGGTCCCTGCAGCGTGTGATCGGGTTGGTTCGACGAGGGGTCGGGGCCGCCTGTGATGACCGCCGAGCTTGGTGTCTCTATGCCGCGGAAGGCTAGCCCCGACCTGTTCCTGGGTGACGCCGGAACGCCCGCGCCGTTCAGGCCACGATGGCCTCCTCGAGTCGGGCAAGACCGTTGGTCGCGATGGCGGGATCCCATGCCTGGCCGGTGGTGACCACTGCCCACAGCTGGCGGAGCAGGGCGGCGGCGATCACGGACTGCGCCTGGGTCGGCTTGAGCCGGTTGTGCTCCCGCGTGATCAGGTGGCGGTACTACACATCGTTGGCGTGCAGGCAGCCCCACACCGCCCGCCAGGCGGCGGTGCGAAGGCCAGGTCGACCGGCGCCGGAGAGGCGGGCCTTGCCGGCGAAGGTGCCGGAGAGCCGTTCTCTCGGGGCGAGGCCGGCGAGTTTCACGATCGCGCGGGCGGACGTGAACCGGGTCAGGTCACCGGTCTCGGCCAGGATCGCCGCAGCGCCGACCGGGGACAGCCCGTCGATCGAGGTCACCAGCCGAGTGAGGCCGAGCTGGTCCAGCGCTTCGACCATCCGCTGCTCCACCTCGACCTGGTTGGCCCGCGCGGCATCCCAGTCGTCCAAGATCCAGCCGATCCGTTCGAACCCGCCGGCGCGGTGAGCGATCACACCCGCCTGGTCGGCCATCGCATCCCACAGCCCGGTCACGATCCGAAGGCACGGCTTGATCCGGCCTCGACGCACAACCTCCGCTCGCACGAACCGCTCGAACCGGTCCCTTCCCAGCCTGCGGGTCCTGGTGAAGTCGCCGCCATCCCTCAGCATCAGCACTCTCAGTGCCGCGACCCATGTGATCGACTTGAACGGCTGTCTCGCGGTGGCCAGGGCGGCCGGCCACACGCACTCGAGCAGGTCCCGAACCTGCTGCACATACCCGCTGTGAGCATCCACCAGGTGAGCACGGCGGGCACCCAGGTGGCGCAGCCGACCCCACGTCTCATCGACCGCCTTGCTGACGCTTCCTGAAAACTGACCCCTTGCGGGGCTGGGAATCTTGACCCCCTGCCCGAGGCTGTGGGGGTGATCACTGTGGAGAACTGGGCGGAGATCCGCCGTTTGCATCGGTCGGAGGGTGTGGCGATCAAGGAGATCGCGCGGCGGCTGGGGGTGGCGAGGAACACGGTCCGGGCTGCGTTGGCCTCGGATGCTCCGACCCCTTCGATGGCCGCTCGTACCGGCTTCCTTCGCAGGCACCCTCGGGGTGTCGATCACGCTGGCCCCGCCGGCTGACCCGGAGTTCAAGGGCATGGTCGAACGCCGTAACCAGTACTTCGAAACCTCGTTCTTGCCCGGCCGCAGGTTCGCCTCGCCGGCCGACTTCAACACCCAGCTCGACCACTGGCTGGCCGAGACCGCGAACGCGCGTCGGATGCGGGTCATCCAGGCCCGCCCGGTCGATCTGTTCGCCACTGACCTGGCCGCGATGGTGGCCCTGCCGCCGATCAAGCCGCTGGTCGGGATCCCGCACCGGGTCCGGCTGGGCCGGGACTACTACGTGCGGGTCGCGAGCAATGACTACAGCGTGGACCCGCGCTTCATCGGCCGGTTCGTCGACGTGATCGCGACCCCCGGCCGGGTCGTCGCCTCCTGCGAGGGCCAGCTGATCGCCGACCACGAACGGTTCTGGGGCAGGAAACGCACGATCACCGACCCGCAGCATCGGGCGACCGCGAAGATCCTGCGGCACGACCTGGCCCAACGGCGCCGGGCGATCCGCGCGACCCGCACCCACGACGACGGACACCAGGTCGCGATCCGGGCCCTGCCCGACTACGACGACCTGTTCGGCGTCGACTTCGACCCCCACCCCGAACCCGCTATCGGAAAGGACCACTGTGACCACCACGACAACCGACCCGCTCGCTTCGAAGCTGGCCTACCTGACCAGGGTGTTGAAGACGCCCACGATCGGGCGGACCTGGGAGACGCTGGCTGACCAGGCCCGCGCCGATAACTGGTCCCACGAGGAATACCTCGCCACCGTCCTTGAACGCCAAGTCGCCGACCGTGAATCAGCCGGCGCGATGATGCGGATCCGGACCGCGCACTTCCCGGCCATCAAAACCCTCGAGGACTTCAACCTCGACCACCTACCGAGCCTGCGGCGCGACGTGCTGGCCCACCTCGCGACCGCGACCTTCGTACCCAAAGCCGAGAACGTCGTCCTGCTCGGGCCGCCCGGGATCGGCAAGACCCATATCGCGATCGCCCTCGGCATCAAAGCCGCCCAATCCGGCTACTCAGTGCTGTTCGACACCGCCACGAACTGGATCAGCCGGCTCGCCGCCGCCCACCAGTCCGGCGCCCTCGACACCGAGCTGAAGAAGATCCGCCGCTACAAGCTCATCATCATCGACGAGGTCGGCTACATCCCCTTCGACACCGACGCCGCGAACCTGTTCTTCCAACTCGTCGCGTCCCGCTACGAACAAGGCTCGATCCTGGTCACCTCAAACCTGCCCTTCGGACGCTGGGGCGAAGTCTTCGGCGACGAAGTCGTCGCCGCCGCCATGATCGACCGCCTCGTCCACCATGCCGAAGTCCTCACCCTCGCCGGCGACTCCTACCGCACCCGCGCCCGCCGCGAACTCCTCGCCAAGGAACGCAACAACTAACCACCCCGCCCTACAAGGGGTCAGTCTTCGGAAACCCGCAGGGGGTCAATTTTCAGAGAGCGTTGACACGCCTCGGGCAAGTAGCAGCGCAACTGGGCGGTCAACCGGGCAATCAGGACCGCGTCCTTGTCGTCGGTCTTGTCGCTGGTCAGGTCCTCCGTCCGCCGTGCCCACGACGACGCCGCGGGTTGGACGCACACGAACGGCATCCCTCGGTCCGCGGCAAGCTGGGCCAACACCCGCCACCGGTGCCCGGTCGGCTCACACGCCACCGTCACCCCCGCGGATCCGGCCCGACCTGCGCGGTCAGCGGCCCAATCCAGCGCGGCACCCATCGCCCACGCCTTGCACCTGAATGTCCTGCGCGCGAGCACCCTGGAGTCGTGGTCACACACCACGACCATCTGCTTGCGATCAGCCAGATCGATACCGACGATTGCGTTCGTCACCGGAACCGCGGCCCGCAGCCGAACCAGACGGGCATTCCGGTTGCGATCCCCGCGGGACACACCACTACCGTTGGTCATGAACGTCCTCCTTGAGGCGATGGGACTCCAAGCCCAAACAGCGCATCAGGAGGACGTTCGCCACGCCAGACCCCGACCGCTAGAACACCTTCCTATGCCGCAGACATCGAGGTAGATCGCGCCGAGCCGTGGATGGTCGGGCACGCACCGGCCCGGCCGTCCTAGACCACGTAGCCGTAGATCTCGACGGCGGAGGATGGAACGTCGAGTTGGACCCACGCCCCCTCTGCCACGAACCCATCTGTTTCGATCATGGAAAGGGAGTCAGCAGCCAGGCGGAGGAACCCCATGCCGTCTGCGTCGACCTGCTCGATACGGCCAACGACCCGGTTGATGGCCGGGTCCCAACGGAGAGAAGCACCAGCCCCGGCGTCGACGATGGTGTCCTCCGCACGAACGATCCAATTGATGGTGAACTCCACATCGATGGCTTGGCCCACCAGCGGCCGGAGCGAGTCATCGCGCCACCTACCCGCCAACTGTCCAACCGGAGACTCCACAATGAGCTCCGCCGTCGTCGACGATCGAACAACCACACGCATCTGGAACCCCTGGACCCTCTGTGTTCGCCCAAAGCGAAGACTAGGACACAGGGACCCGTTCTGCGCTCGGCAAGCGCATCCGCCTCGGTACGTCACGAGCGGTGGGAGGCAGGCCCATGGGTCGTCTGGTCCGTGCGGTCGCTCTCCTTCTCCCAAGTGAGTGCGCCGGTTTCGATGGAGTACCAACGCTCCCAGCGACGGCCGGTGCGTTGATCGGTAACCAAGACCTTTCGCTCCTCACGTCCACGATCGTGGTTCCACTCGACTTTCATCGTGACGTCGAGCTTCGTGCGGGTACGTCCGCTGCCAGCACGAAGCCGCGTCGTGATCGGGTTCCGCTTGTCGCCCACCCGGACGGTGGCCGACTGCCGCAGGTTCTCCTCGGGTAGGCAGACATCGCAAACCAGAAGCACCGACGGCCCGCCGCAGATCGCACACACCTGATCGACCATGAACCGAGGGTGCCACGCCAATCCCGCCAACATCCGGATCTGCCGCTGGGCGACGTGGACCAATAGCCGCCTTGGGGCGCTCGCCCGCGGGTCAGCGGGGAAGGATCACCTTGTCGGGATCCTCAGCCAGGGTCTGGTAGAGCTCCACGCGTGACCACTGGAGTGGGGCCTTAGCGAAGACCGGTTCAACGGTCTCCCACATCTGGTGGCGATCCGGCCCGACGAACCCGGGGCGGTTCATGATTGGGCGTCGAGCCTGAGTTGGAGGTTGCCGCCCGTTGGCGCCCGAAGTAGGGGCGAAGGGTCAGTCGACGCCGCTCAGGGGCTGCCGGGTCAGGTCGGACGACAGGTGGAGCGCGAGGCTCTGGCCGACGGCCTCCATGGACACCTCGTAGTGCAGGTGATCACCGTCCACCCGGAGTCGCCGAACGATCCGGTCGACCTGTTTCGCGGTCGGAGTGTTCTGCACCGAGGAGTCGGTCTCGATGACGAGGACGCCGGCAGCGTCGGTTCGGCAGGTTCCCGATCCGCGTTCAGCCTGTCCGGTGGGGAGGGCGATCACCACTTCGACGGCGTCGGCGGTGGGCGTGCGCCAGTAGCCCGTCTCGGTGTGCCGCGGTTGGCCCTCGATCCAGGTTCGCTGGACGAAGTGCACGAACGGCTTGCCGGTGTCGGTGAAGGTGATCTCGTCGGTGTAGGAGAAGTCGGTGATCGTCGGGTAGCAGCCGGTGCCATCGCCGCGCCACGTGCCGACCAGACGAGCCAGGGGAGGTTCGAGTGCCATGGGCTCACTGTGCCAGAGCGGGGGGATCCCCAGCCACGACAGCCCGCACGTCCGGCAACCTTCCGAGGCCCGCCGCTCGTAGGTGAGGGCATGAAGGCACAACCCACCCTCCGCGCAGGCATCGCCGCGCTCGCCCTCTTCACCGTTGCCGGCCTCATCTGGGGTTGCGTCGCCGAGGATCCTTCGCGGGCCGTGACGACAGCGACGAGCCCGTCCGCGAGTCAGGTGGCCGCCACCGCGGACGCCACCGAGCGCGACGTGTCCCGGATGGGCGGGCCGGCCGAGCGGGACGGCGTCCGGTACCTGGCCAACTTCTTCGCCTCGCCGAGCGGCAACTTCCTCTGCTTCATCAGCGCCGCGGGCGCCGGTTGCGCCGGGAGCACCTGGGACGCAGGCGTCGAGCCGTCCCGGAAGATCTGCAAGGACGAGGGAGGCGTGATGGGCCCGGAGTTGTGGGGGACGACGCCGGCGGCCTGGGCCTGCGGCACCGATCCGCACTCGCTGCCCTTCCTGGCCAGCGGCACCGACGACGACAACCTGGGCGTCGCTTGGTGGGACGCCCGGTTCGGGGCGTCAGCACCGTTCCCGCCGGAGCCGTCCCAGCAACTCGCCATCCTCCCGGACGGAAAGGCCCTGGTTGCCGGTGACTTCCGCTGCTCCGTGGCGAAGGACACCGTGACCTGCCGCAACTCCCGCACGGGGGAGGGCTTCCGGGTCAGCCGCGCGAAGGTGGATCTGAAGGCGTAGGTCAGGCACCGACGTGTTCCCGGCCTCGAAGTGCGTCCGGGTGGATCGGCTCAGCCGAGCGGTGCCAGCATCTGCAGGCTGGAGCCGCCGCCGTCCAGCAGCTGGGCGAGTTTCGCGTTGAACACGGCGTTCGCCGGGTTGGAAAGGTGAGCCTCGAATGCGTCAGCGTCCACGTAGCGCTCGACGACGATCATCGCACCGTTGCCCTGGTCGTGATAGGCCTCGAAGCGCTCGTTCCCCGGCTCGGCGCGGACGACCTCGCCGTACTCGAGGAGGAGCGCGGACGCCGCCGGCAGCACGTCGGGTGGAACGGGAATGGTCGCGATCAGATCGATCCGGGGCATCGTTGCCTCCTCTACAGGGCCTGGCCCGATTCTAGTGACCGGGCAGTTGCCGAGCGATGGAGTCAGATGACCGCGCGGACGGCGGGGTAGTGGCAGGCGACCAGATGGCCGGGCTCGACCTCGATCTGGGCCGGAATTTCGGCCGCGCACTTCTCGGTGGCGATCGGGCAGCGGGTCCGGAAGACGCAGCCCGACGGCGGGTTCTGCGGGCTCGGGAGATCACCGGAGAGCAGGATGCGTTCGCGATCCCGCCGGGGCTCGGGCACCGGAACGGCCGACATCAGCGCCTGGGTGTAGGGGTGCATCGGACGCTCGTAGAGCGTGTTCCGGTCAGCGACCTCCATCATCTTGCCCAGGTACATCACCAGCACGCGGTCGGAGATGTGCCGCACCACGGACAGGTCGTGGGCGATGAACATGTAGGCCAGGTTCTGCTCGTCCTGCAGGTCCTCCAGCAGGTTGACCACCTGCGCCTGGATCGACACATCCAGCGCAGAGACCGGCTCGTCGCAGACGATCAGTTTCGGCTTCAGCGCGATCGCACGGGCCACGCCAATGCGCTGGCGCTGGCCCCCGGAGAACTCGTGCGGGTAACGGTTGTAGTGCTCGGGGTTCAGCCCGACCCGCTCCATCAGCTCCTGGACGGTCTTCTTCACCCCGCCCGGCGGCTTGATGCCCTGGATCTCGAACGGGGCGGCGATGATCGCGCCGATCGGGTGCCGCGGATTCAGCGAGCCGTAGGGATCCTGGAACACCATCTGCACCTGGCGGCGCAGCCGGCGCAGTTCCTCGCCCTGGATCTTCGTGACGTCCTTGCCCTCGAACTCGATCGTCCCACCGGTCGGCTCGAGCAGCCGCAGCACCGTCCGTCCGGCCGTCGACTTGCCGCAGCCGGACTCGCCCACCACGCCCAGTGTCTCGCCGGAGTCGAGAGTGAAGCTCAGCCCGTCGACGGCCTTCACGGGGTCGCCCTCGGTGCGCACGAGCTTCTGGTTGAAGGTCGGGAAGTACTTCTTCAGGTCGGTGACGGCCAGCAGGCTCACGGTTCTCTCCTACAGCCTCGGGGCGATCTGCTCGGCGAACAGCTCCGCGCGCTTCGCCACGGGGATGTGGCACCGCGAGTCGTGCTTGGGGTACGACTCGGTGAGGTCGGGGACCACCTCGTCGCACGCGCACGAGGCGAACTCCCGGAACGCGCAGCGCGGGTGGAAGGCGCAGCCGGGCGGGATGTTGATCAGGGACGGCGGGTTCCCGGCCACCGGCACGAGGCGCTCCTGCTTGAGCCGATCCAGCCGTGGCATGGACGTGAGCAGGCCCCAGGTGTAGGGGTGGTCGGGCTGGTGGAACGCGTCGTCGACCTCCGCGTACTCGACGCACTTGCCGCCGTACATGACCAGGACGTCGTCCGCGATCTCGGCCACCACCCCGAGGTCGTGGGTGATCATGATGATCGCCGAGCCGAACTCCGACTGCAGGTCACGCATCAGGTCGAGGATCTGGGCCTGAACGGTCACGTCGAGGGCCGTGGTCGGCTCGTCGGCGATCAGAAGTTCCGGGTTGTTGATCAGGGCCATGGCGATCATCGCCCGCTGCCGCATGCCACCGGAGAACTCGTGCGGGTACTGGTCGACCCGCTTGCCGGGGTTCGGGATGCCGACCCGGGCGAGCATCTCGATCACTGTGGTGCGGGCGGCCTTCTTCGAGATCCGCTCGTGTACCTGGATGGCCTCGGTGAGCTGCTGCCCGATCGTGTAGTAGGGATGCATCGCCGAGAGCGGATCCTGGAAGATCATGGCGAGCTTGCGCCCGCGCAGGCCGCGCAACTCCTCGTTCGAGATCTTCAGCAGGTCCTGGCCGTCGAGCAGCACCTCGCCACTGATCCGGGCGTGGGAGCCGCGGTGGAGCCCCATGATGGCCAGCGACGTGACCGACTTGCCCGAGCCTGACTCGCCCACGATGCCCAGGGTCTTGCCCTTCTCGAGGGAGAAGGTGAGCCCGTCCACGGCCTTGACCACACCGTCGTCGGTGGGGAAGTGCACCTTGAGGTCGGTGACGCGGAGGAAGGGATCGCCACTCATCAGCTCACCTTCACTCTCGGGTCGATGAAACCGTAGGAGATGTCAACGAGCATGTTCGCGATGACGTAGAAGGTGGACACGATCATCACCATCGCGACGATCGTGGGCAGGTCCATGTAGGTCACGGAGTGGACGGCGAGGTAACCGAGTCCGTGCATCGAGAAGACGCTCTCGGTGATGATCGCGCCGCCCAGCAGCCCACCGAGGTCGAGGCCGGCTGCGGTCACGATCGGCGTCAGCGCTGCGCGCAGGCCGTGCCGGAAGATCACCTTGCCCCGCGCGACGCCCTTTGCGTTGGCGGTGCGGATGTAGTCCTCGCTCAGTGTCTCGATCATGTACGCGCGGGTGAGGCGGACGTAACTCGCCGCGAAGAAGAAGGCCAGCGTGATCCACGGCAGGATCAGGTTCTGGGCCCACTTGATCGGGTTCTCGAAGAAGGGCACGTAGCTGGGGATGGGCACCCATCCCCACTTGATCGCAGGGAAGGTCAGCAACACGAGGCCGACGAAGAAGGTGGGTAGCGAGAAGCCGACGAGCGCGGCTCCGACGATGCTGCGGTCGGGCCATCGGCCCTTGTTGAGCGCGGCTATGATGCCGCCGCCCACGCCGATCAGCATCCACAGGATGAAGGCGCCGATCGCGATCGACAAGGAGATCGGCCACGCCTCGGCCACCATCTCGTTGATGGTCCGGTGCTGGGTGGGCGAGTAGCCCAGGCACGGTGCCGGGCAGTGCACGACCTGCTGGGGGTACTGCTGGCGGAGTTCCTCGTTGTCGGGGAAGTCGCGGCCGACGAACAGGCCGGAGACGAACTTCCCGTACTGGACGATCACCGGTTGGTCGTAGCCGAGGGCCTTCCGGTTCCCCTCGAGGATGGTCGGAGTGCAGTTCTTGCCACAGGTGTACCGGGCGGGGTCGATCGGCGAGGCGTAGAAGATCGCGAACGTGGTCGCGGTGATCAGGAAGATCATCGCGACGACCGACACCAGCCGTCTCAGGATGTAGTAGAACACGCAGTCTCCTTGGAGGAGTCGGGAGGTGCGCCGAGGCGCACCTCCCGACCCTTGCTAATCAGTGCTTGACGCTGACGGTGGCCAGATCGTAGTAGCCGGTGAACGTGGTGTTCACGACCGCGCCATCGACATTACTGCCGTGGACGAACAGGAACTGGTCATTGATCAGCGGGATCACCGCGTAGTACTTCGTCACGGCCTCGGCGTCGAGCTGACCCCACGCCTTCTCGCGCGCGGTGCCGTCCGTGATCGCCGCGGTCTTGTCGATCTCGGCGTTGAACGCGTCGTTGGCGAAGTAGCCGTAGTCCTGACCCGGGCCTCCGGCGCTGATCTGGCTACGGGAGTCGAGCAGCTGCGGAATCACGGTGGAGGCAGACGGGAAGTCAGCGCCCCAGCCGGCCCAGTAGAGGTCGTACTTGCTCGCCGAGTCCGGGGACTGCAGCGTCGAGTAGTACTGCTCGGCCGGGATACCGATCAGGTTGGTCTGGAAGCCAGCGGCGTCCCAGCCGGTCTTGAGACCCGCGAAGACCTTGTCGAGCGTGTCGTTCTTGCGGTACGCCACGTTGATCTTCACCGGCAGCGTGAGGCCGGCCGACTCCAGGACGGTCTTCGCCTTGGCCGGGTCACCCTTGTCGCCCGCCAGCAGCGGGGTGTTCGGGAACGCCGGGAGTGCCGGGTTGATCAGCGAGTTGGTCGCCTTCACGACCTGGTCGCCGCCCGCAGCGGTGACGTAGGCGCTGCGATCCGTGGACAGGGCCAGGGCTTCGCGAGCCTTGTCGTTGCTGAACACCTTGGACTTGAAGTTCGGCGTCAGGTAGCGGGTGTAGGGGGAAGCGACGTTCGAGTACCGGCCTTCAGCGGTGGCGACGTTCGCCAGCGCGGTGACCGGGGCCTGGTCGAAGGTGATCGCGTTCTGGTCATCGCCCTGGTTGGCGATCAGGCGCTCGTACAGGGTCTCCTGGGTGAGCGATTCGTCCCAGACGATCTTGTCCGGGTAGGCCTTGCGGATCGTGGTGTCGGTCGCGGGATCCCAGTTCGGGTTGCGCACGAAGGTGCCGCCCTTGTTGGTGGTCCATTCGCCGTCCAGCATGTACGGGCCGTCGGAGAAGATCGCGAAGTTCGACTTGTCGCCCTGGTCCTGATCCTCGCGGAAGGCGCCGAAGGCGGTCATGGTCAGGGCCATGTTGAAGTCACCGGAAGGCTTGGCCATCTTGAAGGTGATGGTGTTGCCGTCGCACATGACAGCCTTGTCGTACAGGTCCTGGCCGGTCTTCTTGTACGGGCCGGCGTACTTGGACGAACCGTCGGCGTTCTTCGGGATGTCCAGGTACTGGATCGCGTAGTTCGGGCCGCCGGTGATCACGTCGACCGCGAAGGTGCGGGAGATGCCGTACTTGAAGTCCTCGCAGGTGACGGCCTTGCCGTCCTGCCACTTCAGGCCGTCCTTGAGCGTGAACGTCCAGGTCTTGCCGTCAGCGCTCGCGGTGCCGGTGTCGGTCGCGGCGTCGGCGACGAGGGTCGACTGGTCACCGTCCTTGCTCACCGGGCCGAAGGTGGTCAGCGTCCGGGTGAACAGCCGGTTGCCGGCCTCGATGTTCACGCCGACGTAGACCCGCTGCGGATCCCAGTGCTCGGTCGCGGTGCCGGACAGGATGTACAGGGTGCCGCCGGCGCCGGTTGCCCCACCCGGTGCTGCCGACGTGGTGCCGGTTCCGGTGCCACCACCGCCACACGCGCTGAGCGCCAGGCCCAGCGCCAGGGTTGTCGCGACACCCGCGACAATCTTGACTCGCTTCATCGATTCTCCTTCGTGTTTGTTGCGGAGATTACTGGTGCCTGCCCTCACTGGCGGTCGGCCTTCGGGTCGAGCGCGTCCCGCAGCCCATCGCCGAGCAGGTTGAACGAGAGCACCACCAGGAACAGCGTGATGCCCGGGAACATGAAGTAGGCCGGATCGGACGTGGCGTAGTGCACCGAGTCGTTGAGGATCGAGCCGAAGGACGGGGTGGGTGGCTGGATACCGACGCCGAGGAAGCCCAAGGCGGCCTCCGTGGCGATGTTCTGGGGCATGATCAGCGTGCTGTAGACCAGGATCGGCGCCCAGAGGTGCGGCAGGAGTTCGGTGAAGTAGATGCGGGTGCGGCTCGCCCCGAGAGAGTTCGCGGCCTCGATGAACTCACGCTCCTTGAGCGAGAGCACCTGGCCGCGGAGGATCCGGGCGAAGTACGGCCAGCCGAAGAAGCCCATGACCAGGATCATGAAGACCATCGACGGGACTGTCCGGTCGGTGTTCATTGCGGCCTGCAGGGCGTCGATCACGATGGTCGACAGCGCGATCAGCATCAGCGTCTGCGGGAAGCTGAGCACGAAATCGATCACGCGGGAGAAGAACCAGTCGATCCGGCCACCCGCGGTGCCGGAGATGATCCCGATCACCGTGCCGAGCACGGCGGAGAGCAGCACGGCGCTGGTCGCGACGATCAGCGAGACGGTCAGGCCGGCGATCACGCGGGAGAAGATGTCCCGCCCCGTGCCTGGTTCGACGCCCATCGGGTGCGCCCAGGACACCCCGCCCGCCGGGCCGATCGGCATCGAACCGAGGCCACCGACGAGATCGGAATGGGCGGTATACGGGTCGATCCAGCCCGCCTGGATCATCAGGGGCGCGCTCAGTGCGAGGAGGATGAAGAAGATCGCGGCACCGAGCGCCACCATGGTGACCTTGTCGCGGGTCAGCCGCGCTCTCGTGATCTGCCACGGAGTGCGTCCCGCGATCGGAACCGCGCCGTCGCGCGCTTCGACAGCGGTGCTGTCTGCCATCCGGACTCCCTCTTCCACCCCGTGACGGCGGCACACGATACTGCACGACCCACAACCCACGGATTCGCGTAATCTAGCACGCGCTCTGCACCTGCCGAAGGGCCTTGTGTCGCTGGGGAAAAGCGTAATCAGAGCGTTATCAATGTGTGGTATTCATCACGCGCCGAAGCGAGCGGGCGCAAATCAGCGCAGATCGTCCCCGTGGGCGAGTCGTCGTTCGGGCACGATCCGGGTGCGGGTTTCGGACGCGCCGCGCCACTCCACCGGACGCGCCTCGAGCTCGGCCGGCCCCCCGGAGATCAGCCGGATCGCCTCCGTGGTGATGGCCAGAACCTGCTGCTCCACCCGGGTGCGGAGACCGGCGAGTGCCGGATCTGTTGAGGTGGGGCCGTTCAGCCTCAGCCAGAGCGCATCTCCCTCGGCCAGTCGGGTCGCTTCCGGGTGCAGCAGCGCCAGCGCGCCGTCGAACGTGGCCGCGGCGTCGGCCCCTCGCTCCGCGTCAACCTCGGCAACGGCGCGGACCGCACGCGACCAGTACGTGTCGTCCCACGAGCGGGTGGCGCGCTCGGCGATCCGCAGCACGTTCGGTGTGAGCAGGTGGGCGACGAGGTTGCCGAGCCAGGCAACGGCGATGCCGACGCTGATCGACCAGAGCACCGAGGCCAGTGACTGGGCCGCGGGCAGGTCGACCAGTGCGAGGATGACCAGGGCCAGCAGGGGAAGCCCGAGCGCCCCCAGCAGGAGGAAGTGGACGGCGCCGAGCCGGCGTGACCAGGCGTACCAGCGGCGGGCATCAGCCACCCTCGCCCCGGTGCGGTAGCACTCCTCGACGAGGTCTGCTTCGACCGGGCTGAGGCCGGCGGCGAGCGCCGCATCCCGGTCGAGGCTGCGCAGCCGCTCGTCACGAGTCTCGACGGCGATCCGTGGTGTGGACGCAGTATTCATTCGTCTCCGCTTGCCGGGGTGGTGGCGTCCATTCTGCCGGGTACCCGAGGCGCGCGGCTCAGTCGAGCCGGATGCCGAGTCGCTGGGCCAGGGCGGGCGCAAGGTCGAGGAGCTGCTCGAGGCTGATGCTCGCCCCACGCAGGCCCTCGATGTCACCGATGTCGGCGAGCCGGGCGCCGCGGAGGTCGACATCGGCAAGCCGGGAGCCGGAGCAGTCGAGCCGGTCGACCCGGGTGCCGGGAAACGCCAGTCGGCTCGCCGTGGCGTGGCCCAGGTCGAGGTCGGTGATCTGGCAGTCGGCGAAGACGACGTCGGTGAGGTGGGCGCCACGCAGGTTCAGGTAGCCGAGCTTGCACCGGTTGAACCGGACACCGCGCCAGTTCGAGTCGTACAGCTCCGCGGATCCGATCCGGCTCTGCTGCACCTCGACGTTCCACCAGCCCGACTCGGGCGCGCTCAGCGCCACCACTTCCAGCCGCTCGACCACCGAGCCCACCACGGACGCTCCGGGCGCGGCCCAGGACCGTGCGGTCACGCCCGACAGCAGGGACGCGCCGAAACGTCGGCGGCCCGTCCAGACCAGTTCGTCGGCGGTGAGGTCGCGGATCGCCACCTCGTCGAGGTCGTCGTCGCCGTCCAGCGCGACCGCGTCCGGCACGGCCGCCAGCATGCCGAGGGTGGGTGGGTGCAGCCGCGGGGCGTCGGGTCCGTCCCGTTCGTCCGTGGTGGCCATGATCCGCACCCTACGCAGCCCCGCCGACAGCCGGGGACGGTTCCCGACGGTCCGGCTTTTCCGCAGTTTCGGCCCGGATCCGGGCCCTGTGGACAAGTCGGACCGAGTTCGGAACCGTCCCCGATCTGGTCCGAGTTCGGAACCGTCCCCGATCTGGTCCGGATCAGCCGCCGTAGTCGTAGAAGCCCTTGCCGGTCTTGGCGCCGGCGCGGCCCTGATCGAGATAACCCTTCAGGAAGGCGGCGTTCCGGGTGAGCTGGGCGTCGCCGGTGGCGCGGGCCCAGTAATCGGTGATGTGCCACGCCGTGTCGATGCCCACGTAGTCGAGCATGGCGAACGGCCCGTTGGGCATCTTCGTCACCGTCGTCCAGGCGAGGTCGACGTCCTCGATGCTGGCGACCTCGTTGGCGGCGAGGGTGATTGCCGCGCCGTTCAGGGCGTTGTACATCGCGTTGAACACGTAGCCGGGGCTCTCGCGGCGGAGCCGGATCGGCACCTGGCCGATCCGGGCGGCGAAGCCGAGCAGTGTCTCCACGGTCGCCTCGGACGTGCCGGGGTGCGGCATCACGTCGACGATGGTGGCCGACCAGACCGGCTGGTGGAAGTGAAGCGCGGCGAGGCGGTCCGGCCGCCCGGTGGCGTCCGCGTACATCGACGGCAGCAGAGAAGAGGTGTTCGTGGCGAAGATGGTGCGCTCCGGGCAGTAGCGGTCGAGCTCGGCGAACACGCGGCCCTTCAGTTCCGGATCCTCCGGCACCGACTCGGACACGAGATCCGCCTCCCTGGCGGCCTCCGCGATCTCTGTCGTGCGGGCGATCCCTGCCGCGGCGGCGGCCAGGTCGACTCCCGCGAAGGCGGGGTCGTCGGCCACCTGGCGAGCGAGGCCGGCCAGCCGTGCGGCGGCCACCTCGAGCGCGTCCTCGGACTGGTCGACGAGCACCACCTCGAAGCCGTGGGTAGCGCACTGCAGCGCGATCTGCTGGCCCATCGTCCCGGCGCCGACCACCAGGACCTTCCGGATCTCCGCGGCTTCCATCGGGACCTCCTCGTGTCGATGCCCATCTTCCACCCGATGGCTTCGGACGCAGGCCCGCCGCCCAGCCGGACATGGTCGGGTTGGCGGGGCTCGGTCAGGTTGGCGGGGGCCGCGCACTGTCCGGGAGTCCTGGAACGGACCTGCTGAGGTCCGGCTCCGGAATTGGTGAGGCCCCGCCCTGGATGGAAGGCGGGGCCGCGTCCCCTATCCCTAAAGGACTGCCACTGGCATTAACACCTGCCGAGCAGTGTAGTCAGGGGCCGGGGTGAATCTGGCGAACCGCGCCCGCGAGTTTGCCGAGGATCTGGACGGAGCGGGAGCGAATCGGCAGGCCGGGGGAATCCGCGGAAGGGAGCATTTCTACCCGGGCCCGCAGGCGGGTAGCACGAAACCGGCACCTACCTCGTCCCGGTTCCATGGACTAGGCTCCTTGGCGATCCATCCGGAGGCGCAATGGCTGAGCTTGGGATTGGGGAAGTGCTGGACCTCGACCAGCTTCACAAGATGCTCGAGGACTTCTCCGAGGCAACGGGGCTG
>Ga0334883_1002465_pt1 | contig 22661 bp, 20 predicted proteins | sample GraSluR1_MG_6_FD_207230 | JGI IMG/M metagenome (GOLD analysis project Ga0334883, IMG submission 207230) | Sludge microbial communities from methane-producing bioreactor in Wageningen University, Netherlands - Granular Sludge_09_05-R1 | ecosystem: Engineered > Bioreactor > Anaerobic >...
CGATAAAAAGCATGACTGCCAGCCTGCCTTTTCTTTTCAAACCCAAGATGATGCAAGAGTTTATCCATATCTTCAGGAGATATTAGTGGTAATCTGGTCATATCGCTACCTCGACCTGGTGAACACCGATGAAGCTACTGCCTGAATATTCTGGATTATCCTCTTCTTTTATATACAGTTTAATAGCCTCTTTTATCCTATTATCCAACTGATCCAGATCTTTAGCCTGAGTATGACATCCAGGCAACTCTGGAACTGATGCAACATACAACCCATCTTCGTCCTGTTCAATAACGACTGTGAATCTTCGCTTTATCACCAATCATTTCCCTCCTTTACTTATGCAGAGTGATGTCACTTAATATTATTTACTAAATAATCATTAGATACTAGATGCGTTCACATATATTGCTCAGGCCCAGCAAAATTCACTGTACGCACATTTCCGGCAGTACTTGTTCTTACTCGGTTCCGGGGGCCGGGCTGCAGCAGCTATCTGCTCTACTTCTCCAATAGCCGCTAGTATTTCCACTTCATTCTTTTCGTCAAGCAAAACATCAATCTTTTTCTTCTCCTCTGGAATTAACAATTCACCTCGGGCATCTATACCCATTTGTTTAAGCTGAAGCAAATAAAACAGCAGCTGCTTGCTGGCGCTCTCAACAAAGCGGGAGGATTTCTTCACTTCCCCTACGACGACCTGTCCATCTTCAGTACGAATCAAATCGAGCTTGGCGTTGCCCAGGTCAACTTCTTTCTTTTCCCGTTTGTAGGCATGTTCACCAATGATGCGACCGATTAGAATATTTTCATCATCTTCATCAGGCTCCATCTGATGAATCATAAGCCAGACTTCGCGTTTGCATATATAGTAGTACCAGATGTGGGTACCTGTTACTTGAAATTCCATAACTCTTTCCCCTTACAAAGCAACTCTTTCCATACTGAAATCGCTGAATTGCTTAACCCCCTTATAATTCCTATTGGTTGCGGATACAACTTTCTTCTACCGACATTTTGCTTGGCAACTACCATATAGCATACGCGTCACCTTCAGGTTTAAAACCAGTATCACCATGACCTTCTCCTTTATAATATGTATCAACAACGTCCAAGCTGATATGGAATATTCCGCCAGCCATACTATCTGCAAATGGATACAGCCATCGAGCGTTTTTTTGCACCGAAATAATGTATTGCTGAAAAGGGTTCTTAAACCGATAAAACTCCTCTCGCCGTTCCCATCTATCATCAACCTTACTTAACTCCAAAAACCTGTTCCAGATTTCCCTCGCCTTTTCATCGATTTCAATAAATAGGTCAGCTTTTTCATAATTCTCATCAATAAGTTTAAAATCCTGGATCTTCTCATAATTCAAGGCGTATACCGCTTCCAGAACGTTTTCCGATTCAGCATCAGAAAGTATCCCCTGGTTCAGCAATTTATAATAACTGCTGCTCATATCATAAAAGTCCTTTTCCTCAATGCACCCCTGAATAGAACAAGCCTCAATGGTTTGCCTGGTGGCGTCAAGCAAGGTGCTATCATATATGAAGGATGAATCCGGTTTATTGCCCCGTTTTATATAATATAACTTGACAACCCCCTTACCTTTGCTCAAATTCCGGTTGCATCTCCCGGCTACTTGATTTACAGAATCAAGGGGCCCCATATCCCTGAAAACGATGTCCAGGTCAATGTCCACACCAGCTTCAATTAACTGCGTACTGACCACTACTTTTCGCTTCTCCTGGTCTTGCTTGATTCTCTCTATTCTTTTTCTTCTCTGGGCAGGTACAACATGAGATGATAGATAATAAAAAGCGTTTTCTGCTGCATCCAGTTCATTAATGAGGGCCTCATATACTATCTGTGCGGATTTAATGGTATTCATAACTACCAGTATATCCTTTCTCTTATTGTTTAAAGCTTCTTTTATTACGATTTCCTGAAATTCATTAATATCTATAATTTCATCTATGTTTATTTCCAAATTAATACGGTTTAAAGCACGATAATATTGTTCTTTGTCGGCGACCAGTTCATATATTTCGCCTTTCGGGAAAATCAATGGCAACGTTGCAGTAACGAAGATGAAATAGCTATCCATGTGTTCAGCCATATAATTGCATATTTCCCGCAGCAGGTACCAATATCTATGGGGAATTGCTTGAATCTCATCTAAAATAACAATTGAATTTACTATCCTATGGAACTTTCTGGATGCTGAATTACGGTTGGTTATCAAGCTGTGAAACAACTGCACAAAGGTAGTAACAATAATAGATGAATTCCATCCCTCAATTATGAATTTTGAATCCAGGGCTGAATACTCCAGATATTCCTCATTATTCTCAGCCGCTTTATAAAAGCCATCCGCCAGGTAATGATGTTTTAATAAAATGTTGTTTCCAGGCTCCCTGCCGCTGACCTTGGTTAAGACTTCGTTAAAAACCTGGTAGTTTTGGTCAATTATACTGGTAAAAGGAAGCGCATATATTATAGACCTATTAATTCCTTCCCGTGAAATAAGACATTCCCTTATTTTTACGGCGACAGATAAAGCATTGAGGGTTTTACCTGTTCCTGTGGGAACATTAATAGATAGAACATGCTTCCCCTGTTCTATAGCATTAGTCACATCTGCGCTTGCTTGATATATCTCATTTCGCAATCGATTCATTTCTGTGCTGGGTTTATCGAACCCAAGAATATTGCGATATTGATCAACCAGGTTCCCGGGGATAGTATTGCCTGAATAATCTGCTTTAAGTTCTGAAGCATCGCTCTTATCAGCATCAACTAAAGTTGAATAGAGTAAGGCAGTAATAAAATAATAATCCAGCTTCTGCTGTCTTCCAAGCGTTCTGGCAAAGCTGCGAATAGCCCTCATATCTTTTTCGTAATTGTTAATTTTGCTTTGCAGCCACTTGTAATTGCAATGTTCCAGACCGGGTATAGGGGACAAAATACTAAAAAGCAGTTTATCAAATGATAATTCATCGACATCATTTAGATACGCCACCACATTACTGGCTTTATATTTGGATGCTTCGTTGATAAGGAGGTTTAAATCGCCATGATGTCTTTGTATAACTAAAAAAGCTACCATAGGCAGATAAGCCTCGTACTCTGTTTCAAGATGATTAGACCTTACATATTCGTAAGCTAAATAGTACCCGCAAAAAGCTCCCAGAGGACTATGTCTGGTTTCTTCATGGTTTTTCATTTTCAATTTCTCTTCTTCGCTCTCTGTAAGCAGATATTTTTGGAATGATCTGCTGGACTTGCCCATATCATGAGCAAGTCCAATAATACACGCAATATCTGCCAGTGTGTGCTTATTTACATCGAAATTCAATTGCAGATTATTGATCCAGTCTTGTGCTGTTTGCCCTACATACCGAAGATGATCTTCCAAAAGCTTTCCGGGATGTGAAAAGAGGTTCTCACATAAACACGACATTCTCATCCCCTACTTTCACTACTCCCTTAACATTAGCAGTAATAATCATAGCGTTCATATCAAACAACACGGTTTTATAGTCTAAAACTTCTCTATTGGCATTCATCCGGATTGATACGATTTCTTTCGTATATTGCCGATTTTCCTCGAACATAATTACTTTGCTGTCCATTTTCATGTTTTCCTCCAGGGGAAGAACCGAATGAATACTAACATAACTTCCACCGGATAGTTTCTGCGCCTCATATGCCCCGGTAAAAGCAAACCCTGCCAGCATCTGTGCGTTCCCAAGTGATATTGTATACACATTCTTATGCGCAGCCAGCATTGTCTTCAATCGATCCATCAGATCCGGATCATCATGACTGAAAAATATACGGTAATGGGCATCCTTTAAATATTCGTATTTTATTTGGCTGCGCTGTTTTATGCGATTAAACATAGGCCCTGCGCTTTTGGTTTCTATAACGTTGATGCCGGTTCTCATTTTTTTTACCGGATTGATGATTCTTACCGCCACCCGGGTATTCTCCGGCGAGAAAGTATCCCAGTAGTTCTCCTTATCAATACCCAGTATGGCGGCCACAATGCCGATTACTGCTGTCGGCGGCGGAAAAGAGAAAGTTAACGGTGACGCTGTAGTATGGAATTTTTTAAAGTGTCCATAATCACCCCATATATCAAATACAATGACATTCACCTTAATCACTTCCTCATCTAATCGTTAAAAGGCAGAGCTATAAATTCGACTCCCTCCACAGCTTCAGCAGGATTATAGGCATTTTCATTGTTTATTAAAGTTACCCGCGAATCAAGGGCATATTCCACGCGGTCAACGTTATCCCGGTTGGCCGATAATTTGTTTATCAATTCGGTCACATCGATTTGCACCTGGTTAATATCCCGCAGTTCTTCATCACGCATCATCTCATCATTTTTCTTTAAAGAAATGTACTTATCCAGTTCACCGATATGATAATCCTCTTCTTTATATACTACCCGGAACAATACCCTGGGCATTTGCCCCGCTTTTGACCGAGATATTAGGCTCTTGGTCCCTTTCCACATGGCTTCCAGGAGCAAATCCACATCTTCATCCCGTAAAGCGGTATGAGCCGCCGCATTTTCATTTACAATTCCATAAAAGTTGATTAGAGAATAAGAAAGAAAGTATTCCTCCCTGAAGGTTGACATGCTCTTATTGGCCCCAGATGCAAAGGCTCCGGTGCCTTTTATATGTACCATGTTCACGGCATGCATTGAACGCCCCATCTTGAATTGCACCGGACCGGTATAAGTAAGGCTTCCTCCCAGTGTCTTGGTTCCCTCTTTCTTCTCCAATGGGATGGTTGCTCCAAAAATCCTGACATCAATACATTCTCTCAAAACATTTTTTCCAATTATGTTTTTCATGTCGGCAATGGTTAGTTTGCTCTTATCGAGTTTGCTATCATTTTCATCCAGCAGAAAATCTTCCGCCCTCATTTTGGCATCCTGCAGGTTATCTTTTTCATCCCGAATTTCCCGGACAAATATCTCTTTGCCTTTGGTATCATGCAGATAATCTCTGATGGTTCTTTTTAAACGCACATCGGTCACTATGTTGATCCCGGTTTCCTCGTCCAGCCGCGGTTTATTTTCATCCATGGGATCTCCGTTGGGATTGGCATCGGTAATATCGTATAGGAATAATAGTTCAGACCTGTTCATTTATTTCATCTCCCTTATTTTGTTTTAAAATATGGTACGCCTTCTTTATTTTTTGAGTCATTCAGGTTCATGCCCAAAACAAAGTAGAAATTTACCTCATCAACAGACATCCCCCAATTGTTCCCGGCTTGCAAATAATATAAACTGGCTATCTTCTCCAGTTGAGCATAGTAGTTGCTTCCGTATTCTTCGAGTTTCTGCTGGATCTTGGGCAATAATGCTCTTACGTCCGCTTCTTTCATCTTAAGTCCTTTTAGCTGGCTTCTGAACGGAGTAGATCCCCGGTCAGCGTTTTGTATAGCCAGCAAATGCTGAGTAAGTACACCGGTCAGGAATACTGCTTTTTTAGCGTTATTATCAATGGTCGAGCTAAATTCTTGAAAAAAGCGCTCAATACGAGTGTCCAAAGCCTCCACAGCCACCACTTCATTTTCCATATTCATCAACCCCAGGTCACCTCCTGTACTTTTTAGTAGTCCAAGTTCAGTTAGATACAGCAGACATACAAAGGCCTGCAGTACTTCAATTTTCATGTAGCGATTGTCATTGAACAATCCTCTTAATCTGTCCATAATCAATTCCAACACATACTGTTTATCGATCTTCTGATCTTTAAAAGTCTTGTTAACAATCTCCAGAAAACCCTTTGCGGTAGGAAACAGTCTCCGCAGAACCCCATAGTTAAACTGAATATCTTGAATCAACTTGGCACTAAACTTCTGATCTCTAAAAATCATGTGCTCTTCCGCCCTTTGTTTGGCGGCAAATAAAGTACGAATGCGGGATGGCAGGACGTCTTCCATCAGCAGCAATATAACAAACTTGCTGCTTTGTTCCTGGAAAAACAAAAATTTCAAAGAAACTATATCGTCTACATCTTTTAAGTAACCCAGAATATCGTCCTCATCCGCCGCTATCCGATCGGCTTGAGATAAAGATACTTTTCCTTCGTTTTCCTGCTGGAAACTATAATAAATATTCATGATCTCATCTAACACTTCATTTTTATTATAAATGGCTTCTGGAATCAAATAATATCTCAGCCCGGCAAATCTAAATCCCAGCAAGTCCTGCATATAAGCTGCTCCTTCGTTTAACTGCAGCAAACATTCAAAACAGAGCGGAAAGTTTTTATACCCTTTTTCCTTTTTCATGCCCCCGGCAATATAGCCCGGCTTATCCAAAGAATAAAAGGTAATCGGCGAAGCGTTGCCAAAAACTTTGGATTTTCTATTACACAAACAGCAGATTCCATCGTTAGATACCTCATCATATTTTTCCTGACTGAATTCGAGCAAATATGATGAGCAGTCCGCAATATCACCCAGATATTTTTTCTCCCCACCCTGGTAGAAAATCAGGGTAATAAATCCTCCATCTTCATACTGCATCCTCAATCTAACCAAATCATTTTTAATTCGTTCCTGGTCATTGGCAAATGCTTCACATAGATTGGCCAGGAAGGCACTCCTTTTTAACCATTGCGAATGCTCCCTTTTCAACCGCTCAAACCACTTCTCGATCCGATTTTCAAAAGTCTTTCTTACGTCTTCTTCCTTGCTTCCCGCAATTCTCGCAGTGGGCATATAATGGGCACCCTGAGATGCTTTTTCCCGGTATAAATATTGTACCGTCTTTTTCTTGTTCCAGTCCTCTATACTTACATCCCTATAACGCAATCCTGCCTCACTGTCCTCAAAATTGATGGCATAGACCTTTGCGTAATTCCCCCCTTTATTAACCTCATCCAATAAAATTTCAATAAGATTGTCTGCAGTGTTTATTCCTTTTTGCTTAAAACTGTAAGCACCTATGTCCTGTAAAGCTTCAATCATGGTCTCACCTCCTTCTGAATAAATGTTAAGAATCATCATAGCCACACTTATCAGCTTCACAACACGCTGACCAGTTCTCCTTCCACCCAGGGATTATCTTTTTGATCCTGAATACCCCGACGGTCTATCAATGCTACATAATGGACTTGAACACCCTCATTTTCCAGGGCTGTGCCCGCTCGTACAATTATAAACTGCAGAGCGGTGGTACCGCCTGTTAGATTTATTACGCAGGGGCTGTAATTTAATATATTAAGCATCTCCTCAACCTTTTGGTTTGCCTGCTGGAAGCAATTGAATGGATCGTCTACATATACCACATCTACAGACCCGCTATATTCCGCACGTTGGATGATTTCACTCAACGAATCGGCAGCTTCCCTTGAGGTCAGCACCATCAGGTGCTGCGGTTTTATAGTCATTAGGGCGGAGTAAAGCAACCCCGGGGATAATCCCAGCGGCGAGAGCAGAGTTATTGGTTCCTTAGCAGTTTTATAATTATCCAAACCTGTCACCTTTTTATATGATTTTTCACATCAAGGCTTTAATTATCATTTTATTAAAAGCATTTATCTTACCGTCTATATAAGAAATCTGCAGATTTTATTTGAATGAATCCTGTATTATTACACTTTTTAAACCGTATGGTTTTTATTATGTGAATTCTCGTCTAGGTACGTCCTTTACCTGTGGTAATACCTTCCGTTCAAACTTACCAACATCCATATATCGAATTCGTTGTATCCAATTTTCTTTCTTCGTATTGTCTAATTCCAACATAATTTTGAGGTCTTTTATCCGGTCATTTTCCCATAAATCATAGGAAGTTTCCCCTAATTTTTTCATAATATATGTCGAAAACGCGTTTTCATATGATTTCATATCTGGAATCTGTTCTTCCCCTGAATACCACTCACTATTACCAAACAGCTGGCTATACCTTGCAACCCGGTTGGATAGATACAATTGTGGCGTTATTTTTATTGAGCCTAACCCCAGTGGCTTGCCCATACCTAATTTATGTGCCATGGTACCGGGCAAATCCAAAACGAATAACAAAGCTCCTAGTTCAACTTTACTAAGGTTCTCAAATCGTATGTTCCCTGAAAACTCTTTTTCAGCTTTAACTGGTGTAATCGGGTCTGAATGCGTTGCATTCTTTGTACCCTTCTCAACCCATGAATAACTATCCTTATTATTCTGATGCCAATATAGTTTATAACCTCGGATTAAACCCTTTTCTTTATCAGGGGTATCATCCCAGTGGCATAGTTCTTTTTTATTGTTGCTCTTTTGCTCTAGATACAGCTGAAAACTGGTAGGTTTAGGACTAGATAATATTTTCGGTAATTTAGTATCCATTAAGACCTGACCCTGCCCTTCGCAAAGAACAGCATCCTCAAAAAAAACCCGTCCGGCGAATTTTCCTGCTTTCCCAAAAATAGCGTTAGTCAAATCAAGACCATCCGTTTTATGTTCGGCCGGAATATGGTCAGATACCTTTTTAACATAAGGAAGACGATACAGCGGGGTATGTCCGATAGATTTAACCTCTCCGTTTTCTTCCAGATAGAAACAAGGAACACCTTCATCATGTTTTTCTAGCACTGTAAACAAATTTGCATGCGGTTCTCGATTAATGTCTCCTCTATAGCTTTCAACAACACTTTGAACAACCTGTTTTTTCTTCCCATTAAAATCTGGACAGTGGATAACCGGGTGCATGTGTTTGCAATGTTCACCATATCCCATTCTGCCAGATAAGATCAAATAACCTTTTGTATATTTCCCATCCTCGCAATGGCCCATTTTATAATCATCATCATTAATCAGTGCATACCGCAAATAATTAGTAATAATCTTTCCATTTTTTGTTCTCCTTTGATGCGGACGTACTGCCTCATTTTGCGGTATAAATGATATTTTTTCATGGAAACTAAACTCCGGCTTATTAGATTCGTCTACTATCCATTGATTAGATTCTTTATTAGGAACCGGCGAAAAGTTTATTCTATAAATCTGCTCATTATATAATGGATAAATATAATACTTACCATTTTCCTGCTTCAACCATCCTGCCTTTGTGCGTGGTGAAATTCCCTGATATTTATCTCTAACATCCCCCTTAAACATTATTTTGGGGTAATTGCTCTGGAGATCAACCAATGTCCTGTAATATAACCTTTTATCCTCAAAATACTCCATCCTACTGAAACTAACGATTTCAAGCAGGTTACGCACCATTCCCCTTATACTGCTCCCTGGTATGCGCAGCTTATTTCCCGGTGAAAAAAACTCGCTGTTTTCTTTCTCTTCTTCAGGTTTATTGCTACCCCGAATATACAACGGAGTAAGTGTTTTAATATTGAGTTTAATATAACCTGTAAATCTTGTATTAGTATAATATTTGTTCATTTGAAAGTCTTCGCCAGGTATCGCTTCCGCCGCTATTACAGTATCGTTGATTGGTATGAAATTGTAAGGTGCAGTAGCAGCTTCTTTATCACCATTCCAGTTTTTCTGTTGTTCATTTGAGCTATTCTGAAATTTTTGGTTTTTCAGCAGTTTTTCAGTATTTTTATCAGCTCGCTGCTCTGATTTTACAAACTCCGATTTGCTTTGAGAGCTTTCTAATATATTTTTTCCTGCGACAATCACTTTAGAGATTTTTTTCTTTCCGTCACGTAATACTTCACACTCTTTCCCCTTATAACTTGGGCCATCCCATACATCTGTCAAAACCCTTTCTTTATGTCCATCAGTGAAGCGCAGCTCATACTCTTTTTGTCCTGGCCTGATATTTTCTCTCACGATTCTCACCTTCTCCATTATTTACTCCCCCTTAGCAAAAGCCCATAAAGCGGCAATCAACAAAACCAGCCTGTCCCAGTGAATTATATCCAACATAATAGCGGCTTTTTAACCATATACGTGATTTCTCCCTCCGTTCCGCAGGTTGCGGAACAACTAATTCCATACCCCGTTCTTCCAGTGCAATCCAGTCTTTGGGCAGCTTAGGATTATCTTTTTCCATACCCCATAATAACTGTTCAGTATCTACCGCTTCATTCATCTCACCGTTACTGTCGCTCCGGAATCTAAAAACAAAATCATCACTAGATGTTTTCCAAATATATAATTCGCTATAGTCGTTAAAAATTCTTAACCTCTGTAAATAATGCGGATCAATTAAGCTATCATCAAAAAAAATAAACGTTTTTTCCTCAAACAGATTACAATACCCGATTCGTACCCAGGGTTCTGTATATGCTATTGTATACAATTGTGTTTGATTATCAGGATAATAATCATCAATTAATGACTTTAAGGTATTAGTACTATTAATACGCACTGCCCCATTTGTTACTTCGCTATTTACATGTTTAAAATCCAATTCATATCTTTCCATCAACGTTTTCCCTCCCGCTCGCTGCGCACTTACCCACCAGTTCGTTAACACAATTCTCCAAATGTCCGGCATCACCTTGAATTGTTAATCGTTTATTTGGCTTACTGTCCAGGGCAAAACGTTCCTTCCTCAGAAAAATTTCTGCGCTTAATCCTTGCAATACCCCGCGTCCTATTCCTTTATCACCGCCGATGGCTAAATCCCCGGTCCAGATGTCTTTCAAAACTAACAACAGCAACCCTGCTTCCCATGACTCGTAATCTTTTGATCTAGTCAGTTTGTCCAAAGATAACTTTATTTGTACCATAGATAAATTATCAGCAGTGCTATCCGCCCAAAGAGGCATGCTGTCAAACAACGCATTTTTTATAGTCCCGCCGGTAAAGCGATCAATACGGATCCGTTTCTGTATTTCTTCCACTACATTGTTTATCTCAGTTTCTTCAACACGCAACCGGCTTTTCTTCCTGTTCTTTTCCTTCTTATCCACCACGCCAAATAAATCATTAAGCCATTCAGGAGATCCGCCCAAGGTATTAACTATTTTCTCTGCCCGGCCGCGAATAGCCCCTTTCAAAGATGTCCCCGGCAATATATGCCTGCCGTTACTCATAATATGTGCCTTATCAGGTGCATTAGGATTATTGCTGTATGAACCAATAATCAACGAATTCTTAATTAAAAGATTGGCGGTTATTTTTAAGCCATCTTCTGCCTTTTTAAAAGCTCTACCTGTATCCAGATGCTCTTCAGGCCAATCAGCAGATTCAGGATCAAGCCAGGCACATATGTGGCCTTTATTGCTCATATTAAATCTGTAAAAATGCCAGTTGTCCAGTTTAACTCGACCAAAGCCTTTAGTACTCATCGCGCCCAAACTTATTTCTCCGGTCTGTAAAGCATCGATCAGAAAAGCTATTGTGCTAATAATAAACTCTGAGTCGAACTCTCTTTTTTTCACTGTCATTTGAAAGCCAAACCTTGCGCCTGGTTCTACGATTTCATAATCAAATTTGGCCTCTTTTTCTACAATCCCTCGTGTTGAATCTATTTTAATTCCATCCCGGACTAAAATGAGTACTTTGGGATCAATCAACAAAGCATCACTAATTGATATGGCACTTTTTACATTAAAACATATTAATTCATCAGATTGCTTTTTCGTGCAATCCTTAGTAAAATAACTTCCGCCCCAAAAATAAATGTTCTTATGTTCAGACTCATTGACCGAGTTTTCCCATAATGCCTTAGTATAAAAATAACTGCGTAATGATCCCGTTAATGACGAACCGGGAATATAAGGCCGGCCTTGTTCATCCTTAACCACAACGATATCAGTATCAGCTCCCTTTGTTTCTCCCCCACCAATAATTAGCGGCGATTCCAATTTAAGCTCACCTTTTACTATCAGATATTCACTAACCGATACCTGATCATTCATCATTATGCCCCCTCTCTTCAGTAATCCGAGATTTATTTAAATCCCTAAGGGCCCTGAAAAATGAGGTCCAGTATACCTTATATAAATGTTCCCGAGTGTTTTGCTGCAGCTCATAAGCTATGTTGTTATCATCCATAAATTCTTTTATCTTGTGGTACCCTGCTAAATTCATTATTTCTCCAATCAAATCTTCAGAAGGCCTTTTGAGCTTATCCAATAGGGTTATATTTTGATCATTCAGTTTTTTTAATTTATCAAGTGCGGTTGCCCTTAGCAATTCTATTTTGTTTATAAACTCAGCCGCAGTATCAGACCCTTCTAACATCATTTCTAATCTTCCAATTAAATGAGATGACAGATAATCATCAGGTTTACCAGTTAAACTATCAAAATAATATTCCGCATCTTGCATCCCCTCATATACAAAAGTGTCATTCAACATTTTTTCGATAATACGGCAAAATACTTTTTTTGCCATTGTGGGCATATTAACATCGGGTAAGTCTATAAATTCTTTTTTATTATAAAAAGAAAAAAACCGTTCCTGGGGAATCAGGTCACTGTCAATGCTTAAAAAATTTACCTGGCCGAAACCTTCTCCCCGACAAAAACCGATCCCATTTTTTCGTATTACTTTCAAGAAATTTTGATATTCTGATAAATCTCCGCCGCTAAATGATAAAACAAAACTGGACCCTGCAGTCATAACATGATCGGCTGGTTTTCTTAATTTCCAGTGGGATACAAAGCTTTCTCTGGTAAAAGTCCGGGCAAAGCTTTGAATAATTTCTATTTTGATTGTCCCGGCCAATTTATTCAGGTAATCTTCTAAAGTTCGTACAGAAATATTCGCATAGCCATACTCGTTATAAAGAATAAGCGGAGACGTCAATATCATTAAGCATGTGTTGTTTGCATTAAATACTATTAATTCATCTTTAACGTTTTTTTCTATAGTTAACATTTCTACACTTACCCGACCATATTCAGTAGTGCGGGAACGCCCTAAATAAGCCGGTATCTTCTTATTATCAAATAAACTCATGAATTGCTTGAGCTTAGTTTCTTCCCCCTGAATATATCCTCCAAATACCTGTCCGCGCCGCAAGGCTTGATAGTTAAATATTACCTTTTCTTCTTCTTCGCTCTTAATACGGCTTCTATTAAAATCTGATATATTGCGTTGGATATGAAAATGCATTTCCATTTCCGGTTTTCTCTCCAAAACCTGATCCCCAACTAAAGTCCAGAATCCCAAAACAGGAGAGCTTTTTTCTGTTTTATCTTCGGGTTTAATTTTAAGCAGATTAAGACCCTTTTCTTCCTTTTTGACCTTCTGCAGAAACAATGGCGTTGGTAAAAGGTTATATTGTTTATCTTCAATATTAACTACCAAATATCCAGGAGCAAAAATAAGGCCATCATTTAAAAACCAATCATGAAAACTAATATCTAAATGCGCGTTATTCGTAGATAAATGTTTTTTACGAATATATTCTCCCGCAAAAAAACCACGCATTGCACTGCCGGGTATATAGTCAAGCGAGCGCACCATGTTAGCATCACCCTCATTTACAGTAAACAAAAGAGGTGATTCTGCAGTAATAAAATATTTAATCCTGTACATGTCCTGTTGCCTCCTTTCTTAAGCAGGTCAAAACATGATTGCTATAATTCTCATTGTTCTTCCATAAAGAACACCTTATTTCGCCCAAGCCTCGACTACGGCGGCTCCCGGCCTGTTTTAAATTCAAGCAAGCCAGGGCTAATAAATTACTTAATTCTTCTGTAAACTCCGTATCATCTATATCCCCACAAAAGATAAACCCTGAATTTAAAACCCGTATGGAGCGTAGACTGGTTTCCTTGGCTATACCGTTATCATCAATGGCAGTCTGATATCTTATATGCGTAAAAGTTTCTAGAACCGTTTCCTTATTAATAAAATTGGGATATTCAGCAAATCCCCATTTCAGCCATTCGATAGTTTGATAATAATCTTCAGGATAAAGATCATATAATTGCAATAATCCTTGGTTTACTGATGTACCGAATAACACTTCTATATCCGCACTAAAATCAGCTATTTTGGCTTTTCTAAATATTTCCGCGATCTCAGCCGCACTTTCGCGCAACATGCCTTTTAATCTTCGTGCCGGGAAAAAAGGCAGCCCATAAGAATCAAATACAATATCTGCGTCCAACGTTTGTCCGAATCCACTTCCCGAACCCAGCATTAACGATGAAAGCGTTTCCACTCTAATGACCATTTTTGACAAGCTGTATCCCTCCCTTCAATAAAAATTGGGGGTAATATTCCAAAATATTTATCATGTCAGCATAAGGTGTTTTGCCGTTGCAATGTCCTTCTCGCCCATAATTACCATCATAAAAAGGCAAGTATCTCTTTCTGGCTTGAAGCTGTTGAACAAATCTTTTCGTCTCTGTTTCGCCATGACTGAGAGCAGTGCGAAATTGCTTAATTTTCGATTGCGGCCATTTCTTTTCATCACACATTTCCTGCATACCCTTTTTAAAAGCAGAAAAGCTCTTTTCTCCCTCGTCATCTGTAAGCAAGTAAGGACTAAAATGCAGCTGCAAATCTTTCCCTTCGTCTTGCTTTTTTAGGCTTTCTATAGATGTTAAAGGACTATCATTAGCAACGTGATAATCCAGCCATGAAGTTCCCTGTTTTTCACGCGCTTGTTTTTTAGCTATGCCGCATAATTCCTCAGCCATTTTATATCCCCTATAAAAAGGATATTTAGTTTTTATAATGGCAACCCCCGCACAAGCGGAAAAATCAAAATCGATATCCGCAAAATCTCTATGCTGAGTCCAGAACTCTATCATTTTTTCCGCTAAGTGTATTCCCAGCCTACCTTCTGTTACAAAGGTCACGTCATCTCCAGCTATAATAATCGGACGCAGCGGGAGCAGTTCGCGTTCTTTTTTATCTTTATAAATTTTAAAGTCATTCTGTTCTCGCCCTAACTCGGGCATTAAATCATGTCTTACATATTCAAGCAAGGATCTGAAGGCCTCATCTACCGTTTTACGCATCATTAAGCTTAAGCGACGATAAGATACCAAATCCTTGCATCTCGTAAAGCGTTCCCCCATGCCGTTCCCATCAATATGTACTACAGCAATATGATTTTCTCTGCCTTTTATTTGCCCTAATTCATCAAGCCTTGATGAAAAAGCCATGTTATGTTTATATATTTCACTTTCATATTGCTCCTCCATTTGCTTTTCTTCATCTTGAGCAGCTTCTAAACGCGCTGCAGCTTCTATGGAAATATATAGCGGTTTGCTATCCGGGAATTCTCTATATACCTGTACGGTCTTGCCGCTGAGAGAACAAACCCTGGTAATACCCTGCCCTTCAAAACTGACAGAAGGGAAATAGCAGTTTTTGTTAACTACTAATTGCATAAATAAAGCCTCTAAATCTTCAGAAAATTTATTTTCCAGATGGAATTTTTCCATTATTGAAACTGCCGTTTGCAAACCGGGGGCATTTCGTATAAGCCCATTAGTCCATGCTTTTATAAAGAGCTTCCCTGCTTCTTTATTCTTAAAAAAAAGCAAGGCTTTCCCGCCCCCGCTAAAACCGATTTCATAATCAATATTCAAATTATCCAAAAGCAAAATTCTGTCTGGATTTATTTCCCATTCATCAATGTAATCATTATTATCAAATGTTTTCATAAGCGCATTTATTAAATCCTCTTTAAAAATGCGCTTTACAATACACGAGGCTCCCAAGTTTTCCTTAAGGCGATTACTGCTGAATACATACTCTTGAATTGAAACAGTATCCAAAAGCACAGCACATACTGTTTTATCCATTTTTCGCTTTATCCCCCTTTTGCAACTATACCCTTATTCCCATATATACTCATACAACCTTTTCCAGAGGCATTCCGATGTCAGCAAATCATCAAGTCCGATAACTAAAAACTGCTTACTAAGTGAACCAGTCTCATACAATAATTCTGTTTCTAATTTTTTAACCTTTAATTTATTAAGACTTGTAACTAACACTGATTTAACTTCGTCACCACCGATTTGCCTTGTTCGGTGCATTATCTCAAAACCCTTCCGTTTCATTTCTCCATAATTTTTTGATATCCCGCAGGAAATGCCGCATAATTCGTAACCGTTAATTGTAATAACATCTAATTCAAATTTTGTTCTAACTTGCCATTCTGGCTTTTTCATTTCCCAGTTTTCTAAAACCTGCCCCTTTATCCCTTTATTAGTCCTTCCAGATTTTAGTGTTTCAGCAACATAACTTTCTAACCAATACCCATTTGTTCGTGAATATGTATTGTTACAAATCTCCTGTACAATCTTTTCATAATAATCCAGTGGTTGTCCCTGATCCTGATACGTTTGGGCACCAATTTTTTCAAAACCATGCAACTGAATAAGGTCCTCAATATTGATCATGATTTCCTTTCGCATATCTTTACAAATTATCGCATTTTGATGATCATTTATTAGCATGTGATTACGGGCATCCAAATAGGAAAAGGAAATAGAATCCTGTAATTCTTGTTCAAAAAATCGATACGTATGCACAGCCATTGATTTTGTCCCCCCGGTATAATTCATATGATATATTCGGGGTTTATCGCCTTTTTGCTCATTTAAGATAAAACCTTTTTTAAGATCACGCTTAATAGCTTTCGCATCACCACTTATTTTTAGAAAAATCTCCGGGAAACTCTTGTTATCAAATCTTTCTGGATACGTTTTTATTAACAAATCTTTAATCCGGTTTGCATAGTCGCTTGTTCCTTGCTGGCCTATCCGCATATTTGTCTCAGAACAAATCATCCAAATTTTTTTTAATGATTTACTATGGTTAGTAAAATAGGCGGCAGTCAGATAATTAGGTAATGGATTAGTCCCAATCAGCAAAATAAGATCAGTTACACTATTCATATTTTCTCCTTTCAGCAATTCAAAGCTTCTCGTAGTGGAAGCTGTACCACTCTCTTTGTATAGCGTTTTTTCGTATAAGTTATTCATAAGAATACCAGCATTAATTAAAGCCGACATGGTAACCCATTCACAATTTTCAATAATTATTCGGTAAATCCCTAACCCGTATCATCTATTTGCAAGGCAAAATAAGGAGCCAGTTCCGCAATTAAGATACTGCGCTCAACTCGGCCGTCGGGGAAATCCAGCCATTCATATAATTTCCCATATATACTGGTCATTTGGTTCACCACCGTACGTTCCTGTTTATGCAGATGCCTCGCTATAGCTGCATTGTCCCATCCCTTACAAGCCAGCCGTGCCACTTGACGTTCTGCCTTTGATAACCAGTGCTTGACAAATTCCTGCCTGCGCCGCATCTTTTTGTTTTCATCCAGGTTTTCCTGCCAGTGGACTAAATCCATTGGGTTGGCAAACTCTTCCATACCCAATAATAATGAAGATTCTTCCCATCTCACTACGGGAACTTCAATAAGCCAAGGCCTATTGTAATCATTTACATGCATATCCTGACTGTCCCCGGGTTTCCAACCTTCAGTGAGAAGGTACCACAGCCGATCCTCCGCGCGAAAAAGCATTTGTGCCACAACCATTGCCATAATACCCATTACCTTACGACCGCCGGCTACCGATAGATGTACTGTCATACCTTTTTGTTTACATCCCTTTATGACTTGATAAATGATTTTTGACATGATATTAACATCATCAGCGGTACGAAAGTCATCCAGGGCGTTCCCCCTTCCGGCAATTAAAACTCGCCTTATTATGATTGGAAAATAATTTTCTATTTCACGCTCTATCTTTTCTATCCCGCTGATTACTGATGGAGCCTCAGTATATAACAGAACCAATTCTCCAATATCACAGCCTTTTGATAAAAGTGATTCCAATACCAATGTAACAACCTGTGGTTCCGTACCCACAGTCGCAATTAATGTCTCCTGCCGCCCAGATGCATCCATTGTACTTCTCCATCCCCAATTCATGCTTACCTATGAATCGCTTTTTTTCCAATTTTATCATAGCACTAATATTATGTCATTAGATTATATTCATTAGGTAGTGGGAAAGCATAATTCCAGTAAATTTAATATGTAATGTCATAAAGATTTATTTAAAAACAAAAAAGCACCCACCTCTATGGCAGATGCCTAAACCCCTTTTAGGTAAACTAAAAACTAACAACAAATCCTAATGAATATAATCGTTTCAAATCCTTGCAGGGGCAATTTAATATTATTTTTTACCTCTGCAGGATTGTAGCACATGCACCCACCAATATCAAATATTTTATTCGAATTCTACCCCACCACCTCCCAGCAGCCAAAGCCCTGGCTGTTTTTTGAACCGAGACCGGTATCATAGGCAATCTTGATCAACTCCGGACTGCCTTTGAGCCAGTAGATGCCGTTATAGCCTTTTATGATCGTGCCTTTATAATTTAAAGTCTTTTCGAATTTTTTCTCCTGATTTCCGTTGGGGATGATTTTTAATTCCTGGTTTTCTGGTTTGAAGCCGTGTATTATTTCACATTTGCTCAATAGATTATTCCGGGCAATATCTGCAAACTGGCTTTTCCAGGGAGATAGGTAGTAGGTGTATTTTATATCTTCATTCTGCAATGTGGTATAGGCAACTACGGGAGACAGCATCTTTATTTTTATTTCTTGAGTAAATTCTATATCCCGGTGTACGCTGATGCTCTTTATTTCTACTCTGTTTTTCCCTAGTAGATTCGTATCGGACTTTATCAGGGTTTCGGCCAGATCAGTAAGGAATTGCTCAACCGCTGACGATATAACTATTTCTACTGGAGATTTGAATGATATCCTACCTGATTGCTGATCCAGTTTAAACCTTCCCAGCAGACGTGAATAGGTAAAAAGCTTGAATACCTTATTTCCCTCACGATAACCGGTGTGATGTAAAAATTCACGATAATCTTTATCTGTTAGATTTTTATATAAGAAGCCCTGCAGAATATGATTATATTGTACCGGCAGTTCAATATCCTGCTCAGCTTCCAAATTGACACTAATTCTCATAAGCCTCGCAATCCCTCCCTATTTTTCCACACATTGACATTTTACTCCATTTTTCTGTATCCATCAATTTGCTTAAAATGATATCTGTTCATATAGCTGTTTCATTTATCATATCTCAGACGAGTGACAATAGACTGTCACCCTGACCACTACTTTTTTGCTTTCTTCGGTATTTTTGGGGGAAAATATGGGGAGGGGGTTGGAGTTTTTTCATTATAGGGCCGGTATAATCTGGTTGGGTGTATTAAACAAAGGCAGCCGGGTTAAGCAATCGAGTGGCTGCCCTGTTATTATGATTATTGGGCTTAATTTCCTGGCGGGGGGGCACGCTGTGTTTTCCCCGCAACAAAAAACACCGCCGTTTTACCGGCGGCAGACTTGTCTGGCATGGGATGTATTTGAATTTCGGATATGACATAATAACGCCTTGGGCGATTGCCGGCAGTTTCCCTTTAATCCGGCTGTAAATACATTATATACCGATCCAGGAATTAAATCTATACCGCTTCTTGTTTTACTACTTCCCAGCAGCCGAATCCCTGATTGTTTTTGAAACCCAGACCTGCTTCATAAGCGACCTTTATCAACTCCGGACAGCCTTTAAGCCAGTAGATGCCTGCATAGCCTTTTACCACCGTTCCCCGGTAGTTGAGTATTTTCTCAAACTTTTTCTCCTGGCTTCCGTTGGGGATGATCTTTATCTCTTTGTTATCAGGTCTGAAACCATGTACCGCCTCATATTTGGTCAGCAGGTTGTTCCTGGCTATTTCTGCAAACTGGGCTTGCCAGGGGGAATAATAATTGGTGAATTTCTTTTCTTCCCGGATACTGGTGGTGCATCCCACCAAAGGTGACAGCATTTTTATCTGAACTTTTTTCCCGAATTTCACGTCATCATGAACATCTATGCGCTCGATTTCCACCTCATTATGCCCCAGGAATACCAGGTCTGATTTCATCAATCTTTCGGCCAGATCCAGTATGAATTGGTCTACAACTGACGATATGATAAGATTGGCCGGGGGATACAGAGTAATTTTCCCGGTCTCCTTATTAAATTTAAATTTCCCCATTAAACGGGAAAAAGTAAAAAGATTGAATTTGCCGTTAGAGATGCCTTTGCTGTCCTGGTGTAAAAACTGATAATAGTCGCGCTCGAGTTGGTTCTTATACATGAAACCCTGCAGAATGTGATTATACTGTACTGGAAGCACGATCTCCCGGTCAGAATTAAACACTATACTGATTCGCATATGCTAAAATATCCCTTCCACTCATTGCCTACATCAAGTGTTAATTCTATTCTACTACCACAAAATGCCTATAGATAGCAGTTTCTAACGTCAAATTCTTTCATATTTTGCATTATTGCAGCAGATTGCAACCTATCTGGTTCTTCTGCCAATGCAGGCTGTTAGCGGATGATAAGTATATAATATACTGGCCGGCACAGATTGGGTTAAAGGGTTCGGGGTTCTAAAGCTGTCCCTATTTGTCACAAAATAAACTATTCCTGTCTGTCAGATTTTTTCTTTTCGATTTTTGCTGGGCTGACCAGGAGTAACTACCTGGCCAGCTTATCATCGCCAATTATCTGCTGTCATTAATTCTCTTAGTCTCCGCTGATCATGCCGCCCAGTATACCACCGATGCCTCGGGTTTCTCCGCCGCTGTTGCCCACTTTAAACCCAGCCGCGGCCGAGATTCGATCAGCCAGCCGGGATAAGGGCAGGCTCTGCAGATACACTACTCCTGGTCCGGTCAAAGTAGCCAGGAACAGTCCTTCACCGCCAAACAGGGCGTTCTTGAAGCCCCCCACGAATTGTATGTCATACTTTATTGAAACATCCATCCCCGCCAGACAGCCGGTATCCAACTTGACCATTTCTCCCGCACGCAGTTCTTTTCTTATTATGGTTCCTCCGGCATGAACGAATGCCATTCCATCTCCTTTTAGTTTCTGCAGGATAAATCCTTCGCCCCCAAAGAGCCCCGCTCCTAACTTGCGGGTAAAGGCTATCTCAATATCGATGCCATTGGCGGAACAGAGATAAGAGTCTTTCTGGACTATAAACTGTCCGCCATGTGCACTCAAGTCTATGGGTACTATTTTACCCGGATAAGGTGCCCCAAACGCTACATGCTGTTTGCCCTGCCCGTTGTTGAAAAAGGTAGTGATGAAGAAACTCTCTCCAGTCACGGCCCGTTTAAGCCCTTTGAAAAGAGCTGAGCCCACCGAGGCCCCTGGGGCTGCACCCATCCCGGTTTCCATTATTATCCCCTGGTCCATATACATCATGGCGCCGGCTTCAGCCCGCACACCTTCACCAGGGTCCAGTTCAATTTCTACCAACTGCAGGTCATCCCCCAATATCTGATAATCAATTATATCTGCCATTATGTATCCCCTTTCGGTTTGTCTTTTAGCTTTTTCTTATACTATTATTACATGGTTTTCTATAAAATTCCTTCTCGCCGGACAGAGTTATTTTTTATGTCGGTTGCTCAGATTTGTAATCCATGATCACAAATACCCTGCAATATGCTATCATGCTAAATATACTGCTTGGACATCGGGAGATAATATCTTCCAACAGTTAGGCAGGTATTTACCAAGCATTATTGTAAAGAAGGTATTTTATTATGCAGCGCGGGATTTTATTGATTTTATTGGCAGCCATACTCTGGGGAACGACTGGTTTTTCGGCCCGGTTCATCAATGATATTTATCCGCTGTCTCCCTTGACTATCGGAGCCTGGCGGCTTCTTTTTGCTTCGCCAATTCTAATCCTGATCTCTTTTCTGAGCAAAGGCAACCAGGAACCTTTGCAGAAAAAGCATCTGGGGATTTTCCTGATCTATGGGGTGACTGTTGCCACCTACCAGCTAAGCTTTTTTTCCGCGGTTACACTGGCTATGGTTTCAACTGCCACTCTGATTGCCATATGTACATCGCCGGTGTTTGTGGCTGTTTTATCCAGATTGTTTTTGCAGGAGCGCCTGGATACCAGGGTTTTTATGGCACTGGTCCTGAGCATCAGCGGTACTGTACTGATCATGGATATATGCCAGCTTAATTTCTCTCTGGATACCAACCATTCTCTGGGCTATCTGCTGGCACTCGGGGCCGGTTTATCATATGCCACTTATGCAGTAGCAGGCAAATCCCTTCTGGCTCATTACTCCCCCCTGCGGATAGTCTCTATAACATTTTCGTTGGGAGCTTTATTTATGCTGCCATTTATACGTGTCCCGGCTGATCTTCCCATGGCAGTATGGGTGGTGCTTTTGTTCCTGGGAGTGGTACCTACTGCTCTGGCCTATATTATTTATACTACTGGTTTAAAAAGCACCACTGCTACCAATGCTGCTATAGCATCGCTATTCGAACCGCTGACGGCTACTTTTCTGGCTCTGGCCTTTATTGGTGAGCGTCTCAGCTGGATGCAGTCCATGGGAGCAGTTCTGCTGTTTTCGGCCTTGTTTATTATAAGTGTTCGCAAAACATCCTGAGTATTTTCCCTGCCACCATTTCCTGCGGCGAAAACAGCCAGGCATTAGCCTGGCATAAGGCCCAAAAAGCAATATAACATAAGGAGCCTGGCACTGCGGTTATATAAACTTCCTCACTGCTTTGCATAAGCGGTAGGTTCGAAACGCATCCGGGCCGGACTCGGCCAGCAATTCTCGGGCGGTTTTCTCCAATGCCTGTTCTTTTATTTTGGAATCTGACAG
>Ga0334883_1002466_pt1 | contig 22658 bp, 15 predicted proteins | sample GraSluR1_MG_6_FD_207230 | JGI IMG/M metagenome (GOLD analysis project Ga0334883, IMG submission 207230) | Sludge microbial communities from methane-producing bioreactor in Wageningen University, Netherlands - Granular Sludge_09_05-R1 | ecosystem: Engineered > Bioreactor > Anaerobic >...
GAGTCGTGCGACGGTACCCGGGTCCATGCACACACCTCCTCGCGTTCACCGAGGCCAATGATGCCTCGGATCCCACCTGGAGGTCAAATGCCCCAACCGGAGGGGCAATGGATACTAGCGACGGGTGGAACCCGTGGACCGCGGGCCCCCCACTCGTCGCTGCCTGCAGTGTGCCGTACTGTCGCCGTCTGCCCCGAAGGGGCAGTGCACCCTAGCCACGGGTCAGACCCGTGGAATCTGTCCCCCTTCCCCTCCCTCTGTATCGTCCGTGCGGCCCGGCAGGACCGCGCGCGGGTGATCGGTACCCCACGGTTCACGGCAGGCAATGGTTAGGCATCGAGAAACGCGTTAGGCGTCCTCGAAGTAGTCTGTGTCTATCACTTTGAGGATGTAGCGGGCGCGTTCGCTTACCCCCACGTTGTGCTCCACCATTAGCTCCGCCAGGCGCTCGCCATCGATCAGGACAATCTTCTTGGCGATGCGATCGACGTACTCGTCGGCGTCGCGCGTGAAGCGCGATGTCGTGATGAACACGCCCTTTGAGGCCGCGTGGCCATCAAGGGCGCCGGCGAACGCCTGCACCACCGGGCGACCCACGGCGACGTCCCAGCGCTTGGCCTGGATGTAGACCACGTCCAGGCCGAGACGATCCTCCTTGATCACCCCGTCGACGCCCCCATCACCACTGCCACCGATGGCCTGGGCAGCGTCGCGACGCGAGCCTCCGTAGCCCATTGCTACCAGCAGATCGACCACGACCCGCTCGAAGAACTGCGGCGTGCCCGACTTGAGGCGGTCGAGGAGTTCGCCGGATAGCTGTTCGTGGAGTACGTGGTGGGCCTGGTCGATCATCTCCTCGGGAGTGATCTCCAGCGAGGTCTCGGCCGCAGCGGTCTCAGACGCGCTGACGTCGCGGTCCCGTCGGGAGCGGTCGGACCACTCACGGAACTCGGGGAACCGCCTGAGGAATGCAAGCGTGATGCGGTCGGGCGGGGCGGTGAGGACTTGGCTACCGCGCTTCGTGATGCGGCACCTCCCACGGCCGGGCCTCTCCAGGAGGCCGGCCTCGGCCAGGTGTTTCAGAGCCCAGCCGACACGGTTGTGGAAGCGCGACTCGGCGCCACTGGGCAGCGTCTCGCGGAGGTCGCCCTCCGACAACGAGAGCTGGTTGGCAATGGCGTCACGCAGCTCGGTGAGGGAGTGCTCCCGGCCGTCGCCGATCAGTGTCAACAGCGGGAGCATCAGGCTCTGGTAATCAGGGATTGGCATCTACCGTCTCCAGGTTGCGGAGTAGTTCTGCTGCCGCCAGAACCACCACGCGGGTGGCATGTAGGGCCGCGGTGGACCGACGCCGCCGCGGACGCCGGAGTAAGCCGACGCATCTCGTCCACAGACCCGCGAGCCCCTGTCTATCTCACCTCACCCGAATCACCGGGTCGGCCCAGATGGCCCAGTCGCACTCGTAGCTGCCGGCCGAATCCGTGATGATGGACACCACCACCGGCTTGCCCGCCCAGGGCGACAGGTCACAGGTCAGCTCGCGCCAGGCCCCCGGTACCATCAGCTCCCGCCCCACCTCCTCACCGTTGGCCGTTACGACGAAGGCCACGCCGCTGGAAGTGGAGCCATCCCTAATACCGATGGTCGCGTGCAGCTCTGCCGGCTGCTCAGGCAGCTTGAGCGCCAGGTCGGCGACGGTCATGCCGTGAGAGGGTGGATGGACGAAGACACCCTGCCGCGCCACGCCACCCACCGCCCCGCCGCCGGGCGAGAAGTTGGCATACTGGGGGGCATCGAGCTGCTCGCCGGCATCCGAGATGAAGGACACCTGCCGCGGCGCCGAGACCAGGTCCAGCGGGAGCGTAACCTCCACATCAGGCGCGGCGGGGAGCAGGAACACCGCCCCCGGGAACCGGGCCCGGACCCGGTAACGGTTCCCCTGGGCCTCGAGCCTTTCCATCCGCGTGCCGGACAGGGCCACCGTCCACCCCCGGGGCCCCACGACGACCATCTCGCCCTCGGCGGCAACGTCCCGCCGTACCATGGGCGCGTGCCAGCGCGCCCAATCGAATGTGGCCTGCCGGTCGGGGCCCGGATGCACGGTGAGCTCCAGCGCGATCTCCTGCCCGGCAAGAGGGCTCAGGTCCAGCGACAGCTCCCTGGAGTCCGCGTCGGCGTTGTGCAGCTCGGCGCTCAGCTCGCGGTCGCCGATGGCTCTCACCTCGAAGGTGACGCCATCGGTCTTGCCCTCCCCGATCGCCCCCTCGGCCATGCCCACGCCGGCGGTGAAGCGCAGCGTACCGTCCTCCGGGAGCCGGATGTGGAAGCGCGCGAAGGCCACGCCGGTGCCGCCGGCTTCGGTCACGCCCGTCTCCGGATTCAGCCGCGTCGCCCTCCACGGCGGATGGGCGAAGAACCCCGTACCGTCCACGCGGAACCCCGCTCCGTCGGGCCCGGAGAGCGTCCCGGACACCTCGTAGGGCTCGCCATCGAAGGGCCGCGAGCCGCAAGTAGCGGTGCCCAGCATCTCCTGCAGGCTCGCCACCACTCCGCCCGTCTGCACCGTGCGAATCACCGCGCGGTCACCCCGCAGCGTCACGGCTGAGGGCCGGAAGCCCTCCGGGAGCGCCTCCACATGGTACGCCTGCAGGTCCCTGGGCTCGGCGAGGTACGGGTACCAGGCGTCCTTCTCCAGGCCGAACAGGCGCCGGGCGTCATACACGCGCCAGCCCGGGATGCTCCCGGGAAGCTCGACCTGCTCCACATCGCTGATGGTCCGACTGATCTCCCTGTCGCCCCACAGCAGGCGCCGGTCCGCGGTGCGCACCACCCGGTCGCCGGAGGCCGTCCTGTAGGGGCACGCCACCTCCGCGGGCCAGGCCCCGTCCAGGTCCGGATCCACCCGCTCCCGCAGCCAGAACTCGGCCTCATCGTAGAACTGCCGCGAGAAACCGCCGGGGCTCTCGATCTGCCCGATGTCTGGCTTGAGGGTGGGGATCACTCCCCAGTACTGATAGGCTTCGTTCCAGGCGGCGTAGAGTTGGCCATTGGTCGGAGGGGCGCAGCCCAGGTAGCCGTTGATGATGGTGTAGGGCCGCAGGAGATACGAGCTGATCGGATGGGCCATGCTCAGCAGTGGGCGGCTCCAGGTGCCCTGCGAGTGGTTGAGGCCGGTGGCATGGCGCTGGGCAAAGGCCTCGTAGCGGCAGGTGACCTCATTGAGCCCCTCGCCGCTGAGAGCAACGTCCGGCAGGGCCTCGCGCAGCTCCCGGTGCAGCGCCACGTTGCCCTGCAACATGGACATGCCCTCGATCAGGCCGTTGTGGTCGTTCCAGATGCAGAGGGTCTGGTCCAGGTGCAAAGCGTCGATGTCGTAGTCGCGGCAAAGCTCGACCATCCGCCTGACGAACAGCTCGCGCCACCTGCCGTGGGCGGGGTTGATGTAGGCGAACTTGATCACGGGGTCCGCCCGGGTCCAGAGCCACCACAGCTTCTCGTGCTCCCCCCAAGGACTGCGCACCTGGTAGGGCTCGAACTGCTCGTACAGCGGATTGAGCGGGTCGACCCCGAAGTAGTTCACATGCAGCATGACCTTGAACCCGATCTCATGGGCGCGCCTCACGAAGGGCGCCAGCTCCTCCACGGGCTCGTCATAGGCGGGGTAATCCCGGTCATAGCCCGCCTTGCGCCACCCGGGGATGTACAGCACGGTCTGCGCCGGGTCAAGACGCTTCGCCACGGCCTCCATCTGCGGGATGTCCAGCCCCATGATGACCATGCAGCGGCTGTCCTTGACCCAGGCGGGGCGCTGGGCCTCGACCTTCGTCGGGCCCAGGTGCCGCTCGGACCACTCCCGGTACCGCCGCGCCGGCACCCGCCAGTCGCCCTCGTAGACGTTGAGCCGCCACCGCGGCGACCGGCAGGAAGTCAGCTCATCGAACGGGGCATAGTTGATCCCCACCAGCGTGAGCTCCCAGCCGTCGGGCGTCTTCTTCACCACGAGTCGCTTGTAGAGACCCTCATCGTCCTCGGCCCACAGGTAGAAGCCTCTGCCCTGCCCTTCCACCACCACTAACTGTGCCTCCCAGGACATGGGATAGTCGAAGGTCATCCCATTGGTGGGCCCGTCCTGGGTGAAACGCAGCCCGGAATGCCCGGGGACAAGAATGTTCATCTCCGCCGGGATGTTCGCGACGCGGAAGCTCACCCCCCACAGACCCTCTTGCGGCGAGGTGGCGTCCTGGGTCAGTACAAGGTCGCCGCTGTCGGCGTCCAGACGGGTGAAGGTGGTCACCTTCGCTTCCGGGAGATTCTCGAAGCCGCCGGTCTCCAGCGCGGCCCCTGAATCAACCGCCGTGGTCACCGTGCCGGCGTGGTCGCCGTCCACATGGTGCAGCGAGATGCCCGTCTCACCGGCGGGGCGGGTCACGAAGGCGTTTCCCTCCGCATCCGCCAGCGCCACGATGCCGCCATTGTCAACGGTCACGGAGTACCCCGGGGCCCGGAACTCGGCGGCGCAAGCGCAAAGGGAATAGCCGAGGGGAAGCAGAAGCAGAGCGGCAGGAAGTCGCATGGTCGAAGGCCTCCGTCCTCTGTGTGGGAGCAGCGGAGGAGAGGTTCGTTTCGGCCGGCCTCAGGACCTGCGGCCTTGCGGCCGGACCCTGCCACACGCGGTCACTCGATCACGAGGGAGATCACTACCATGGACGCGATACCCGACTATTGGCGATGGTTCAGCCACGCACGGTTCGGCATGTTCATCCACTGGGGCCCCTACGCCACCTATGGGCGCGGAGAGCAGGTGCTGTTCCGCGAGCATCTCGACCAGGCACAGTACGCCCGCCGCGCCTGCGCCTGGAATCCTCGGCACTGCGACATGAGCGCCTGGGCCGATGTGGCCGCGGAAGCGGGCATGAAGTACGCCGTTCTCACCACCCGCCACCATGACGGCTTTTGCCTCTGGAACTCGCGGCACACCGACTACAGCACGGCGGCGCAGGCGGCGGGCCGCGACTTCGTGGACGAGTACGTCACGGCCTTCCGCGCCGCCGGGCTGCGAATAGGCCTCTACTACTCCCTTGCCGACTGGCGCATCCCGGCCTACTGGGAGGGTCCCGATCACGACCCCGAAGGCTTTGTGCAGTTCCGACAATACGTCCACGCCCAGGTCGAGGAGCTCCTCACCAACTACGGCAAGATCGATGTGATGTGGTTCGACGGGGCCTGGCCCCACTCGCCCCGGGAGTGGCAAAGCCCGCAGCTCGTGGAGAAGATGCGGGCTTTGCAGCCCGAGATACTCATCAACAACCGCCTCGGCACGCCCCACGCCCACGAGCTCCAGCAGGAGGCCGCCGACGGTGGCCTGGGGGCGGGCGAATCGAGGACCCTCGGCGACTTCGGCACCCCGGAGCACCACATCACCGCAGACCCGACGAGGCTTTGGGAATCGTGCCAGGTGAGCACCTGGCGCCTGTGGGGGCACACCATCGGTGAGCGCTGGCGGCCCGCGGACCAGCTCCTGGACATGCTCGTGGAAGCCGCCGGCAAGGGCGGCAATCTCTTGCTCAACGTCGGCCCGCAGCCGGACGGGCAACTTCCCCCACAATTCGTCCAACAGGCACGGGAAATCGGTAGGTGGATGCGGGTACACGGTGAGCTGATCTACGACTCGGAGCCCGGCGAGGTGTGCGAGTTCGTCACCTACGGCAGGCAGGTGCGCCGCGGCAATTGCCTCTATCTGGTCATCCGCTTCTGGGACGGTCGCGACACACTGACCCTCGCAGGCCTCGAGACGCCGGTGAAGACCGTGACGCTCCTGACCAACGGGCAGAACCTGGCCTTCGAGCAAGACGAGGACACCCTCACCATCCACGGCCTGCCCCTGTCGCCCCCCACCGCCCTGTTCCCGGTCATCAAGCTGGAGTGCCAGGCGCCTCCGCAGCCCAGGGCGTGGGCCGCGCATCGACTGTGGGGCGGCGATCCCAGACGCATGACGCCCTGGGCGGCCGCAAGAGGCGGCTCGGTGATGGCGGACGGGCAGTAGCCCCCGCCCTCGCCGATCTCCCTTCCACTTGCCCACATCGGCTCCGCCGCGTATCCTGGGGCCTGTCGTACGACACAGGACGCATCCCGACCGCACCACATCGCCGCCAGACCATCGAGGAGGACCACCGTGCCCATCAAGTTCCACCACTTCGCCCTGGAAGTCAGCGATATCCGCAAGTCCGAGGAGTTCTACTGCGACCTCCTGGGCTTCAAGAAGACCGGGGAGCACAGCTTCCCCGACCGCGGCCGCTCCATCGTCTTCGTTGAGCTGGACGGCGTCTGCCTGGAGCTTCTCGCCGACACCGACAGCGAGCCGTACGTCGCTCCGCCCGCCAAGCAAGTAGGGTACAAGCACCTTTGCATGCTGACCGACGATGTGGATGCCGTCTGCGAGCGTCTCCGTGCCGCCGGCGTCAAGATCACCACCGAGCCCTTCGATACCGCCTTAGGCTCGCGCATCTGCTTCTTCGAAGACCCCGACGGCCTGCCCCTGGAGCTCTGGCAACCGCTGTAACAGCGGTACAGCGGTACGGCGGACGGCAAACGGCAAACGGCTTGACACCCTGGGGCTCTGCCCCAGACCCCGCTGGGGCCACGGGCCCCAGACCCCGCAACTGGTCGAAGCTCGGTGAGCAGAGGCCCACAGTCAACCCGTGATTGCCGCACGTAGACTGTGCGGCAATCACGGGCCTGATGCCGCTACCCCACACCTATCAGAACCCTCCTCGCTTGCCCTCCCACAGCCAGATGGAGGTCTCCTTCTGCGGTGCCCGGCACCGTGAGAAGGCCACCACCGGGTGGCCCTCGTGGATGATGATGCACGGGTCGCGGTCCACCCATTTGCCGCTGGTGATCTGCTGCGGCTCCGTCCAGGTCTTGCCGGCGTCGGAGGAGCGCATGATGCACAGCGCCGTGGCTTCCCGCTGGGTGAGGGACTTCACGTAGACAAGCCAGAGCATCCCGTTGTCGGCCCAGGTCAGGGCACTGCTGACGGCCTGGTCCGCCCCGGCGATGGTCCGCTCATCGTCCCACGTCTTCCCGCCATCCATGCTCAGCCGGCACTTCAGGCTCCCGGAGCCCGCCCAGAAGTCGAACTCGCGAGTGCCGCTCAGGTCGTCCGGCCACAGGTTCTGGTACGAGAACCTCCCGGTGTCGGTGTAGGCCACCAACACGTAGCCTGCACGGGCGGCGATGGCGGGGTAGCCCTTGAGCCGCGCGACGACCACGGGGTCCCGCCAGGCCTTGGCGTCCTCACTGCTGGTGCACCAGATGGTTTCTGCAAGGTGGTCCTCACCGCAGAGGTAGAGCCGCTGAGGGCCGCCGGCCTTCCCACCAGCGGCCATGCTCAGTCTTTCGCAGTCGAGGTAGGGCTTGGTGTACCACATGAACCACTTACTGATCTCGGGGCGCGACTGTGCGTCGGGGTACAGCCGTTCGGCCCCCACCAGGCTGTGGGGGATCGCTGAGAGAGGGTCAAGCGACCATTTGCCCAACGCTGCGTCGCGGACCAGATCGAGGATGAGAGCGTCGTTGTTCGCGAACACCTCGGTGTGGTGTTTGGGCGACGCCACGATCACGCGGCCACTGAAGGCGCACATGCACAGCCGCTCGTGGGACATGTTGGGGTAGCCCAGAGGGAGCCGGAGCGCCGGTTGGGCGGCAACGGGGAGGGACGCAGCGTCCCTGGCCTCGGCGTAGTACAGCGGCCACTCGATGCCGGGGAGGTGCATGTACGGTACTCCCGAGGCACCACCGTCGGTCGCCGGCGCGGGCGGCCTGACGAAGAAGGCTCTGAGGCCCTCCGGCGACGGGATGAGCACCGGGTGACGGAAGCCCCGCTCCCACAGCAGTTGCGTGACGCCGGGCTCAGCCTCTCGAGGGGTCTGTCCGACACCTGGATCACCGGCCACCATGGCGAGGCCCGCCGTCAGTACCACGCCGACGGCCGTTGAGGCCAGTGCGAGTCGTCGCCTCCTCATGGTTGCACCTCGAGCAGTACCTCCTGCACGCCCTTGACGTCGGGAACGCATGGAGAGTCCCACCACTCCTTGAACTCTTTCACCGAGTCGTCCTCCCAGTCCACCACCTCCGGGAATGCTCCGTTGCCATATGACGGGTCATAGTACTGGTTGGCGTACCGGTTGATAGCGTGATCGCTGTACTCGTTGTCGTCCGGCCCTCCGCCCTGGCCTCTGGCGCTCGTGTAGATGCGCATCAGGCTGTACCCACGGTGCGGCAGGGCGATGAGGCCAATCCCAGCGACATGGATGCCCTGCGTCCCAAGCAGGTGGCGGTAGAAGTTCATCCAGGCCCCACACCTGCCGTTGTGGTCGAGTATCAGGTACTTCGTGTCGAACGCGTCGTTGAGGGGGTGCCGGTACGCATACCCGGTCGCCGTGCGCGTCGCGATGGCGCTCCATATGGCGTTGTAGACGCCGCTCTGGTTGGACTGACCAGACGCCCAGGTGCAACCGAACTCGTACAACTGCCGGTACCAGTGGGACGGGGGGTTGTCGCCGAAGGTGAAGTACACCTTGTGCGACGTGCTGTTGATGCTTCGCGTCGTTCCCCCCTCCGTGACCCGCCACTGCCAGCCCGCGTCGATCTTGCCCACCGTCGTCGGGATGTCCTCCACTGTGGTGAAACTGGAGGCCACGTACTCGCCGTTCCCGTCAAAGGTGATGGGCTTGTCCTCGATGCCGCAGAAGGTGCCCGTCGCATCAAGCGTGCAGGCGTAGTTGGGAGGACCGTTCAGCTTGACCTTCACCTGGATCGGACCGATGCCCCGTTGGTGCGCCGCCGGGTTGTTGCGCACACCGTCCAGCCATTCGGGGGGCTCGATGGCCACGTCGTCCGGGTCCACGGGAATCTTGACCCCCAGTCCGGGGGTGCCTCCGTCCCTGAACCCGACGCTGACCACGACGATATCCTTCACATGGACGGTGAGATTGCGCGGCAGGTTCCTGCCACCGGTCAACGGCTTGTGGGTCGTCTGGTCTACGAACTGCACGGTGTAGTCGCCATCGGACGCCGAGCTGTGCGCGAACAGGTCGAACTCGTAGATACCATCCGCGATGTGCGTGCAGGCGCCCACGTCCAGCCGCGACTTGTCCTCCTCTGTCGGTGCGGCGATGCACTGCCCTGCTACTGTGTGCGTAGTGGCCCGCCTCTTGTTTTTCGACAGCGTGTGTCTCACGCCATAGAGGTGGTGGCCCTTGCTGATGGTCACCTCGGTCACGGACGCGACGGCCGAACCCGCCTCCACTAGCACCATGGCCGTGGTGACGAGCGCTGCGACGGTCAGCCTGTTCATCTCGAGCCTCCTGGTGTCTGCGCGCTGTCTGTGGCCGCAGCATGCGGTCTCGCTACTCCTCGGGCTCGCCGAACTCGTTGTCGGGCAGCAAAAGCGTCACCTGTACGGACTTGCCCGCCCCGTCCTCTCCCTGACACTTGGCGGTGACGGTCACTGCGTACCCCTCGTCCGGGGTGTTGGATGAGGTCAAGAGCGTCCTGGCGATGCCGGCGGCATCGGTCATGGCGCTCTGCGGGGATACCTGGGCTGCGGTCGTCGATGGCGACTGGTCCAGAACCGTGAAGCTGACCGTGATCCCGGCTTTGGCCGGCTGCACGTGGGCCTAGACCTCACACTGGTGGTTGGCGTCTTGTATGGCCCCCGACATGATCTCCGTATCGTCCGCACTGCTGCTTTGCACAGTGCTGCCCTTGATGTATACGTCCTTGCTCGCGCTGGCGCTCCCGCTATCCGAGGAGCCGTCCGCATAGGTCACGGTGACCGTGTAGGTCACCGAGATCGTGTGGGTCTGCTTGGCCTGGTTCTCGGCGTAGCGCACCGTCACAAAGTTGTCCTGCGTCCCCCCGCCCGCGATCAGTTGGGCCGGTGCGTAGGACCAGGCGTAGGCCTCCGATACGCCGGCCTCTGGGTCTCGCCGTCCAGGCTGTAGTCGCCGCTGGCCGTGAAGGTGAGGTCCTCGCTGTGCCATCCCTCACTGGGGCCGTCGAGGGTAACCGACACCGACGGACCGGAAGCGTACGCCCACGCGGTGAGGAGCAGGGCGATGAGCACCGGCTGCCACACAGGCCTCTGGCCACAGAGCATCATCCACCATCATCCTCTCTGTCTGGGGTGCCGGGCAAAGCAAAGCGCCCGGGAGAGCAAGCTCCCGGGCGCACAGACGCTGCAGCCGTGGCGCGGTCAGTCAGGACCGCGATGGCGTGTGTTGTAACTTCCACCCCTCGAACCGGTGGCTGCATCTGTCGCTCCCCCCACATCGCGCGTAATGGCGGTACGCTGCGAGCGCAGAGCGGCGAACAACCGGTGTAGAGACACAATTCTAGTGAAGAATCACCTCAGTATCAAGTGTCACAGGGAGAATCTGAGTCTGATCTTTTTTCAGTCAATGGTACCCACCGGGTGGGCTTCCAGCGCGGTGTCGGCCATGGGTACTGGGGCGGTGGCAAAGCAGGGCCCGCAACGGTTCCACAGGTTCCACCCGTGGCTATCATGCATCGCCCCTATCTTCGGGGCAGACGGCAGCGGCACGGCCTGACGGCGCGGGCCAACGGCACGAAGGAGGAGGGAGGGCCTCTCGCGTTCGATGGGCTTTCGCCCATCGCTAGGGGCGCCCTTCGGGCGCCGGTGGCCCTTTGGGCCTACGGCCAAGGCGAACCCCTCTCGGCGTCGCCCGGCGCTGACGGCATGCGGGCGGGACGCCCCAGCACGGCCAACGGCACCCCGCCGTTCTCTGTGCATCTCAGTGCACTCCGTGTCTCCGTGGTCTGACGATCGCCTTTCTCCTGGGCTCGCTCTGCTCTCCCCTACTCGCCCACCTTCAGCAGCGCCTTGTCGCTGCCGTCCGCGGCCAGCCTCCTGACCTCCCAGTTCCCCGCGGTGTAGCGGATGATATCCTTCGCCCCGTCCGCGAAGGCTAGCTCGGCGGTGAGGTTGCCGTTGTCGCCGCCGGTCTGCTGCAGCTTGGGTGCCGGCGTGCTGTCGCCCGGCTTTGTCGGGTACAGCACGTACAGCAGCTTCGTCTCTCCCGTAGCGTTCCAGGTGAAGCGCGCTACCGGGATGGGACGCTTTCCATCGACACCGTGCTTGCCGATCCAGCCCAGATAGTACGGCTCCTCCTGGCCCTTGACGATCTCGGCCTGCGCGGGTGCTCCGGTGGTGAGGATCTGCAAGTTGGCCTCCTCCCCCACCGTCCACGCCCTGCCGCCCTCCGCAACGGCATCTTCGGTGCCCAGATGCAGCAGCGATTCGTACAGGTGCTGCTCGTCGTCCTGCGGCATCAGCGTGTCCATCACCAGCCAGTAATCGGGCTTGACGAACAGCACCTCGCGGCGATGCGTCACCTGCAGGTCGTTCTTGGCGCCGAAGCCGTTGTCGTAGACCCCTGCGCAGTAGTCCAGAGCGTCATTGCTCAGCCACGGGGTGTCCTGGGGTTCCTCGTTGACGTAGGTCTCCCGTCGTCCGCCGCGATGCTGGGCCTGCTCGTCGACGAAGACGATGTTGTGGGCATGGGGCCCCACCACGTACCGGCGCATCTTGGAGACGTCGTAGGCGTAGCTGCCCACATCGAGCACCAGGTTCTTGCCGTAGGCGTGCAGGACGAAGGCCAGCTTGTCCTCGTGCTGGTGCCCCAGGCCGAAGGGGCCGACGTCGAGGAACAGGTACCGAGCGTCATCGGTCCAGTCGCTGCGCATCACGGCCCAGCCGGCCCAAGGGAAGAAGTGCGAGGTGTGGTCGGGCGGCGCGCCCTCTTTGCCGTCGGTGGCTATCCAGCGGAAGTCCTCGCGACCGGGGAAGTAATCCAGCGCCTGCCGCAGTTGCCCGCGCACGTTGACGTCCCACGAGTCATTGACATGCGGCAGGTTGCGGTCCGGAGTGGCGGCCCACAGGCCCATGGCCCACATGCGCTCGAGGCTGCCGACGTAGTTGGGGGGCAGCGGCCGGTCATTGTGCAGATGGATCCTCGCCAGCCCCAGGAAGTTGCCCAGGGCAACGAAGTGGTAGCCGGGCGAGAGTTCCTTCTGGGGGCCATCGGGATAGACCTGAATGTCCAACTCCTTGTTGAGCCGGTCCACGGCGTCTTCACGCCAGGTCTGGGCGCGCTTGAACTCCGGAAACAGCACGCCCACGTGGCCCATGCCGTTGGCTTCCATGGTGAGCCAGTTGCCGCCGGTGGGGTAGCTGTGCAGGTACTCGGCCTGCTCGGCCAGGGACTTGACCATCATCACCACATCATCGGCGGAGAAGCTGGGGGAGCCGAGGAACCTGAAGAACGCGTTGGGCCAGCTTCCTGCCAGTCGAATGCCGCACTCGATGGTCCGCCAGCGCGAGCCCACCGAATTGGATACAGAGCGCGGCATGGGATTGTCCTGCACCCAGCTTCTCATCTCCCAGACGAAGTGCTGCGCGTACTTCTCGTCCCCGGTGTCCCAGTAGGCTCTGGCGAGACTGCCCCACCAGTGGTGGCGCCCGAACTGCCAGGTCCACTCCGGGTTGAAGGGGTCCGAGGGATTGGCGGTCCAGTCGATCTTGTCCTCGAACTTCAGAGGGAAGCCGACGACGGAGTACTCCTTGCCAAGAGCCCTGTCCGCCGCCGCGGTATTGGGCGCCTGCGGCCGCTGCTCCGGGGCAGGCCTGTCGGCGAGGCCGGTATAGTAGCGGGGAGTCTCGCGTGCGAGCAGGTGCTGCACGAACGCCTCTTTGGCCTGCTGCAGGTCCCCGGCTGCCACGGCGGCACGGGTCTGCTCCAGTCCGGGGTAGTCCAGATTCAGGGCCTCGAAGAACTCCTCATCCGTCATCCGTGGTCCCAAACGAGCCGCCTCCCAGGTGAGCCGGATGTCGTCGACGATCACCACCGTGCCGGGGTCCGGCGTATTGCCCCAGCCGGAGGCGGTGAAGTACAGCCCGTCGATCTGGTCAAGGCCCCGAGGCTTGCGCGAGGTGCCCACATCGTCGCGGAGCCCGAAACTGAACTGTTTCCACCCCTCGAAGTCGACGTTGATGGCGATCTGGTAGTAGTCCATGCCTTCGGTGTCGGGGTTCTCGGAGGGGACGATGAGCATGAACCGAGCGCCTGTGGCCTGCGGCGAGTAGAGCCAGAAGGACAGCGTATTCTGGGCACTCCAGTCAGCCGGAGTGCTCTGAAGCCGCAGGTCGGCGCTCTGGCCATGGTCCCAGCGGATCGCCCCCGTGCCCTCCTTCACAAGCTCCGTCTCCCCGACCCCGCCGCGCCAGGCAGCGGGGTCGTCGCAACTGCTGATCTGCAGGGGCGCCACCTGACAACCGGCGGGCAGGGCCCAGAGGATGCACAGCACCAGGACCGACAGCACTCGCGGCAATCTCATGAGAGAACACCTACCTCGATTCGCACGTGTACACACTCTTCCCCTGCCTCTTCCCCTGCCTCTTCCCCTGCCTCTTCCCCGCCTTTTCCCCGCCTTTTCCCCGCCTTTTCCCCGCCTTTTCCCCGCCTTTTCCCCGCCTTTTCCCCGTCTTTTCCCCGCCTTTTCCCCGCCGAAAGGCCTCCTACTCCAGCACCGAGATGATGTCCGAGAAGCTCTCGAACGGGTGGAATGAAATGCCCCGTCGGGCGGCATCCTCCGCGAGATGGCTGCGGGCGAAGAGCACGTCGGCGTACTTGGCGGGGCACATGTCGGAATGCCCGTCGCCGACGTAGATGATGCGCCGGAAATGGGGGCGGAGGTCGAAGAGATGGTGCAGCTTGCAGTTCCCGCACTGGGCGCAGATCGGCGTCCGGTGGGGGAACTGTATCTTCACGCCCTCGGCGGTAACGACGGCGTGGTTGGCAAAGCGTGGGATGCAGTCGCCGTGGGGCTCCAGGACGAGCTCTCCGGGGCAGGTCTTGTAGCCCAGGCGCCCGAGCAGGCGGTCGACGTAGAAATCCAGACCATCGCTGACCACCACCAGCGAGGCGCCCCGGGCGGCAACGAGATCGCGGAAGCGGGCGAAGTCCTCGTGCACAGAGAAGCTGTCGATCAGGGCGTAGAGGTCATCCGGAGGGAGCCTGACCATCTCCCATTGACGGGCGAGGCACTCCATGGAGTCAATCTCCCCGCGCCGCCAGATGTGCTCGACCTCCCAGGCTTCGTCCAGATCGAGAGCGTCGATCACGGCGATGCCGGTGTCAATGACGCTGATGGTGCCATCGAAATCGCAGAAGACGAGATCGCCCTCGCCCAGGGGCAATACGGAAACATCGCGTGCCATCGGTACCTCCGAACAGTAAGGCAGGTTGCAGCATCGATGAGGCCCATGATACCACGAAGGGCGGCTGGGGGCGAGGAGGGTGGCCGTGTTACCTCTCCCAGCCCCGAAGGGGGCGCCCGGGAGAGGTCGGCAGACCGGCCCGCACCGCGGGTTCGGTCTGCCGGATGAGGGCCGCCTGGGGAGAGCCACCGCCGCGACATGACGGGTACCGCCCACAGTGGGCCCTACCAGCACTCCACGTTGGCCCCGGAATGGCCCCCATGGCTCAGTGGCCGATCAGCAGGGCCGAGGAACGCGCCACGGCGGTCCCTCACCCGCAAGCGGTCCGCAGGCCCGGCCGACTCTCCCGGACGTCCCGCAAACGGGGCGGGAGTGGGAGAGGTGGACGTCCTTCCCTAATCCCTCCCCACGTTCATGTTGTCCAGGTAGAACGTCACCGCCGCGTCGGCGCTGCTGCTGAAGCCCAGCCACGTCAGTGTCTTCCACTCCTCGCTGCCGTTGCGCAGGCCGTCGAACTCCTTCACCTCACCGTCGGGCATGGTGACCTTCAGCTCCCAGGTGCCGTCACAGGCGTCGCCCAGGGCCGCCGTGACCTCGATGTGCACCCAGCCGCCCACCGGCATCTGCAGCAGGTCCTCGCCCCACACCTGCAGCTTGCCATCGCGCACCCAGAAGCTTGGTCCCACGCGGAACGGCGCGCTGTTGTCGCGCCATTCGTGATACATCACCACCCCCTCCTCGACCCGAAGGTCGAAGCTGCTGTGCGCCACGCCTTCTTTGTAGTTGGGGGAGTAGTAGAAGTGGGGGTTGAAGTCATGCTGCAGCCCCGGAGCGTCCTGTATCCTCAGACACTGCTTGCCACCCGCGGCAACCTCGTCGGTGATGGCGATGGAGTCGCCCTTGTTCTCCGTATGGACAGCGGCGTCGGCGGGCTGGGCCCCCACCTTATACAGCTCGAAGTCGTCCTCCACCACCAGCGGCGGCGGCAGCGGCGGTGCCGGGGCGAAGACCACCTCGGGGTACTCGAAGTCGGCCGCCAGTCTCACCCACGCCTCGTCACCATACACGCCGGCCTGCGTGTAGTCGAAGGGCTTGAAGCCTACCGTGAGGGCCGGAGAGTCGGGCTGCAGCCGGAAATCCCCATTCTCAGGGTCCACGAAGCGCGGATCGGCCACCAGGGAGCCGGGCTCCTTGCCTTTTTCCTGCCACTGCTCGAAGGTGAACTCGTGGAAGGTCACGGGCTCGCCCGAGGCGTCCCAGAACAGGTTGTTGCGTGAGATCACATTGTCGTCCCGCCAGCTCCCGGCGCTGTAGAGCTGTCCGCCGTCCCAGTACACGATGTTGTTTTCGAAGCTGAAGGAGATATGGTCCTCCACCCGCGAGCGCTGGAGCTGTCCGTCCATGCTGTAGGCGAGGATGTTGTTGCGGATCTTGTTGTCCTCACCGTAGTGCTGGTGATAGCCACCGGTCTTCACGCGGTAGACCAGGTTGCCTTCCATGGTGATGCGGCTGGTTCCCTCGTCGTTGTACAGCCCCCACCCGCCCCGGCCGTAGAGGTCATAGGAGTAGATGTCGTGGATCCGGTTGTTGTTGACCGTGGTGCCGTCGGACAGGCCCAGAGTGTAGACCCCGCCCATGTCGCTGAGCACGCCCTGGCCCATGTGGTGGATGTGGTTGAAGTCGATGTGGTTATTGTGGGCCAGCGTCTCGCGATAGCCCCAGCTCCAGCCCACGGAGACGCCCGTGTAGAAGCCGTCGGAGATGTCGTTGTGGGTGACGCGGTTGTCGCCGCTTTGGCCGATCCAGACGCCGATACAGCCGGGAAACAGCCTGCCGATGCCGCGGATGATGTTGTTGTCGCAGGTGATCCGGCCGGTTCGGCGCCCCACGTCGGCCTGGATGCCGGTCTGACCGATCCTCACCCCACCCGCGCCCAGGTCGTGCAGGTAGCTGCGGGTCACGGAGCAGTCGCTGCAGCCCTCGCGGAACCAGACGCCGTAGATGCCGATGTGGGAGACCTCACAGCCGTCGATGGTGACATTGCGGGCCCCGTCGGCCACGATCGCCGCCGGGATGCTCACCGCCGCCTGGCCATCGCCGTGGCCGCCCGGGGGCAGGATGTACTGGCTGTGGGAGAAGGCCAGGCCGCGGAGAGTGATGTGCTCCACCGACAGGCCGAGGTCGGCCTGTCCCGCGAAGTGCACGAAACTCTCGGCCGAGACGGGAGCGATTACCTCGGCCTGCGCCATGTCCTCGCCGGGCAAGGGAATGGTGTACACAGTCCCGTCGCGGTCGAGGAACCACTCGCCCGGTGCATCCAGGGCGCCCAGGAAGTTCTCCACATGGTAGCGCTGGTTGTTGCTCCAGTGCCCGAAGCCCCAGGGGATATTGGCCGTCATCAGCACCAGGTTGGTCTCCGGGTCGACATGAGCCAGGCGGGAGCGGGAGACCTCCCAGGAGTGGTATGCCACCAGGGTGGCATCGCTCATCTGGTCCTGCGGCAGCTCGGAGAACTGGGCGAGGTCGTCGGGACGGGCGAAGAAGCCCCGGCCGGAGAGATCGCCGGGATCGCCGGAGGCCGGGTCCACGGCCCGCGTGGCCTTCTTGCCGATGTAGAAGTAGAACTCATTGGGCGTGCGTGCCCGGGTGGCGCGCCTGCCGTTGACCCAGAGCTGCTCGAAGTACCAGTCTCCGGCGGCCACTTCAGGGACGGTGGCCGTCCACACACCGCCCTCTCCGGGCTCAAAGCCCGTGATTCTCCGGCCTGAGGAGAAGACGGGAGCGGCCCCCGGCGCCGCCTCATACGTCACCGGAGCCTCGGCGGTGCCACCGTCCTGCGGCCCCAGGACCAGCGGCTCGGACACGAAGTACGTCCCGTCGGCGACCAGGACCGTCACCGCCTCGGCGGCGCCCTGGGCCTTGAGGCGACGAATCGCGTCGCGTGCGCCGGCCAATGAAGCCAGCGGGCCATCGGTACCTGCGGCGTTCGGGCGCTGCAGCTTCCCCGACCACGCGTCATTGCCGTCCGGAGCGACGTGAAAGGTGGCGGCCTGCGAGCAGCCCGCCAGAGCGAGCCCGACCAGTACCGCCAAAGCGATTGTCTCCAGGCTCTGCAACATGCGACGCACCTCCGTAGGTATTCCGTCAGGGGATGAACTCGATGTCCGTGGCCCAGACCGTCCCCGGGCCACCGTCTCCCAGAGCCGTGCCGTGGACCCCGATGTACAGCGTGGTGAGGCCGTCCAGGTCCAGCCTGTCGTTGTCGTCCCTGGTCCATGCACCCAGCTTCAGCTCGGCGAAGGGCACGGTGAGTGTAACCCACTCGGCGCTGGGAGATGGTGGCGGGTCGGCGATGTAGATCGCCCCCTTGGCTTCCCCGAGCATCACCAGCAGGCCGCCAATCCCGGCAGGCAGCGTGGCCCTGTACCTCAGGCGGAGGGCCGAGTAGCCCTCGAGATCGACCAGGGGCAGGCTCACGTGGGGGTTGGCGAACATGTGGCGGCCGCCGGGGAAGTGGAACTGAAGCTTCATGCAGTTCCGACCGTCGGGGCCCTCATTGGGTGTGCTCACCGTGGCCCGGGCCGCCGGGTCGCTGAACAACCCCCAGACCCCCGGTGCGTTATCGGTGATGATCAGGGGCGCCACGGCCAAGGGCCGCGCGTCGCTGAAAGTAGCATCTACGAGCTCAAAGACCCCATGGGCCTGCCCCGTGAGGACCACGCCGACCCAGACCTGCGAGACGCCTCCCAGGTCTGGATCGGTGGCCACGCTTTCGGAGAAGGGGGCCGGCTTCAGCGACGCCATGGATAGAACGACGAGCTGCTCATCGGCCGATGGCCTGGTGGGGGCGCCGAGCTTGAGCCATCGGGCGCCGCCAGCTTCAGACAGCAAAGCGGCGGCCCTGAGCGCGTCGATCCCCTCCCCAGTCAGCCGGAAGCGAACCTGAAGGGTTCTGGCTCCGGCCGGCGGGACTGTGGGGACGCCGCGGAAGCCCACGAAGCGGGGCTCCGGGCCGGTCTTGGAGAACTGGAGCCGGGCAGGAGCATGGTCCGTGGGGCCGGTGAAGGTGGCCGCCAGGCCCGCCTCGGTGGCCACGGAGAGGTGATGCACCGGCGCCACCTGCGCCGCGGCCATCGGGCAGGCGCAGGTCACGGTATAGACGAGCACGGCGATACCTGGTCGCATGGCGGGCTCCCGGCTCAGATTATGCAGGTTCTGGGCGGGCGCCGACTCACGTCGCCTCACCCCCCCCAACCCCCCAACCCCCCAACCCCCCTCTCCCTTACTCGCCGATACGACCGGCGAGGCGGGAGGATGGGGGAGAACGGTGCTATTGCGAGCGATAGAGGCTTTGCTGCGGCGGGATGTGGCACCAATGCGTTCATGCATAATGTGAGTCGCGGGACTGCGGTTCCGCGTCACGATTCTGTCGCGGGCCGCAGGGCCAGACCGACGCGGCGGCCGCGCGCACCCCACATCATCCTTCGTGTCTGAAGAGCGGCTCGACCCCCTGCAACCGCCGGGTGAGCTCCCGCTCTTCATCGTCTGAGAGCGGCCTAAAGCCCGTGGCCACCTGCACCGCCAGCTTGAAGGACTCGCCATCGCCGGGTGGAACGGCGGCCGTCACCGGCAGCCCCAGGGTGTAGCGCACGGCCAGATCGGCCAGCTCCGGGTCGGTGATTGGGCGGTACCAGGCCTTCGGATGGGTGCGTTGCTCGCCCTCGGCCCACTTGGTCCAGGCCATCGCCTTCAGCGCGAGGCAGGCCGTCCCGTCCGCGGTGGCCCTCTTCAGTGTCTGCGGGCCGAAGTTGCCGTTTTGCATGCAGACGCAGTTGAAGGGGAACAGGACGCTGTCGAAATGGAACATGTCCATGGCCCTCTCGGCGGCGGCCACGGAGTGAGCGGAGAAGCCGATATGGCGGATCAGGCCCTTCTCGCGGGCCTTCATGAAGGTCTCGATGGCCCCGCCTGGCCCCATGGCCTGCTCCACCTCTTCTGGCTTCGTGAACCCATGGAACTGGTAGAGATCGAAGTGGTCGGTGCGCAGAGTCTTCAGCGACTGCTCCAACTCCGCCTGCGCCCCCGCCGCATCGCGCTTGGCGGTCTTGCAGGCCAGGAATGCGTCCTTGCGATAGGGCTCCAGCGCCGGCCCCAGGCGCTCCTCGGCGTTGCCATAGCTGGGCGCGACGTCGAAGTAGTTGACACCGTGGTCCACGGCCCACGCCACGGCCTCATTGGCCTCTGCCTGCTCGACGTTCATGACGACGATGCCGCCCATGCCGACGACGGACAGCGCCGGGCCGTACAGGCGCCTCTCAAGTTGTTCGCCGGTCTGAGCGGCACCGGCCGATTGCGAACCCGCCCCGATGGCGGCCGCCGCGGCGACACCACCGATTGAGCAAAGAAAACCTCTGCGTTCCATACCGGTAGACCTCCGGAGAGCATCCCCACCCACAGAACGGTTTCGATATCAGGAAGACGATGACCTTCCGGCTCTGGCCGTAGGGAGACCTCACGGCACCGTGCAACTCGGTACAGACCCCGTACGGCCGTTGCTCCGAGCTTCAGAGCAGGCCCGCTGGCGGGCGCCTCCCTACCAGACCATTTCCTCGCCCCGTCGCTCCTCAACGACCTGACCATCGCGCAGGACGCGCACCTTGGCCACGACCGCACCGGGGGCCTCGCGCACCGTCAGGCGCAGCGTATGCTCGCCGGACTCGGCGAGGTGGAACCGGGGCAGGGCGGGGGTGATGTCCACATCCCTGCTGCAGCTCCCCAGCTCCCCCACAGGCAGGTGGACCACATCTTCGACGCGCTCACCATCCACCTCCAGCCACAGGGAGTTGGTGGCCAGATCGGGGCCGTAGCCGATGAGGTCGAGGACGTAGTCCCCGGCGGCCAGTCGGAGGCTTGCCTGCAGTTGGGCCTGCTCGCCAATGAGCGCCACGGCCTTGCCGCCGTCGGCACCCGGCAACGCGATGCTCTCCACGGCCCGAACGACGCGGAGTGTGAAGTCAACCCGGTTGCGCAGCAGCGAATCGTCGCGCATGACCAGCCGCACGCTCTCGATAGCGGTGGCGTCTCTCCCGTCGAGCTCAACCCGCACAGTCCCATCGGAGCTACAGATTCTGGCCGTCACGCCCGCGTCGCCATCGGCCGGCCTGCCGTTGACCAGAAGCTCGACAGGCTCCGGCACCACGCCGGAGGTCTCGTCGTGCAGAGTGATGACCAGCGAGCGCGGAGGGTGGGGAAGCTCCACATACGGGGCGGCAACGACGTCGTTCCCGTCAACCTCCACCGCCGTGATGCGCGGTGGCGTCGCGTCCTCGAGGCCCTTGCCCGCGGGGCGGTTGAACACGATGAAGGCCTCCCCCGCGGGGACGTCCGCGGCGGCCAGGCGAAGCCACAAGCCGTCCGGGGTTCGAGCGACATCCCGGGGCCTCAGGCCACCCTCGACCGAGCCGGCCTCCACCCTGCGTGTGGCCTCAGCCACGGGCATGCCGACCTCGGCCCCCGCAGTGGCCTGCACCCGGTACACGTCCTGTGCCCGCAGGCTCAGGAAGGCCGCGGTGGGGATGCTGAACGGGGCGGCGGGGGGAAGAGCGAGGTTGGGGAGGTCACGCAGGCGGATCAGCGAGCCCTCGGCCGCCGGCTCTACGGTCGCCACAGTCAGAGCTACGTTGTACGGCAGGTCCAGCGTCAGCACGGCCCCCGACAGCGCGCGGCCCGGGGGGAGGGGGCAATCCACTGTGACTGTCTTGGCCTCGTCGTCGCAGGACAGGACGTGGCCTCGGTAGGCCGGCAGAGCGGCCAGCGACCACGGACCGAACGACAGCTTCCCTCCCTGGACATAGGCAGTCAGCACCTCCCCCGCGCCCGGCGTGGCGCCCGCCTGCGCCGTCACCGATACCGCGGCCAGGCAGTTGGGCTCACCCCCATGGGGCTTAAGCACCATGGGTCCGAAGTGCTTCTCGGTGTCCGTATAGGAGGCCAGGTAGCTGTCGGTGCGGTCGGGCAGGCGCACGGAGACCCCGTAACCCTCGACGGCACCGACCTGCGCTCCCGCCGCGGTGCAGGGACTAAGTGTGACGCCGCGCACGAGCGCATCGCCCCGGACGGGTTCGAGGACCGCGCCGAACACCGTGTCGGCCTGCGTGCGCCGGGCGATTACCAGAGGCACCCGCATGGTTCCCGGTCCCTGGCCGTCGGCGGTGACGACCTGCGTCCCCGGCTCGCCAAGCATGGTGAGACTGAGCCCAAGCCCGGTGGCTTCGTCCGTGGCCCAGTTGGCCTGCCAGTTGCCTCCGTCGGTCTCGCCGGTGCGGAGGTCCTTCATGTACCGGTACCCGTTCTCGCCGTCCCAGTAGGGATCGTCGCCGGGCCTGCCCATCACGACATCCATCGGCGCGGAGGCCACCGGGCAGTCGAGACGTCCCAGGTTCCGGTAGCTCCAGTCGATCGTCTCCACGGGCAGGTCGACCGCCTCGAAGTCGGCGTTGAGGGTCAAGGTGTTGTCCCCGGAAGCGCCTGCCGGGCATAGTGAGATGTCGTCGACGATCAGCACACCCCGGTTGCCCACCGAGCCGATGCGAAGGGCCACACGATCCGCCGCCGCGGGGGCGGTGACCTCGCGACTGTATTCGGTCCAGTCCGAGGCATCGGTGGGGACGGGCACCACGACCCGCTCCAGAACCCTGGCCTCCTCGTTCTGCCACGACAGCACGACCGTGTTGTCACCCGACGCGCCAAGGCACCTGGCCCAGAAGGCGAAGCGGTAGGTAACACCGGGGTCCACCGGCGTGTCGGCGTGGTAGAGAGCCTGGTTTTGGCCGGTGGTGATGCGCGGTGCCGTGGCCCAGGCGGCACTCACATGCTCGGTATGGCCGACGAGGGCGGCGAAGCGGCCCGAGTGGGCGTCCTCCGTACGCTGCAGGAGTGCGCTGTCCCGGGCCAGGCTCTCGGGGGTGGAGTCTCCCCAGGGCTCGCGGCGCCATCCGGGGATGCAGCTAACGGGGTCGTCACGCAGAGCAAGGTCGGTGCTGTCCCGGGCCACGCGGAACATGTCCACAAGGTAGCCGCAGGTGGCAAACAGCGTCCTGCGCTGGCGCAGGCCCGTGTAGGTGTCATCGGCCGTGGCCTGGCAGACCGTCAGTCCCGGGCATGGGCTGAACACCTCCAGCCGGCCCTTACGGTGCTCCTGGGAGCGTTCGTTGACAACCACGGTATTGTGCGACAGCGTCTGACGATCCCAGAACCGCCAGACGGGAGAGAAGTAGCTGCGCGACCCGTTGTCCGGACCCAGGAGGCCGCCTTTGCCGTAGAGAACGATGTTGAGCTTGTCCGCATGGCCGTGGCC
>Ga0334883_1002467_pt1 | contig 22651 bp, 12 predicted proteins | sample GraSluR1_MG_6_FD_207230 | JGI IMG/M metagenome (GOLD analysis project Ga0334883, IMG submission 207230) | Sludge microbial communities from methane-producing bioreactor in Wageningen University, Netherlands - Granular Sludge_09_05-R1 | ecosystem: Engineered > Bioreactor > Anaerobic >...
TCCCGCTCATCGCCCTCAGCGCTTTGCTCTACCTCTGGTGGGGCCAAGACAACCAGCCAGCCTACGAGCTGCGCACCCTCGACGCCGATCCTGGCGCGCCCTTGGTGGTCCAGCAACAGCTACGCCACGCCCCCCCGGAAACACAAGACGAGTGGGTGCCCATCCTGGTCAACCTCGAGGACCATCACCGCACCCTCCATCGCGAAATCAGTCAGGCCCTCGGCATCACCCTCGAAGCCAACTCCATCTTCTCCGAAGCCCACCAGCTCTATCGCGCCCGCGTGCCCAAAAGCCAAGTCGACACCCTCCTACGGCGCCTCAACGCCTGGCCAGGCGTCGAGTACGCCGAGGAGAAGGGCACCATGGCCCTCTTCTCCGCCCCTGACGATCCCCTCTACATCTACCAGTGGAACTTCGAACAGGTCCGGGCCGCAGAGGCCTGGTCCCTCTCCACCGGCAAGGGTGTGGTCGTGGCCGTCATCGACACGGGGATCGCCTACGAGGACCCGGAGCATCCCAAGCGCGGCCTCCTCATCCCCGACCTCAACGGCACCCGCCTCGTTCGCGGCTACGATTTCGTCGACGACGACCCCTTCCCCTTCGATGGACACGGCCACGGCACCCACGTCGCTGGCACCATCGCTCAGTCCACCCACAACGGCTACGGCGTCGCTGGCCTCGCCTTCAACGCCGCCCTCATGCCGCTGCGCGTCCTCAATAACCAAGGCTATGGCAACACCGCCGATATCGCAGAGGCCATCCGCTTCGCCGCCGACAACGGCGCCCAGGTGATCAACCTCAGCCTCGGCGGCCCGACCCCAAGCAGGGAGCTCGACGCGGCGATCCGCTACGCCCACGCGCGCGGCGTCGTCATCATCGCAGCCGCTGGCAACAACGGCTCGCGCCGCCCCTCTTACCCCGCCGCCTCACCCCACGTCATCGCTGTCGCCGCCACCCAGTTCGACCGCAGCACCACCTTCTACTCCAATTACGGCCCCCACATCTCGCTGGCAGCGCCGGGGGGTAACACCCAGGTCGACCAAAACGACGATGGGCGACCCGATGGCATCCTCCAAGAAACCCTGCGCCCCAACCCTGATGGCAGCTTTCAGCCGGTCTTCGCGTCCTACATGGGCACCTCCATGGCCGCGCCCCATGTCGCCGCCGCCGCCGCCATGCTCATCGCAAACGGCATCAGCAATCCCGACCAAGTGCGCCACATCCTCGAGAGCACCGCCGCCGACGCAGGGGAGTCGGGCTGGGACGAGCGCTTTGGCCACGGCATCTTGGACATCCACGCCGCCCTCACCCACAGCCAAATCAACCTCGGTCTCTGGCGTCTCCTCTCAGCGCTGGCGCTGACCGCGCTGGTCATCTGGTGGCGGCGTAAGGAGCGCAATCTCGCCCCAGGACCCCAGTGGACCTACCTCCTCGGCTTCACCTTGGGCCTCGGCATTCTCTTCGCGCTCCCCTTGCTCATCTCGCCACCGGCGCTCATGTCTCCCCTGCTCAGCCTCGCCGCGCGCCCCCTGAGCTTGTGGGGGGGGCTGCTGCTGGGACCCGCCGAGAGCCCCCTCTTCGCCTCTTTCCTGCCCGTGCTGTTGGCGGCGGCCCTCTTCTTGGGTCGCCCCGGCGGCCAACGTCTGGTCGCGGGCTTCGCCATCGCCACGGCAGCAGTGCTCCTGTGCGAGAGCGCCTTCCTCCACGTCGACGTCGCCTACGTGCCTGGCGTCGGCCTCCTCGACCGCCTCTGGCTCGGCGGCAATGGCCTGCTGAGCTTGTGGATCGGAGCCTTGGCCCTCAAGGCACCCTGAGCCAATCACGCGGCGCTGGCCCCGGCCAGGACCGCCGACTACTGCAGCAGGGTGTGAATCTGCTCGAAGAGGTCCGCCCGATCGATGATATCGCGGAGGTAGTCCAGCTTCTCCGTCTCGATCACCGCTTTGGGGCCCAAGTCATAGGCATCGAACCAGGCTTCATAGTCCTGATAGAGACGCCGAATGTAAGTCAAGGGGATGGCCAACTCGGCGGGGCGACCGCGCGTGCGAATGCGGCGGCGCACACCTCGGACGGAGCAGCGAAGGTAGACCACCAGGTCCGGCGGCTGGAGCTGAGCGCGGATGGTCTCATAGAGCTCTCTGTAGGTGCAGTAGTCGCGCCGGCTCAGCAAATTTCGCCGCCTCAAGATCTCGACGAAAATATCGGCGTCTTCGTAGATGGTGCGATCCAGCACCACCCGCTCCTCACAGCGCTGCGCCTCGACATGGAGCGCAAACTTGCGTGCCAAATAGAAAATCTGCGACGCAAATGACCACCGCGCCATGTCACCATAAAAATCGTTCAAGTACGGGTTGTCATCGACCGGCTCGTAGAGGGAGCGCAAACCAAAACGATTGGCCAGAAAACGCACCAACGTCGATTTCCCCGCCCCAATGTTACCGGCCACGGCTATGAATCGTGCGCTCAAGTCGTCCTCCCACCAGCAGCAACCACAGGGGCACCCTAGAGACTCAGCAGAGCTGGAAGCACCAGCGCAGCATTGTAACCAAGATGAAGAGAGAAGGCAGCCGTCGTCGAAGCCGTGCGCTGCCGCCACCAGGTGGTCCCGATGGCGACCCCCAGGATGGGGAGTAGCGGCCACCCATAACCCAGGTGCTGGGGAATGTGCGCCGCCGTAAACAGCACCACTGAGGCCACGGCCGCAGCCAGACGGCCGGCGCAAGCCGCAATGGAACCATAGAGAAAGCCCCGAAAAAACACCTCCTCGAACCACGGCGCCACACAGGCCATGGCCGCACTGGCCAACATCATCCCAGGCACCCGGGTGATGTGAATCATCGGGCTGCTCTCCTCGGGAGCAACGAAGATGAGTAGGGCCGTAGCCGCCAGCGCCAACAGCACCCCCATGCCAAAAGCACGCGCCAGCACCTTCCAGGGGCACTCACCGGCGGCCACCTGTGGCGCCACCAAAGCCAAGGCCTGCCGAAACGCACCAAAGCGCCACCACACGATCGCAAAGGTCAGCGCCAGATAGAAAGCCAAGTGCACCACCATCCCGCTCAAGGCGCGCTGCCCCCAAGCGGGCAGACGCACCACGCCGGGCGTCACACTGTTCATGACCTCACTGAGACTCGGACCGCCACTGCTCCACAGCCCAAAGATCAGCGCCGGCAACACCAACAACAGGAGCAACACCACCAACGGATCATAGGCCCGCCAGCGCCCCTCTGCGGCAGTGCCGCCTGGGCCCAAAGTCCACGCCAGCAGGCGCAGCAGCATGGCCAGTAACAGGGCGAAGACCGCCCCCAACTCCAGCATCCCCACGGGACGCGACACCACCACCACCACCACGGGGAGGGCAAGCTCCCCCGCCGTCGCCGCACGCTCCACCCACAACGTCGCTGGCCAACCTTCATCCCAACGCCGCAAGGGTGCCTCAGCACAGCGGGCTTCGCCCATGGTGGTCCACCCTTGCCCCAGCAACTCGGAGCGGCCATCATCCCAGCGCAGGGTCACCTCGGGCCTAGCGCCACCGCGGGGAAAACACACATAGGCCCGCAAATTCCAACGCCCCTCCGTCGCAGCGCTCACCACGAAGGGCGACGCGGCCACCGGCCCCTCGGGATCGGCGGGCGCCAGCCAAGCCAACGGCTCCGAGCGCTCGACCACGTCTTCCCGCCACCCCAAAGCCCACCACAGCACCGCCAGCGCCGCCACGAGTAGCAGGGTCGATGCGGACAACCACAGCGCCCGCCACCAGGGCTCACCCATCGGCCATACCCTGACCATTCGGCCGCACCGGAAGCTGCGGAATCACCTCGGTGACGAAGATCTCCACCACATCCGGGTCCAGCGCGCCACCTGCAGCATCCTTGCGCAAGATGGCCGCTGCCTCGCTGGGTGAAAACGCGCGCTTGTAAGGACGGTCGGCGCCAGTCAGGGCATCATAGATGTCACATACGGCCAAAATCCGCGCCGCTAGAACGATGTCCTCACCCGCGATCCCCACCGGGTACCCCCCTCCGTTCAACTTCTCGTGATGTTGCCCCGCGATGAGCGGCACGGCCTTGAGCTCATCGACCCACGGCACCTGTCCCAAGTAGGAGACGGTCAAAGCGGCATGCGACTCGATGTGCTCGCGCTCCTTCGCGTTGAGGGTGCCTCTGCGAATGCCCAGATCCTCAGCATCATCGGCAGAGAGCACGCTGCGGACCTGGCCCAAGGTGTCGCGGACGTGCAGCGTCCTCATCTCTACCAAGTGCTGGAGATCCGCCTCGCTTGGCGCTTGGCGCCCGCCCTGTAGCCGCTCGACCACTTCCCGGTAGCCTGCGAAACGCAACTGCGCCGCCTTACGGGTGCGCTCATAGGCAGCGAACGCCTCGTCGCTGAGCGCGGCGCTCGTGCGCCGGCAGCTCTCCATGAGGGTCTCCGCGGCCGCCAACTCCGCTTCGGCTGCCGCCCTCTCGATGCGCTCCAGGAGCGCGTGATAGGCCACGGGTTGGAGCTTGCCCGCCTTCTGCAAGACCTCCTCGCGCACCCCAATCTTGCCAAAATCATGGAGCAACGCCGCATAGCGCAGCTCCAACAAGGCGTCGTCAGAGAAACGCACCGACGCGAAGGCGCCCACCCTCCTGGCATCGATCGCCTTCGCCGTCATCAGGGTGTACAGCGCCACCCGGTGCGAGTGGCCAGCCGTAGTCGGATCCCGCGCATCGATGGCCGCCACCGAAGCTTGGACGAAGGCCTCGAAGGTGTGAAACACGTTGCGGTTGAGCTCGGCCCGCTCCATGGCAAAGGCAGTCCACGAGGCGAGCATCGAGAAAATGTCCAGATCCTCGTTGCCAAACATACCCTGGCGACCGCGGGAATCGATCTGTAGCACCCCCATCAGCTTGCGCTGCCCGACCAAGGGAGCCGCGAGGCAGGCCGTGATCTGGGCCAACACGATGGACCGGCGCGAGTCCACGTCTGCATTGGACGCCGCATCGCGCACGAAAAGAACGGCCTCGCGCTTCTCCACCACGGCCCGCAAAATCGACTGACTCACGATCAACTCGCCTGGACTCGGTCCGCTGGCCCGCATCCGCGTAAACAGCGGCACCAGCTCGTCACCCTCCTCGGCGCCAGGGACCATGATGGCGAAGAAATTGGCGAGGGGAAAGATCTTGAACGCCGCCTCGGCGACCCGCCCCACGATGGCGTCCATGTCGTTGAGACCGTTGAGCTCGCGCGCGAGCTCAAAGAGCGCCGGCAGACGCGCTCCGCCCTTGAACTGCAGCTCCCCGCCCCCGTCTGCGCCACCCGCCGCCACGCGCCGCACGACGCTGTTGCGGAACGAATCTTCCTCAGCACCCACCGCTGGTGCTGGCCCAGGCGCCTGCGTCGCCGCCCGCACCGGTGCCATCGCCGTCTGCACCGGCCCAAGAGCCAACGCTTCCCCAGATTCACTCAGAGGTTGCACTTCCAACACACTGCGACCGATGGCCACCAGACACGTCCCGCGCAGCTCCACCTCGCGCGACGTCTGGCGATCGTGCAGGGTGTGATCCTGATCACCCACCCGAATGATGGAACCATTGAGTGAGCCGAGATCGCTGAAGCGGTAACCCTGCGCGCTGTTCCCTTCGACCAGGGCGTGGAAGCGGCTCACCATGATGTCCGTCAGGATGAAATCGTTGCGCGCATCACCGCCAATGCTCACGCGAGGCGCGCTGATGCGCTGCTCTTTGCCCTTGTCTGGACCTTTGAGCACTCGGAGGCGAAGCAAGCCACGCTCCTGATGTGGCAAACGGGGCGGGGACAGGCACACGCCATCGAGCGCCGACCATCATCCCGAAGGGAAGCCGATCGTAGCCTCACGAGCGAAAATTTGCAATTGCTCCTGCGGCCTTGCCTTCGCTGCCCCTGGCGGCGAGAGCGCCCCGACGGCGCCCTCCTCACGCCACGCACGCCATTTGTATCGTTTCTTGCTATCATGCGTCTGAGCTGCCAGGCCCGCTCCGGCGGTGCCCCCCCCTCTCTAGACGACGCCCAGAAAAGCTCTCAACCTCTCTCCCAGAACGCTGTTCACCAAGGAGTTCGCCATGCAGATCCAACGACTGCGATCCCAGACCCGCCTCAGCCCGCACGCGCGACCCCGCACGGGCGCCGCCCTCCTCGGGCTGCTTGCCCTGGCGCTCATGGCCACCACGGGCTGTGATCTCCTCACCGCCGCCACCCAAAACTCGAACTGTGTCACCCACTCGACCAACTTCCAAGGAATGGTCGCCCAAGAAGGCCAGCTCCAAGCTGAGGTCTCCACCCAGAACAGCGACTACCCCATGGCCATCGTCTTGAGCCAGGTCGCCGTCAACAAGTTCTTCGCCGCCGTCGCGTCCGCCGACATCCCCACCCTTAGAATCCCCACCCAAGTCCTGGGCGTCCCCGTCACCGTCGCCATCGATCCGAGCCTACCGCTCTTGCAGATCGGCGGCGAAAAAGGATGCGCGACCTGTATCCTCACGGAGCTCGCCTTCGGCCTCAGCGTCGACGTCGCCGGATTCGCTGTCGGTGGTACCGGAAAAGGGCGCTATCAGTTCCCACTCACCATGACCGCCAATGGCATGGAGTCCACGTCGCTCCACGCCCAGCTCGGCCAGTCGGAAGTGCTCGGCATCGAGCTCAACATCAGCGGCCTCGACTCCGCTATCTTCCAGGCCATTGAGCCGCTGGTCGCCAACGCCGTCACGGGCCTCATCCGCAACAGCTACGGTGACACGCACCTCTTTGACCTCAACGCCTGGCAGATCGGCAACGGAGACGTGCGCCTGCTCGGGCGTGGCCCACACATCGATGCCGAACAACGCACCATCGTCATCGGCATGCACACCAACCTCGTCAGGCCCCTCGGCAACAGCGTGGCCTGGAATCCAGCGCTGCCAACCGGGGCCGACATCGGACTCCAATTTCACCCCGAGCTCCTCCAAGTCATGATCGGCAGAATGATGAACGAAGGGCACATCCCGCGCTCCTATGATGCCACGGGACAACCTGAGGACGGCGGTGCCTACCAGACCACCCTCAACGCCATGGCCCCGTCCCAGAGCGGTGCCCTGGCGACCTCCTTCCGCCTGTGGCGCACCTCTGGCGGCTTCTGCGGCTTCGCCGACCTCGAAGCCGGCATGAGCATGGCCATCTCCGATCGCAAACTCGCCTTCAACATCGACGGCATCAAGGTCACCCAAACCGAAGGCGCTGGGGATCTGCTGCGCCTCGCCGATGCCTGGCTGGGCGCAGACTTCCTCAACAAGGTGACCAACTTCACTCAGTTGACCGTGAACTACAACGAGTTCGATCTTCCTGGCGGCAAGGTCGCCGACATGTCCGCCGAATCCTTCCAGCTCAACCTCGACGCCCGCGGACTCTCCCTCTTCCTCAACATCGACGCCATCATTGACGGCAACTGACTCAACGCGCCGCCGTGACGAGCGCGTCGAGGGCGTTGAGCTCGATGGTCACGGGCAGCGGCAGACCAGGTAGGACCAGGTGTTGGCGCACCTCGCCAACGCCCTCACAGTAGGTCGTCTCCACCACCAACCCAGAACCCGTCGGGCTCTCGGGGTTCTCAAAACGCGCCTCGTGGACGAAGCAACCCGTGAAGGACCCCGCAGGCGTGGTCACGGTCTCTTCGAAACGCAACACCCGCATGGCGATGCTCCCGCCGCCCCGTTGACTCTGCACCAGGTGCGCGCTCTCAGGCCCCACGGGCATCACCAACATGGGCACCAGCTCGCCCCGCATGGCCACGCCCAGGGTGCGACTCCCCACCTCGTAGTACTCTGGTCCACCATCCTGGATGAAAATCTCCGTCCCATCCTCACCAGCAAAAACGTCGGCTATGAACCAGGTCTCCACTTCGCTGTTCTTGCCCACCGTCCGCGTATAGACGCGGGCGCGGCCGACCTCGAGACCGAAACACTCGGACACGTTCGCGCAGGACCAGCCCTCGACGATGACCGCAGCGGCCGCAGCGCCTTCCTCCGGTGGCGGTGCCGACTCACACCCCCATCCACTCCATAGTCCCAAGAGAATGCCAGCGCTCACAAACCCTACCCATCCTTGGCTTCGCATCACGGCTCTCCTCGCCATTCCGTGGCAGGTCTCGGGCAAGAAAATAAACCCAAGACGACCTTGGCCACTCTGTCACGATTGACAGGGACAGGCAACAAAGCCTACTTGGCCCAAGCAAGCACGCTAGGCGACGAAGATGTGAAACGATTTCGAGCGCTCGGCATAGTCGCGGTAGCTCCCAGAGACATCGATGATCCCGATGACCTCCGTGCCTCGCCCCGGGCTGATATTGATGATGATCTTGTTCAGGGCCTCGACGATGAAGTAGAGCCCCATCCCGGCGCCCCCCTCTTTGGCCTCGATCTGGTCAGATCCCATACTGAAGCAGCGATACAGATAGTTGCGCACTTTGTCCGCCGTCAGCGAGCCAAAGCGATCACGCATGGCGATGACCATCTGCCGGCCGTCACAAGCAAAAGTGAAGTAAGCGCTCTCATGGGGCGCCAGGTCGACGACCTCCGTGCGCGGCAGCTTGGCGTAGGGGCGCGTGCCGTCGGCCCGCACCGGGGCGTTGTATACGGCGTTCATGATCAACTCGTCAGCCACCGAATTGGCCACACTGATCAGGCGCCGGTTGATGTCCAAGCCGCTGGCAAAGTGGGCCAAAGCCTCGAGCAGATAGGGCTTGTCTCGACTCGAGCGCACCTCATAGGTCGTGGGCGTGACGCCATAGCAGAGATACTTGTCGACCCCAAAGATGTCATTGCGGGTGATCTTCCCCACCGTCACGATGAGCTCGTGCAGATCGAGTTGGTGGCTCTTGGCCACGAGGTTGCTCATGAAGGTCAAGCGAAAGAGCTTCGACATCTCTGACTTGTGCCGCCGGTCCGCCAACAACAGGATCTTGGTCTCGCCGTTGACCCAAGCGCTCGCCGGCCGCTGACTCAGCTTGGTCAAAAACGCGTCGTAGCGCTGCCACGCCGAGGTGTCGGGCGAAGCCCCAGGAGGGTCGTAATCCGCCACAATCAGGTCAGCCCCATGCTCCGCTACGATCGCCGCTGCGACCTCCAGATCATCCGCCGTGCGGACCACACAGCCCGTCGCCGCCAGAGCTTTGGCCAACAAACGCTGGTCCTTGCGATCAGGAATCATCAACAAAATCGAAGCGGCATCGCTTTGCATCATCAGCTTCCTTCGCCACGAAGCCTGGTCGAAAAAGAAAACACCTCGTGGGCAAATCCTACTACAGATCCGGCAACAACGCATCCAATTCGCGCAATTCAGGCAAGCGCAGCGGTTCTGCCCCGGCAAAGACCTCGAGACGATCCTTGCGCTCCAGCAGGACCATCTCGCCCAGCTCGAGCTGCAACTCCGTCGGCGCGATCAGCTCCAACTTGAACCCACTCTTCTTGCGATTCGCCGCGCTCCTGAAGCGACGAATCAGCTCATCGCTGTGGGCCGCCGAACCGTTGACCAGATCCGCACCGGACACATCGAGGCTGCGACTGGCGCGCTTGACCTTGGCCAACAGCTCCCCTGAAATCCGCGTCGAAGCCACCGCCACCACGGGCAGAGGCACCGCCTGGGTCGTGTAGAGCACCCGAAAGCCTTCCTCATAGCCTTCAAAAGCCAGGGCCGCGTCCGCCTTGCCCAGATCCACCGCGTTGAGCGCCGAGCGGACATCGCGCACCTCCTCGATGCGCCCAAAAAAGTCCCGCGCCGCGATCTCAGCCCCCAAAACATCCCCACTGACGAAGCGCTCCGCCAAGCCCCCCGAGGACACCAGCGCCAAGGTCTTGCCCCGCAGCTTGTGCAAGGCATCGGGCCCATTGCGCTTGGTCACCACCTTGAGGGGGCGGCCAACCTCACCGCGCGCCGTCAACGCGCCCACCGCCACCAGCGAGGCACCCTTTGCCGCGAAATACTCCCCATCGACCACCACCACATCCAGAGCACCCTTGCGCAAGGCGGCCTCAAAATCACCAGGCCGGGCAAAGGATTGCCCATCCCATTCCCCACCACACTCAGCAGCAAAGACCCGCGCCAGAGCCTTCACGTAGTCGTTGCGCGCGACCCCGTCCTTGAAGTCGAGATTCGGCGCAAAAAGCCCCACCACATAGGACTCCTGCGCCGTGGCAGCGCTCGCCGCCACCAGGGCCAGCACCACCGCCACCAGCCCAAGCCCACGCAACAACCCTGCCGGCCAACGCCTCGCGAAAAAAGCCATCATCGCTATTTCCCCCCTCCGCTGCCAAAGACGCGCTCCTTGATCTCGATGCTTTTTTCCACGTCCCCCTTCTGCGCGCCACCAAGGCTCACATAGCGCCGCAGGTAGCGCAGCGCATCCTGGTACGCCCCTGTCTCATCGAGGTAGATCGCGTAATTGAAAAGCCCCTCGGGGACATCCCGGCTGGCAAAGCGCTCGAAAACCTTGGCAGAACGCGCCGCCTGCCCACTGCCGCCGTAGCGCAAGGCCGCCAAGTTGAATTCCACTGACGCCGTCTGACGCCCCTTGGCGACGCGCTCGAGCTGCTCCAGCGCCTGTTCGCTCCGCCCGTCTTGGTAGGCGTTATAGGCGAGCTGTTCCCGCACGGCCTGCTCCAACGCCAGGACATCGCCGCGCTTCTGCTTGCCGCTCAACAGGTCGATGGCCGCATCATGCGCCCCCCCTCTATAGTAGGTGTAGGCCAGCTCAAAGCTCACATCCAAATCGCCGCCGCTGACCACCGCCCGTCGCTCCCGGGTGGGCAAACGCAAAAAGTCGGCCCGCACCGTCTCCAGCAGCTTCTGGGCCCGCGTATAGCGCTTGGCCCGCAGGGCGATCACCGCCTGCCCGTAGTCCAGACGCACCCTGTCGGCGTCGTCCAGCGTCGCCGCGTGGGGTCGCGCCTTGTCAAAATAACGCTCGGCGCCGCGCCAATCGCCAGCCCGGGCCGCGCTCATCCCCAAGTGAAGGTTGAACACGGCGATACCACGCGGGCTGTCATAGCCGAGGGCCTCGGCCTGGACCATCGCCTCCTGGGCCGCATCCATCTCGCCCAGATTGGCGTGGCTCACCGCCACGGTATACCAGGCGGCAGCCGTCATCCCCGTGGCCTCACGCCGCAGGGGCTCTAGCCGCCGCAGCGCCGCCCGATGTTGCCCATCGGCCGCCAGCAAGTGGGCCTCGAGGCGAGCCACCCCGGGATCATTGGGGGCCAACACCGCGGCTTCCCGCAGATGATCCCGGGCAACCTCGTTCTGTCCTTGGCGCAAGGCGCTCTGCGCCAAATTGAGTTGGGCCGACAAGGCGTGCACGTCCATCTCCAGGGCACGCAAAAAGTGGCGCCGGGCTGCATCGGCATTGCCCTGCTGCAGCTCTTGCTCACCTTGGTAGAGAATGGCCATGGACAAGCCCACCCACGCCGCCTGCCAAGCAGGGTCTCGCTCGACGGCCGCCTCGAAGGCGGCCACCGCCTCGGGATAGCGGCGCAACGCCAGATAGTCGCGCCCCAGCTCCAAACGCGGCGGCGCTGCATCGGGCTCTAGCTCTACCCAACGGCTGTGCAGCTCCAACGCCTCGCGCAGCCGCGAGACCCGTCGGTAGAGCACCCCAGCAAAGGAGAGCACGTCTGGGTGCATGCTCTGCTCGGCCAGCGCCTCGTTCAACCAACGCACGGCCCCCGCCTCGTCACCCTCACGCCACGCGATGTCCGCCAACTTCAACTTGGCAAAAGCATAGTCCGCCTTGAGGGCCAACACCGCCTGGAAAGCCGCACGCGCCTCGGCCAACTTCTCCTGACGCAACAGCGACTCGGCATAATAATAGGCCGCACCCAGATGGGTCGGATTGGCCCGCACGATGGCAGCGAAGTCACTCTCGGCGCGGGCATATTCTCCCTGCACGAAGCGCACGCTCGCCAGGTCGTACTGCACATCCACCCGGCGCGGGCCCAACTCCAAGGCCCGCTCATAGGACGCGATGGCACCCGCCATATCCCCTTCGGCATAACGCACGTGCCCGAGGTTGATGTGGGCCCCGAGGTCGTTGGGCTCGAGGGCGACCAGACGACTCAGCGAGGCTTGCGCCTTCTCGAAATCCTTCTCATGCAGATAGATCGCCACCAAAGCGCGATGCCCCTGGGGATCGTTGGGCATCAGACCTTGGTAGCGCTCGAAGTGCCCCTTCGCCTCGCCATAGACCCCCTCCTCCAGGCGCACCTTCCCCAGAACGAAGAAGGCCTCGGGTAGATCCTGCCGGCTGCGCACCACCCGCTCCAGGTAGACCAGGGCCTCATCCGTGCGCCCGAGGAGGTAGAAATGCAGCCCCAAGTAGTGCTCCAGCTCGACGTGATTCGGCGCGTGCTTGAGCGCCTCGCGCAAGTAGCGCACCGCCTCGTCGCTTCGTTTCAAGACATAATAGATATAGCCCAAGCGCACGGAAGCCGAGGTCAAGGTAGGATCGCGTTGCAGCGCCTCTTCGTACTTCTCCGCGGCCGCCGCCAAGAGCTTCTCGCTCCCCTCTTGCTCGGCCCGGCGTTCGATGGCCAGCGCGCCCTCGAAGATCTCCTGCGCCTCCGAGGTCGAGTAGCGGCTCTGCCCCCATGCCTGGCCGCCCAAGCTCAACACCAACAAAAGCCAAGCGCAAAGGCCGCAAAGCCAGCGCATCCTCGTCTCTTGTACCTTGCCGTTCATCTCTTTGCTCTCTCCCTAGGGATTCAGCGAACGATCTTGGCCACCACCAACGTCAGATCGTCTTCCTGCGGCGCAGCACCTACGAAAAGCCCCAAGTCGTTCAACAGCGCCGCCACGATCCCATCGGGCTCCAGGTGCAAATGGGCCGCAAAGGTCTGGCGCAGGCGCCGCTCACCGTAGTCACGTCCCTCGGGATTGCGATACTCCGTGATGCCATCGGAGTAGAGCAGGAGGGCGTCGCCCGCCTGCACCTCCGTACTCACCACCGTATAGGTACTCTCCCGCTCATCGCCCAACCTGTTGCCCCGCGCCACCAGCGCCCGCGCTTCGGCGACACCATTGCGCCGCGCCAACAAAATGGGGAAGTTATGCCCACCGTTGACCACCTCGAGCCAGCGGCCATCCTGGCGCACCCGCACCGCCAAGAAGGTCATCACTAGAGCCCGCTGCGCCGTGTCAAAGATGGTCTTATTCAGCTCCTGTAACAAGTAGGGCAGGGACCAATCGGGGCGGGAGACATTGATCAGCGTATCGAGGCCGCTCTTGGCCGCCGCCGAGATCATGGCGCTCGGCACCCCATGCCCCGTGACATCACCCACGGTCAACAAGGCATCCCCGTTCTGCAGACCGTGGTAATGCCAAAAATCACCGCCGCAGATCGAGGCCGCGCGAAAAAAACCCGCCAGCCGCACCGGGCCACAGCTCGCCAAACCAGGTGGCGGCAACAGCGTCTCCTGGATGGTGCGCGCGATGTCCAGCTCTTTCTCCAACATCGCCTTCTGCTCCGTCTCCAGCAGCAAGGCCTGCACCCGATCGGCCATCACGTTGAACTGATGCGCCAAAACACCAATCTCATCGGAAGCGCGCACATCCGTGCGCACGCTCAGATCACCCTCGGCGATGCGCCCCGCCGCCCGCGACAGGGATTTGACGTTGCGCGTAATCGCCAATGACTGCAAAATCGCAACGATACAGCCCAAGGCCAAGGCGATCGCCCCGAGCAGCCCCAAACGCCGCTTGACCTGAGACTTCTTCACTTCCCCCTGCGCGCGGATCGACTCCACCTCGGCACGCAGATCCTCGAGGGAGTAAGCCAGGGTCAAAAAGCCCAAACGCGTCCCCTCACGATCCACGATCGCCGCCGTGTGTTGCAGCAGCGACAGCTCCACCTGGGTCCCCTCGCGCCACACCGAACGCGTCACCTCTTCGCCCACGGGGAGACCCGACGCCGCCTCGCGATAAGCGGCGAGATAAAGCGCCGGAACCGTCTCCATCAACGCTGGCGCAAAGGGATCGCCCGTGGCCCGGTAAAAAGGGCGTGACGCCGTGTCACCAGCGCCGATGACGAAGGCTTCGATCTCCGCGTCCGCCGCTGCCACCCACACCCGCCCGTTTTCTGCCACGATATAGGCAAAAACCACATCGTTGCTGGAAGAAGCCTCCACCACCGGCTGAATCAGCGAATAGAGCCCCTGCAGGTCGTTGTCGTACATCAGCGAAGCCGCCGGCAAGCCCAGGTAGCGCGTCGTCGAAGCGCCCACTTCCTCCAGGGCCTGCGTCCGGATGTGCACCAAACGCTCGGTCTGTCGCTCCACGTCTTCGCTGACGTCACGTACCGCCAGCAGGGCATAAACGGCGACCACCAGAAACACCAGCGCCACGGTCGTGGCGGTCAACTTCAAACTCAAGCTGATGATTTTGTAACGCATGCGTCACCGGTCCCACGTTCATGCCGCCTGCCGTCAACGCAGACAGGCGCGCGCCTGCCTTATCCTAGTGGGTCTTGGGAGCCTTTGAAAGCAAACCAAGGCCAACCGTCAGCCCCCAAAAACCGCGCGCGCCATGAGCGCTCCGCCCTCAGGGCCGCACCCACTCGAGCTGAATCGTGTTGACGATGGGCCGCAGCTCCCGCTTGGACGTGGTCAACCGCAGCTCCACTTCGAAGCGGTTGCCCTGCAACACCTGCCCCAGCAGAAGCTCGAAGTCGATGCGATGGCTCAGCTCACCTGGAGGATACTCATAGTAGGACGGCACCCCGGCGTTCTCCGGCGGATACCACTCCGAGAGCGCCCCACCGCTCGCATCGACCTTGCGCAGGCGCACGCCAGCCGTGGTCACTGCCGGCACGAAGGCCTCCCACATCAAGGCCGACACGTTCACCGATGCGTAGGGGAACTCGTAGGTATAACGCCAAAAACCGCGCGGCGCCGTAAAGGAGAGCGCCGTCGAACCCGTGAAGTCCGAGTAGGTGTAGTGCGAACCCACGCCCACCGCTTGCCCATCAGGCAGAGTGCTGGCCCGCTCGTTGGTCGTCGGATCGATCTTCCACACCCGGCCGCTCCCCAGACCATGGGTCCACGCAAAGCCATTGCCGTCGAAGCCCACGCCGCGCAGGTCACCGTTGCTCACCCCCGGCAAGTAGGCGTTGGTCGCGTAGTTCCGCGTCGTGGCGATCATCGTCCACTGGCTGTTGGCCAAGTCGCTCTCATCCAACCGCAAGCGCCCGGTGTAACCAATCGGATAGAAAGAGGTCCACACATCGCCCGTCGCCGGCTCGACCCCCACCCCGGTCGTGTAGAAGCGGTCAGGACCGCGCGGCGCCGCCCGCGGCAGCAACAAGGTCGTGAAGGTGTCATGGTGGTTCGGGACCACCGTGTCGGGGATGGCGAAGGTATACATCTTACGCTCACCGGGGTCGAACATGGTCACCCCACTGCACTGGGGCCAACCGCCCGTCCACACCCGGTTGCGGCCGTCCACGGCGACGCCGTAGGAGCACTGTCCGTCACGCTGATAGACCGCCACCCACTGCTCGAGGTTGGTGTCGAAGCGCGGCAAATACTGGCGCGTATAGGAGCTCTGATAGAGCTGGCCCTCGGAATCCACCACCAAGCCGTAGACACCACCTGCAGAGACCCGCTGCGCCGTCTCTTGGTAGACGTCGTTCGCATCGGGCAACCACAAAGGCACGCCGTCCGGTGCGTGGAAAGGCCCCACGGCCAAGGTCAAGGGGTCGATGGATTGCAGCCCACCGGCGGTGTAGCCAATCCACACCTTGCCGTCAGGCGCCACGGCTACGCCGCGCACCGAGGGCCGGCTCGGGTTCATCACCTCGCTGTAGATCACACACTCATCGGCGTAGGGGTTGGCCTGGGAGTTCACCTGGATCACGTTGCCGCTGCCGTCCCGATAGGACGTCGTGATCACCGTGTCGCCGTTGCGATCCACGCACTGCTCCGTGTTCCATAACACCTTGGTCACTCGGCCGTCGTTGCGGCCCCCAACCCACATATTGCCGTCGAGATCCACCGCCGTGCGGCTGGCCTGTACCCCGACCCAGTAGCGCCCCACCTCTTGATAGGTCGACGTGTGGATCTTGGACACCGAACCGTAGTCGTGATTCGACACCCACAGATAGGGCGGCAGCGCCGTCCGCTGCGACAGGGAGAGCCCTGGCTTGCCCGTCGGATTGCGCGGGTCGTCCGCCGGGATGAGCTCTGCGCCAGCGTCTGGGAGCCCCTCGCTGCCCGGTTCGATCACCGCCTGGTAACAACTCCCCTCACAAGCGCCGCAGGCGTTCAACAGCCCCTCATCCACCAATCCATTACAGTCGTTGTCCAAGCCATCGCAGACCTCAGGGCGCGGCCCTTGGCCACCCTCACACGGCCCCCACTGGCGCGCCACACAGGTCTCCACCCCGGACTCACATTCCCCCGTGCTCGTTCCACAGGGGCGCGTCTCCCCTGGCGTACAACCACAGCCTTCGTCCACTTCGCCGTCACAGTTGTCATCCAAGCCATTGCCCAGACCCGTCGGCCCGCACAGCTCGAGCCCAGGCAAGACAAAGCCCTCACATGCCCCCCAGGCACCTTCGTGACAAAGCTGCCGTCCCATCTGGCAGATCCCGACCCCGCCCTTGCCGTGCGGCCCGGGATAACACGCCTGCTCCGCCCCCTCCGTGCAAGGACAGCCTTCATCGACGACCCCGTCGCAGTTGCTGTCCAAGCCGTTGCAGATCTCGAAGAGACCCACGGGGCCACAGTCACCGCAGCCGTTGAGCACCCCTTCGTCGATGAGACCATTGCAGTCGTTGTCGACGCCGTCGCACACCTCAGGGCCCGTGGCGATACACAGCGGGCACGACTCGTCGATGAGACCGTCGCAGTCGTTATCGAGGCCGTCGCCGCAAATCTCTTCACTCGGCACCACCTCACCGCGACAGGCCTCCCACTGCCCATCGCTGCCACAATCCATCAACCCACCGCGACACACCCCCACGCCGAGGGTGTGCAGAGGACCGCTGTAGCAGGGCTGGTTGAGGCGCGGAGCCCCACCAGGCAACATACAAGGGAGACAACCCTCATCGATGCGGCCGTCGCCGTTGTCATCCAAGCCATTCCCCTCGCCAGTGGGGCCACAGAGCTCGAGAGGGGGTGGTTCCCCCGTATCACAACGCCCCAGAGCATCCCGCAGACCTTCGTCCACCTGACCATCGCAGTTGTCGTCAATCCCGTTGCACACCTCCGCCACAGGCCCCACCTCGCCGTGACACGCGCTCTCCCATTGCCCCGAGACGCAGCGCTGATAGCCAGGTTTACAGTGCATCTCCGCCGTCATCTGCGCGACCGCCACGAAAGAGGAGCACAGCCGCACCTCACCCGGCGCGCAGGGACAGTCCTCATCGACGAGACCGTTGCAGTTGTCGTCCTTGAAGTTGCCGCAGATCTCCTCCGCCCCGGGGTAGACCGCCGCGTCGTTGTCATCGCAATCCAGGGGCAGCGGGCAGTCGTCGCCGACGAAGAAGCCATCGCCGTCGGCATCGACGCAGTGGCTGTGCACGTCCCCATCGATCTCCACTTCCGCCGGGGGCAGCTCCTCCAGGTCTGGCGGCGCCACGACGTCTTCCACCTCTGGCACATCTGGAGGCCCCACCTCACTCTTGACTTTGGTCGTCGTCTCCTCGCTGCACGCCGCCAAAAGAATCGAGCAAGACATCAAGAAACACAGCCATCGTCGCCACATGGTTCACCTCTCACCCACCGACGGGACAAGGAACGAAACGGCCCAAGCACACGCACAGCAACAGCCTAGGTCCTCGTCCCCATCGGCGTCAATGCACAGATCGCTGGGCGCACCCTTTTAGGCCGCCACAGGCGCACGCCCCGCCACCGCAGCGCCCACATCCCGCAACGTTCAAGGTCATGCTTGCGTGGCTCCCCCCAAGCCCCAAGCCCGGGACCCCAGACCTAGTCGAGGCTTCGGCGCACATCCCACTGCACGCCCAAGGTCACCGCAAAAAAGTGCAGCCAATTGGCCGTAAAGCCGTCGCTGGGCGCCGGACGAGACGACGTCCCCTCGGCCCCGCCACCGATGTAACGGGTGTTGAGGAAGAGGTCCACCCCGGTCTGCAGCGGCACGCCGACCCGTGCGCTCAGATCGATGATGGCACCCTCGACGTCACTCTTGCCGCCGTTGATGTACTTGATCGGTGCGTAGAAACCGTCCACTTCACCGCCGAGCCACACCCCGCAAGGGAAGGTGTAACGACCGCGCATTTTGAGGATGGGGACCGGGCCGACGCCGCGGTTGACGTAGCCCCCACGACCACTGATGGGCATGAACTCGATGATGGCGTTGCGGATCTGGAGTGAGGCCCCGATGGAGAGCTCCACGCCCGGATCATCGCCAAAGAAATCATAGAGATAGCTCGCGCGATAGAAGTCGAAACCGTAGCGCAGGTCCATCCCCGTGCCGGCGCTGAACTCGGTGCCGTCCATGTTGAGCGATCGGGTCAGGTTCACCCGCGTGCGGATGTCGATGGGCTGGTACAGGAAGATGATGCCGTGGGCCTGTCCCAGGCGCAGCTCGGCGCTCATCCGCATGGTGGGAAAGAGCACGTCCTGGCCGCCCTCTTTGAGATAGTCGAAGGTATCTCCGCCTTTGCCGTACTTGATGCGATGGTAGAGCGGGGCCAAGAAGCCCGCTTCGGCGGCCAAGCGCAGGTCCCAGGTCGGGGTCGTCGTGGCCACATAGGGTTCGTAGACTTGATCGGCGATGAAAGACACCGAGTGGTAGAGGTGGCTGAGCTCGGCCATCAGAACCTCGAGGTTCTGCAGGACCATCTGCTGCTGCACCAGGAAGGTCCGCTCGCTGTCGCTCTTCTCTTCCTGCATCGCCGCCAGGGTGGCCTGGATCTGGGCCAATTGCGCCGCCATCTCCTCCTGGGCCGCGGCCACAGGGGCGAGCTCCTCGGGCACGGCAAAGGCCAGCGCCGGCAGGGACCAGGCACCGCACATCAACCCCAGCCACAGCAGCGCTCCCCAACGTCCGTCGTCGCGACCCATGCTCCGGCTTGACATCGCTACCTCCTCCTTTGCCAATGTGCCCTCGATCTTGCAGCACGCTCCGCAAGGTCTTATGACAGTCGCCGGCGCAGCGCAAGGCTTAGACCTCTGCCGCCGGGCTTCCCCTCGCCAGCGAGCCAAGCATGTCCATCCGCCCCGCCCCACCCACCTCGCTCACCCTATGTGAGCCGCCCACATCCCTGCCTCAGCCAGCGGCCAACACCATCACCATTCGCGGCGCTCGCGAGCACAACCTCGCGGGCATCGACCTGGTCCTCCCCAAAGAGAAGCTCATCGTGCTCACCGGGCCCAGCGGCTCGGGCAAGAGCTCCCTCGCCTTCGACACCCTCTACGCCGAAGCCCGCCGCCGTTTCCTGGACAGCCTCAGCGTCTACGCCCGTCATTTCATCGGCGAAATGAAGCGACCTGCCTTCGAGCAGATGACGGGCCTCGGGCCCACCATCGCCATCGATCAAGGGAGCGCCACGGCCAACCCGCGCTCCACCGTGGGCACCATCACCGAAGCCTGGGACTTCATGCGCCTGCTCTGGGGGCGCGCTGGCGTCCAGCACTGTCCCACCTGTGACGTCCCGGTCACCGCCAACGATCCCGGCGTGGCCGCGCGCCAGATCATGGCCCTGCCCGAGGGGACCGCCTGCATCCTCTTCGCGCCCTTGGTCAGGCAGCGCAAAGGCCACTTCAAGGATCTCATCGAGTCACTCCAACGCGCTGGCTTCACCCGCGTGCGCGTCGATGGCGCTCTCCACCTGCTGGAGACGCTCCCCGTGCTGCGCAAGACCGTCCGCCACGACATCGATCTCGTCGTCGACCGCGTCAAGGTCAGGCCCAACCTCGGCGGGCGCCTCCTCGACAGCCTCCAAGTCGCCCTGCACTGGGGCAAAGGTGAGGCCTTCGTCGAGTGGGGTGAGCCTCCCCACAACGGCACCCTGCCCATCAGCCTGCACCTGAGCTGCCCCCAATGCCACCGCGCCTTCCCCGAGGTCAGCCCCCAGTCCTTCTCCTTCAACTCCCCCATCGGAATGTGCGCAGACTGTCAAGGCTTGGGCACCCGCGAGCACATGTCGCCGCACCTGGTGGTGCCTGACCCGAGCCTCTCCGTCGCCGACGGCGCCATCGCACCCTGGCGTTGGGCTGAAGATCCGCGGGCCATCCAGCTCGACCCCGAGGTCCTCACGGCGGTAGCCAGCCACTGGAGCATCGATCTCAGCGCGCCCTTCTCTGCGCTCACCGACGCCCAGCGCCGAGCCCTCCTCTTTGGTGCCGATGACACCCTCAGCGTCAAATGGAAGGCCCGGGGCGTCGTCGGCCATTACCCGCTCGTCTTCAAAGGCGTCCTGGACGATCTCCTGCACCGCTTTCAGCGCGCCTCCAAGGAGAGCGTCCGCGACTTCCTCGCGCCTTTCGTCATCGCCGAGCCGTGCACCTCGTGCCAAGGCACGCGCCTGCGCCCAGAGAGCCGCGGCGTCCGCCTCGCGGGGCGTGGCATCGGCGAGGTCGACGCCATGACCATCGACCAGGCCAAAGCCTTCTTCACCAACCTCAGCCTCGAAGGCAGCGCTGCGGCGATTGCCCGTGAGATCCTGCCCCCCCTCGTGGCGCGCCTGAGCTTCGTCGAGGAGGTGGGGCTGTCCTATCTGCAGCTCAAGCGCCCCGGCCCCTCGCTCTCTGGCGGCGAAAGCCAGCGCATTCGCCTAGCCACCCAGCTCGGCAGCGGCCTCACGGGGGTCACCTATGTCCTCGACGAGCCCTCCATCGGGCTCCACCCTCGCGACCAAGATCGCCTCCTGGACACGCTCTTTGCCCTGCGCGATCGCGGCAACACCATCGTCGTGGTCGAACACGACGAGGCCACCATGCGCGCCGCGGACCACCTCGTCGACTTTGGCCCGGGTGCCGGGCGCAAAGGCGGCCACGTCACCTTCTCCGGCCCCCCGGCGGCCCTGCCTCAAGGGTCGCAGCACTCCCTCACCGCCCAGTATCTCCTGGGGGAGCGGGTCATCCCCCTCCCCGCCATCCGGCGCGCGGGCAACGGCCAAGCCCTGCGCATCGTCGGCGCCCGGCGCAACAACCTCCAGGGCATCGACGTCACCTTCCCCCTCCAGACCTTGATCGGCATCACCGGAGTGAGCGGCGCTGGCAAGTCCACCTTGATCAACGACATCCTGGTGCCCGGCGTCCGCGCGGCCCTCGCCAAAGAGCACAGCGGCATCGCTGGCTGTGCTGAGCTCCACGGGGCCCACCTCCTCGACCGAGTCATCGAGGTCGATCAGATGCCCATCGGGCGCACCCCGCGCTCCAATCCCGCCACCTACACCAAGGTCTTCGACTGGATCCGCAAGCACTTCGCCAACCTCCCCGAGAGCCGAGTCTATGGCTACGGCCCGGGCCGCTTCAGCTTCAACGTCACCGGCGGCCGCTGCGAAGACTGCCAGGGTTCAGGCGTGCGTACCTTGGAGATGCGTTTCCTGGCCAACGTCTACGTCCCCTGCACGGCCTGCTTCGGTAAACGCTTCAACGAAGCCACCCTGCGCGCCAAGTATCGCGGTCACGCCATCGCCGATGTCCTGGCCATGAGCGTCGGTCAGGCTGCCGATCTCTTCGCCGACCACCCCAAAATTCAACAGATCCTCCAGACCTTGCTCGACGTCGGCTTGTCCTATCTGCCCCTCGGCCAGCCCTCCCCTACCCTCTCAGGCGGTGAAGCCCAGCGGGTCAAACTCAGCCGTGAGCTCGCGCGTTCCCAAGTCGGTCACACCCTCTACGTCCTCGACGAGCCCTCCACGGGGCTGCACTTCGAAGACATTCGCGCCTTGCTCCAGGTCTTGCACCGCCTGGTCGATTTGGGCAACACCGTCGTGGTCATCGAGCACAATTTGGAAATGATCAAGTGCGCCGATAGGGTCATCGATCTCGGCCCCGAAGGCGGCGCGGCCGGCGGCCGTATCGTCGCCTGCGGCACGCCAGAAGAGGTCGCCGCCACGGCGCACAGCCACACCGGCCGCTACCTGCGTGCGCTCCTCTCCCCCACCGCTGCCCCTAGCCCAGGCTCTCTCCATGTGTGTTGAAACCACCAACGACCTCGCGCTCCTCGAACGCATCGCCCACGCCCGGGTCGAAATCACCACCGAGGTCGGCAAACGCATCGTCGGCCAAGACGCGGTGATCGAGCACCTCCTCATCGCCCTCCTGGCGCGCGGCCACTGCCTCCTCCAAGGCGTACCTGGCCTGGCCAAGACCCTGCTCATCAGCACCCTGGCCGAGAGTCTGGACTTGAGCTTTAGCCGTATCCAGTTCACCCCTGATCTCATGCCCAGTGACATCACCGGGACGGAGGTCTTGGAGATCGACCAGAACACGGGGCAGCGTCACTTCACCTTCGTCAAGGGGCCGGTCTTCACCCACCTCCTCTTGGCCGATGAAATCAACCGCACCTCGCCCAAGACCCAAGCCGCCCTCCTCCAGGCCATGCAGGAATACCAGGTCTCCGCTGGTGGGCACACCCATCCCCTCCCCCTGCCCTTCCACGTCTTCGCCACCCAGAACCCCATCGAGCAGGAAGGCAC
>Ga0334883_1002474_pt1 | contig 22566 bp, 14 predicted proteins | sample GraSluR1_MG_6_FD_207230 | JGI IMG/M metagenome (GOLD analysis project Ga0334883, IMG submission 207230) | Sludge microbial communities from methane-producing bioreactor in Wageningen University, Netherlands - Granular Sludge_09_05-R1 | ecosystem: Engineered > Bioreactor > Anaerobic >...
ACAAAAACTCCCTTATTTTTCTCCCCCTCCCCGCGCCGCGCAGCGGCGTGGGGAGGGGGCAAGGGGGTGGGGTAAATTGCCTGCCGGTTGACCGAGTTTGCGCGCCAGGGCGACGTTGATGTACTGGTTGAGGCTCACGCCTTCCGCTTCGGCGTGCTGCACCAGGTCGCGGTGCAGGGAACGCGGCACACGGACGACAAATTTGCCGCTGTATTCATCAAGCGCGCGCGGTTCGGGGATGGCATCGCCGTCTTCCAGGGCTACGCTGAGCCAACCGGCCTGTGCATCGCGGATCATCTCCAGGGCCTCTGCGGGCGTATCGCCCTGGCTCATGCAGCCCGGCAGTTCTTTGACCGCCGCGAACCAGCCGCCCGCCGGGTCGGAAGTCAACTCGATGGCATAGGGTAAAGCCATGTAGTATTCTAAATTCTTTTCCATCGCATCCCACCTCACGCTTCAGGGTTGAAGAACATCTCGAATACGGCCAACGCTTGCTTGATATAGATGGCTTTGAGCGGCTTGTGACGCGGTACTGTAATGATGAGATCATGGCCCGCGCATTTGTAGACGTGATGCGCGCCGGTGACGTATTGCAGTTTAAACCCGCACCACGCCAGTAGATTATGCGCATCCTCGAACGCGCCGCTGTCGGGATTATTCTTGAGCCGCTCGTAGAGTTTATTCTTTCTGGTCATGCTACTGACTACATAGTACCATATTTAGTATCAGAACGCAAGCTGTAATTGGATTGACAGCTCTACACCCCTGTGTAGTAGAACCCCGCCCAGTAGAAGGGCTGGGCGAAGGGCTGGGCGGTGGGGTCTTGCTCCCACAAGAAACGCCGGTAGCCATCGCTGGCGACCTCCGGCAATTGCTGCTTGAAGTACGCGGCAAAATCGGCGTTAGTGCTGGTGTGCAGCCAGGTCTGCGTGGTGTGCAAGGCTTCCGGCAGTTCCTGACCTTCGCTGCGCCACGCCTGATAGAAGCGCATGCGGATGTTTACCTGATTGCGGTGGAAAGTATGGCGACCGGCACTTTGTGTCAACATTGCCAGCGCTATAGCGCGCAGTTTCACGGTCGGGGACGCTGGATAAAACTGCGCCACTGCGGCGGGCGGGTCACCACCGAAACTTTGGCCTGGTATACCCCGCAGTCCCCACACGCACGCCTATGATAAACATTTGCTCCTGCAATTAGTCAATAGTACGATTGAAGACGTGCGGCGCAAGGCCGGCGTGGGTTACGAGGCGGTGGTGGGCGCGCTCCAGCGACGGGTGGCCCGCACCGTAGATTGGGCAGCGCTGCGCACCTTGCCAGTGCTGGGCATTGATGAAATCGCCTTGACCAAAGGTCATCGCAACTTTGTCGCCATTATCACCGCCCAACAGGCCGATGGGCAAGTGCAAGTGCTGGCCGTGTTGCCCGACCGGAAAAAAGCCACGGTGCGCGCTTTCCTCGAAAGCATACCGCCCCGCCTCTGGCTGACTATGGAAACTGTCTGTACCGATATGTGGGCGGGATACATTCACGCGGTAGCAGAATTTGCAGCAGCACATCCCGCAGTGCAGGTGGTGGTAACCGTAGATCGCTATCATGTCGTTACGCATTACCGGGGCGGCGTCGAGACGTTACGGAAAACGGCATGGCGACGCCTCAAACAAACCTTACCCGAGGCTGAGTATGCCGAGATGGTCAAAGGGCAGCCCTGGCTCTTGCGCAAAAACCATCGCAACTTAACCAAAGAGGAGCGAGTTCGCTTGCGGAAATTGTTCGCGCATAGTCCTGAGTTACACCAGGCCTATACCTTGCGCGAAGAATTGACCACCATCTTTGAGAGCCGCCTCAGTAAAGCCGCAGCGGCTCAGCGGTTGCGGCACTGGGAAGCCAAAGTGCGCCGCAGCGGGCTGACCTGCTTTGATAAGTTTTTGAAAACGCTTGAGCATCGGTGGGACAACATCTTGAACTACTTTTTGCTACCGTACATTTGTAGATTTTAGCCACGAATTCACTCGAATTAACCCGAAAACAATAAGAAATTCGTAAAATTCATGCTAATTCGTGGCTAAAACTGAATGCGCTTGGAAAATGTACGGTAGACAAATCTGCTTTATTGATCGGCGGAGTAGCGGGTTTGTCGAAGGGCGAACAACAAAATCAAGACCCTCAAACGCCGCTGCTATGGGATTTTACGGGCAACCACCCTCTTCCAACGCATCCCCCTGGATTTGGAAGGGTATCAGCGCTTCGCCTAGCCCCTACATATAGTGGTTTTTCCCAGCGAATTCCCAAAGAGCCAATTACTTCGAAATTATTTTTGTGTTTTCTTTAGTATATGAGCATTTTGAAATTTGTACAATTTGGTAGTGTATAGGGAGTGCCCGTCAAAGTTTCGTGCGTGGGCAAGTAGCTAGTTTTGGAGCCTTTGGAGTGCATCAAACGGGTAGTTTTTGGGCCTAGCCTCAATCGGTATTTGCGAAATGGATCAAGAACAACAGGCTACTGGATAACCGGTAGCCTGTTATTGTATGTAAGGCGGCCCTAACGTCAATACGGTTCAGTTAAGGGTGTTTTTGGGGGCTGAGCTGTGCTCACCGCTCCAAAAACACCTTTTTACAGCGGTTTAACCGCAAAATTCGGCTTAACTGAACGGTATTGGCCCTATCGTGTTGTGGATAGCTCAATCGCCGCTACTGCAATTTGGGCAAACTCCTGTACGTCTGCATCTTGAGGCATATATTCTGCTACCCGGTGAGCATCTTGTGCTACTTCGGCCAGCGTCGTGCCAGTATCTGTGGCCCAATAGCTCTCCCGAAGGATTTCAGCGTACTGCGCCACTACTACGGTTAGCTGGAAATGGGGAGAGCTCTGCCTGAAGTCCGAGCTGAAGTCAGTCGGCGTAATGCCCTGGCTGATTTCTGTTACCTCGCGGGTATCCGGATCTTCCCAACGCAGATAGACCATGAGGGCCAACGCTTGAGAATCAGCAGCGGACAGGAACTTCACCTCATATAATGCAGTGACACTGTGCCCTGGCCCTAATTCACCCGCATCCACTGCATCATTGCGGAAATCCTCGTCTGCAATGGCGCGGTTTTCATAGCCGATGAGCCGATAACGGCTCACCACCGCCGGATTGAACTCCACTTGCACTTTAGCATCACGGGCAATCACCTGCAATGAAGACGGTAATCGGTGAACAAAAATGCGCTCGGCTTCTTTAATGTCATCCACATAAGCGTAAAAGCCATCGCCATTATCGGCTAATTGTTCCATGAGGGTATCATTGTAGTTACCCATCCCAAATCCCACTGTGGTTAAATAGATACCCCCCGCAGCATCCGCAGCGACTTGTTCCCAGATCGAATTGTGCCCGGTGCGGCCCACATTGCCGACACCATCGGAGCAGAGAATCACTCGATTGATGGCGGTGTGATCAAAGTTTTCCCGTGCCAGGCGATAGGCTACACGCAAGCCCTCTTCGACATTCGTGGCCCCCTCAGCTTGCAATCGCTCGATTGCCTGCGCAATCACGCGGCTGTTTGCCACCGGCGTACTCGCCAATACCACGCGTGCATCTGAGCCGTAGACGACAATTCCAATGCGATCAGTCGGGCGTAATTGCTCAACCAGGAGCGTCAGCGATTCTTTTACCAGCCCCAGGCGATTTTCCATATTCATCGAACCAGAGACATCAATGACAAAGGTCAGCACCACGTCTGGGCGTGCTTCGGGAGCGACCTCATAGCCCTGAACGCCGATGCGCACCAGATGGTAGTTTTCTGCATAGGGCGACGGGGCACCATCAATGGAAATTGCAAAAGCGCTTTCGTCAGGTATAGCGTAATCCTGATCGAAGTAATTGATGTATTCTTCAACACGCACCGAGTCTTTGTTGGGTAGATAGCCATCACCGATTATTCGGCGCATGATGGTGTACGATGCGGTGTCTACATCTACAGCAAATGTAGAGAACCGGTCATCTTCTGTATCAATGCGGGGATTGACGCCATAATTCTCAAAGAACACCAAGCCATAAGGTTGATCATTAGGCTCATGTGTGCCGCCTGTGGAAGGGCCGAAGGTTTCGCCCATGACGGGCATGATTGTGACTGGTTCATTCGGCGCTGCATAATAATTGTCCTGATAGGGCGCTTGCGTGGCATGGGATGTGCCGGGCGCAATGCTACAGGCAGGCAGTATCACTAACAACAACGCCAAAACAACAAACGTAATCCAGGTACCGGTTTTCATGATTTTCCTCCTCAATGCTAGTAATTGGAACTGGGTGGTTGCCCCCCCGTATATTGATTACATGCAGTCAGAAGGAAAAAAGTTCACGTTCCCAATGCTCCCGCTGGGTGGTGTCATCCAGCGGGAGCAACTCGCAATTTCCGGTTACAGGCATGGGATGTAAATCCATGTTTGTCTACCGTACATTTTCCAAGCGCATTCAGTTTTAGCCACGAATTAGCACGAATTTTACGAATTTCTTATTGTTTTCGTGTTAATTCGAGTGAATTCGTGGCAAAAATCTTCAAGTGTACGGTAGCAAAATCCATGTTAAGCAAAGTGAGCTGATTTAACTCTCGAAGTCGCCTAACTCCCCTTGACTTGCCATCTTTCAGGCGTAAGCCTCTAGCTGTTCCACCAACACAACCGGGCCGTAGGTGGCCTTGAGCGCTTCCAAGCCCTGGCGTTGTTCGGCGTAGACCTGGAACAGCGTATCCGGCACGCCCGTCTCTTTACGATAGGCCTCTTCTTGCAGGGCAATCCGCGCGAGGATGTTATCCACATAGAACGCAAATTGTTTGTCATACAGGGCTTTAGGGTACGGTTTGCCGATTTGCGCGAACAATGCCTGTAAATCCGTGTAGCGGGGAATGTAACCAATCGGCGTTTCGATAGCTTCCACGTCGCCGTTGGCATAGCGCTCCAGCCAGCCGAGCCAGACTTTCACATCGCGCTTCTCGCCGAGCAGTTTACTGCCCTGCCCACCGCGCGCACCCTCGGTAAGGAAGTAGTTGAGGCCGGCCATAATTGGCTTATGGAGCAACTGCGGCGAGTTGAAAAAGATGAACTGCGCTTCCATGTACTCCGCTAGCGGGCCGGGGATGAACGGCTCGTTGGCCCAGGGCTGGCGGCGTACGCCTTGCGCGCCCACTTCGGTGGCGGTTGCCGCTGAAAGAATGGACGCGCCGATGACGACGCCGTGATCGGGATTTTTCGCCACCCACACCGGCGGCATCGTGTCGCTGTCGCGCCCGCTGTAAGTGATGACCTTGATCGGCGCGCCGGCAGGGTCTTCGGCGATAGTTTCGTTATAGTTGCCGATATGGCTGCTCTCCAGAGTGCAGCGCGCGTTGGGGTTGGAGATGGGAATGGGCTTGCCCGCCGCGTCCGTCTTGCCTGGCCACCACGCGCCGGTGTAGTTGATGCCCTTCTCCGGCGCTGGGTCGCCATCGCCCACCCAGCGCGGTGTGCCGTCTTCCGTGATGAGCACGTTCGACCAGATCACCTCAACACCCGGCTCGCGCAGCGCCTTCATCAACAGCGGGTCGCCTTCGGCGTTGACATCCTGGACGATGCCAAAGATGCCCTTTTCCGGGTTGACAGCGCGCAGCGTGCCATCGGCAGCGATCCACATCTGCGCCAGGTCATCGCCGATGAAATCATCGCCCACCATCGCGGTGGTGGTTTTGCCGCAACCCGAAGGAGCCGCGCCCGCGAAGAAGGTCTTGCGCCCGCCAGGGCCGGTCAGCCCGGTGATGAACATGTGTTCGGAGAGTTCCTGTCCCCGGCGATAGTAGGTCGCCAGATCCACCGCAAAGCGATGATTACCCTTTTTGAGTAGTAGTGTGTTCCCGGCGTATGTGCAGAGCAGCGCGTAGGTTGTGAGCCAGCTGCGATCCATGAACACGCGCATATTGGGGAAGTCTTCCGGGCGGTTCGCACCCTCGCTGTGGACGTTGGTCAGGAACTCCCCCGCGCGAACCACTTCCTGGTCGAACTCGTGATAGATGCTGCGGTAGAGGATGTTGGCCGAGTGCATCACATAAGTCGAGGTGGTGATTTCGATGGCCGGAATAGCCGCTTGCGCGCCGACCGGCCCGCGATTGAAGAAGCCAATCAATAGCGTTTTGCCCTGGGCGATGCCGGTCATGGTCTTTTTGACGTACTCGAGCGCTTCATCGCGGAGAATACTCTTCGCCATCACACTGGTTGTTTCATCGGGGTTGACGATGTAGAGCGTCTTATCCACCACGCGCCCTTGCTCCTCCGGTAGATCGAAATGGATGGTATGCCCCGGCATGGGGAGCGCTTTTTCCTCACCTTTTTTTAAGCTTTGCTCGCGCACCCACTGTATATCCTCTGCGGAGCCGGTGTTGACAAAGACCGCGTCGGGGGACATCATCACAATGGTATTGGCAATCTTGATCAGCGCGTCCTGCGTACTGATTTCGGCCAGGCGTGCCTGGGCTTGTGGATTGCAGCGCGCCTGGAATAGTGCTTTGGCTTGTTCCACTGTCTTGATACCGCCGATTTCGGTCAAAAGGTCAGCGCCGTGTTTCAACTTTAGCATGTCTGTCTCCTTGATTTGAAATTGTGTAAAACTATAAAGTGCTCAGAGTTTATCTGTATCCGGCTCACCTGCTTGCGTATATCATGTCACTGTTAGTATAACTCGAAACATGGCAAAAAACAAAAAAGCGTTGATGTAGGGGGTTCCTAAAATGTGGAAAAGTACTTCTCTATTTTTGGCATATGCGTTGACACAGGAATAGCGTGCGATTATAATGAAATGATGAAATGTAGGGTAGGTTGACAACTTGTTATTAGGGGCGGACTAAACAGGCAAGAGTGCGAAAGTTCCCCTGTCCGCTTCTGCTTGAAGGGAATCTGGCGTTCCCCTCCAAGCTAGCGACTCGCTTGTCGATGCCTCGCTGGGCGATTTTTGTGGAATTGAGAAATTCGCCTTCGTGTCCGGATGTCGCCGCTTGCAATAAGGGCGTAAGGAGATTGATAAAAAATATGGAAGAGCACATGCATGAGGGACTTGCTCTGGATGACACTCCTGATGTATTCAGAATTGCCCGCTTCCTTGTCTCGCGCGCTATCAAAACCCACGGGACAGAAATTGACCTCGTCGGATACTATGGGTCTTACGCTCAGGGGGTGGCGCGTGCCACTTCCGACTTGGATATTTTTTATGTCCCAGCCGATGGGAAAAATCCGCCTGTCGGGCGCACGTTGCTTGTCGAAGGTATCTTATTTGACTTCTGGGCCATCGACTGGTGTACTCTGGAAGGCTTTGCCACCGGACGAAGCCGGGGGTGGGCGTTCGCTCCCGCCATTGTTCACCACGCCAAATTGCTCCATACCCGTTCCGCAGAGCAAGCGGCCCGATTTGCTGCACTCAAGCAAAAAGTACTGGCTCTTCAAAATCTTGAAGCACGCCCACAGATGATCCAGCGCGCTTTGGATGAATTCCAGGTTGTCTTGGCCCAGTTGGGCAATTTGCGGCTGGCTGTAGCAGCTGGTGACTTGGTTGATGTCAGATATGCTGGCTGGAAATTGATCTTGGCAATTTGTGAGTGTCTTGCGTTAGCAAACCAGGTGTTTTTTGATCGTGGGTGGGATCGCCTGCTCGAACAAATCCCCAGGTTGCAATCGAGACCGGAATACTTGACGGCCTTGATTGAGGTCATCAGCACCTCGGAAGACCTCACTTCGATTGCAAACGCTGCCGAGAGGCTCGCGCTGGATACACGGCAGCTACTCCGTACATTGCAGCAATCTTTGCCTTCTCAACAAACGCCCCGTGATGTGTTTGAAAGTAGCTATCCTGAGACCAAAGACGGGATTCGCAAAGTGCTCACCGCTTGCGAACGTCGGCAGCCAATCGCGGCTAGTGTGGCTGCTTGGGCCGTACAGTCGGAGCTTAGCCTTATGCTTAATGCGCTTCAAAATAGCGCCGATCACACAAACTTCAATCTCTACAACGAGTTCGCGTTTCTCTACCGGCAGTTGGGCTTCCCTGATCTCATGCACATCCCGGTTGGCGACTTGTCTACGTTGGCTGAACAAGCTCGGACGCTTGATATGCAGTTGCGGCAGTGGTTGCAGGGGCAGGCGGTGGATTTGTGTGAATTTGAAACCCTGGCGGACCTGGCACGCCTGTTGAAGTAAGGAGCTATGTCCGATTCCGATACAATCTACCGCGAGCAGGTCGTCTAGTATGCGCTGTTGGTTTCGCGGGAGGGCTATCAGTGGTGGTGGAAGCCCGTAGCAGGCACCAGGACTGTTCAGTTCTCTGTTTTGAACAGGATTTATTTACAGGATTTGTCTACCGTACATTTTCCAAGCGCATTCAGTTTTAGCCACGAATTAGCACGAATTTTACGAATTTCTTATTGTTTTCGTGTTAATTCGAGTGAATTCGTGGCAAAAATCTACAAGTGTACGGTAGCAAATACAGGATTAAAACCAGCTCATGCCAACAGTAAAAATCCTGTTAATCCTGTTAAAAAATAGCTAGAAGATCGGTAACTGCTCAGCCTTGCGAAGGTTGGGCTGGATTTTGGGCGATAAGATGCTTGCGATGGCGCAGTAATAGATGTTTACAAGCATCTACCTAACCTTCGCAGGGCTAGGCTGAGTAATTACGAAGATCACTTATATTTTTTGAACAACTCTGGTTACTACGAATCTAAAATAGTGATCTACTGAGTATTTCTAAATCTGTCATGGCATACGGAGTCGCTCGAGCGCTTGGAGCGTGAATGGCCCGCCGTGTGTTGCGTGGAGCGTATGTGGGCCTCGCGCCAGCAAGCCGCGCAGACTGGCGCGATTTTGCGCCATGTTCCATCCCACGAAGGGTGGGGCGGGCGCGCGCTGCCGCACGAAGCTGCCCCGCGCCATGTCCCCCAGAATTGCCGTGCCCTCATCCAGCAGCACTGTGATTGAGCCAGGCGTGTGGCCGGGCGTGCAAAGTACCTCCCCGGCCACGCCGTACTCGTCCAATCGCCAGGGCGCATCGAACGTGATGTCCGGCTCCAGCGGCGGGATTTGCGCTGGGTAGCCGAACCCAGACTTGAACAGGCGACTTGCCACGCGCATCAGCAGTCCCACCGGGTGCAGTGTGTCCGGCGGATTGATGCCCTGGCGTAGCGCGGGCGCATCGAGCGTATGCACTGCGATCGGCGCGCGCGTCAGTCCCTTGAGCGTTGCCGCGCTGCCGAAGTGGTCAATGTGCCCATGCGTGATGAGGATGAGCCGCACGTCCTCCGGCGCGTAACCGGTCTCACGTAGCGCACTGAGGATGATACATTGCGCGTCCGGCGGTCCGGCATCCACCAGGATGGCTCCCTCTGTCCCGCGCAGCAAAAACACCTTCGTCATTCGGTCAATCTGAATGGGAATGACTACACTGCTTTGCATACTTACCTCCCTTATTTTGCCTCACGTTTTACGTTTCACGTTTGTAACTACTCAGGCTTGTCATTGTGAGCCGTCTGCGGCGCAGCAATCTCAACCACGAACGAGATTACGCTGTTTCGGGATGAACGGATGCCGCGCAGACGCGGCTTGCAATGACAAATAAAGTTTAAACTTGAGTAGTTGATCTGCTCCAAGTATACCGCATCTTTGCCCTTTTTCACGCAGGCCGGCAATTTTATGGCGCGGATACAAACCTGTCTTGCCCTTCTCCCCGCTGCGAGTACAATGGGGACAATCACAAAGGGCCAAGGTGGAACTGTAACGATGAAATTTTCCCTCATGGATGTCCCATGCACTGGTTAAACCCCTTCGGTTGGCTGGCCTTGCTGCTGGCCGTGCCCATCATCCTGCTGTACTTCCTGCGGCTGTACCGCCAGGAGGCCGTTGTTCCTAGCCTGCTGCTCTGGGAAGCCGTGCTGGCCGACCGCCGCGCCAACCGCCCCTGGCAGAAATTGCGCCGTAACTGGCTGCTCTTCCTGCAACTCCTGGCCCTGCTCGCGCTCGTTGTGGCCCTGGCGCGACCGGCGCTGCCTGTCCCGCTCGCCTTGCGCGGACAGGTGCTCGTGCTGCTCGATGTCTCCGCGAGTATGCAGGCCCGCCACGCCGATCATCCCACCCGGCTCGATGCAGCCAAAGCCGAGCTGCGCCGCCTGGCGGATACCCTCTCCACTAACGACCGCGTCACGCTCATCACCGTCGGCCCGGCGCTCGATGTGCTGCTGCCCGAAGGCGATCTCGCGGCCTTCCGCCGTGCGCTCGATACCGTGACGCCCACCGATGGCCCGGCAGACTGGGGCGCGGCTGCCGCGCTCGCTTCCGGCCTGGCTGCTGGTGATGATATCACCACGCTGCTCGTCACCGATGCGGCCAGCGCCGCGCCCTTCCCCGCGTTGCCCGGCGATGTGCGCCTGGTCTTCGTGGGGGGCGAGCAGGCCAATACCGGGATCGTCGCGCTGGCCTTGCGTCGCTCCACCGAGGGCCTCGCGGCCTTCGTCCGTGTGCGCAACTACGGCCCGCCCACCGCCCGCGCGCTCAGCATCTACGCCGAGGGCGTCTTCATCGAACGCCGCGAGCTCGCGCTCCCCGCCGATGGCGAAGCCTCCCTCGTCATCAGTGACCTACCCGCCCTGGCCTGGCTCGAAGCCCGGCTTGATAGCGACGACGCCCTCCCCCTCGACGATCGCGCCTGGGTGGCGCTCCCCGCCGAGGCTGGCGGCCACGTCCTCCTCCTCACCCCCGGCAACCGCTTCCTCGCCCAAGCCCTACGCGGCCTGCCCGCCTTGCAGGTCACACAAGCCGTCGCCCCGCCGCCCGCCGCCGACACCTACGCCTACGGCCTGCTCGTCGCCGATGGCCCTATCACCGGCACCCTGCCCGCGCTCAACCAGTGGCTCATCGCGCCGGGTGCGGGCACACTCTGCGGCGAGCCGGGCGCGGTCTTCACCCCTACCGCCACCGCGCGCGGACAGTGGGGCCATCCCCTACTCGAATATGTCGAGTGGAGCGAGGTGCATATCGCCCGCGCCCGCCGCTACACCCCGCCGCCCGATGCCACTGTCCTCATCGAAACCGCCGCCGGGCCGCTGCTCTGGCTGGTGGAGCGGCCCGGGCAGCGCGTGGCGTGCCAGGCGTTTGCGCTGCGCGATTCTGACCTCCCGCTGCGGTTGGCCTTCCCCATCCTCACCGCCAATCTGGTGGGCTGGTTGCTCCCCGAAGCCTCTGCCGAACCCGTCACCCCCTTGCCCGCCGGACAGTTCTGGTCGCCCACACTGCCGCCCGATGCCGAGGATGTCGTCATCATCACCCCCAGTGGCGTGCGCCTGCCGTTGACCCCGCGCGCGGTGTTGCCCACCCGCGCCGGTCTCTATCGCCTGGAGGCAAACACCGCTGCCGGGCGGTTCACGCGCTACGCGGCGCTCGCGCTGCTGGATGATGCCGAGAGCGACCTCGCGCCGCGCCCGCTCACCGTGGGCGGGCAGGTGTTGCCCACGACGTCGGAACTTGCGCCGGGCTATCGGGAGCTGACCCGGTGGCCCTTGCTGGTCGCGCTCCTGTTATTGTTACTCGAAGCCTGGGTGTGGTGGCGTCCGCGCCTATGGCCGGTGCGCCGTCCGGCGCGGCTCAAGGGCGATGTGGCGCTGGCGTTGCGCTTCCTGCTCCTGTTGACCCTGCTCCTGGCGCTGCTCGATGTGCGCTGGACCCGGCGCACGCGCGAGCTGGCGGTGGTGTTCCTGCTCGATCGCTCGGCCAGCACGCAGGCCGCCTGGGAGAACGATCTGGCCTTCGTGCGCGAGGCGCTGGCGGCCAAAGCCCCTGGCGACCGGGCCGCGCTCGTCGTCTTCGGCGCGGATGCCTGGGTGGATCGCGCGCTTTCGCCGCTGCCGGAGCTCGCGCCGCTCGCCACGTTCCCGCGCGTACACGCCACCAATATCGAAGAAGCCCTGCGCTTGGGGCTGGCGCTCATCCCTGCTGATGCGCCGGGGCGGTTGGTGCTGCTCAGCGACGGCCTGGAGACCGTAGGCCGCGCGCGGCAGACGTTGGGCGAGGCTGGCGCGCGCGGGGTGGATTTTGTCGTGGTAAGCGGCGGCGCGGCCCTGCCGCCGGGCGAGGTCTGGCTGGCGGAATTGCGGCTGCCCACTCGTGTCTATCCGGGCGATACGATCCCGCTGGCTGCGGTAGTTGGCGCGGATCGCGCCCAAGCCGCCGCGCTCACCTGGGCGGTGGGCGGCGATGCCGGGCAGCAGGCTTTGGCGTTGCAGCCCGGCGAGAGCGCCTTCGCGTTTTCTGCGCGCGCGGGTGAGCCGGGGTTCATGCCGCTGCGCGTGTGCGTCGCGGCTGCCGCCGATACCTTTCCGCAGAACAATTGCGCCGATGGCTGGGTGCGCGTCGAAGGGGCGCCGCAAGTGTTGGTGGTGGGCGATCCCGACGAGCGCAGCGCGCTGGTCGCCGCGCTCAGTGCCTCTGGCCTGGAGGTGGTCGCTGTTGACCCGGAAGCCATGCCGGCCACCGCGCAATCGTTGGTCCCTTACGCCTCGGTAGTGCTGGTCAATACCCCCGCGCGCCGTTTGCCAGACAACGCCCTGACCGCGTTGCAAACCTTCGTCCGCGATCTGGGGGGCGGCCTCATTGCCATCGGCGGGCCGAGCAGCTATGGGGTGGGGGGCTGGCTGCGCACGCCGCTGGAGGAGGCCCTGCCGGTTAGTATGCTGCTGGAAGACCCGCAGCGCTTTCCGCCGATGATGATGGTTATCGTCATTGATAAGTCCGGCAGCATGGGCGCGACCGAAGGCGGCAAGACCAAGATTCGCCTGGCGGCAGAGGCGGCGGTGCGCGTGGCCGAGGGCCTGAACGATGCTGACATCCTGGCTGTGGTGGCGTTTGATGATCGTCCGGCGGATACCATCGGCCCGGCCAGCCTGACCGAGCGTGAGACGCTCATCGCGCAGACTTTGCGTTTGCAGCCGGGCGGCGGTGGCATCTACATGTACGATAGCACCGTTTACGCCGAGCAGCTCTTCTTGCAGGTTGATCCTGCGCCGGGGATGTTGCGGCATATTTTGATGCTGGCTGATGGTGCCGACGCCGAGCAGCAAGCGGGCGTGCTGGCGCTTACCGAGCGGTTGCAGAGCGAGGGGTATACGGTGAGCGTGGTCGCCATCGGCGAGGGCCAGGATGTCCCCTTCCTGGAGCAGATGGCCGAAGCTGGCAACGGGCGTTTCTATCTCACGCGGCAGGCCGCCGATTTGCCAGACATTTTCGGCGAGGAGGTGTTGCGCGCCAAACGCTCCTACATTGTGGAAGAGCCGTTCTATCCGCAGCCGGTGACGCGCTGGGACCCGGTGGCGGGCCTATCGGCGACGCCGCCCTTGCAGGGGTATGTCGCGGCGGCGGCTAAGCCTGGTGCGCAAGTCGTGTGGCAGACGGCCCAGGATGATCCGCTCCTGGCGGCCTGGCAGTATGGTTTGGGGCGTTCCGTGGCGTGGACTTCGGACGCGCGCGCGCGTTGGGCCGCCGGGTGGGTAGCCTGGGAGGATTTCTCGCGTTTCTGGGGTAGCGTGGCGCGCTGGTCGCTAGCTGCGCCTGCGGATGAGGGCTTGGCGTTGCGGGTGGAGCCGCGTGGCGAGCAGGCGCGCGTGGTGGTGGATGCGCTGACGCCGGATGGCGATTACGCCGACGGTCTGCAGCTGGGGTTGCGCGTGAGCGATTTCACGGGTGAATTGGCCCCGCAGGACATTGTCTTGCATCAGACTGCTTCCGGGCGCTACGAGGGCGAGTTCGCGCTGGCCGGGCAGCGCGGCTTGTTGCTCAATCTGACCGGCGAGCGGCGGTTTGCCACTGGCTGGTCGCCGCCGCCTCCCGCCGAGTATTTGCCCGGCGATGCGGATGCTGCGCTGGCGCAGCTCGTTACGCATGGGCAGGGGCGGTTGGAAACCGATCCGGCGGCGACGTTTGCGCGCACGTTGCGCGGACGGCGGTTGGGCGATCCGCTCGCGCCGTGGCTGGCGCTGGCCGTGGCGCTGCTCTGGCCGGTGGATATTGCCTGGCGGCGGCTCTCGCTGACCGGGGCCGGCGTTGCGCGGGTAGTAGGGCGTTGGGGGGCGCGGCTTTGGGTGGGGTTGCGGGTGCGTTGGCCCCGGCGGCGGCGTTCGCGCGCTACGCCGTCGAGTGAGCCATCACTGGCCGCGCGTGTGCGGGCGCGTGCGGGCCAGTCACAACCGCCGCCGCCCATGGCGCCGGGCGATGCGCTGTCGCCGCCTATGCCACCGGAGACTGAGCCGGTCATCCTTCAGCCGCAGCCTAAGCCGGCCCCACCGCCAGCGGCGTCCCCATCTGCGTCAGATGAAGGGGAAGATACATTGGCGTCACGCCTGCGGCGGCGGCTCAAGGAATAAGTGATACTCGGTGGATCACAAATTTGCTGGTAGTGACCGCTTCAGCGGCTGAAGCCGTTACTACGAATCTAATCTTGGTGCAATGTCATTGAGTTTAGTGCATAGACCTGGCAGGTTTGAAGATTTTAACGCTGCGCCAACCTCTTATGCACCAGTAAAATACTCCTAAACACACTTTGTGCGAAACCTGCCAGGTCTTACCTTAATGACATGAATTGTGAGGTATTGAACCTGGGCAGATCTGTGGTGTGGATTTAGTAATCCACGCCGAGCAAAAGGGCCATGCAAACAAACGTCGGCGCTCTGTACAGAGCGCCGACGTTGTATAACTGTGAAAAATCAGTAATCACGAATCTGCTGGTAGTGACCGCTTTAGCGGTTCTTTCAACGGTTGAAACCGTTACTACGAATTTAATCGTGATGACTGAAACTACATCTTGTAGCCGGTCCAGGTCTCCTGTGGGGCGACCTCGTAAGAGGGGGTGGCGGCGCGCATTTCCAGCAGGCGGCCCATGTACTCCTGCGCCGTGGCGTAGGCGATGCCGGTTTGCTCGGCGCGGTACTTGGCAAGTGCCTCCCAGATCAGGGCGAGGACGTTCATGGTTACCGCGAAGCTTGGCACACTGGCCGGACTCTTCACGGGGACGCTGAGGTTCAGGCTGGCTTCGCGAGCCGCCAGCACAACGCCGGAACTGCTGAGGCATACGGTCTTCACGCCCTTTTCGCGGGCCAGTCGGACAACGTAGCCAGTATCCAGGCTCGGGCCACAGGTTGCCAGGGCCAACAACACATCACCCTCGCGCATTTGCGTAATGATCGCCGCACTCTCGCGCATATCTGGGCTGAAAGCAGTTGCCTTGAGGTTAAGGTTGCCGAGGTTCTTCGCCATGAATTCAGCCAGCGCATAATCGCTGTATTCGCCGGTAAGCCAGATTTGGGGGGTATTGAGCATGTGCTCGACGATCTGGGCCACATGGGGGAGTTCGGTGGTGGTGAAGTGCTGGAAGTTTTGTTGTGAGGTCTCAGCCAGGGCACGCAGCAGGTCAACAATACTGCTGGCCTCTTCGCTCATCTGATAGCTCTCCGTGACTTGATCGCGCACATAGCGCTTGATCTCGCGGGACAATTCCCGGTAACCCGTATAGCCCAAGTCTTGCGCAAAACGCACGACGGTAGCTGGATCCACCTCGACACGACGCGACAGTTCGGTCGCGGTGAGGAAAGCGGCGTCAAGTGTGTTGGTCACGATGAAATCGGCCAACTTACGGAAGCCTGGGGTCAGTTTTTCGTAATTTTCGCGGATGCGTTCTTGAAACAACATACTTAGCTCCTTTGAATTGATGTAACTTACTATCTAACTGGTTCGTACCAGTTGTATGCTACAGCTTTTGCATACACATATTATAATCTATAAATTAGAAAAAGCAAGAGGTGATTTATGAAATGATACTTGAAGTTTTCTCGTATGTAGAGGGCTAATAAAAAAGATGTTTAAGCATCTCTTCAAGGTAGTGCATGTAATATGGTGGGGTGGATACTCAAAATGCGCCCGATACTTAATTGTATCGGGCGCATTTTATTGCAGAGAAGTAAATTCGTAGGTTTATGCTTGCTGCGGGTGTTGATAGCGCAGGACAGGATTGCGTGCAGCGCGAACCTCGTCCATGCGGCGCACGGGAGTCGTATGGGGCGCATCGTGGAGTAGTTCGGGATTCGTGCGGGACTCCTCGGCGATCTTTAACAGGATGTCTGCGTAATTGTCAACGGTTTGCAGGCTTTCCGTTTCAGTTGGCTCGATCATCAGCGCTTCGTGGACGATGAGCGGGAAGTAGTTGGTGGGTGGATGTACGCCGTAATCAATCAGCCGTTTGGCAATGTCCAATGCGCGGACACCGGGCGCATCTTTGAAGTGTCCTTCCACGACAAACTCGTGTTTGCAAGTGCGGTCATAGGGGAGGGGATAGGTTGTTTTGATCCGTTGCATCAGATAGTTGGCATTCAGGACGGCGTGTTCGGCGGCCTGGCGAATGCCGCCATCGCCGAGCATCCGAATATAGGTGTAAGCGCGCACCATCATGCCAAACTGTCCCCAAAAGGCCTTGACCGGGCCGATGGATTTGGGCGGGGCATAGAAACTGAAGTAGGGATACTCTTCATCGGACAGCTCTTCGTTGCGGATTATGACAGGGCTGGGTAGAAAATCGCGCAGGTGTTCCGCCACGCCGACCGGCCCGCAGCCCGGCCCGCCGCCGCCGTGCGGCGTGCTGAAAGTCTTGTGCAGGTTGAAGTGCATCACGTCAATCCCGACATCGCCAGGGCGCATCACGCCCATCAGGGCATTCAGATTCGCTCCGTCGCCGTAGACTAGCCCGCCGCAACTGTGGACGAGGTTGATGACTTCCACAATATTCTCTTCGAACAGGCCCAGTGTGTTGGGATTGGTAATCATCAGGCCTGCGACGCGCTCGCAAAGCTGCGCACCGAGCGCCTTGAGGTCCACATTCCCGCGCGCATCGGAGGGAATCTGCACTACCCGGAGGCCGGTCATTGCCGTTGTTGCAGGGTTCGTGCCATGCGCCGAATCCGGTACCAGGATAGTGTCGCGCTGTGGCTCGCCTCGGTCGCAGTGATACTTGCGCATGATGAGCACGCCGGTCAGCTCGCCCTGTGCGCCGGCCGCCGGTTGGAGCGTCATCCCCGCGAAGCCGCCGATTTGCTTGAGGTATTCCTGTAGCTCGTACATCAGATAGAGTGCGCCCTGGATGGTCTCCTCGCTCTGGAGCGGGTGAAGGCCGGTGAAGCCTGGCAGCCGCGCCGTAACTTCGTTGATCTTGGGGTTGTACTTCATGGTGCATGAGCCGAGTGGGTACATACCTTTATCAATCGCGTAGTTAAGCTGTGAAAGCCGCACAAAATGGCGCACTACATCAATCTCGCTCACTTCCGGTAGTGGCAGGTCGGCACGCACCAGGGATGCTGGCAATGCGCTGGGCGGCACGTCTAGCATTGGTGCTTTGACGCCCGCGCGTTCAGGAGCGGATAATTCGTAGATTAGGGGTTCAGCCATGATTAAGCCTCCTCTTTTGCGAGTATGGCGAACTCTTGGAGGGCTGCCACGAGTGCATCAATATCTTCGCTGCTGCTGGTCTCGGTCACAGCTATTAACATCTGGTTTTCCATGTGGGGGTAATCCTTCACCAGATCGTAGCCGCCGATCATCTCTACCGTGGCACCATTGAGCAGGTAATCGTTGATTTCTTCAACGGGCGCGGGGCACTGCACGATGAACTCGTTAAAGAACGGTTTGCGGTTGAGCACCTGGTAGTCTTCAAGCGCGTCAATCTGTTCCGCGGCGTAGTGGGCTTTGTGGTAGTTCAGCTCGGCGATCTGGCGCAAGCCTTGTTTGCCCAATGCGGAGAGGTACACCGTGGCGGCCAGTGCCATTAAACCTTGATTGGTGCAGATGTTGGAGGTGGCCTTCTCGCGGCGGATGTGTTGCTCGCGGGTGGTGAGGGTCAGCACATAGCCGAGTTTCCCATCCACATCATAAGCTTGCCCGACCAGCCGGCCGGCCAGCTGGCGCAGATACTTCTCGCGGGTGGCGTAGAAGCCCAGGTACGGCCCGCCGAAGTTCAGCCCTAGCCCCAACGGTTGCCCTTCACCGCAGACAATATCGGCACCGAATGCGCCCGGCGGATTGAGCAGCCCCAGGCTGATGGGGTTGCTCACAACGGCCAGCAGCGCATCCTTGCCTTGCGTGTGAATGCGTTCCGCCAGCCCTTCGACTAGTTCGATGTTACCGAAGAAGTTCGGGCTTTGGAGAATGAAGCAGGCTGTATTCTGATCCACCAATGCTAATGTGTCTTCGAGAGAGCGCGTCAGATCGTCATCGCCTACAATCTCCAGATCCATGCCTTGGGTGTAAGTGCGGATGACCTGACGGTAGTGTGGGTGAACGGTGGGCGCGACGATGATTTTTTTGCGCTTCATGCGGAAAACATTGATGGCCTGGATTACGGCCTCGGCGGTGGCGGTGGCGCCGTCGTAGTGGCTGGCATTGGAGACCTCCATGCCGGTGAGGTCGCAGATCAGGCTTTGGTATTCGAAAATTGCCTGGAGCGTGCCCTGGCTTACTTCCGGCTGATAGGGGGTATAGGCGGTGGCGAACTCGCCCCGACTGATGATATAATCCACCACACTGGGCACCCAATGGTGGTAGGCCCCGGCACCCAAAAAGCAGGGGGCTTGGGTGGTGTTTAGATTGGCTTCAGCGAGCTCTTGCAGCTCTTGTAGGATTTCCATTTCTGAGGCAGGTTCCGGCAAGCCCAGAGTGGGGTAGCGATACTGTGCCGGGATATCATCGAAGAGCGCTTCGAGGCTGGGGACGCCGATGGCGGCTAGCATCTGCTCGCGCTCTGCATCCGTGTGTGGAACGTAGACCATAGCGACTCCTTAGGTTATGGTTGTAATAAAAGCCCGCACCTGGCGGGCTTGAGTGGGAAACTTGCGAACGGGTAGCAAGTGTTACTTACTCTGCTTGCTCGGCCTCGACGATTTTCTCGTAGGCGGTAGCGTCCAATAGTTCGGGCCATTCGGTGGTATCACTGGCCTTGATCTTGACAAGCCATCCTGTGCCGAAGGCATCTGCGTTGACCTGTTCCGGTGTATCGTTGAGCGCTTCGTTGATAGCGACGACTTCGCCGCTCAGGGGGGCGTACACATCCGCCGCCGCCTTCACGGACTCGACGACGGCATATTGCTCGCCTTTGGTGAGTTCATCACCTACTTCTGGTAACTCCACATAGACGATGTCGGAGAGGGTGCTCTGTGCGTAATCGCTGATACCGAGTACCATCAGCTCGCCTTCCTGACGGGCCCACTCGTGACTTTCCAAATACCGTGCTTGTGCATCAATCTTCATTGTTAAACTGGCCTCCTGTGAGAATATCGAATAGCAAATTCAAAAATCTGTAAATCACAACGAGAATTAAAAAAGAGTCTTGACGTAGTTTTACTCCGCCTCAGCCACCGGTACGGTGAAGCTGAATGTACTGCCCTTGCCGGTTTCGCTTTCTACTGAAATCGCACCGCCATGCATCTCCACGATGCTGCGGGTAATGACCAGCCCCAATCCTGTGCCCGGCACGCCGCGCACTTGTGGGTTGTTAGCGCGGAAGTATTTGGTGAAGAGCTTGTCCAATTCGTCGGGGGTCATGCCCACACCGGTATCTTGTATTCCCAGACGCACAAAGTCCTGCCCTTCGTGTGCGAGCGGCTCGGCGAGAATCGTAATCTGTCCACCTTCGGGTGTGTACTTGGTGGCATTGCTGATGAGGTTGCTGATAACTTGGAGTAGGCGGCTGCGATCGCCGTGGATGAGGGGGAGGTTGGGCGTGATCGCCACTTCCAGGCGTTGGTTCTTCGCATCAATCACTTTCTCGAAGAGACGTACCCCTTCGCTGAGCAGGTCTTCTACCTGTACGCTCCCCATGTTCAGCCGCAAGCGCCCGGACTCGATGCGCGAAACATCCAGCAGTTCGCTTACCATTTCATCCATGCGTGCGGCATTAGCGCGCACTACCTGGAGGAAGCTCATTTGTTGCTCGTTCAGCGGCCCGCCGATGCCCTTCATTAGCAAGTCCGTGTAACCCTTCATCGAGGTCATCGGTTGTTTTAGCTCGTGGGACACGAAGGAGATAAAATCTGTCTTGGCCTGGTTGGCCCGTTGTACCTGTTGGAACAGGCGTGCATTGTCAATGGCCACGGCGGCATGGTCGGCCAGGCGCGTTACTGACTCGACGGACTCCCGCGAGAAGTTTTCGGCTTGCTCGGTCTCTAGTGCAATGACACCGATGACCCGATTCTCGCGTTGGATGGGCACGGTCAGTTGTGCCTTCATCCCTTCAGTGATGGGGATGTAATCGGGATCGTCGCCCAGCGCCGTTACTAGCGAGGTCTTGCCCGTGCGCACAGTACACCCGATTAATCCACGCTCCAGCGGCCAGAGTTCGTCTTCCAGGTAACGATCCATCAATTCTGCCGGATAGCCATGTTGTGCCAGGAAGTGCAACCCGCGCGAGCCATCCTCTTCTTCGTGCTGTGCAGCAATGACTCCGATTGTCGCGCCGGAGATACGGATGGCCCAATCCAGCGTTGACCCCATTACCTCGCGGTAATCCAGCGTGGCGTTGAGTTGCCGGTCAATATGTTGCAGCATGGTCAGTTCCTCTACACGGGCCTGGAGGGCTTGATCGGTGAGTGTAAATAGTTGCGCATTCTCGATGGCGATAGCGGCTTGCGCGGCAAACGAGGTGAGCAGGTTGATGTCGTCCTCGTCGAACGGCAGGTGGTCTTTGCGGTTGAGGGCTTCTAGTACGCCAATCGTGCGCCCACGGGCGTTCAGTGGTACTGCGATGATAGATTCGGTCGTGAAATCACCTTTCTGGTCGAAGCTTCCATACCACCGTTTATCGCCCTGAACGTTGTTGACAATGACGGGCCGGTTTTCGGAGAAGCAGGTGCCGGCGATGCCTTTGCCAGCTGGGATTTTCATACCGACTAGTTTTTCGCCAGCCGGGCCGTTGGAAACGCGGAAGATCAGGTCGCCGCTTTCATCATCCAACAACAACAGCGAGCCAGCATCGGATTGTAGTAGCGTGGCGGCATTGCGCACGACTAGATCGAGTACCTCGCTCAAGTCGAGGCTGGAGCCGAGCAATTGGCCGATTTCGTTCAGTGCGGCTAATTGGCGTGCGCGGTTGCCCATCTGCTCGTAGAGTTGATGGCGTTCCAGCAGTGAGGCGAGGTGAGCCGATACGGTGACGAAGAAACCTTCATCTTCCTGTGAGTAACTGATGTCTGGGGTGTTCGCTGAGGCGACCATGGTCCCGACCGTCTGGTTGCCTACCATGATGGCTGTTCCCATCCAGGCTCGGCGTACTCGGCTACGGCTGCCGGGGGTGATATTGCGCGCGCGGCACTCATCAAGGTAATCATCTGTGCGAATGGGGTTGCCGCTGCGGATGATGATGCCGGTCAATCCTTCGGAAATCGGCCAGGTTTCATCAAGATACAGGCGTTCGTCGTTTTCGACGAAAAAAGCATAGGCTAGTATATCATTTTCAGCGTTCTTCAAAGCCACATAGAAGTTAGGTACGGGGATGACCCGTTGGAGCTGGGTGTAAATTAATTCCAGAATATCGTCGAGCGGCATGGTGAAGTTAATGGCTTGTGTGATCCAGTAAAGTGCCTCTAGCTCCAACATGCGTTGGCTTTGGTTTTCGACGAGAACGGCGCGTTCTAGCCCGATTTTGGCGGCTTCTGCTAGTTGTTGCAGCACTTGCTGTTGGGCGGGGGAGTAATGGCCTGCGCCGGATGGAGGGCCAAGTTCGAGCCAGCCGTGAGGACTTAGAGATAGTAATAAACAATGTTTGTTTGCGGCCAGTTTTGCCAGCTCGGTGGCGGCTTCGGCAGGCGCATCGGGGGGCGGTAACGGCAAGAGCGTGCCTAGTGGGTATTGCAGCAGCCATTGCGGTAGGGCGCTACTGCGGGTGTAGAAGTCTTTGTTGCCCAGGCGATGGTAGTCATCGGCGCGGGCGTGGAATACAACAGCTTCCAGGCTTTGGGGGACGAAAAGTTCATGAGCGGCATCCCGTATTGTTTCAATCATTACTTGCCGACTAGCACCAGTAGTTGCCGCAGTGTTGATGCGCGCTACAGCTTCTGGGGTTTTTTGTCCCAGTTGATCGCGTGCAATCAACTGAAATTCGTAGCGGCGTTGTCCCCACCAGAGCAGCGCGGTAATGAATGCGAGTATCACAGCTGCACCTAACAGTAGCAACGGCTGATCGGCTTTGAGTGGGCCAAGCAATCTGCTCAGTCCCCACAGTGCAAGGAAGAGCGCCGCGGTAGCGAGCGGGAAGCTAACCATTCGCCAAGTGCGAATTTGTCGTTGAATGTTATCGGGTAAGGATGTTTGGCTAGATGGTGCTGTGTTTTCAGGTTCGAGACGCATATCTCCCCCATTGTTGGGTACTATTCCTGATTCTATTGTAGCATGAGCTGCAAGGAAGGCAAGAGCAAAGGGTATAGGAAAAATTATTGGGGAGTTTTCCCCCTATCCCCCTGCCCCCTTTCCCCCCGCAAGCGAGGGAAAGGGGGGATTTTTTTGAGGGAG
>Ga0334883_1002478_pt1 | contig 22541 bp, 25 predicted proteins | sample GraSluR1_MG_6_FD_207230 | JGI IMG/M metagenome (GOLD analysis project Ga0334883, IMG submission 207230) | Sludge microbial communities from methane-producing bioreactor in Wageningen University, Netherlands - Granular Sludge_09_05-R1 | ecosystem: Engineered > Bioreactor > Anaerobic >...
CAGAGTCTTAACATAGCTGCTTCGGATAATTAAGACTTTATCTTTTATTCTGTTAAACCGCTAATGAAACTTAGCGGTTTTTTTGCGGCAGCTACGTTAAGACTTCTATAAGTTATATGGCGTGGCTACTTTACTAAAAGTTTCTTCCACGTGAGTACAAGGACGTACTCACGTGTGATAAATGTTTATAATCTAAATAAATCTATCTATTGGCACATTAAAAATTTTAGATAATTGTTTTGCATTTTGTTTGCTAATTGCCCTTATTCCTCTTTCCATATGAGAAATATTTTGTTTAGAAATACCACCAAGTTTTGCTCCAAGTTCTTCTTGGGTCATTTTATGAATTTCACGGTAAATTTTCATATTTTTACCTGGAAACATCTTACTGTCAATTTCCTTGAACCAATCAGTTTGAAAAACATCAACTAATTCATCATCGCTATCTTTCACTAGTTTCATTTTTTTACCATAAAGTTCTTTCAATACTGAAAGAACTTTTGGTGGGATGTCACCTTCTATATCTATTTTAATATGGGGCGTCTTCACGTGAGCCTGCATAATATACCTCAATTACTATCGAATTCTTTTCACATTTCCAACAAGCAATCCATTTATATGCTAAATGACAGTGATAAAGATTTTCACCAAGTTCGCTGAAATTTGACCATTCTTTTCTTATTGGTCCTTTGTCTCTTAAATCTTTTAAAAGCACATTCATTTTTTCATTAATTTTGACAGACATTTTCTGCATGCCTTTAAGTGCTTTTTTATTTATTAGGATTTTGTACATAAATCAAGGTAGTCAAATAAAGACTACCTGTCAAGTGGAAAACTAAAAATTTTAAATTGAAAACCGGCACGGATGCCGGATCTAAAGTTTTGCAGCCATGCCATATAACGTCCCCGGCGTGCACGACGCTGCCGGAATACACTCTTTTTATGATGCAGTAAATTTTTTTACAAGACATTTTTTATGCTTCTAAAAATTGGCAGTGTGGCAAAGCCCAAGCGGAATTGCAGTGCGTTCTTCTTTGCCCTGCACTGGAGCGACGCGTGCCACGCCTTTGTTGAACTAAACCACCTGCGGTGGTACCCTTGGAACTATCTGAATTTAATCATATCTTTTCCTGTAATATTGTAAAGTACAAATTACAGGAGGAACGAAGATGGCTACAGTAAAACATTTTACAAGACGCGAAATGCGGGAGATAATGCAGATCCGGAGGTTCTGAAATACGGTATATTCATCACAATTTTCCCTGATCACCTGATTAGGGCTATGGTTTTTCTAATAAAAATTTGTTTTCTGGAGAGATTTTCGAATGATTCCTGAAGGTTATTTTAAAAGACAGGATGAAAATGGTATTGAAATTCCTATTGGTTCTGTCCGACATCAGTGGTTTCGTTCAACAGAGTCTTAACATAGCTGCTTCGGATAATTAAAACATTATCTTTTATTCTGTTAAACCGCTAATGAAACTTAGCGGTTTTTTTGCGGCAGCTACGTTAAGACTTCTATAAGTTAGGTGCTGTGCTCGCTCTCAACTATAATATTTTTAATGAAATATTCCCCTGATATTATTAACCCATAGTTGCTTTCATAATATAATTTTGGTAAATTAATAACAAATCCTTCATAATTAATAAGTTTTAGAATAACTCTAGAAATTAAAAAATGTGTTCTTACACATAGTAAAAATAATTTTTGTGATTTTTCTCTTTCTAAGCAATCCTTGTATAAAGTTGAAAACATCCCATGCAATATTTTGTTTCTCAAAAGAAGAATTTCATTATCTTCATCTGATAATGAAATATTATTGAAAATAAAAACATTTTGTAATTTATCTTTGTTGGTCGGTGTGTTTAAATTATCAATTTTTTTTAATAAAATTGAAAAGTTTTCTTTTGGATTTTTTTCTTTTTCTTCATGAATTATTTCGTTAAACTTTTTCTTTATAGAATTGAACAACTTTTTACTTTTAATTGGCTTCATCTTTTTTTCATTTTGTTCAGAAAAATATGTGCTTATTGTTTCTAAAGCAACAGAATAACACAATGTCATAGTTTCCAGGGGATAGGTCGGTGACTCAATTAACAAAAGAACGGTGGCTAGAATTTGGTCACTTGAGATTATCAACTCGCATAATTTAGAAAAATCAGTTTGTGAAAAACTGTTAAGTTTTCTATTGTATTTTATTTGATCACTTCTATCAATTCTAAGATTATATGGATTTGAAGTTATTAATTGGAAAATATTAAATGAAGACTTACGTGTTTTACGGAAAACAAAGTATTTAAAATCTATTTGCTCGATGTTTTCGTAACTAAAATAAAAAATTTCATTTTGATAAAACTTACTCGTTATAAATCCAAAAGCAACTAGAATAGAAAATAATAAATTGGAAAAGTTTTCGAATATATCCTTGTTAAGACAATCAATTATAAAAAATTCTTCATTATCATTTTTATATTTTATTAAATGCCAATTAGCATTCTTTATTTTGAGTTCAATACAATCAGAACTATGCAATGTACCTTCTTGAAAATTCGATGTTTCAAATATATGATGTAAATTTACTTTTTTTGAAAGTGGGATTATAGCTCGATAATAAAGAGATATGGTTCCATAGTTTTTATAGTTATTTAATTCTTCTGAATTAAAAGTAATTATATATCCCTTTTGATGATTGATATATTCATCTTTTATGGCTGAAATTAATGAATTTGGTAAATAGAATATGTTACTACCTGATACTAATTGTAAATCATAAGTTTTTTCTGTATTTAATTTTTGAGGGAAAAGATCGATAGTTTTGATTATTATGGAGCTATTTTTAATATTTAAAGATGCTTGGACCGAATGATTTTCATATCCTTTCACAATCAATTTGCATTGGTCAATATTTAGTGATGATATAAATTCAAAGGAATTAGTAAAGTGCTTAATAATCATATATTATTTAAGTTCCTATGTTTTATAAATATTGCGAGCATTGCACTTAACTACACTTTATACGCATTGCGTATAAAGTGTATAAAAGATAGACAACGAGAGGTATTGCGTATAAAAAACTTATGAATTTAAAAATCAAGAGGACTTTTTATCTTCCTTAACGCACTATTTGATACTTTTGTATATATCATTGTCGTCTTTGTATTCTCATGACCCAGCAATTCCTGTATATAACGGATATCAGTTCCATTTTCCAGAAGATGCGTTGCAAAACTGTGCCGCAGTGAGTGAATTGAAACTTCTTTCTCGATAAGGGCTTTTCGGACTGAAGTTTCAAATACTTTCTGAATCGACCTTATTGAAATATGGCTACCAGGCTCCTGCCCTTCAAAAAGCCACCTTAGAGGTTTATATTCTCTCAGATAATCGGAAAGTATTACTTTAAAATTTTCCGCAAGGAGCGTAATGCGGTCTTTTCTTCCTTTGGCATTTTTTATATGAATTATATCCCTGTTTAAATCAACGAAAGCTCCAGAATTTATAGTCACTATGCCAGGAGTATCCCTGAACCTGTTTCAATTCTTTAATAACTTCAGGATTGTATTCAACTTTCAGTGAAAAACGGGTTTTATTGTATTCAGAAATATAAATTTGCATGCATGAAATAGAGCATTAAAATGATAAAAGTCAAACTATTTTTATCGATTATCTTCACCCGTCACTGGAGAATTTACAGCTATGATGAAATATTAAAAAATTCCATCATAGCTGTAAAGAAAAAATTAAAACCAACGCCCCCTGCAGGACAGGGGTCCGGATATAATTATTAAAAAAATAACGTTATAAGAATCCAGCCAATAATCACAAAAGGGAGATACCGGCCAATAAGGTAAATACGCCATTCCCACCAGCGGTTTTTTACCCCCAGGGCCCCCTCAAATTTTCTACGGGAATAAACCAGCACAGCAGAGCAGCACCCAGAATATAGGGGAAACGCCACAAGTTTCCCAGGCCTACAGCAGCGGCTGTCATAGAAAAAATAAAGGCGGGTTCAGAACTCCACTGTTTCCGGGACTCCTGTACAAACTTTGAATCTGGCATATCAATCATCTCTCTTTTTTTTAAATATATTTTATATTGTCCCCCTGAAGATACACCTCTATATACTCTCCTGTCAAGATGAAATCCAAGCGCTGTACACACCTGTCAAGCTATGCAGATTGTCTGTTAAACTGAGCTGATCGCTTATTAAGCGGAGCGGAGCCGATCGCTTGTTAAGCTGAGCGAAGATGATCGCTTGTTAAGTTAAGCTGAGCCGATCGCTTGTTGAGCGTAGCCGAAACAAGCCTGTTAAGCTGAGCGAAGATGATCGCTTGTTGAGCGTAGCCGAAACAAGCCTGTTAAGCTGAGCGAAGATGATCGCTTGTTGAGCGTAGCCGAAACAAGCCTGTTAAGCTGAGCGAAGCCGATCGCTTGTTGAGCGTAGCCGAAACAAGCCTGTTAAGCTGAGCCGATCGCTTGTTGAGCGTAGCCGAAACAAGCCTCAAAGAGGGACTCTGTAAAGCTGAATAATTTAATAATAAAACGTGAAATAACTTTGTTGACTATTTTCTAATAATATTGCCTGAATAATTTCTTAAGAAAGAGAAAAAGATATTCCATGAAGAATATCTTTTTTCAGTAATTATTCCTGAAGATATATTTTGTATAATATTGATGTTTTTAATTATTTAACTTCTAAAACTGTTCTGTGATGTGACATAATATGAAAATGATAAACCTGATAACATTAAATAATAAACCTTACAGGGATTCACTTGAAAAAATGAATTTCCAGATCAGGGAATTCCCCGTTTCTGTAGATCTGAACAGTCTCAAAAAAGATTTCACATCTCATAAAAAAAATTATACCGTTCTGCAGATTACAAATGAGTCTTTAAAAACATTGAATCAATTCTGCGAAATAACAGACTTTCTATACAATAATACAAAACTGATCTGCATTTCTGATGATATTACACCGGAGATCAGGATCAGACTTATTAAATGCGGCATTGCAGACTGTCTCCCCTCCACTGAAGCAGGAGCTATAGCGTCCTACATAAGGATTCTTGACCAGAGAGAAAACCATAAAGCTGGAAAATTTTTAATTCTTGATGACAACAGTTCCCACTCAAAAATTTTAAACAGTATAATTAAAAGATTCGGCTATAAAACAGAGTTTATACCTGACGGTGATACCCTTTACAGCAGATGCAGTGAAAATAATATTGAAATGATACTTATAAATCTGGGAACAAAGGGGCTTGATCTTAACAGCATAATAAGGAGATCCTACGGGAACAGCGAAATAAAACGTAACCCCCTGGTATGCTACAAATGTATGGATGAAGGGCTCTTTGTTCATGAGCTTATAAGCGGACTACATAAAATTACAAAGGTTATATTAACACCCCAGGAGCTTTACAGCTTTCTTACAGATATACTCTTTAAAAAAGAGGTAATAACCGCATCTGCCAGACTTAATAAGGCATTAAAATTCGACCAATACCGGGAATACTCAGGGAGTTCCATTTCCACTATTTATTATTCAATCCAGGAAAAGCTCAGCAGCAGGGAATCACTTTTTAAAGATGAAACAGTAACAGACATGATTAATCTTACAAGAACCCTGGGGAGAACCCTGGCAAAGGTTGAAGGATTAAGATGGCTCAGTAACGATTCTGATGATGAAACTAAAAAAACTACCTGCGGAGTCGGTGCTTAAAATTAACATTCCCCTTTATCAATGAATCGATTGTGTGAATATATATTTTCTGTTTATGAATTTCATCGTGAGACTCAGGATAACATGGCCGGTCATCTCTATGACATGATGTACATAGCCGTTCACGCCGCTTAAGGCTGTCTATACCGCGGATAGGATACATTCCAAGCCTCAAAGCCTTTCTGTAGCCGTTTTCACGGTTGGTATAATCAACATGATTACTGGCTTTATGATATTCACTGCCGGGCCCGTGGCACGCTTCACACCCCACCCCTTCACTTTTAAGCTCTTCATAACGGCCGCGCCCTGTTGTGTGGCACCTGAGGCAATCGGGATGATTAGCCGGATCATCAATACCCTCTTTTTTTGCGATGACCATCCCCCTGTCTGTAAGGAGGGAAAAAAACGCTTTTGCATGAGGGGAGGATACCCAGATAGCATGCTGATTCCCTATTGCATCCTCGCCGTGACACTCCCTGCATACATTTACTCCCACATAGGTAAAATTATTACCTGGCGCATCATCAGTAAAAAGTATAAATGCAGATATAAATATTGCTCCGGCAGTAAAGGGAATTATTTTTTTATAATACCATTTAAGATTCACCAGTGCTCCCCTCTGACGACTATCTATACACATATACCTCCATGCGGTCAAGAAAAAATGAGCTTGACATTGACCAGATTTTAATTATATTTGAGTTTTACGGAGAGATATATAATGGCCATAAAAGATGATGAATACAGAATCGGCGAATTCCTTATTGAGAATGGTATTATAAACCAGTCCCAGCTCACTGAGGCTCTGGAGCTGCAGAAGGATAACCCTGACCGAAGAATAGGTGAAATCCTTGTTACTCTTGGAGTTCTCAGCAAAGAGGATATTGTCATGGCTATTGAGATGTATATGATGATGACAGATACAGACAATATTGGTATTGACGAATGGCTCGACCAGGATGAAGTCGATTTAATGATGAAAAAGCTTGATGAGCCGGAATCAAAAATTACTTGACAAAAGAGCCCGAATGAAAAATAGATGTATACATGCTTGAATATGAAGATAAGATATGTTTTGGTTGCGGTACGGAAAATGAAGTCGGCTTAAAGCTCAAGCTTGAGTTTGATGATGACACAAAGACTGCTTTCGGTGAATACGCCGCCCATGAACTCCTTGAAGGGATTCCCAATATAATCCATTCCGGAATAGTTGCAACTATACTTGATGAAACTATGGTTACAGTAAACAAGTATCTGGAAGTTATGGCAATAACCAGTGAAATTACTGTCCGCTATCTTCAGCCTGCCTTCATTGGCGAAAATCTCTATATCAGGGGCTGGTTTGTTAAAAAAAGCAAGCGGGTTATTGAGAACAGGGCTGAAATAGAAAATGAGATGGGGAAAATAGTGGCGCGTGCAAAGGGGAAATACATCGAGGTGGATGAAATCCCTCAACCGGAGTAAACATCAGCAATAATTAACTGATAAAAAATCTATTACTATAATAGATTTTTTTAATTAGTAGCCGAAGTGGTGAAATTGGTAGACGCACCGGACTCAAAATCCGGCGGGGGCAACCCCATGAGGGTTCGATTCCCTCCTTCGGCAGATACTCTCTCTTTTTTAACTTCTACTTCCCCGGACAATTACTCAATTATATAAATCAGGCACAGAGCCGTATTATGGCAGGGCGTTTGATACAGGGTAATTGGTGAGATTTAAGAGGGACCCTGCGCCTGATCCAATAATCCTTTCTATATAAGATTGCGTACCGGATAAAAATCGATATTCATCTTTAAAGCATCAACAATCTCTCCATTAAACTCCTGAATGAAAGAGGAGACTGCACTCTCAATTGTTTTGTAATTTTCCTTATCTTTTCGTGTTCTAAAAGAGCCCTTACCTCTCGATTTCTGTCCGGCAGCCGTAAATACACATATGTTCTCTTTTTTTGTAACATAAGCTTTCATTTCACTCTCTCTATAGTATTATTAAAGTGAACATGCTGAAAAACCGCAGAATGGACAGAAAAAACAGCCCGATTCAGGAACAAGTCTGTTACCGCAATCAGGACATTTATTTAAGTTCTTATTATAAATCCGCATGTTTCACCTCTAGAACAAATATATAGTATATTTTTGTGTAGTATAAATCAACTGTTTTTTTATTTTTTTGTAAAAAAAAGATGTAAAATAGTTCAGCAATTATTCTTAAAGATATTTTTTAGAGCTATAATGACGTTTTGCATATCCCCGCCGCCTACGGCGGCGGGGATATTAAAGCATTTTATTCCAAATTCAAGTTAAGGAATTAACACTGAAAATAGTTAATAAATCATTTTTATCATAAAATATATATTCAGGAATTATTACTGGAAAAAAATAAAATATTTGCTTCAAAACAATATGAATATAACTTTTGTAAAAAATCACAGAGGACTGAAATGACAAAACCATCAATAGATAATGAAAAAGCCTTTGAACAGATCCTTAATATGGATCCTGAAGAACTCGATGTTAACCCTGAAGAAACAGGCAACCCTACAGGAACAAAAACTGTTGAGTCGGATATAAACTTCAACCTTCTCCCTGAGGAGCTTGAAGAGTACCTTAACAGATACATTGTAGGGCAGGAGTCCACTGTTGAGGTTATTGCCACAAAGGTGTGCACCCATTTTAACAGAATGAAGATTGAAAAAGATATCCCTGAAGATCAGCGGATTATAGGTAATATAAAAAGCAACATGCTCCTCATCGGGCCTACCGGTGTTGGTAAAACATACATAATTAAGCTTATTGCAAAAAAAATAGGAGTCCCCTTTGTAAAAGCAGATGCCACAAAGTTCAGTGAAACTGGCTATGTGGGGGGTGATGTTGAAGATCTTGTACGGGAACTGGTTCATGAAGCTGAAGGGGAAATTTCTAAAGCGGAATACGGGATTATTTATATTGATGAAATTGACAAAATCGCCTCATCAGGCAATACTACAGGTCCTGATGTTTCAAGAACCGGGGTACAGAGAAATCTTCTTAAACTTATGGAGGATTCCGATGTTGACCTTAAGACCCCCCATGACCTTGCTTCACAGGTTGAAGCTGCAATGGAGGCTCAAAAAACAGGGAAGGTGACCCGCAAAAAAATAAGTACAAGAAATATTCTCTTCATTGTATCAGGTGCCTTTTCCGGGCTTACAGAGATTATCAACAAACGGATGAACAGTCAGAGCATAGGCTTCAACAAAAACAAGGCATCAGGGGATAAAACTCATGAAGTTTTAAAGAATCTTAAAACCCAGGATATCATAGAATACGGTTTTGAATCGGAATTTGTCGGGCGTCTCCCTGTTTATGTTGTTCTAAATGAGCTTGATGTTGACGGGCTTTTTAAAATTTTAAAGAACAGATACAGCACTGTTATACTGGGGAAGAAGATGGATTTTCTTGCCTACGGGATAAAGCTCGACTTTACAGATGAAGCTCTTATGGAACTTGCGGGCAGAGGCTTCTTTGAAAAAACCGGTGCCAGAGGGCTTCTAAGTGTTTTTGAAAAACTGCTGATTAAATTTGAAAAGAAACTCCCCTCTACCGGAATTAAGGAACTGCTTATTGATATGGACCTTATCAATAACCCGGAGAAAACACTTTCAGCAATGATAACAAAAGACGCTCTTGCAGCATTTCAGAAGGAATTTCTTATTGAACACGGGATCTACCTCACATTTGACAGCGAAGCTGCAGCTGCACTGGAAAGCAGATCTGCAGAAACGGGGATGTCACTGAAAGAGCTATGTAATACATCCTTCGGGAACTACTTCCACGGCATCCGCCTTATGAAGCTTGAAAGTTTCAACATAACCGCTGATGCTGTAAACAATCCGGAAGTTTACCTGGATGAATATATAAAAAAGAATTACAAGGCATAAGGCTCATCCCGAATTTTTGGGAAAAGTATTAATATTATGTGTTTCCATATATTCCAGAGTCAGCCCCGTGTCCCCCAAAGGGGGGAAGTGAAATAAAAACTTTAGCAAGTTGATGAATCACAGTATTAAAAAATCCTTTATATTGTTGAGCTTGCAAAAGATTTGCGCATCAATATAAAGGGAACAGTTATCGAAGTGGCAGCAATTATATTTTAGAGTGATAATAGATTACTCGTGCCCCCTTCAGGGCGCCCTCTGCTTGTACTGAGCTCGTCGGTATAAGCGCAGCGAAGAAGTACCCCCTTTGTATCCCAAAAATCCGGGATGAGCTATGTTAAAGGGAGCTTCACCTCCCCAGAGGCTCGCTCATAAAAAACCTCACATCAATTTCAGATATTGATTTATGCCTCTTCATGAGTGATTCAATTAAATTTTTCATTATAATATTATCAGGTTTTTCAACCCCTGTTACAGATAATTCCAGAACATCCCCTGTAAGTTCGCCGGTAATGTTAGAAGCGACAATAGACAGTTCCGGAAATTCCCTTTCAATAGTAATTCTTGCATCTGCCAATGCTGTCTCTTTTCTATAACCATCCACCATAAAAAAAGCTACCGGTATGGATATTACTGCAAGAATAATTACGGAAAAAACTATCTGCGACATTGCCCTTCGTGTAACTTCTGACTGGTCAGCGCTGAGAGGCTGCACCTTCATAAGCCAGAAAACAATTGCACCTGCAAGTGATATGCAGACAAGATTAATCAGGAAAAGAAGCGTTGCTCCCCCTGCAACAGCCATATTCAGTTTACCTATACCGATCCCGATTGTGCAAAGTGGAGGCATAAGTGCAACAGCAATGGCAATACCCACCAGTGAATTACTTATTTTTTTGTTGGCATTACCATAGGCACCAACAAGACCTGAAGCTATGGCAACTGCAACATCAAAGAGGGAGGGAGTTGTTCGTGCCATAATTTCACCAGACAGGACAGGGAGCGGTACAATAAAAGCAATAGATGAAGATATCAATATTGCCCAGAAAACACCTTTAATAATAGAAACAAATGACATTTTTATCAGGAGAAGATCCCCCCACACAACACCAAGTGAAAATGCCAGGATCGGAGTCATTAGAGGAGCAACTATCATAGCGCCGATTATTACTGCAGCTGAACCCTGAATAAGCCCCATAGTTGCGATAATACAGGATAAAATTGTTAAAACGTAGTATTCCCTGGTTGGAGCTGCACCCATGGCAAGGGTTTCAAAAATTGTCAGATCCTGTTTCTGCTTCTCACGGATTTTCAGAAACTCCCCGGTCTTCTCTCTCCAGAAAAAAGGATTAATTAAATTCTTTACTGTTCGCTCTTCAGGTGAAATTATCATAGAAACAACATCTTTCAGGTTCTCTTTTTCCGGCTTATTCCTGAGGCTTTCCTTCTCTTTCTCCAGGGGCTTCTCTTTCTCCGGGGGCTCCTCTTCCCCCTGCTTCAACTTAAGCCTGCTGCTTAAATTCTTTTTTTCAACCTCTACTTCCACCACAACCTTATCTGGGGCCTCCCCGGCTGAAGGCTCCTCTTTATCTTTTTTAAGAATTATTGTGACGGTTTTTTTAAATATTTCATAAATTCCCATTAAGAGCTCCCCCCTTATTTATACAAAGACGCTTTTCTTATACTTTTCAAGCTCAACAAGAAGCTCATCCCTTCTCTCAAGGAGTTTCTTCCCTGCAAAAGTATCTTTAATCTTTTTCGGTTCATCAAAGGTTTCTATCATCTCAAACTTAAGCCTGTTAGGCTCCTTCCTCTTCCTCAGCTCGATTATTTCACCCGGTGTTGGGAGTATAATTACGTAAAGGGAATATGGTGTCTGAATAAGTGAATGTCCCCTGTTAAGGTAAGCGCCTGCAAAACCGCCGTCAATATTAATCGCTCTTTTATCTGCAGTAGCTATCTTCTGCCCCTTGCTCACATCAATAGGTGTATGGCCGAAAACTATCCGTTCCACATTAAATTCCTCAGTGAGCCTGTTCATAAATTCGGGATTTTCTATATTCCTGCCCCAGAAAAGGGTCTTCTCCTTATGGGTTTCCTTATCCTTATAAAAATACCTTTCAAATGTTTTCATTGCATCTTTACCGAAAAGAGGGGATTTCGGCCCGCACCAGAGATAAAACATCATTGCCTGCTGAAAGGGCTCCTGCTCCTTCCCGGCAAGATAATTTTCTCCTATATCTTTTACTGTTGCCTCTATATGATCAAGAAGCTCTTTACCTTTTTTCCCGTAGAGCTCTTCAAAATCACCATCTTCAGTACTTGGAACCAGGGCATGTATATTCATTATATAGTTGTTAACATGATAAAGTTTGCCATCCTTAAACAGATACTCCATAAGTCTCCGGATCTGTTTGCTTTTAAGAAACTGAGCTGCAAGGTCATTTATAATCTCCTCCTCCTCTGCAGTCAAACTGAGAGGATCATCAGGATCTATTGTGGGGAAATGGTCATCTGTAAGCGAAGATGTGTCGCCCGATTTAAGAATCTCTGCAAATTTTTCAAGATTAAGTCTGGAATTCATCTCCAGCTGCGGATACCTTTTAATAGTCTTTTCCTCCAGTTTAAACTGGATTACTGCAAGTGTTTTCTCCAGCTTCCTGGAGATGTCCATTTTCGCTTTAAAATTGCCGGAAACTTCATCAGGATAGAGTTTCATGGCGAAATCTTTTAGTTTTGATATGTCGATCCCCAGGCGCCCCAGAAAAGCCAGATTATCATATCTTACACTTATTCTTAATGCTTCAGCAATGAGAGACTTATTCCCTGCTGCAGCACCCATCCAGAGTATATCGTGGTTACCCCATACAAACTGGACAAATGGCTTCAGATCCTTTTGAGAGAGTATACGGAGGATTTTATCAGGCTCATCCCCCCTGTCAAAAACATCCCCCAGAACTATGAGCTGACCAAGTATTACCTGCTTTACAATTTTAGCCAGAGATAATATAACTCTATCTGCTATTACATCATTTTCATAGACAATATTAGGCACATGAAAATTAAGGATCAGATTCTCCAGGAGCGGCTTTATATCTCTGCTGATACTCCCCCTGATTATATCGAAATCCTGTATACCCTGAACCTTGTATCTGACAATATTAACAAGAGCGGATACAACATCCTGTCTCTCCATTTTAAAATCGTCAGCTTCAATATATTTTTCATTTTTAATAATTCTGTCAATATGCTCCAGTTTCTCACTGGAAAAAGTTTTAGGGAGCGCTTCATAAACAGTTCTCCATATAAGGCCGAATCTCCCTTTTAAAATAGAAACAAATCTCTCCCCCTCTCCATGAGGATCACTTATCCATAAGGTGGTATCTATATTCATCTCAAGACGGGACTCAATATCGGAAAGCTCCCGGAGTATTTCATGAAAAGACGTTATATTAAGCTCTTCTGTCATAAAGCCCCCTGCATTTAATAAATGCTGAAAATTGAACTTAAACTGCCTCATAATAATTATTAAGATAAAGCCTTATTGTCAATTGATTTTGCATCATAAATCTCAAAAGAAAAACCGGAACAAATATCTTCAAAAAATAGAAGTTAATGCCGATAATAATAGTGAAAGCAATTTTTAAGGAGGAATCAGATGAGCATCAAAGAGATTGATACACTATTTAACCGCGGACTTGAAATGATGAATAAAGGTAATTTCAGGGAAGCAGAAGTGCTTTTTGAAAAAGCAAAAAAAATGACAGTGAATATGAGCAGAAAATAATAGTATGCCGGCTTTAAAAGCCGGCATCCTTTTTTCTAAAGATACTTGCAGATAAGATCGCCCATTTCTGCTGTGCCTACCTGTTTTTTCCCCTGTGACATTATATCTATTGTGCGGTACCCTTCTTCAAGAACCTTTTCAATTGATTTAAATATGGCATCATATGCCTCATCAAGGCCGAAGCTGTATTTAAGCATCATTGCTCCTGAGAGTATCTGCGCAATAGGATTGGCTATCCCCTGCCCCGCTATATCGGGAGCAGATCCCCCTGCAGGTTCGTACAATCCGAATGTGCCTTCAGAAAGGGATGCAGAAGGGAGCATTCCCATTGACCCTGTAATCATAGAAGCTTCATCTGACAATATGTCTCCGAACATATTTCCGCAGAGCATAACGTCAAACTGCTTCGGATTTTTAACCAGCTGCATTGCCGCATTATCCACGTAAAGGTGGTTAAGGGCAACATCGGGGTAACGCTTCCCTACTTCAGTAACAACTTCTCTCCATAGAACCATTGTGGAGAGCACATTAGCCTTATCAATAGAGGTTACCCGCTTATCACGCTTTAGTGCTGCTTCAAAGGCTACTACAGCTATACGCTCAATTTCACCCCTGGTGTAGACCATGGTATCAAATCCCCTTTCAGAATCCTTCCCCTTGGGCTGGCCGAAATAGATATCACCTGTGAGCTCTCTCATTATAAGTATATCAAAACCATCTCCAATCAGTTCAGATTTAAGGGGTGATGCCTCCCTTAACTCTTTAAAAACAATCGCAGGACGAAGATTGGCGTAAAGATTAAACATCTTTCTAAGAGGGAGAAGAGCCCCTCTTTCAGGCTGCTTTTCAGGGGGGAGATTCTCCCATTTAGGACCTCCCACTGAACCGAAAAGTACAGCATCAGATCCCTTACATATATCGATTGTTGACTGAGGGAGCGCCTCCCCCTGATTATCTATACCTGCTCCGCCAACATCTGCGAAGGTGTAGCTGAACTGAATATCAAACATCTCTGAAATTTTATTCAGAACTTTGATTGCCTCATCCATTACTTCCGGGCCTATACCATCACCAGGAAGAACTGCTATCTTTTTAAGCGACATTTTATGCTCCATTTATTATTTTTTTATATTTGAATAAAGCAGGAAATGAAGCAGTATTGTCAAACTAAAATCACTATTTATTTCTTAACTTTTACCGGTAAATAATCGATTTAATTAAGTATTTATTCCTGAACTTATTGTTGTCAAGAAATGCTCTATTAATTCCGCTGCCGAAAACGGCGGAATTATAAAATTGTCCATTTTTACACTAAAATATTTTTCAGGAATTAACACTGAATCCAAAAATTTAACTTTGAAAAAAAATAGAACAATAAAAACAAAATTGTTTATTGCAAAAAAATCACTATTATTATATTAACAATAAAAAAATTCCATCAAGGAGTTGTTTCATGAAAAACAGCAGAAAATACCTTGTACTGCCTATATTATTAGCTCTTCTGATTACTTCCGCAATAATAATTACAGCAGGCAAAAAAGGATCCGGTGAAGTCTATGCCCAGACTACCAGAGAGAGCATATTACAGCGCTTTAAACAGGATAAACAGAGTATAACAAGAACCCACGAAGAGATGACAGCCTTAATGGGGGATATTGTTGCAGATATTAAAAAAAGAAATCTTAAATTCCGTGTTGAACTGAATGAAATGATGAAATATCAGATTGCGGAAATTACCGGAAGCAAGCCCCCTTCAAGAGACGAAATAAGACGTCAGGAGGAGGAACAGAAAAGGCAGGAACAGCTCCGCAAAAAAGAAGAGGAGAGAAAAAGAAAGGAGCAGATGCGTCAGGAGGAGCTTGAAAGGAAAAAGCGCGAAGATGCAATAAAAAGAGAGAAAGACAGACAGAAACAGGATGAGCTGAGACGCCAGGAAGAGGAGAGGAGACGCCAGGAGGAGCTGCGCAGAAAAGAGCAGATGGACAGGGCCGACCTTCTTAACAGAAATGTTCCTGCATCTATTATGCCAGCAGTGACCCTTGCTGCTTTCAACTGGAGGGATAGCAGAGGCACAACAGAGGTAAAATATCAGGGTACATGCGGAAGCTGCTGGGCCTTTACATCCACAGCTGTTTATGAGACAAATTACAGGTTAAAAAACAACAAGATAATAGACCTGTCTGAGCAGTTTATTCTCGACTGCGCAAAAGACAGTAAAGGGAAAAAAGTAGGGAGCTGCAATGGAGGATGGTACGCCGGCGTATTTGACTTTCTCATGAGAAACGGCGCACTTACAGAACAGGAGCGCCCGTACAGAGGGAAAGACGGTTCATGCTCATCAGGTAAAAAAACCCCCTACACAGTGGTAAGTCACGGATATATCAGAAGAGACGCGGGGATACCATCAGTTGCGGAGATGAAAGCGGCCATAGCAAAATACGGCGCCATAGCCACATCCATGAAAGTTACACCTGCATTTCAGGCCTACGCAGGGGGGATCTTTGATGAACACACCAGAGTATCAGGGCCCAACGATGTCAACCATGCTGTAACTTTAGTTGGATGGGACGATAATAAAAGGGCCTATCTTGTAGAAAACTCATGGGGACCTCAATGGGGCGACAAAGGTTTTGTATGGATGGAATACGGTACAAACAACATAGGCTACGGTGCAGCCTGGGTTGTTGTATCACTCGAAGATTAAAATGGAGATATCCTATTATGAACAGAAAAATATTTACTTTTTTCTTATGTGCGGCACTTTTTACAATGTCATGCGCGGCTACACCTGTGATTACTGACACCTCAGGTACCGGAGAGGAATCTCTCTCTGTTAAAAAGGGACAGGCTTTTTCAATCAGGCTTGATTCGCAGCTCAGTACCGGTTTCAGCTGGAAAGCTGTAGAAATTCCGGATAAAATAATTCTTAAAGATGAAAATATTAGAACTGAGGAATCGGGGAGAACCGGCGGCATTGATATTCAGGAGTTTATTTTTACTGCGAGAAACAGCGGGAAAGCTGTAATTCTCTTCAAGTATGGTGAACACTGGAAGAAAAATCCTGAATACATTAAAACATTTAAGGTTAACCTGGACATTAAATAGAAATAAATTATTCCGGGGTTTATCGGAACTTCTGAAAAACCCCGGAAATATAATTAGTGTAGAGTGATAAAATGGATAAACATGAAATTATTAGTTTTTTAAAATCGAATAAAAAATTATTAAAAAGCAGATATAATGTCACTAAAATCGGATTATTCGGGTCCTGCTCTATTGATAGGCAATCAATAAATAGTGATATTGACATAATTGTTTCTATGCCTTCAGATTTTGACAATTATTATGATTTAAAAGAATTTCTGGAGTCCAGCCTTAAATCGAAAGTTGATCTTGGTTTGGAAAAAAATATGAGACAGCTTATAAAAAAACGTATAAAAAATGAGATAATCTATGCCTGAAAGAGATATAACTCTTTATATTATAGATATTCTGATAGCGGTTGATAAAATAAAGAGGTACACAAAAAACTTCACATCGCCACTTGAATTACTAAGTAATGAACTCGAATGGGACGCAACAATTAGAGAATTGCAGATAATCGGAGATGCTACAAATAAACTTATAAAATATGAACTGATAAATAATTCCTACAGAAGAATTGTCAGCTTCAGGAATCAGATTACTCACGCCTATTTTGGAATTGATGAAGAAATCGTCTGGGAGATCGTAACAAAAAAACTTAATCAATACCATGATGACTTGAATAAAATTATTTTATCACAAAATATTGACTTAAAAGATGCAATAGAAGCTGCGATTACTGAAAATAGTCATAATAAAAAAGTCCTGGATTTTCTAAAAAAACTGCTCTAGTCATATCCCCGCATTAAGAATCTTCATTGCCTGAAAAACCTCATTATAGCTGTTTGATGCATTCCAGAAAAGGTAGCCATTGGCACCTGAATCATCTGAGGCTTTAATCTGTTTAACTATATAATCAGCATTATACCTTGACACACGCCATGGGAAAGCCTGCAGCCAGGGCCTCACTAATGTTTCCCCCCCTGCAAGATCACGTACCCTCTTACATCCGCTTAGAATAAAATGATAGGGATTATCCCCCGGCCTTGCAAAGCCGTCAAAATTATCATTAAAGTGGGAAGGATAGAGCATAGGCGAAATAACATGGGAATGCTTTGCCAGCATCTCCACACTCTGCCCTGTTTTGCGGATATCCACATCCTTCCCCCAGGCAACAACGCCGAATATATCAATAGAAATAAATACATTATACGGGGTCAGAGCCTCACCCGCTCTTTTAAGAAAATGCGCGATTACCTCTGTACGCTCCATTTTCCCGAAGTCGAAAACAAAATCCGCATCCCCCTTATCACCGGTTGTGGGGAAGCGGACATAATCGAACTGAATTTCATCCACACCTGCAGCTGCTGCTTCTGCTGCAAGGGCTATATTGTAATCCTGCACAATCCTGTTTGTGGGGTCGCACCATTTCTCCCTGGAACCGGAGCTCCACTCCCTCCCTGTTCTACGGGATTTTATTCTCAGGGAGGGGGCTGAATCGTAGAGAAGATGATCACTGAATAGGGAGACCCTTGCAATTGTATAAATCCCCCTCTCCCTGCACTCCCTCAGCAGTTTGGGAAGGTTATCTATAGCGCCCCGCCTGTTAAGATTAAATTTATTTACTAAATCAACCCTGCTTCTGGTGTGAACAATCCCTGTAATATCCTTTATATCAAAGACGATTGTATTTAATCCCGCCTCTTTCATGGCATCAAGCCTTGATGAAAAGTCTGCACCCCCTGCAGTGTCACCGGTGAAATAGAGCCCCTTAGTTTTGATTATACGCCCTCCCCTGTTCCCCTTAATATCTGCAGTATATGATGGAAGAGCACCAGGGATAAGTACTATTTCACCTGAGTTGATAATACCCCGGTTTATTTTATTTACTGAGTTCAGGGAATCTGTAAGATTTCTGATTTTACTGAAACCTGTCAGCTCTATTGATCTCTCCGCAAGGTGAGCAGTAGAAATATTGGCAGGGGGATTATAAAACAGCATACCGGCAAAATGGAAGTAACCCTGTTCCATTCCGGTAAATGTTTTTTGATGCTTTAATTGAGTGCCCGGCTTTATAATAGTCACACCTGAATGAGGAATAGAGTAGAGCCTGAATGTATGAATAAATGAGGATTTAACATAATCTCTGATATAAACAAGATGGCTGAATGATGCGGCTAATATAAAAATAGAAATAAATAAAACAACACCTGTATAAAAAAAGCGCTTAACCCTTTTTGTCATTATATCTTCCGGAAATATTTTTTTACCATATCTGCCATAAACATGATCCCGGTGAATTACTCCTGAGATTTTATTTATAAATGGCCTGAAAGTATCTTATGTCAACAAAAATGCTTGGAAAATTTCCGGGGAATTCTGCGATTTTTTTTCAGTCTTTATTCCTAAACTTATTATTGTTAAAAAATGCTTTATATCCCCGCCGCCGAAGGCGGCGGGGATATAAAATTGCCCATTTTTACAATAAAATATTTTTTTAGGAATTAACATTGATTTTTTTTTGAAATTATCCCTAACAGCCCTATTATAAAAATAAGTTCTTTCCCGGTATTGGGGATAATTCTGCTTTTTTCAAAGCTTATAATCTATAAATCAGCTTAATAGATGCGGATTAAACCGCACTTTAAATATCAGATAGAGAGGTGTACGATGAAAAAGATTTTTCTTGTTACTGCAGCTATTGCTGCAGGATTTGTACTTGCCCTGGCTCTCTCCTTTGAACCGGTTAAAAACGCCTATGCTGCAGACGGTTGCTATAACTGCGGTTCAGGAAGCTCGGCAAACCAGTGCAGGTATTACGGCAGCGACACAACTGAACAGAGAAAAAAATGTGAATCAATGGGGTGTAAAATATCCGGAACTTCCAGCTGTTCAACTGCAGCCAATGTGAAAGTTATTAACTAGTTAAACTCCGCCATTCAAATCCTCCGGGCCGGCGTAAAAAGCCGGCCCTTTTTCATTCTTGACAAATAGCCTCAGGCGGGTTTTAAGTTTATGAGTATTTAAAACTTATAATCTGATTCTCATTACAGGTAAAAGACTGATAAATTATGTTAATTAAATTAAGCGGGAAAATCGGGAAATATTTACTTTCACTCTACCGGGGGATTAATGATTTTCTAAACTTTTTAAAAGAGATAGTTGAATCATTTAAGTCCCTCAAATACCTCCATTTCCGTTCAATTTATACTACAATAATTAATCAGACCAAATTCACCGGTGTGGATGCCCTTTCTGTAGTAATAATAATAGCCCTGCTCCTTGGGGGTACTGTAATTATTCAGGCTATGACAAATCTTCCGAAATTCGGAGTAGAAGATTTTCTCGGGAACCTCCTTGTAATCATTATTGCCAGAGAAATGGGCCCTCTTGCAACTGCACTTATTGTTATAATAAGATCGGGAACAGCAATGGCTACTGAAATATCAGTACAGAAATGGTCCAAAGAGATACTTGCCATGGAGCTTATAGGTATTGACACAAAACTTTTTATTGTTTTCCCGAGAATTATTGCTACAATAATTTCTATTGCATCTCTCATCATAATATTTATTGTGGTAGCCTTTTTCGGCGGCTACATCATTTCACTTACTGTTATTTTTATTCCCATTGACGTTTTCGTGCAGTCAATAATTGACGCATTTACATACAGTGATATTACTTCAGCATTAATTAAAAGTGTAATTTTCGGAACTACAATACCTTTAGTAAGCTGTTACTACGGATTTATGCCGCAATCAAAATTTGAAATACCCATATATGTTTCAAGAGCTGTAACGAGAACACTTTTTGTTTCAATAATTGTCAATATTCTGGTTTCAATAATATTTTATCTGTAAATCCGGAGACTCTAATGAGCAGCACAATACTGGAAATATCAGACGTAAATTATATGAAAAACGGCATCACTCAGCTGAAAGATATATCATTCTCCCTCCGCAGAGGGGAAAGTATTACCATTTTCGGCCCTGAGGGGTGCGGCATGTCATCCCTTGCAGAGCTGATAATAAATATAAACACTGATTTTGAAGGTGAAATATATTACAAAGGTGATTCTTTAAAAGATTTCGATTATATGGATAAGCTTGATTATAAAAAGGATGTTGGTTATATTCATGGCGACTTCGGACTTTTAAGCAACATGACCCTGGAGCAGAATGTGGCTCTTCCCCTTGAATATCTTTCGCAAAAATCCTCCGAAGATATTAAAAAAAGAATAAACTGCCTTATATACGACCTTAACCTGGACCATTGCAAAAAGCTGCGCCCTGTAGACCTTACCAGGTCGGAAATACTAAAAACAGCTTATGCCCGGGCCATAGCCCTGGACCCTGATTTTCTCTTTATGGAACAGGCCCTGGAAAATCACTGTCACCTCAACATAATAACACTTATGGAGCTGATAAAAGAACGCTCCAGAGATGAAGACAAAGGGATGATTGTTATTACATACAGGCCGGAAAAATTTATTGATATTTCGGATAAATATATTATGTTTTTTAATGGAAGAATAGTTTTCCAGGGAACAAAAAAAGATTTTATTGACTCGGACAATCCCTATCTTGTTCAATATAGAAACAACAGCATTGAAGGGCCAATGCCTATTTTATAGAGGGGCAGATGATGAAACGTAACTCCCGCACCAATCCGAATGAACTGAAAGTAGGTCTTTTTGTTTTTATACCGCTGGCAATAGTTTTACTGTTTTTTGTAGTAAAGCTGGGCTATTCCCTGTCAGGTTCTACAATTGATGTTTATCTTAAAATTGAGAATATCTCTGCCATCAAAAAAGGGACAGCCGTCAAACTTAAAGGTTACGATGTGGGACGCGTAGTTGAACTTTCACCGGTTTACAGGCCATCACTCCACTTTCTGGCTAAGATGAGGATTAAAAGCAATATAAATCTGCACGAGGACTGCTCTGCTATTATCATGAACCAGAATATAATAGGTGATACAGTTATTGAACTCCGGAATCCTGAAAGAAGCGGCAACCCCCTGCGAGACGGAGATGTAATTGAAGGATTTGAATATGTTAACCTTGAGGCAATATTACAGGATGTTCACCGGCTTCTGGCAACTATAACAGATACAATTAATGTGCTCCAGACAATATCAAATGAAAGCAGGTTCAATATTCAGTCAATGACTGCAAACTTAAACAGCAGTATGGAAACAGTAAACAAAATACTGGCAAGCTCTGAGGGGGACATTGTATCCACTGTAAAAACCTTCCGTGAAACAGCTGAGACAATTCAGGAGATCTCTCTTGAACTGAAAAAACGTCCTTTCGGCTTTATTATGAAAGGGAGCAAGGAAAACGAATAATTCCACTGATAATTTATTAAGGGAGCCGGCAATTTTTCCTTAAGATATTTTTTAGTGCAATATTGATATTTTCTATATTCCCGCCGCCGTGGGCGACGGGAATATTAGAACATTCTATTTCAAAAAAAAGTTAACGAATTAACACTGGAAGGGAGCATAAAATTCCACATGAGCCGAAAAGAGAGAGCCGCGGTTATTGAGCATATAGAGAATCAGTTTAAATCATATATCCCATTTATTAAAGCATATAAAGAAGAAAATAATTCATCTGTTGCAGCATGGGAACTGGAAACCATCCCCCATGAACTGGCAGCTGCCTTCAATATTCTTTCCCTGAAAATTCCTTCCTTTTTACAAGACCAGGGGATTCCCGGCAGCGGCTATTCATCCATTGCCGATGTTTTCATTACACCTGCAGGGGAGTGCAGCAGCGCAGATTCTCTGCTTCATGGTATACCTGCTTTCAAATACATAATCCCTTCCGGCTATGGTGAAGACGCGGCTGTGTCAATACATAATGAAACATCACGTTTACTCGACTCCATGTTTAATATTGACATTAAGACAATAAATATAGAAACTCTGCAGGAAAAGACCGGCCTCTATGAAAAACTGAGAAGAACCGTACGGGGGATCTGCGCGGCGAGAACCGCTGATCCCCGAATCATTACAAATAAAG
>Ga0334883_1002487_pt1 | contig 22479 bp, 12 predicted proteins | sample GraSluR1_MG_6_FD_207230 | JGI IMG/M metagenome (GOLD analysis project Ga0334883, IMG submission 207230) | Sludge microbial communities from methane-producing bioreactor in Wageningen University, Netherlands - Granular Sludge_09_05-R1 | ecosystem: Engineered > Bioreactor > Anaerobic >...
CGAGGTTCTTGCGCATCATGAGGATCGAGCTCAAAGCGGCGGCGGCGTAGCGTCCTCGCCCGAGATCGAGATCGATGTCACGTCGCCAGCCGAAATCGATGATGTCCACCATGAATGGCGAGGGCCACACTTCCAACCCCTGGGCCTCGAGCCAATGGAAGAGGTTTTCATTGCCTGCAGGGTTGATGCGGGTGTAAATGTCGCCAGCTACCCCAACGAGTGGGCGCACTTCGGAACGATCGACGGCGATCATTTTGAGGCGAGCCGTGGCCAGAGCCAACGCTGAGCCCAGCTCACCCGCTGCCGTCGCCGTCTCGATGTCCTGGAGATTCTGTTGGTGGATGGCATCGGTCTGACCGATCTCCTTCTCATAGGGGCGAATCTCACAGGTGGCCTTGATCAGAAGGTCGATGGCGACCAGGCCTTGCCACAAACGGATGGTATTGTCGAAGCCGAGGAGATCCCGCAGGCCCAGTGCGTTGGGGGTGACGACCTCCAGGTCGTGAATCCCCAGGCGCTGGAGCAGCAAACGGTGTCCGTCACCATACTGGTGCAAGAGGCAGGGGATCGTGGTGCCGGGGAAAAAGAAGGCCTCATCTCCGGCGCGCTCACTCTGGGCGAGGGCGACCAGGTCCCCAGCGAGCAGGGCGTAGGGGTGGCATTCCTTGCCGCTGGCGTGTGCTTCGCCAAGGCGTCTGACGGCGTCATTCGGTTGGGGGAGCAGGCGGCTCTCATGACCAGCGGCCTTGAGCGCGCCTGAGAAGGCGTAAGCGTGATCAGAGAAGTAGGGAATGACGAAGCGCCGGTTGCGTTCGGCCATCGGACGCCGCATCAAGGCAGTGGAAGGTAAACGCAGGGCGTGCGGCGTCTCGGTGTTCCCCGCGTCCTGCCCGATCTCGTCGAGGAAGGCTTCGATGCGGGTGATGAGGCCGGCTTCACCACGGTGCTCATCGAATTCCAGGGAGAGGTAGTGCTTGTCGCCCAAAATCTGTTCGAGGTGGCCGTGGGTGAAGGCGTCGGGACCGCAACCGAAGTTGGAGACCAGGACGGGAAAGAGGCGGGGATCATTTTTGCAGAGGGTGAGGGCTTTGGCGATTTCTCTATTGAAGTGCCACGGGAGGTTGGACAGGGACTCATCGAGTTTGGCCTCTTCCAGCGGAAGAAACCACATGGGCATTGCGACCTGGCCAAGGCGGCGCAAGTGTTTGAAGAGGTTGAGGTTGAGGAAGGCATCGAGGACGTTGTAGGGCTTGCCAACCACGACGAAGACGCGGTCGTATTCGCTGAGGAGGCCGCGCCCGGCTTCGATCATGCGCAGGCGGTATTCGCTCTGCGCCTCTTGTGCCTTGAGGAAAGCCTCTTGCGCTTGGCTGCGCGAGACGGCGAGCCTGTCCAGAACTTCAGCCATGGCATTGAGAAAGCGCCGCTCGTCGGCTTGGAGATCCACTTCGGGGGCAAAGATGCGGGAAGCGTCCATGGCTGCTTTGACCATGAAGGGTACGGACTGAACGTAAGGACAGGAATGGGAGAGGAAGGGGTTATCCCCAGGGAGCGTGGTGATAGAGGGCAAAAAGACGTGCAGTTGATCCGCCTCTCGATCAGGGTTGGGGGCGTGCAACAGCGCCAGGACGTGCCCAAAGGTGAGCTTGACGGGGAGGCAGGTCTCTGCGGGCAAGCGGCGTATGCCAGCTTGAAGCGTGGCCTGTGACGACGGCGGCGAGATGAGCAAACGGTAGTTGAGATGGTGAAAAAAGGTTGCCCAGAAGGGTTGCAGCTCGAGGAGCACCGAGGTGGCAGGAAAGCCGATGGTGCCCTTGGGGTTCTCGAGTTGCGGGCAGAGCCCGTCGACGATGTCTTTGCGCAAGGCGAGGGCATCCGGGACGACCATGCCACGCTCATCGGCATCGCGCGAAGCGAATCGCTCACAGGCGTCACCAAAGTGCACCGCCTTGCCGTCGATGCTGATGCGGCTTACCTGGCAACGGTTGGCGCAGTGGCGGCACTCGAAGGAGCGCGTGCTGTGGCCATGGCAAGACTGGAAGCCGCGAAAGCGACTTTGGGGAGGGGCTTCAGCCATGATCAGCGTGGCCGCGCCGAGGGCACCGCTGACCCCGTTGTAAGGGTGGACCCGCACGGGACGCTCGAGGAGCGCTTCAAAGGCCGCCACCACGGCGTCGTTCGAGGCTACCCCTCCTTGGAAAACCACTTCTTCACCGATGGGCCGCCCCGCGACGACGCGATCGAGATAGTTGCGGGCCACGGCATAGGCCAAGCCAGCACAAAGATCTTCTGTCGAAGTGCCTCTCCGTTGCGCGGCGACCAGCTCGGATTGCATGAAGACCGTGCACTGACAGCCGAGGTCGGCTGGCTGAGTCGCGACGGCTGCGCGCTCGGCGAAGTCGCCGATGATCTTGACACCGAGGTATTCGGCCTGCTCCTCGAGGAAAGACCCCGTGCCAGCGGCACAGATCTTGTTCATCATGAAGTCGCGAATGCGTCCGTTGGCGAGGGAGACGAACTTGGAGTCCTGGCCGCCGATTTCCAGGATGGTGTCGGCTTTGGGGTAGGCGGCGATGGTGCCGGCGGCCTGGCAGGTGATCTCGTTGCGGACCATGTCCGCGCCGAGGAGCGCCGCGGCGAGGTGTCGTCCGCTGCCGGTGACGGCGACGCCCAAGATGCGGATGTGGTCGCCGAATCGGGTGGCGAGGTGCTCCAGCGCTTCATTGAGGACCTCGATGGGGCGACCCCGCGTGGGCAGATAAATGGCTTCTCGGACTTGTTGATGGCTGTCGAGGACGACGAAGTTGGTGCTGACCGAGCCCACGTCGACGCCGAGGAAGGCCTCTATCATCTCTCCGTCGGGAGGGACGATGGCCCCCTTGTCACGGGGCATACACACCAAGGGGGCGAAGTCAGAGGCGGCCTGCGGGGCGTCGGTGACCCCGAGGGTGGCCACCAGGTCGGTGTTCATGGCGTGGCTGGGGCCGTTGTCGTGCAGGGCGAGTGCCGCGGCGCCAAAGGCGGCCTCACAACCGGGATGGGGGCTGCGCACTGAGTGCTCGGGTGGCAGCGAGAGGACCTCGCGGAAGGCGCGCACCAAGCCGGCGTTGGCAGCTCCTCCTCCGGCGAGCATGAGGGGCTGGGGCAGATCCCGGCCTTTGAGCACTGTGGCCATGAAGTTACGGGCCATGGCGAGGCAGAGCCCATAGGCGATCTCCTCGACGGGCGTGCCTTTCTGCTGCAGATGGATCATGTCCGATTTGGCAAAGACGCTGCAGCGACCGGCGACGGTAGCACCGTGGGAGGCGTTGGCCGCCAGCTCGGCGAGCGCTTCCGTGCTCAGCCTCAGGCGCCCGGCTTGTTGCTCGAGGAAGACGCCCGAACCGGCGGCACAGAGTTGGTTCTGGCCAAACTCAGCGAGCTCTCCAGGCTTGGCGCCCAACATGATCCATCGCGCCGTGTGACCACCGATTTCAATGGCCGAGCAGGCGTCGGCTGAGAGGACGCTGATGCCCCGCGCCAACGCGACCAGTTCATTGTACGATTTGACGGCGCCGCTAAAGATGTCCCGCCCGCTGCCCGTGACCCCCACGACGATGCGATCCGCTGTGACCGCATCGCGCCACGGCGCCTCTTCCAAGAAAGCGCGCACGACCTGTGCGCTCTGTCCCTGGAGTGGGCAGCTCCATGCTCCAAGGGCCTGCCCTTGGTCGTTGACGACGGCCACTTTGAGGGCTGTTGCCCCAATATCTATTCCCAAGCCAAAAAGCATGATCTCTCCTTTTACCCCAGCGGCAGCCAGAGGCGCACATTTGCGGGGCGCACCCTAACCACATTTCGTGGTGGACGCTAGTCAATGTCGGATGTAGGTCTTTGGTGGTGTTGTCCTACCATGTCGGCAACGAGCTGCCAGGCCAGCGCCTCATGAGGGTTGGCGGCGTTCCCGTGCCTGGCTTGCCAAGTCTCGTGGGCGCGCGCGCCTTGTCCGGCGAAGCGGGCGTCGTGGTAGGCTCCGAGAGCGGCACGGACTTCGCCGCTGAAACCGCGGAAGTCTAGCTGCGCCATGAGCTCGGCGACGCGTTGCGCCAACCACTGCTCCCGGTTGGCCCCTTCGATGGAGTCATGGGCGGCAGCGGCGGCGGCGTAGAGCGTGAGGGCGCGCAGGACGGCGGCTTCTGGCACTTGGGTGAGGTCGAGGGCGGTGGTCATCTGTCGGCGCATCTCGGCAAAGGCACCCTCCTGCCCGTGGGCTTGGGCGATGCGCAAGAAGAGGGCGGCGAAGGCCTCGCGGGCGTGGCCCATGATCAGATGTTGCGTCTCAGCCCCTTGATGCGCGATCAGGCGCAGAAACCAGTCGGCCGCCGTGATGGCGTCGCTGGCGCGCCGCATGGCCAGAAAGGCAGCGACTTGGCGCTCGATGACGCGCAGCAGGGGAAGGGCCGCTGCCGTCTGGTGACTCTGGAGATCGGCAAACAACGCGCGTCGGCATTCGCCAAGCAGGCGACAGGCTTGCTCATGGTCACCAACATCACTGAGTTGTTGAGCGATGGCCAAAGATTCTTCGAGGTCTTTCATCTGAGGTCTACCTTAAGTGGACAGTGGCTCTGGCGCCAGAGGGACTCTGTAGCTGAAGCCGGGTTGCTTTGGAAGATGAAGTGGGCCAGAAGGTCGCTGGTGGCGACCAGTGCGCGGCGCACAAATGGCCGAAAGGAGGCTCCCGACTGCGACCCACTTATGGTAGAAGCCCCAAGAGTGTGTTCGGTGATTGGCTCGTGAGGCGCATTCTGGGACCCAGCGCAGGAGAGAGGATGAAAAGAGATGGTTCTGGCGCATCACACCTGCGGCGCAAGGTGGCGCGCACGGTGCGTCGCTTCGCCATGTTTGGTCCAGATGACTGTGTGGCCGTGGGGCTCTCGGGCGGCAAAGACAGCCGGACGTTATTGGAGTTGCTGTGGCAGGGCTTGCCCTTGGGGCGGTCGACGGGCGCGTCTCGGGGGGGGCTGTGGGCGATCCACATCGACGGCAGCCATGCCGGGCTGCCTGACCAGAAGCCGATCCTGCTGCCTTGGCTAATGGGCTTGGGGGTGCCTTTTCGTGTGGTGCCGTTGAAGCTCAGTCCGCGAGAGGCGTTGCCTCTGGACTGCCACCGGTGCTCCCTCCTGCGTCGGCGGGCTTTGCTGGAGGCGACAGTAGCCTGCGGCTGTACGCATCTTGCCCTTGGTCACCATGGTGATGACGCTGCGGTGACTACCCTGTTGAACCTGCTCTACCAAGGGAAAGTGGAGACTCTGGCACCGGTGCGGGATTACGGCGCGTTGGGGGTGCGCCTCGTCAGGCCTCTGCTCTTCGTGACGGCTGGAGACGTGCAACGCTATGCGGTGACGCGTCCGTGGGGAGTGTCCCCGGCGCTGGCCTGTGTGCAGAGCGCGCATAGTCACCGCGAACGGGTGTCGTCTTTTCTGCGGGGGCTGCCAGGGAGGGGGGCGGCGCAGGTACGACGCAATCTGTGGCGCGCTGCTGGGGGCGGAGGCGTGCCAGAAACGGATCCTTAGGGAATTCGTTTTCGCGGCCCTTGGGGCGGTGTGCTAATATTTCACCCTGTTTCCTCGAACGCCCTGGGCTTTGATGGTCTAGCACCAGGGAGGGAGAGGATTGGGGAGTCTCATATGCCACGTGCTGAAGCCGAGATTGAAGTCTATGTGGCACCGTCGCGGTGCCTGGCGTTGCTCTGTGACGTGCAAGCCCATCAAGGCTTGGCGCGCGAGATCCGGGGCATCACAGTGAGTGATGAGAACCGACCTCCGGCCGAGGTGACCTACGCGGTCGTCGCGCATTTGGGAGGACAAGAGGCGACGACCACGGCGCGTTTTGGGCTGCGCTTGGAGGGGGAGACCTTGCGCTGGGAGCTGCTCGAGAGCGATCTCTTGGTGCGCGGCGAAGGTTGGTGCCGGGTGCGCGCGGGTGGCGAGGATGACCTTTGCGTGCTGAGCGTGGGGGTGGACTTGGAGACACGTCTCAAGGTCCCCTTGGCGCTGCAAGAGGCCTATGTGCGCGAGACCTTGCCGAGTGTGCTCGAGCGCTTTCAGGATTGGCTGGAGAGCATGGCCTGAGGCCGGCCGGGTGTTCCGTCGGCCCTTCTCCTGGCGATGGCCTCACCGTCTGTGGTCATTGTGCCACAGGCGAGGTCCCTGGCTTCGCTTCGAGTCAGGTGCGAGAGCGCCAAACGCTCTTGTTCTGTAGTGCAAATTAACCTTGGCACTGCGATTGCAATGCGCTAGCGTTCAGGTGCCAGTAACGTGAGCCCAAAGGAGTTTTCCCATGATGACCCACACCCCACGACGAATCCCAAGCGCAGCCTCCATCCTGGGACTGATAGTTCTCGGAGCCTTGTCGGTGACAGGGTGTGACTTTGGCGAGTTCGATGAGTCCATGAATGCCTTGGATCCCAATGATCCGACCTATCTCTTCGCCAATACGGATGCACCCCAAGTCGACCCTCGTGACTTCAACCCCTTCATCGACACCTACGTCGACAGACTGGCGACCTTCTCTGTCGATGTGGACACGGCGAGCTACACGATCATGCGGCGGGCTCTGAACGAGGGCAAACTGCCCAACATCGATCGCATGCGCGTCGAGGAGTTCCTCAACTACTTTGCTTTCGACTACCCCGCGCCGACGCCGCAAGATCCCGACCCCTTCTCCATCACTCTGGAGGCCGCACCTTCGGTCTTTGGACCCAACAAACACATGTTGCGCGTGGGTGTCAAAGCGATGGCCGTGCCTGAGCAACAGCGCCCCCACACCAATGTCGTTTTGCTCATCGACATTTCGGGTTCCATGTCCTCTTATGATCGCATTGGCTACGTCAAGTATGCGGCCAAGACGCTGGTCAACAGCCTCAGGGAGAGCGACACCATCGGGATCGTGGTCTACGCCGGCGCTGAGCGCACCGTCCTGGAGCCGACAGCGGTCGGACAGCGTACGGCCATCCTCAATGCCATCGACAGCTTGACCACGGGTGGATCCACGGCAGGTGAGGCCGGTCTGCGCCGCGCCTACGAGCTGGCCGAGCGCGCCCGTTGCTCGAACAATGTGGCCCTGTACCAGAACTGCACCAACGACATCAATCGGGTGGTCCTCTTCACCGATGGCGACTTCAACGTGGGGCTCGCCGGTGACGCGCTGATCGAAGAGGTCGAGGCGTGGCGCAACCGCGGTGTCTTCCTCTCGGTCTTTGGTGTGGGGAGCGATTTCAATGACGCCTTCTTGGAGACGCTCACGAACAAAGGCAACGGCAACTACTACTATGTCGATTCCCTCGGCGAAGCGCGGCGGGTGCTCGCCGATGCGCTGGGAGGCACGATGCAGGTGGTGGCCAAAGACGTGAAAGTGCAGGTGGAGTTCAATCCCGAGGTCATCTCGCGCTTCCGCCTGGTTGGCTACGAGAACCGCGTCCTCAACCATGAGGATTTCGTCAACGACAAGGTCGACGCTGGCGACATTGGTTCGGGTCACAACGTCACGGCGCTCATCGAGTTTGAGCTGCGCAGCGAGGTGAAGCGCGGCAGCGGTCTGCAGGTGATGGTTGAGCCCGAGTACGCCCAAGCCCAGTTCATCGATGTGCGGGTGCGTTACAAGCGGCCTTCGGAGACGATGTCGCGCGAGGTGGTCAAGATCGTGCCGCTGGAGTCGCTCAAGACCTCCCCGACAGCGGCGACGGACGACTTCCGCTTTGCCCTGGCGGTGGCGGAGTTCGCCGAGATTCTGCGCGCGAGCCCCTTCGTCGAGGCGGTGGACTATGACGCCGTGCATGCACTGGCGGAGTCGGGATTGGCTGCTGACCCCGAGAATCGCGGTGAGTTTTTGCAGCTCATTCGCAAGGCCCAGTCCCTGACTCCCTTCTGTGCTGGCCCGGAAGATCGTGTCACGATGGTTTGTCAGTGAAGTTAATAAGTGATGAATAAAACTTGTAAAGCCCGGTCTAAACAACAAGTCATCGATTCTCGTTATTGATGACAGCCTCACAACGGCCCTTTCCCTCTCTAAGGAGAACTGTCATGCTTCGCAAAAAAATCCGCTCTATTCTGGCTCTCTTGACTGTTGTTCTAACCGCCTCTGCCGTCGGCGCCGTGAGTTGTATGCCGCTCGAAGAAGCTCTCAACGCCTTGTCGAACTTCAACGTCATCGGGACCACCCCTTCGAGCTCTTTCTCCCAGGACGGTGTCATTGGCTTCAGCATGATGCCGGGGGCGAACTCGCAGTACGGTGCCTTTGCCAACTTCCGCGGTGATGGGATGGAGGTCGAGGTTCGGGACAGCGACGGTAAGTATCGCGCCTGTGACTACCAGGGGACGGAGGAGGTGGAAGGCAGCGAGTTCAACACCTTGGCGGTGTTGGTCGACAACTCGGGCTCCATGGAGTTGGAATACCCCGAGGCTCAGTTTGGCAACCTGTGCTTGACCTGTCCCCATGACAAGGGTCGTTTGCGGGTGCAGGCCGTGCACGAGCTCATCAGCGAGCTGTTCAAGCTGTCGGCTGACAACCACCTGGCCATTATGGACTTCCAGCCGACCTATCCCGATGCGACGACGGCGAGTCGCGTCCTGAAGGACTTCACGACCAACCCGAACGATCTCATCGAGGCGCTGGCCTACATTGGTGGTGCCGAGTACGTCGGGACGCCGCTGTGGGACTCCTTGGCGGAAGTGATTGTCGAGACCAAAGAGACGGCGGAAGTGGTCGAGGCTGCGTTGGCCCTGGATGGCCGTCGTACCTCCAAAGGCGAAGAGCCTGAAGTCAAGCGCTACATCCTGGTCTTGAGCGATGGCGATGATCGCGACTCTTTGAAAGAGAACCTGGAGTCGGTGATTGCCCTGGCGCAGGCCAACCAGGTGGTCGTCCACGCGGTGGGTTTGGGGCCGGCAGCGGCTGCTTTCGAAGATCCGCGCCTCCAAGTGTCCGAGCAGATTGCGACGGTGCAGAGTCTCCAGAAGCTGGCTGATGCGACGGGTGGCTTCTATACCTCCGTGCACGATGCCTCGGCGTTGAAGGAACTCTATGGGATCATCGCCCACGGTTTGGCCAAGGGTTACCAGGTTGAGAATTATGTTTGCCGTCCCGACGGTAAGCTGCCCCAATCTGGCCAGAAGGTCGAAGGTCGGGTGAGGATGGGCAACGAGACCAGTACGTGGTCGATGATCGCTCCCTAATCCGTCTCTAGATTGAAGGTCAGGGCGCCTGCTCCGGTTGGAGCGGGCGCTCTGCATTTTGCGGTACCCGTATCTCCGCGGAGACAGTGCGGGTTCCGGGTAGCGTTGGAGAGGCGCTGGATTTTCGTCAGCGCCGGCGGGCAGGGGCAGCGGTGGCGTGGTAACGATGGGGTCGCGGTGCCATGGGGTGGCTTGACAGCCTTTGGGGCCCAGTGATACTCGAAGCCGCTTGGCGGCGTGCGGTCACAGAGCCGTGGCCGCATGGTGACGCGCGTTCGCCCCTTTGGCTGAGGAAACGATGAACCTGCAGACGTTGATTCTGACCCTGCAATCTTATTGGGCTGAGCAAGGATGTGTCATTCAGCAGCCCTACGACATCGAGAAAGGGGCGGGGACGTTCAACCCGGCCACCTTCTTTCGGGTTCTTGGGCCTGAACCCTATCGCGTGGCGTTCATCGAGCCCTGCCGTCGGCCAGCCGATGCGCGGTATGGCGAGAATCCCAACCGTTGGGGTGCCTACTACCAGTATCAGGTGATCCTCAAACCCAGTCCCGCCAATGTGCTCGATCTCTATTTTGGTTCGTTGGCGGCCTTGGGCATCGATCCCCTCGACCACGATCTGCGTCTGGTGGAGGACAACTGGGAGGCTCCGACTCAGGGTGCGTGGGGTTTGGGTTGGGAAGTGTGGGCCGATGGGATGGAGATCACCCAGTTTACTTATTTCCAGCAAATGGGTGGGGTCGATCTGCATCCGGTGACGGCGGAGATCACCTACGGGATTGAGCGCATCGGGATGTATTTGCAGAACGTGGACCGCATGCACGATCTGGAGTGGATCCCTGGGCTGACCTATGCCGATGTGCATCTGCAGGCGGAGATCGAGCAGAGCAAGCACTCCCTCGACGAGGCCAACGTGCCGCTATTGACGACGCTCTTCGAGACCTACGAGGGGGAGGCGCGGCGGCTCTTTGCCCAGGGGCTCGCCTACCCGGGCTATGACTATGTTTTGAAGTGCTCCCACGCTTTCAACTTGCTCGACGCGCGAGGGGCCATCAGCGTGACCGAGCGGCAGGCCTATATCAACCGAGTGCGTGCGTTGTCCCGCGCGGCAGCGCAGGCCTATTTGCAGTGTCGCGAGTCGCTTGGCTATCCTTTGCTGCGCGGCGAGGCGCGCGAGGCCTTCATGGCGGCGCGCGAGGATGTCGTCACGACGCGAGAGGCATGATGGTCCCCAGGTGGGCCCAAAGCAGGGAAAGGCTTCATGGCGCGAGATTTGTTGTTCGAGATAGGGTGCGAAGAGTTGCCGCCCATGCAGGTGCGCGGTGCGGTGGAAGACCTGGCCAACGCTTTTGCTGAGAGAGCAGCGGCGCTGCGCTTGAGTCACGGGCCGATTGAGCGCTTTTTCAGCCCGCGACGTTTGGCGCTGCGGGTGAGCCAAATGGCCGAGCGTCAGGAAGATCTGGAGACGACCAAGGTGGGGCCGCCGGCGGCGGCGGCTTACGGGGCTGACGGGGCGCTCACCCCAGCGGCGCTCGGCTTTTTGCGCAACCTGGGCTTGGGCCCGGAGGCGGTGTTCACCGTCACCCAGGAGCGTAAGAAGGGCAAAGCCGCCGACTACATTGCGGCACAGGTCCGCGAAGAGGGGCGCCCCACGATGGACCTTCTGGGCGACCTCTTGTCGGCTCTTCCCGCTGCCATCCGCTGGGGCAAGCCCATGCGCTGGGCCTATAACCCGGTGGTCTTCGCGCGCCCGGTGCACTGGCTCCTGGCGCGCTTTGGCGAGGAGGTCGTCGCTTGTTCTTTTGCCGGCATCGCCAGTGGCGGGTCGAGCAGCGGCCACCGTTTCCATGCGCCGGACCTCTTTGCTGTGGCCACACCCGCCAGCTATGTCGAGGCGCTGCGGCAGCAGCGTGTCTTGGTGGATCCTGATGAGCGGCGGCAGCAGATTCTAGAGCTGGCACGGCAGGCAGCGCGTGAGGTGGGGGGGCGTCTACGCGAGGACGAGGGGCTCCTGGATGAGCTCATTCATCTGGTCGAGTGGCCAGTTCCCATCGTGGGTCGCTTTGACGATGACTTTCTGGCGCTCCCGGCGGAAGTGCTCGTGACGAGCATGCGCAAGCACCAGCGCTATTTCTCAGTGGTTGACGCCGACGGCAAGACCTCGCCGTTTTTCGTCGCCATCGCCAACACGGAGGTCCGTGATCGCGGGCTGGTGGCGCGCGGCAACGCCAGGGTGTTGCGAGCGCGCCTGCAGGATGCGGCCTTCTTTTTTCGCGAGGATCGGCGCCGGCCGCTGGCTCAGTGGTCCAAAGGCCTGGAGCGGGTGACCTATGTCGAGGGTCTGGGTTCAGTGGCGGACAAGGTGGGGCGGCTGGTCGGTCTGAGCGAGGTCGTGGCCGGCCTATGGTCGACGCCAGTGGATCGCGACACGGTGCTCGGCGCTGCCGCCTTGTGCAAGGCCGATCTCGTGACGGGTATGGTGGGCGAGTTCCCCGAGCTCCAGGGCGTCATGGGTGCCACCTATGCGGCGGAGGAAGGGGCTACGCCGGCGCTGTGCCAAGCGATCCGCGAGCATTATGCGCCGCGGCAGTCGGGAGAAGCCGTCGCAGAGAGCGCCGCGGGAGCCGTGTTGGCGGTGGTCGACAAGCTGGACGCGATGGCTTCTCTCTTTGCGCTCAATCGGGTGCCGACAGGGGCCGCTGATCCCTTTGCGCTGCGCCGTGCGGCCGTGGGTCTGTTGCGGACGCTGCTGGCGCATGAACAGCGCTGGGCCCTGGGGGCGGCCATTGCGTCGGCCGTGGCCGCGGTGCTCGAGCATCGGGTGGCCGATGGCCTGCCGGGAGCCACCGAGGTGGAGCAGCGGCTGCGCGTGTTCATCGAGGCGCGGCTGCGCTTCTTTTTGGCCGAGACCCATCCCGTCGAGGTGGTCGATGCGGTGACCGCCGTGGGGGACGCGTTGGCGGATTTGCCGGGTGTCCTGGGGCGGGTCCAGGCGCTGAGCGAGCTGCGCAAGAGTGCCGATTTTGAGCCCTTTGCGGCGACTTTCAAGCGCGTCTCCAACATCCTTTCGGGATCCACCTGCGCTGGGGCGTGCGTGGATGCCGCGCTGTTCGAGGTGGTCGAAGAGGTAAACCTGCACGCTGCCCTCCAGGAAGTGGAAGGTGAAGTGGCGGGACTCATGCAGGGGCACCACTTTGGCCAGGCTTTGCAACGTCTGGTGGCATTGCGATCCCAAGTCGATCTCTTTTTCGACGCGGTTCTCGTCAACTGCGATGATGCGGCGCGGCGAGAGAATCGGCACGCATTGTTGGCAGCCATTCAGAATCTATTCAATGCTTTTGCCGATGTCCGGCGTCTGTAGCGCGGTATGGCCATGTCTCAAGGAGTCGATGTGAAGAATCTCAGCAGCCGGGTGCCGACGCAGCGCTTGGTCGCTTGCGGATGGGCAAGCCTGGGCGTCCTTGGGCTCTTGATTGGGCTCACGCTCGTGCCGGGTTGCGCGACGGACATTCCCGGTGACAGGGCAGACACGAGCCGTTTCGAGTTTCCGTCTGGCTTGGCCTTGCACCCGAATGGCCGTTATCTCTATGTGGTCAATGCGAACTTCGATCTGCGCTACCGGGCTCAGGACGGCGGGATCTTGTCGGTGGTGGACCTCGAGGCAGGCGAGATCTTGGCGGAGAGCTCGCGCACCATGGGCTCTTTTGCGACGCTGCTGACGTTGAATCACGATGCGTCGCGCGGTTATGTGGTGGCGCGTGGTGACAACGCCCTGCAGTGGTTTGCCATCTCTCCAGATGGTCGTGAGATCTTCTGTCCCCTGGCTCCAGATGCGCGCGATTTGGGAGCGTGCCGCGTGACGCTGCCCGCCGAGCCGACGTCGATCGCCTATACGCGCACGAGCCGGCGCCAGCCATTGCTAGATGGTCAGGGTCGTCCCTTGTTGGGAGAGGATGGCGAGGCCTTGGTGGTCGAGCGTCACTTCGACTTGCTGGCCCTTGCGCATTTGCGCAACGGGATGGTTTCGGTGGTGACCGTGGGTGACGCCGAGGGGGTGCGAGCGCCAGCCTTCAGCCTCGAGAGCGCTGCGCTCATCGAAGGTGGGAGCGATGTGGTGCACCTGGATGGCGAGCGGTTTTATGTGACCGGGCGGGTGGCGACGGCGGTGGTCGGCTTTAGGCCGGGCATTGGCCCCGATGCCAAGGTCTTGGGGATCTATACGGAGTCGGTGATTGGTGTGCCGACGCCTTTCACCAGTTATGAGGGGCGGGCTTTGCAGTTCAGTGAGGACAAGCGGCGCCTCTATTTGCTGAGTCAAGGTCCGGATGCTCTGATGGTCATCGATGTTTCGGCCAGCGATCCCTACCCCGTCAGCGGGGCGCGGGCGCGGGTCATCGGCATCCTGGATCTGCCGCGGGACCCCGTGCGGATGGCTTTGGTCAAGGATAGTGCAGGCCAGAGTTGGCTCTATGTGACTTCCTTCAGAGAGGATGTGGTGGCGGTGGTGGATCCGGAGTTGTTGGCGGTCGTGGCGCGGGTCCCCGTGGGCGACGGGCCCTTCGATATCATCGTGGATGGTGCGCGGCAGCGGGCCTACGTCGGTGCCTTTCGCGATCATGGGGTGACGGTGCTGGACACGAGCGACGGCAGAGCTCCGGTGGTGGTGAGCACGATTGGCGGGCCTGGGGCCCGCCAACCATGAGCGATCATGCTGTTTCGCGACGCCCCGAGGGTGTGTGGAAGAAGAGGAGAAGGATGATGGCCAAGGGCCTCAGGCGGATGGTTTGGGTGGGGGTGGTGCTGTCGTTGATGCCCCTGTGGGGCTGCGCCGAAGATGATACCGTGACGGTGGCATCGCTGCGTTCGCCGCGGAAGTTGGTCTATGCGCCGACCTGTGTGGTTGCTGGCGAGTGGCAGGAAGCGTCGGCTTGCGCCGAAGATAACCTGAAGCGCCGCCTCTACATCGCCAACGAGCAGAGTGCGTCCGTTGCCTTTGCGGAGTTCGTCGGCAAGGGGGCCAAGCTGGTGGATACGCGGGCTGCCGTTCCTGGAACGACGGGGGTGCCTGTGGGCGATCGGCCGCGGGCGATGGCGGCGACGGCGGATGGTGCTTTCGTGCTGGTGAGTAGCACGGCGTCACAGGATCTTTCGGTCGTCGAGGTGGCTCGCGCGCGGGAGGTGACCTACTTCTCCGTCGAGGCACCCGTCCTGGACTTGCTCCACGACCCTGCCAGTGATTTGTTCTGGGCGCTTTATCCCGACGGCTGGCTGCAGGCGTTGTCTTTGGACTACGACTGTGGCTTGGGTCGTGGGAGATACCGTGATGGTTGTGATCTCCAGGCGAGTGACGTGAACTTGCGCGAGGTACAGGCGCTGCAAGTGGGCGGCTCACCGCGGCACTTCATTCTGGATGGCTCGCGTGGTCAGATCTATGTCGTCTACGCGGATCGCGCCTATGCCTCGATTATCGCGTTGCGCGAGGGGGAGTGTCTCGATGGGGGTGAGGTGCCCTGCGAAGCGGGACGCGTAGGGCTGACCTATGGCTGCGCCGATGGCATCGACAACGACGGCGATGGCTGGATCGATGCACAGGATCCGCAGTGCTACTCGCGCTGGGGCGCTGAGAGCGCCGACGGTGTGGGCCGCTTCATGACGACGGCCTGCAATGATGGCATCGACAACGACGGTGATGGCCTGGTCGATGCCTTCGACCCGGGTTGCGTCGATGGCAACGACGCGAGTGAAGTCGAGGGGCTGCAGCGGCCTACGCCGAGTGTCTGCGCCGATGGCATCGACAACGACGGTGATGGCCTGATCGACAATCGCGATCCTGGCTGCATGGGGCCTGACGACGACGACGAGAGCGGGGGCGGTCACGTGTCCCAGTGCGACGATGGTATCGACAACGATGGCGACACGCTCATCGATTTCCCCGAGGATGACGGCTGTGAGAGTCGCTACGACGACACGGAAGATGCGAGCGTTGCGTGCGCCGATGGTTTGGACAACGACGGTGATGGTCTGGTGGATATGGATGATCCTGGCTGCGCATCGCCGGACGACCTCTCGGAGGTGGCTCCACCTGGACCCTGCAGTGATGGCCTGGACAACGACGGGGATGGCTTGGTGGACTTGGCCGACCCGGGTTGTTATGGCGTCAATGGCACGAGCGAGTTGGAGCTTGACCGGGTGGGCTGGGGGCCATTGGGGTTGGACCCCGAGGGGCGATGGCTTTATGTGGTCGATCCGTCGAACTGGGAGTTGCTGGTCGTCGATCTGGAGACGGTGTCGCTGGTCGATGCCGGGGCGCGCAATCCGCAGCATTTGGGTGCTGGGGTGAAGGTCAACCCGTTGCCGTTGAGCGTGGTCGGGGATCGCCGTCGCATTGTTCTCTACGATGCAGGTGGCGTGCGTCTGACCCGCGAGGAGACTTTAGCGCTGGTGGCGACGGCGAGTGGACGCCTCGATGTGGTTTCGATTGAGCAGCGCTTCGTTCGCAGTGTAGGGGGTGAGGTGGTGCAGACGCTCAGCCTGCCGACGCTGCGCGTGGGTGATACCAGTGAGTCTACGGCGCGGGTGACGGGTATGCGCTGCGTGGACCAGGTTTGCACGGCCGAAGGGCTCCCTGGGATTGAGCTGCGGCGTCGGCCAGCGGTTTTGCTAGGCCAGGGCGGTGAACTGGTCGAGGTGGACGGCGAGGGTCGGCAGGCGACGCTCCCTGCCGATGAGATTTTTACGGCGGAGCTGTGGCGGCTGACCTATGAAGGGGTGTTGCCGGGCTCTGATCGTAGCGATGGTGTGGTGAGTCTTGATGGTGGGAGGCTGAGTTCGGGCGCGAGCTTCTGTGCCCTGGGGGTCGAGGTGGGGGATCGGGTGGTCTTCCCCAACCGCGGTGATTGGGTCGTTGGCGACAACTGCGAAGTTTTTCGCGCGGCGGAGACATTGGAGTGGGAGGTCGCCCATGTTCGGGGAGATGCGCTGTATTTGCGCGCGACGGGACAGAGCGGCCACCCCGAGGTGCTGCCCACGCGGGCCTGTTTCCCCTTTGGGGTGAACTTCGAGGTGCGGGCGCCTGAGCGTTGGGTGGTGGCAGCGGAGCGGACATCGCTGCATGCACGGCGGCAGGTGGCCAACCAATGCTTGGAGCCTGAGACGCGCTTGGGACCTGGGCGCTTTGCGATGGGTGCGTCCTATGAGAACGCTTTCTTTTCTTTGACCCTGCGGGGTGAGATGTTGACGGTTCGCCGCAACACGCGGATTGAGTTCGTCCTCAACCCGGGCTATTCGCCGCAAGGGAGAGGTTTGGGGGCGCTGACGCAGGACTTGGTGCTGGTGACGACGCCGCAGCGGCGTTTCTTGGTCGCGGCGTCAGCGGGTTCGAACGCGGTTTTCGTCTTCGATGCAGAGCAGCTAAACCTGATCAACGGGCTGTGAATCGAGCCTGCGCAAGGCGAAGAGGGGGGTGCCAGCGGTGACGGCGACGGCGTCCTCGGCCAAGCAGGTGACCAAGCGCGCTGGGTGCCCATTGGCGGGCTGAAAGCGGACCTCGTAGTAGAGCTTCATCACCTCGATGAGGCCTAGGACAGCACCGGGTTGCGCCGTCTCGCCTGGATTGAGGTAGGCAGGCGCGTCGGGGTTGGGGCGGCGAAAGAAGAGCCCATCGATGGGGGCGCAGACCAGGATTTCGTCCTGGGCTGGGCAGTGGTGAGGGGGAGGAGGGGCTGGTTCGAGGTCTGCAGCGGCGCAAGGCCTCGCCGTGGGCGGGTAGAGGGCGAGGGTGTTCAGTGACCAGATGCGGCGGTTTTTGATGCGGCGGTGGCCCGTGCTCTGGTAGCACATCTGCAGCATCGCGTTGAGATAGGCGGGGATTTGCGCCAGGTCGACGAGCTCGTCGACGTCGAGGTTGGCCGCGGCGCGAAGGGGATCCATGTCGCTTTCGATTTGGGCCTCGACAGCGTGCATCGCCGCGGCGATGGTGGCGCGCTCTTGGGGGTCGGTGGTGGCGATCTCGAAGTGGTCGTCGAGCTTGGTGTGAAAGGCTCCGATAGCCAGGGTGCGCCCTTCCATGACGGCGAGTCGGGTCAGGGGGGTGGCCAATTGCAGTACCGGGTCGAAAGGCCGACCGGCCATGGCGTAGTAGCCGGCACCTGAAGCTTTGCGGAGCAGAACGGTGAGCACGGGTACTTGGAGCGTCGCGATGGTATAGAGGAGGTTAGAGCCGTGGCCGAGCAAGCCTTGGCTCTCTGCGTCGGGTCCGACATCGAAGCCAGCGACGTCTTGAAGCCAAAGGATGGGGAGGCCATCATCGTCGCAGGCGCGGACGAAGGCGGCTGTTTTGTCGATGCCATCCCGGTACAGGATGGCCCCTGGGCGACTCTGGCCTGGTCGGTCGGGGTCGGCGGTGAGCTCAGGGTCGTTGGCGACGATGCCGAGAGCGAGTCCGCTGATATGGCCGATGCCCGTGATGATTTCTTGGCCTCTCTCAGGGAGCACTTCGGCAAAAAGGGCGCCGTCGAGGAGGCGCGCCAAGACCTGGCGCATGTCGTAGCTGCGCGTGTGATCGGCTGGGAGGAGGTGGTAGAGGTCTTGGGCTGGGTAGGGGGAAGGGAGCGGCGGATCTTGCTGACGGTAGAAGGGCACGGCCGAGGTAGGCAGCTTGGCGATTTCGCGGCGGAGGTGGGCGATGGCGGCCGGGTCATCGGGGACGCGCTGGTCGGCACAAAGCGAGCGGTGCACGTGAACATTGGGTCCGCCGATGGTGTGGGAGGTGATGGCCTGACTTTTGGCTCCTTTGATGAGAGCGGCCCCGGCGATGACCATGTAGGCCTGCTCCGTCATGAAGACCTTGTCGGAGATGATGGGCATGTAAGCCCCACCGGCGATGCAGTCGCCCATGACAGCAGCGAGTTGAGGCACGCCGGCGGCGGAGAGTTCGGCGTTTTGTTTGAAAATGCGTCCAGCGCCGAGGGCGCCTGGGAAGGTGTTGGCCTGCTCCGGGAGGAAGAGGCCGGAGCAGTCGACCAGGTAGATGACGGGTAGGCGCAAGCGGAGGGCAATTTGTTGCGCGCGTTGGATTTTCTCGGGGCTTTGGGGCCACCAGGCGCCGGAGGCGACGGTGTTATCGTTGGCGATGACCACGATGTAACGCTGATGCACCACGGCGAAAGCGGTGATCACCCCGGCCGCAGGGGCGGTGCGCGGCGGCTTGCCGAAGTGTCGCCCGTGGTTGACGAAGGTGCCAATGGGGAGAAGAGCCGTGCCAGGATCGGCGAGGAGCTGCAGTCGTTCCCGCGTGGTCAACTTGTTTTTTTTCTTGACTCTTTCGTCGTAGGATTCACCCCAACCCCTATTGATTTCATCCCGGGCCTGGGCGACATGGCAGTGGGCCCTTTGGGTGTCATCAGGGATGGTTGCGCCAGGTGGAAGCGGATGACCTATAGGGCGATAAGAGAGTCTTGCCACTTTGTTTTGCGCCAATTCTCAGTCAGGAACGGTGATGGCCGAGGTGCGCCGGCGCAGGACCAGCGACGCTTCGTAGTTTCGGTCGTGCGTGAGGGTGCGGAACTCGACGTGATGATCTCTGGCTTCGATGCGGTAGGTGATGCGCCTGGTTCCTTTGACTCGGTGCAGGGTCAGGGGGGTTCGGCCCAGGGGGCGGTCAGAGCCAACGACGAAGACTTGAGCGCGGGGCTCAGCGTGGAAGGTCAAGCTGACGCGCTGTAAGCGCATGGCGCCCGCGCTGAAGCCGTGATTGGCCCCATGGAGCGACTGGTCGAGGGTGGCAGCGAGCTGTGGAGAGAGCTGGGTGGCAGGTGCGGGTGGGGGCGTCTCGATGGGGTCCAATTGCGCAGGTGGTTCTTCGCCGACTTCGTGAGCGCTGTCCATGTTGGTGGTCGTGGCGTCGGCGGGAGCGAGGTGTCCGGGCGCTTGGCCGGACTCGGTGGCGGGTGGTTGGCTGCGGTAGACCCGGATGAGGATGGCTAGGGCGAGCAAGGCGATGACGACGATGGCCAGGCGCCACCAATTTCCGCGGCGGGGTGCGGCAGGCAACGCGGGCCTCTGCGCCGTCGCGGGGTGGATGGCCGGGTCGGTCAGCATGGGATCGCGGGGACCCGTGGCGATGAGCTTAGGTAGCTCGTCATTGTCGACGAGACGCTGGTAGTAGGCGCAGGCCTCCTCCAGGGAGATGGCCTCGAGGTCATCGAGGAGCTCAGAGGCGCTAGGGTAGCGATGATCGCGGTTTTTGGCGACGCAGCGCGCGAGGACCGGCCCGAGTGGGGATTGGGCGATCCAAGGTGGGATCTCGATGGGGCTGGGGCTTGCTTGTTTGACGGCGACATCGAAGGGTGAGTTGCCATCGACGATCTGGGCCCCCAAGATGGCCTCGAGGAGGATGAGGCCGAAGGCGTAGATGTCTGCGGCGGGCGAGATGGGTAGCCCGCGCACCTGCTCGGGGCTCATGTAAGCAGGAGAGCCAAAGGAGGTCCCGGTGCGGGTGAGTTTGTCCGAGTAGCCTAGTTCGTCCCAGGGGCGGGTGACTTTGGCGATGCCGAAGTCCAGGACCTTGACGAAGTCCTCTTGGTCGGCGGTTTTGCAGAGGAAGATGTTGGAGGGTTTGAGATCGCGGTGAATGATGCCGTTCTGGTGGGCTTCGGTCAGGCTCTTGGCGATCTGGATGGCCAGCAGGATGACCTTGTCGAGGGGCAGATGGGTGTCGGTGTCGATTTTCTCTTCGAGGGTGATCCCGTTGAGGAACTCCATGCAGATGAAGAGGATGCCATGGGAGGTTTCGCCGAAATCGTAGATGCGGATGGTGTGGGGGTGGGTGAGGTGGCGCGCCAGAAGGGCTTCGCGGCGGAAGCGCTGTTCAGCTTCGTCGTACTCCACGAGGTTGCGGCGCAGTGTCTTGATGGCGACGTCGAAGCCCAGCTCGCTGTGCTGCGCTTTGTAGACGACGCCGAAGCCCCCTTCACCGATGATGCCCTCGATCTGGTAGCGATCGGCGATGACTTCGCCGGGGATGAGGTAGTCCACGGCCACGCCGACGTCTGAGAGTGTCAGTTTGGCTTTCGCGACGTCGAGCTTGGTTTCGACACTGTGGCGCTGGACCTGGTTGGGATCGGGCATGGTGGTTGTCGTTGCAGTCATGAGCAGGACGGGGTGCGCATGTCACTGCGGAGGGGATTGTACGCGGGCCGGAGCAAAAAGGGTACCCTGCAGGTGTCCTCGTGACAAAATGTCAGAAGCCCATGCGGCGCTGTGCCCATGCCTGGACAAAATGTCGTTCAAGATGGATCTGGTTGCATGCAAGTGCAACAATATTAGCCACATGCCTGCGGGCACGTTTTGTGCTAAGTTGGGTGGCGTGGAGGCGTGGTTCACGGGTGGTGGAGTGAGGCTATGCGGTTACCAGAGCGTGTGTTGATAAGTGCGATGCCGTGGGTGGCCATGGTGGGTGCCGGCATGCTCTTGGGTGTGGGGGTGAACGGTTTGATCGCGGCGACGCTGGTGAGTCAGACGCCTTTGGATGTGGTCTTGATGGAGAGTTCGCCCATGGAGCGCGCCTGGCGCGATGACATCAATGTGCTGGCCTACAATCGCAATCTCTTCAACCCTGCGGCGGTAGATGCGCCGGATGTCTTTGCGGGGGTCGAGGAGCGGGTGTCGTTGGCCGATGGGGGAGAGCGCCCGTTGCGCGGCGAGGAGCATGCGTCGCGGTTGGGCTATACTTTGGTGGGGACGATGGTGGCTGAAGAGCCGCAGTGGTCGGTGGCCCAGTTGCGGGCTACGGGGTCGAGCGAGGTGGTGGTCAGGGAAGGGGAGTCGCTGGCAGGGGGGCTGACGTTGTTGCAGATCGCGCGCACTTATGTGGTGCTTCGGGAAGCGGATGGTGGTCTGAGTGTGTTGGCATTGGGTAGTTCTGAGCGCCATGATTTTGCCCGGGATGAAGAGGCTAGGAATGTCGTTGCCTATGACGAGGGTTCGGAAGAGGTCGAGTCCAGTGTGGGCTCGTTGCCTGAGAGCGCGCTCGGGATGATGCGTCACCCGGACTCCTCGCTGGTTCGTTTCGAGCCGGAGTGGAGCCGGGCATCTGCGGGTGGTTTCGTGCTGCATCAGGGGGCGGTTCTGGAGCAAGAGCGTTCGCTTGCCGGGGCGGCGATCGAGTTGGGCATGGCGCCGGTGCTCATGGGTGGACAGGTCAAGGGTTTTCGCTTTACAGAGGTGCCGGACGCGACGTTGTTTTCGGCGGTGGGTCTGCAGCCAGGTGATGCGATCTTGACGATCAACGGCCGCACGCCAGACTCGGAGCAGATTTCGCTGGCTTTCGTTGGCATTTTGGGGCGTCGGGGTGAGGTGACTTTGAGTGTTGAGCGAGGTGGGACGGTGCGTCAGCTACAGGTTTGGGCGGAGAGGTGATGCAATCACGTGTGCGCAAGTGGGTGTTGGGGTCAGAGGTGCTGGTCGCGGTGGTGCTGGGTCTTCTCGTGGCCTATGGCGTCAACGGGATGGTCGCTGCTGGGCTGGTCAAGGCGACGTCGATGGTGGTGCCGGCGGCGACTCCACCGGCCCAGGCAGCGAAGCTCGGGGCGGAACACGAGGAGAATTTGCTGGTCTACAATCGCAACTTGTTCAACCAATCTGCTGGTGAGGCGCCTGCAGAGGTGGTCCAATCCACGCAAGATTTGGCACAGGATGGGGAGATGGCCGTTGAGGACCTGCCCCCCGAGCTTCCTGCGGGGGTCCCGATACCTTCTGATTTGAGGGTTCTGTTGATCGGGACGCAGGTGGCGGGGGACGCCCGCTATTCTCTGGCGCTCCTGAAGCCCCTGGACGCGACGAATCAAGATACCCTTTACCGGGGCGTTGGCAGCGTGGCTTTGGAAGATGGCGTCATCGTGCGGATCGACCGACATCGTGTCTATGTGCGGCGGCAATCCTATGGTAATCGCTTGGAGTACATCGACATCGACACGACGGCACAAGATCTGATGGCGCGGGCCCGCCCGGCGGAGCCGCGACCGAATCAACGGGTGAGCGCGGCGATGCCGGCAGATGTCAAAGCAGACGAGTCGGCGCCTCCCGTGGCGGCGCCACAGCGGGTGGCGAGCGCTGGAGGCTTGGATCCGGGCGCGATCGAGAGTCTAGGGGCGGATACCTACGGAATACCGCGGGAAATGGCTGAGATGGTCCGGGACAATCCCAAGCTGTTGCAGGACCCGAAGTTTGGTCAGCCGCCGCAGATTCAGCCTGTGTATCGCGGCGGGGT
>Ga0334883_1002489_pt1 | contig 22464 bp, 19 predicted proteins | sample GraSluR1_MG_6_FD_207230 | JGI IMG/M metagenome (GOLD analysis project Ga0334883, IMG submission 207230) | Sludge microbial communities from methane-producing bioreactor in Wageningen University, Netherlands - Granular Sludge_09_05-R1 | ecosystem: Engineered > Bioreactor > Anaerobic >...
CCGGAAGATTAAAACCCAGAAGCTTTTGATTGTAGCAGAAAACATAAAAAAATCGTTTGGCCCGTTACAGGTACTGAAAGGCATTAACCTCGAAATTCCGCCCGGGAAAATTTATTCCATAGTTGGCGCCAGCGGTGCAGGCAAAACTACTTTGCTGCAAATTTTAGGCACCCTGAGTAAGCCCGACAGCGGAGAAATTTTTTACAACGGCAAAAATATTTCAGCACTTTCCGAAAAAGAACTGGCTAATTTCCGTAACCGCGAAATCGGGTTTGTATTTCAGTTTCATCACCTGCTGCCCGAGTTTACTGCGCTCGAAAATGTTTGCATTCCGGCGTTTATTGCCCGCCGCTCTGCTAAAGATGCCGAAAAGGAAGCCCTTCGGTTGCTCGAATACCTGGGATTGACCGACCGGATACACCACAAACCCTCAGAATTGTCGGGCGGCGAAAAGCAGCGGGTGGCTGTGGCACGGGCGCTTGTTAACAAACCCTCGGTGGTGCTGGCCGACGAACCCTCTGGAAATCTCGACTCGGCCAACCGTGATGAACTCCACGACCTGCTATTCCAACTGCGCGACGACTTTGGACAAACGTTCGTAATTGTTACACACGACGACCATTTTGCCGACCGATCCAATAAAATCATTCACATTAAGGACGGGGTGATTGAGGATACGAATGACTGAAGGATTGATTGAAATGATGGAGGTTGCTGAATGGAAAGGGTTTTTGGATGAAAAAGTGAAGAAATTCAACCGCCCTGAGTTTATTGAAACCGATCCCATTCAGGTTCCCAAACAGTTTACCCAAAAGGAAAACATCGAAATTGCCGCATTTTTAACCGCCACCATCTCGTGGGGAAACCGAGTTGCCATCATTAAAAATGCTTTGCGCCTCATGCAATTGATGGACAACCGGCCTTTCGATTTTGTTACCGGAGCATCCGATACCGATTTTGAAGCATTGAAACCCTTTGTGCACCGTACCTTTAACGGCAGCGATTGTATTTATTTTGTCCGTTCGCTACGAAACATATATAAAAATCACGGAGGACTTGAAAATGTGTTTGCTACCGGATACAGGGAAGGAGGTTCTGTAAAAGCGGCGCTTACTTTTTTCCATTCGGTGTTTTTTGAATTTCCGGGCGAGCGAACCCGTAAACACATAGCCAATGTGGAGCGTGGCGCTTCGGCCAAACGGCTGAATATGTTCCTGAGGTGGTTGATACGAAACGACAATGCCGGTGTTGATTTTGGACTATGGAACGCAATACCTGCATCGGAGCTGATGTTGCCCCTCGACGTGCATACCGGAAACGTGGCCCGGAAACTGGGATTGCTGAACCGAAAACAGAACGACTGGAAAGCGGTAGAGGAAGTTACCGTCACTCTTCGTAAATTTGACCCCGGTGATCCTGTAAAATACGATTTTGCACTTTTCGGACTGGGCATTTTCGAAGGTTTTTAATTCGGCAATGTAGAATGAATATGGCTAAAAATAACTGGTTTCAGTTTAAACAATTCCGAATCAACCAGCAGCAAAGCGCCATGAAAGTTGGCACCGACGGTGTTTTGCTGGGTGCCTGGGCCGGTATTTTGCAGGCAAAAACCATTCTCGATATTGGCGCAGGCACCGGTGTAATTGCATTGATGCTGGCCCAGCGTTCCAACGCCCAAGTAACCGCCATCGAAATAGAAAAAAATGCCGCAGAGGAGGCGGCTGAAAATGTTGCAAACGCGCCATGGAGCGACCGGATAACCGTTTTGAATACCTCGCTTCAGGATTTTGTGAAGACCAACCCGGGAACGTTTGATTTAATAGTGTCGAACCCTCCTTTTTTTACCAACAGCCAAAAATCGAAATGCGACTATCTTGCAATGGCCAAACACAACCACCTGTTGCCCACCGGTGAACTTGTTGATTGTTCGGCCCGGTTAATGGCTCCCCAGGGCAGGCTGGCGGTTATTCTGCCGGCTTTGTCTGCTGAAGATTTTATAAAAACAGCCGAAAATGCCGGACTGTATTTGTACAGGCAAACGCAGGTTAGTCCGCGCAGTTTCAAAAGGCCACACCGGTTTCTTATGGAATTCACAAAAAACCAGGCGGAAACCATAACGGGCGCATTGAATATCCATACCGATGACGGTTCGGACTTTACCGAAGAATACAAAAATTTAACCCGTGCTTTTTACCTTAGTTTTTAGGCAAGAAACAAGAAGGGGTTGAAGATGCGATCCATACGGCGCGTAAATTTGCGGACGGCTTCAAAATCTACCTTCGAGGTGCTGTGTTTTACCTGAGCCACTTTTTTTACAATCATTTTTTCCAGGAAGCTCATCCGCTCAAAATCGAATGCACCTCCAAAAATGGCCGTGGCTTTGGCATAACGCTGCAATTCTTCCGGATAGGCTTCGTCGAACTGCTTGCCAGCGGTTTCGCCCTCTTCCATGCAGCAGATAAACAGGCCCAGTTCTTTTTTTCTGAGCTCATTCAGGTTGTGGTTACAAAACTCCTTCACCCGTTTCTGAATTTGTCCGGCGTGAATGGACCCGCCAACAATTACCCTCTGGTAAGGTTCTATTGACGGATTGGGTTCCTTTTTCAGGTTGACGAGAGTAACATTACCGCCCAGGTAATTTTTCATCTGCTCCGAAATTTTTTCGGTGCATTTGTGTTTTGTGGCATAAACGATGATTGTTTTCATTTTTGTTTAACTGTTTTCCGGCTTATACTGACTTTTAATTTTCTGAATTTCAGAATTCTTTTTAAAATAACTCTCTTTATCCCGAACAATTGTATTAATAATCGGTTAATTCTCTAAAATTACCGGCGAAATAGAATACGAAAAAGTATTTTATTGGTTTTTGAGGGTATTTTTGTGTTTTTAATTTTATGTGTAATGACAATTGAAATGAAGTCTGAAGTACAAATTGACACCAGTTTTTACAAGGTGCAGGATATTAAATATTTAACCGACAGTGCTTTTCTTATGCGTTTTCCTAAAAGCAGGTTTAAGTTTGAAGCCGGTCAGCATATCTCACTGTCAATTGCGGGCGATTACCAAAGCCGCGAATATTCCATTTACAGTGCAGAAGAAGATGATTACCTCGAAGTTTTGGTAAAAGAAGTGGAAGGCGGCTATTTCACTCCGAAGCTGAAATACCTGAAAAAGGGCGATTTGGTAGAAATTCACGGTCCGTTTGGCCGTTTTGCCCTCGACGCCAAAAAGCGCGATACACACCAGCATGTTTTCATTGCCAGCGGAACCGGAATTGCCCCTTTCCACAGCATGGTTAAAAGCAATCCGGGCCTGAATTACAAAGTGATTCACGGGGTGCGTTTTGCCGGTGAAGCATACGAAAGGGAGGCCTACGAAAACGACAGGTTCTTTTTATGCACTTCGCGCGATGAGAAAGGCGATTACCAGGGAAGGCTGACAAGTTACCTGAAAGAGGCGGAATTTGCCCAAAATTCCTGTTTTTACCTGTGCGGCAACAGCGACATGATTTTCGATGCCATGGAAATCCTGAAAGAGAAAGGATTTAACCGCGACGATGTGAATGTGGAAGTTTATTTCTGATTACCTCGAATCGATTTTTTCACCGTAGGCCAGGTCGCCGGCATCGCCCAACCCCGGAACAATGTACGATTTGGGTGTCATGCTTTCATCGACAGCTCCCAGCCAAAGGGTTACATTTTCTGCTTGTATGGCGTTGGTAATGTATTCTACTCCCTGCCGGCTTGCAATAATGGAAACCAAATGTACGTGCGATGGCGTACCTTTGCTGAAAAGCGCTTTGTAACCAATTTCCATCGATTTTCCGGAGGCCAGCATCGGGTCGGATAAAATTACTACTTTTTCCTCCAGCGAGGGCGAGGCCATGTATTCGAACTCGATTTCAAAACCACCTTCCTCGGTGTATTTCCGGTAGGCTGAAATAAAACAGTTCTCGGCACGGTCGAGAATTTTTAATAGCCCGTTGTGCATGGGCAGACCGGCCCTTAAAATGGTGGCCAGTACCGGTTGTTTCTCCAGTTTCGGAACACGGGCAATGCCCAGCGGAGTGGTTACTTCCGTAACTTTAAATTTCATCTCCCTGCTGATTTCATAAGCAAACAACTCTCCCAGCCGGTACAGGTTTTCTCTGAACCGCAGCGGGTCCTTCTGAATGGATATGTCCCTGATTTCTGCCAGGTATTCATCAAATACCGAATGGTTATTTCCTAAAATTTTTACTTCCATTGATTTTTTTTGATTTACGTAAAAAAAACATCGCCATCGCCGTCCTGAAACCGAAGCTTTTCAATTTCACCCACCTGGAACGAGCTGTATATTTTCTGCCCGTATTTTCGCACGTGCAAAAATGGGAATTTTCGGGCAAAGAAATGGCCTGCAATGGCTGAATTATATATGGTTACCATCTCAATTTTCTGTTTTACACCAAACTTTTTTATGAACCGCGCAATTTCATTGCTCAATTCAGGCTGAAAACAGAAAAGCAGGGTTTTCAGGTGGCCTTCGCGAACCGAGAAAATAAAAACGGCAGTCAGCTGATTCTTTTGCCAAACTTTTACGGTTGTGTATGAAAAAGAAGGTGAACAGGACGAAAACGGATATTTATCTGATACTTCCCGGTTTATTTTCGAAATCCATGGATACTGAAAAATCCATTTTAATTCTTGCACGTCTCTTCCAAACAGCGAGTTTACGTTTTCTTTTTTCAGAAACCGGAAGGTGTCTTCGTCGGGTTCAGCGAGGGTTTCAAAACGAATGTCCGGGTTTTTGAAATAGCTGAAAAACAGTATATTCAGACTTGAATAGCCGGCAATGCAGGCATCAACAAGTGAAAAGAAAAATGCAGTGAACCGGTTTTTTCGGGCAGTTCTGAAAAGTTTAACGGTTTTTGGAAACAGGTAAGCCCGCATGCCGTCAAATCGGTGCAGTTCATGAAACCAACCGGTGGAAAGAATCAGTTTTTCAGCCTCGGGTGCATAATTTGTAAACATCAGTTTGCCGTTCCAGTCGTCCAGCGCATCCTTCAACAATCGTTTCGATAATCCTTTCCGTCTGAAGGTTGGATGCACCCAGGCGCCGCTGCACCAGCCAAACCGAATGTCTTCGGTTCGGGTATGCGCCATTCCGGCAAAAAAACTCCGGAAAGCAATCAGTTTCTTATCTGCCAAAGCCAAAATCAGAACCACATCTTCGGGTTTTCCGTGCGGATTTTTCATGTGCGACATGGTCCGTGAAGGAGTGATTGGGACGGTTGGAAAGCGTTTATATATATCACCTTGAATATAGCTTTCCAGTTCGGACAACCGTATTTTTCTGATCTCCGGAGTCAATGTATTACTGTTGCTTTTCCCACCCATTTCCGAAGTTTAAAATAAACAAATTCTCCTTTTAAGTTCTGCACAAAATTGCCGGGTTGTTCTGCCGGATACCGCTGAAAATGAAAACTGAACTCATCGTTTTTTATTCCTGCCGTTCCGAAAGTGATGTCGCAAATGTTTTTTTCATGAAGGGCTTTCAGCACGTTGCCAGTTACGCCCCAGTCGGCATACGGAAACGCAAAGGTTTTCAGCGGTTGTGTAATAATCTTTTGCAAAACGGCCATACTTTCTTTCACCTCCTGCATTTGTTGTTCCTCCGAAATGGTCCAGAATTCCGGATGGTTGTGGCTGTGTGCCCCTATGGTAAAGCCATTATCGGCCAGGTTTTTCAACTGTCCGGATGTGAGATAGGGTTGCTGTTTTTTCAGATAATCCTCAAAGTTAAGTCCCAAAAGCCCCGCTGCTTCGTTCAATACACTTTCCTGCTGAATGGTGGCAGTTAAAATTTTTTCTCCTGCCATGTTGTGCCCCGCCAGTAATTTTTCAGCCTCTGCATCAGGTATTGTATGAAGCCTGTTTAGAATAAGGCTTGCCTTGTATTTGTGGAATAGTTTTTTGTTGTCGGTAAAGGCAGTGTTGATGAAAAAAGTAGCCGGAATGCCTTTTTTCAGCAGCAGGGGAGCTACTATCTCCGAACATTCGCGCAGCCCGTCGTCGAAACTGAGGTGAAACGCTTTTTTGTTTCTGCATTTCTCCGAAACCAGTTGCTCCAGCGATACCTGCTCAAAATGTTTCAGGAAAAAGTCGAGCTCATTTTCAAACTCCTGCACATTGCGGTAGGGATAGTTTAAAATGTGCGGTAATTTTTCGTTGCTCACCACATGATAAAAAGGCAAAAAGCAGGGAGTTTTTAAACCGAAAAGCCTTTCCGGCGAAAAGAAACGACCGGCTTGCCTGCTCAGAAAACGGGGAAATGTTTTCATCGGGTATCTTTTTTTAACCATCGGAACGGAACCGGCAGCCGGTTGAATTTCATCCGGCAGTAGGTTTCAGGAGTGGCGCCAAAGCCTTCAAAAAAACGGGCAACGCCGGGCAGCATAGAACCTTCAAAATCGAGAGTCAGGTTTTTTCCTGCCGTGGCCTGCATGAAATTGTCCATTAAGAAAAACATGGCCCGCATCTCTTTCCCTTCCCGGCTCGAGGCGGCATTCATGTAAATGATGCGGTCTTTCCACCGGCAGAAAAAGACGACAGCGCACAGGTTGTTCCCGGGCGAATAAACACCTGCAATTTCTCCAAATCCTTTGTACTGGCTGTATGCAATAATGCTTTTCAGTTTTTGAAAGTCGATTTTTGACAGCTTTGCCACCAGATTTTTTTGTTTGAAGGTCAGAAACTCCTCCGCTTGAATACCTTCCGCAAAATTCAACCGGTTGTTGTTTCCTTTTGCAATGTTCCGGTGGGTATTTTTCGAATAACCCGCCAATATGTTTTCGTAATCGGTATCCAGATGAAGCAGATAGTTTTTTCGCGGTAAGAACTGAATCAGAGGTTTGTCTTTTGCCGGCTGGTTGAACGAGTTGAGCTGAACATCGCAGTACCTGAACCGGCAGATAATCTCATGGAAAAATGCTTCGGATAATTCGTCTGACGGTATGGGAAATATTCCCAGTTGCTGACTGAACGGTGGCTGGTATAAATAGCTGATTCCGTATTTCCTTTTAAAGGGCAGCGGCATTACAAATTCATAATCGCCATAAACCAGGGCATCCCAGTTAACAGCCATGCGGTCGAGGTACCAGCTGGTGGCATAAACACGGCTGTTGGGAGCTTCCCCCACGCACCTGTCCCACTTTTCGTAGTCGATGTTGCAGTACTCTACATATTTCAGCTGTTCTTTGTTATACATGGGCCAATTCAAATCCTTTTCGGTTCATTTTTCTGAACACCTCGCGGTAGCCCTGCCAGTTGTCCTGTTCGTTCAGTGTTTCGTTGTGCCAGATGTATGCAAAAGTTCCGCCAACGGTTTTCACCTCCTGCATTAAATTTTTAATTTCCCGGGTGGCCTGTTCCGGGTTAAAATCCATGTAGTTGCGCAAGGTGACATCCATTACCTGGAATGGAATAATTTTTAACGAGGTGGGAGCTTCTCTTTTCAGGTCGTAAAAGAAGTAGGGCGTGCATATTCCGGCCCTGAACCCGGTATGAGACGGGTATCCCATGGAAAAATCTTCGGCAATACCGGCTTTGAGCAACCGGCGGTAGGTGCGCGGAAACCGGAGCCTTAAAAAGTGCTGCCGGCTTTTTGTTGCGGTGAATCCTAAAATTTCTTCAAGCCTTTTTATTTCGGCAGCCAACCTCTTTTTTCCTTTCTTTTTACTGGAAGAATAGGAGGGATGAATGCCCACTTCATACTTTTCTGCCGTTTCGAGAATCAGTTTCTGAAAATGCCTGTTTTTCCAGGATACATTTTTATCGTAGCGTTTGTAATCACCCAGAAGAAAGAAAAACAACACCTTGTCTTCATTTCCCTTAAATGTTTCGTTCAGAAAATCATACGTGTCATAGGGGTCCGTCTCTTTCCCGCGTAAAACCCTGTAACGGGTTCCTGCTTCTGTGAAATTCCCTTTCGATACGGCTTTGGCAATGGCCCCTGCGGAGCGCCAGAATCCTTTATTGGCGTAAGCCCAGGCATTATCGATGTCGATGGTAGGAAGGAAAACAAATTTTGGCTCGGGGAATTCAAGTTCAGGAAAACGTTTTTGTAATTTTTCAGCCAGCAAACGTGCCCAAATATTTACCACTGGTTTATTCAGCAACCCGTATTTATACAAAATGCTTTCTTCGGGCGGAAAGCGCTTGTATTTTTCAACCGGCGAATCGAGGTATTCCTCGTAGCGCGAAACCAGGTAAAACGATGCTGCCAGCGGGTCGAACGGCAAATCGGAATCTGCGCTACTTTCAAAAAAGTATTTTTCCCCTTTATACCAAATGGGTTGAATATTAGGCTGAATTAATGCTCTGCAGTGCATAAACCGGTGCGGTTTAATGTAAAATTCATTGCCAAACTTCTCATACGAATAGTTGAATTTGGGCAGGTTCGATTTTAAAAATTCCGAGGATTTGGTGGTGAATGATATCTCGTTCTGCAAGATGGTGGTAAAAATCAGTCTCGAAATATATTCAATTCTTGGGGTCAGTTCTTCTGTATAGACCAGTATCATATCGGTTTTTTTAATTAGTGCAACAATCCTTCATCTGCAAGGCTAAGATAACGGTTTTGCCCGATTATGATGTGGTCGAGCACGGAAATGTCCATTACTTCGGCTGCCTGCTTAATTTTGCGGGTAATTTTCAGGTCGGCATCCGAAGCCTCCATGGTCCCCGAGGGGTGGTTATGGCACAGTACCAGCGAAACCGCCATTTTTTCCAGCGCATTTTTTAAAATGATGCGAACATCGATGATGGTTCCGGATATACCGCCCTGGCTAATCATGAAATGGTCGGTGATTTTGTTGCCCCGGTCGAGCAGCAGCACCCAAAACTCTTCGTGGTTGAGGTCGCCGAGCAGGGGCATAAAATAATCGGCCACATCTTTACTGCACGTTATTTTCTTTTTCACAAACACGTCGGCATCTTTCCGGCGTTTGCCCAATTCCAGTGCCGCCACAATGGTTACCGCCTTTGCTTCGCCAATTCCGTTAAAGGTTTTCAGGTAATCGATGCCTTTGCGTCCCAAATCGTTCAGGTTGTTTCCCACCGAAGAAAGGATTCGCCGGCCCAGTTCCACAGCGGTTTCGTCGAGGTTTCCCGAGCCAATCAGAATGGCTATCAGTTCGGCATCCGACAGGGACCGGGGGCCATGGGAAAGGAGTTTTTCCCTGGGGCGGTCTTCCACGGCCCACTCTTTGATTTTAAGTTTCTTGTATTCGTTCATTTTTCCGGAGTATGCCTAAAAATAAACATTTTTCAGAAAAAATGAAGCTGTGCCTGAAAGTTTGGACACGAAAAAAGCCTTCCCGATTTCGGAAAGGCTTTAACCATATCATGAAAAATCTCTATAAACTGTTAACTTTAACTGCCAGTTTCGATTTCAGGTTGGCGGCTTTATTCTTGTGAATGATATTCTTCTTTGCCAGTTTATCAATCATAGAAACCACTTTTGGATAGCTTTTTTCAGCCTCTTCCTTTTCTGTTTCGTTCCGCAATGCTTTAATTGCATTCCGGGTAGTTTTGGCGTAATACCTGTTGTGTACCCGCTTTTTTTCGTTTTGCCTTATTCTTTTTAAAGCTGACTTGTGATTTGCCATTTCGTTTTTTTAAAATCCTTAAAAAATTAAGTAGCCCGTAGGGGATTCGAACCCCTGCTACCAGGATGAAAACCTGGCGTCCTAACCCCTAGACGAACGGGCCTTCCTTATGTTTCCCTGAAATTGGGACTGCAAAAATACTTCAATTTTGTTATCTGCCAAATTTTCCATTGAAATTTTTTCGGGGGGTGCCAAATTTTATGCTGATGTTAATTTTTCGTTTCGCAGCATGGAATTCGATTATTTGAAACCGGCAGTTATGCGATTACCTCAGCTCGAAATTTTGTCCCAGATATACCCTCCGCACATCCTCGTCGTTGGCCAATTCGTCGGCTGTTCCGGCTTTCAGAATGGATCCCTCGAACAGCAGGTACGAACGATCGGTGATGGAAAGCGTTTCGTGCACATTGTGGTCGGTAATGAGCACCCCGATGTTTTTTTCCTTCAGCTTAATTACAATTTGCTGAATATCTTCAACAGCTATGGGATCGACTCCGGCAAAGGGTTCGTCGAGCAAAATAAATTTCGGGTCAATGGCCAAGGCGCGGGCAATCTCCGTCCGGCGGCGCTCCCCGCCCGAAAGTTGGATTCCCTTGCTTTTCCGGATGTGCTGCAATCCAAACTCGGTGAGCAGCGTTTCCACCTTTTCGTGCTGGTATTCTTTGCTGTAGTTGGTCATTTCCAGCACGGCCTTCAGGTTGTCTTCAATACTCAGTTTCCGGAAAACCGAAGCTTCCTGTGCCAGGTATCCAATGCCTTTTTGTGCCCGTTTGTAAACCGGCATCCTGGTTATATCCTCGTTATCCATAAAAACTTTACCCGATAAAGGTCGAATCAAACCCACGATCATGTAAAATGAAGTGGTTTTACCGGCGCCGTTTGGTCCAAGCAGCCCAACAATTTCACCTTGTTTTACGTCGAAACTGACACTATTTACTACCGTGCGTTTCCGGTATTTTTTTACAATATTTTCTGCGCGAAGAATCATAAGGGCAAATAACGGAATTAATTCAAAGACTTAGATTTCATCCAATTCTTTTTCACGTTTTTTAACTACACGTTTCGAAATGAAAATGCCTATTTCGTAAAGAAATACCAGTGGGAAGGCCACCATGATCTGGCTGAATATATCGGGTGGGGTTATAATGGCCGACAACAGCAACATCACCACATACGAATGTCTTCGGTAGGCTCTCATGAACTGCGGGGTGAGAATTCCAACTTTGCTCAGGAAATAAGAGAAAATGGGTATCAGAAATACTACCCCGGTGGCCATTGAAATGGAGGTGACCGAGCCAATGTATGAACGCAGGTTGATTTGGTTGGTTACATCGCTGCTCACGTTGTAGGAGCCTAAAAAATGAACCGACAAGGGTACAATTAAGAAATAGCCAAACAGAATTCCCATCAAAAAAAGTACCGATGTAAAAAATACAGCGCCTCCTGCATGTTTTTTTTCGTTTTCGTAGAGCGCCGGTTTAATGAAACGCCAGAATTCAAAAAATACAAAGGGCGAGGCAATAATAAACCCGGCAATAATAGACACCCATATATGGGTCATAAACTGACCGGCAATTTTTATGCTGATCAATTCCAGCGGCGTTTGGTTTATTTTTAACGCTTCGGTACCTACCCAGTCGGCCAGTTTGGAAAACATACGATTGGTCCAGAATTCAGGTGTCCTCGGGTTCAGAATGATGGTGTTGAATATCAAGTCCTTCATTACAAAAGCCACTACAGCAAAAATCATAATGGCCAGGGCCGAACGGATAATATGCCAACGCAGCTCCTCCAGGTGCTCCAAAAACGACATCTCGGAATATTCCGTTTTCACGCCCTGCTTTTTTTTGCTCCTTCTTTTCCGGCTTTTCTGCTCTTCATTATTGCTTTTCTCGCTCATTCATTCTCATTTTAAAAAACTCCACAAATATAAATACTTCCTGCTATTCGAGCCTTTTCATACCCTTAATATTTAAATGATTGCTATTAATTTATAAAAAAACAAAAAAGGTATTGTCATTTTTCTTACTTTTAATAATTTAGAATTCACGAATAAAGAAGGAAGTTGTTAGGGAGAAGTGTTTTATGAATAAAAATGTTTCATTAACGGAATATTTGCAGCAATATTTTGGTTTCGACCGGTTTAAAGGACAGCAGGAAGAAGCTGTTAAAAGTGTAATGGACGGTAAAAATACCTTTGTATTGATGCCTACGGGAGGGGGAAAATCGTTGATTTACCAGTTGCCTGCCCTTTTACTCGATGGTACCGCCATCGTTATTTCCCCGCTAATTGCCTTAATGAAAAATCAGGTTGATTCTATTAGAGGCATGCAAACGGAAGACTATGTGGCGCATTTTCTGAATTCGTCCTTATCGAAAGCAGCCATTCAGGAGGTAAAATCCGATGTGCTGGCGGGCCGCACCAAGCTGCTTTACGTGGCGCCTGAGTCGCTCACCAAGGAGGATAATATCGAATTTCTGAAGAAGGTTAAAATATCGTTTTACGCCATCGACGAGGCCCACTGCATTTCGGAGTGGGGGCACGATTTCAGGCCCGAATACCGGCGCATCCGGCCCATTGTGGAGGAAATAGGACAAGCCCCTATTGTTGCACTTACAGCTACTGCAACCGCAAAGGTTCAGCACGATATTCAAAAAAATCTGGCCATTCTGGATGCTGACGTGTTTAAGGCTTCGTTTAACCGGGCCAACCTTTATTACGAAGTGAGGCCAAAAGTGAAACCGGAAGCCCAAATTATCCGGTTCATCAAACAAAACGATGGCAAATCGGGAATCATTTATTGCCTCAGCCGCAAAAAAGTGGAGGAGATTGCCGAAACGCTGCAGGTAAACGGAATTAAAGCCCTTGCTTACCATGCGGGTATGGATGCTGCCACCCGTTCGGGTAATCAGGATAAATTTCTCATGGAAGAGGTGGATGTGATTGTAGCCACCATCGCCTTCGGAATGGGAATCGACAAACCCGATGTACGGTTTGTTATCCATTACGACATCCCCAAAAGCCTGGAAGGTTATTACCAGGAAACCGGGCGTGCCGGTCGCGACGGTGGTGAGGGTAAGTGCATCACTTTTTACAGTTACAAAGACATCCAGAAGCTGGAGAAATTCATGCACGGAAAGCCTGTGGCCGAGCAGGAAATCGGCAAACAATTGCTGCTCGATACGGTTTCTTATGCCGAATCGGCCTTGTGCCGGCGCATCATCCTGCTTCATTACTTTGGCGAAACTTACCCGCATACCCATTGCGGAAATTGCGACAATTGCCTCAACCCGAAAGAACAGGTTGAAGCTCAGGATGAAGTGGTTCGCGGATTGAAAGCAATTCTGGAAGTAAATGAAAAATACAAGGGCGAACACATTGCCAATATCCTCATCGGTAATAAAACTGCAGCCATCAAGTCGTTTAAGCATTACACACTGAAATCGTTCGGGGCGGGCAAAGACCACGACGAGCGTTACTGGAATGCGGTGTTCAGGCAGTCAATGATTAAAGGGCTGGTGAATAAGGACATTGAAAATTACGGGTTGCTGAAGGTTACGGAAAAAGGACATGCGTTTCTGGATAATCCTGCCAGTTTTAAGCTGGTTAAAAATCATGAATACGAAGAGGAAGAAGAATCGGGTGGGGCAGGCGGAGCTCCCTCGGGAGCAACCAGCGGCGATCCGGTATTGTTTGCCATGCTGAAAGATTTGCGCAAGAAGATTGCACGCCGCAAAAATTTGCCACCCTTTGTTATTTTTCAGGATCCATCGCTTGCCGATATGTCCATACAATATCCCATTACCCTGGAAGAGTTGCAGAAAATTCAGGGTGTGGGGCAGGGGAAAGCCCGCAGGTACGGAAAAGAGTTTGTGGACCTGATTAAAACCTATGTGGACGAGAACGAGATTGAACGACCGGAAGATTTCGTGGTGCGCATGGTAGCCAACAAATCGAAAATGAAGGTTTTCATCATCCAGAGCATCGACCGTAAAATTTCTTTCGACGACATCGCCAACTCCAAAGGAGTGGAGGTTAAGGATATCATTTCGGAAGTGGAAGCCATTGTAAATTCAGGTACAAAACTCAACATCGATTACTATGTGAACGATGTGCTCGACGAAGAGCACCAGGAAGAAGTATTCGAGTATTTCAGGGAAGCCCACAACGATTCGGTTGAAGATGCACTTGCCGAACTGGGTGAAGATGAGTATTCGGAAGAGGATATCCGGCTGATGCGGATTAAATTTCTTTCAGACCTGGGAAATTGATTGGTTTTTTGCTTTTGCCGGAATTGAAAAATTTTTTTAAAGCATTATTTTCGCGGGTAATTACTCCCGGGTGATTTGAATCCGTTTGCAGGGACCCTTGCAATATTCATTTTGAATCTTTTTGGAATACTTTTCAAACAAATTCATTATTGTTCTGTTACTCTTTTGTATAGCAGAATAAAATGGTAAAGAAAATCAGCCATATCGCATTATCTTTTTTGTTGCTTTTTGCAACTACGGGAATGGCTGTGTCAAAACATTTCTGCGGCGATTTTCTGGTATCCACTGTGTTTTTTGGTGAAGCAGAACCTTGTTGCGACTCCGGCAACTGCTGCCACAACGAATCGGCATTTTATCAGGTTGATGAAGATTTTCCTGTCCCTACATCTGCTCACATTCCGCAAATTGGGGAAGTGATACTGTTTATTGCAGTTGGCGAACCGGATATTCAAATTTTTGGCGCCAGTGATGAAAAATCATTTTTTACTGAAAGGAAACCACCCCTGCAATCCAAAACTCAAACCATTCTTTCGCAGAAACAGACCTGGCTTTTATGATTTAATTTACTTTCCCCCCAGGGAATTGTGTAGTTAACTACTTGCATAAATCCTGATTTTCAATCAACAGAATAGTTGGATCATAAATATCAAAAAAATGCTCAATAAAATCATACGTTTTTTTCTTGAAAACAAACTGGTAACCGTTTTAATCCTGACGCTTTTTGTCGGATGGGGAATTGTTACCTCTCCGTTTGGCTGGCAAATCGGGGCGCTGCCGTCGGACCCCGTTCCCGTGGATGCCATCCCCGATATCGGCGAAAACCAGCAGATAGTTTTCACTGAGTGGATGGGACGCTCTCCACAGGATATCGAAGACCAGATTTCGTATCCGCTTACCACCTATTTGCTGGGAATACCGGGTGTGAAATCCATCCGCAGCTCGTCCATTTTCGGTTTTTCCAGTATTTACATCATTTTCGACGAAAACATCGAGTTTTACTGGTCGCGCTCCCGCATTCTCGAAAAGCTGAATTCGCTTCCGGCAGGATTGCTGCCTGAAGGGGTACAACCCGCACTGGGTCCCGATGCCACGGCGCTCGGGCAGGTTTACTGGTACACCATTGAAGGCCGCGATAAAGACGGAAACCCGACCGGTGGCTGGGATTTGCACGAAATACGTACCGTTCAGGACTTCTATGTAAAATACGGGCTGAATGCCACCGAAGGTGTTTCAGAAGTTGCCTCAATCGGTGGTTTTGTGCAGGAATACCAGATTGATGTTAATCCCGATGCCCTGAAAGCCTATGACATTCCACTTCACAAAGTGATGATGGCGGTGCAGAAATCGAACAGGGACGTTGGCGCAAAAACCATCGAAATCAACCAGGCGGAATACCTTGTGCGCGGATTGGGCTACATCAAAAGTGTGGAAGACATTGAAAAAGCCGTTGTAGCCGTTCAGGAAAATGTACCTATCCGTATTCAGGATATAGGCGTGGTAAGTTTAGGGCCTTCCACCCGGCGCGGCGCCCTGGATAAAGACGGCGCCGAGGTAGTTGGTGGTGTTGTGGTTGCCCGGTATGGGGCCAATCCATTGCAGGTTATTAACAACGTGAAGGAAAAAATCGTAGAAATTTCACCCGGACTGCCCAAAAAGGTGCTCCCCGACGGAACGGAAAGCCAGCTAACCATCGTGCCATTTTACGACCGTTCAGGATTGATTTACGAAACACTCGGAACACTGGAAGAGGCAATTTCGCTGCAAATTTTGATTGTCATACTTGTGGTCATTGTAATGGTGTACAACCTGCGGGCTTCGTTTCTGATTTCCAGTTTATTACCTATTTCCGTGTTGATGGTTTTTATTGCGATGCGCTATTTTGGAGTCGATGCCAACATTGTGGCTTTATCGGGTATTGCCATTGCCATTGGGACGATGGTCGATTTGGGGGTGATTCTTTCGGAGAACATCATCAAGCATGTTGATGAAGCCCCGCCCGGACAGAAACTAATTAACACCATTTACAACGGCGCGTCCGAAGTGAGTTCAGCAATTTTAACTGCGGTTTCAACCACCATCGTGAGCTTTATCCCGGTATTTACCATGCAGGCTGCCGAAGGAAAACTGTTTGGGCCGCTGGCTTTTACCAAAACCTTTGCACTAATAGCAGCGCTGATTGTTTCCCTGTTTATTTTGCCCATGCTGGCCCACTGGTTTTTTGGCGCCCGCATTAAAAGTCGTTCGATTAGAAAATGGGTGAATATAATTCTCATTCCTGTTGGAATAATTTTGCTGATTTTCGGCCAGATTTGGGGTGGATTGATGCTGCTGGCTTTTGGATTGGTTGGAGTGGTAAAGGAGGTTGGAAGAAGACCGAAGACCGAAGACCGAAGTCAGTCCTCCTTCGCTAAAGTTTCGGAAGATGAAAAAAACCAAAGCTGGAAGGACCGAATCCAAAAAGCGGGAAACTGGTTACTTGAGCAAGCAGAAATCATTATTGTGGTAATTGGTGTAATCTGGTTGCTGTCCAAATACTGGCTTCCGCTGGGGCCTGCCAAAAGCCTGGTAATGAATGTGGTATTTGTTGCTTTGATTGTGATTCTTATTTTAGGGTTCTTCACAATTTTAGAGTATTTCTACAAACCAATACTTAAATGGTGTTTGGATTATAAGGTGACCTTCCTTTTGATTCCTTCCTTTTTAATTCTATTCGGTGCAACTACCTGGATGGGATTCAACAACATCTTTGGATTTGTAGCCAAAGGTTTTGATACCGTTGGATGGAATGTCCGCACCACCAAAGTATGGTCGGGATTAACCCATACCTTCCCGGCTATCGGGAAAGAATTTATGCCTTCACTCAACGAAGGGAGCTTTTTGCTGATGCCCACATCCATGCCCCATTCAGGTTTTGAATACAACCGAAAAGTACTGGGCCAACTGGATATGCTTATTTCCAACATTCCGGAAGTGGAATTAACTGTGGGAAAACTTGGTCGTGTGGAATCGGCGCTTGATCCGGCACCCATTTCAATGTATGAAAACGTGATAAATTACCGTCCGGAATATATGCTAAATGATAAAGGACGCCGGGCGCGGTTCAAAGTGGACAGGGACGACCGGTTTATTCTTGCCTCGGGAGACACACTTTCCAACGAAAACGCATTGGAACGGGGTGTTTTGCGTGAAGATTTAATTCCCGATAAACGTGGAAACTATTACCGCAACTGGCGGCCTGAAATCAAATCGCCCGATGATATATGGAACGAAATTGTAAGAGTGGCTAAAATCCCGGGGGTTACCTCTGCGCCAAAGCTTCAGCCCATTGAAACACGGCTGGTTATGCTGCAAACCGGAATGCGCGCGCCCATGGGGATTAAAGTGTATGGCCCCGATCTGCCAACCATTGAAGCATTTGGAATGCAACTTGAAAATGTACTGAAAGAAGTACCCTCAGTAAAAGCCGAAGCGGTATTTGCCGACCGGATTGTGGGGAAACCATACCTGCACCTCAATATCAACCGCGATAAAATTTCGCGTTATGGTTTAACCATTGAAGATGTGCAGCAAACCATCGAAACGGCCATTGGGGGCATGACAATCACTTCTACGGTGGAAGGTCGCGAACGCTTTCCGGTGAGGGTGCGCTATCCCCGCGAACTTCGGGATGACCCGGAATCGTTGGGAAAAATTTTAATTCCAACACCAACCGGTGCACAAATACCCATCTCCCAGATTGTTGATTTTGAATATGTAAGAGGCCCGCAGGCAATAAAAAGTGAGGAAACTTTTTTGGTGGGTTATGTTTTGTTTGATAAAAGAGAGGGTTATTCAGAAGTTGGAGTGGTTAATGATGCGCAGAATACAATTCAGGCCCGCATTGATTCAGGGGATTTAAGCGTTCCCGCAGGAATCAGTTACAAGTTTTCGGGAAGTTACGAGAACCAGGTACGGGCTGAAAAGCGCCTTTCCATCATTGTCCCTGTGGTGTTGATCATTGTATTTCTGATTCTTTACTTTCAGTTTAAATCAGTCACCACTTCCCTGATGGTCTTTTCCGGCATTGCCATGGCCTTTAGCGGCGGTTTTATGATGATATGGCTATACGGGCAGGGCTGGTTTGTTGATTTTTCCATATTTGGTACCAACATGCGGGAGCTTTTCCAGATGCACACCATCAACCTGAGTGTAGCTGTGTGGGTTGGTTTTATTGCGCTTTTTGGAATCGCAACCGATGACGGCGTTCTGATGGCCACCTACCTCGACCAGAGTTTTGCCCGTAACAAAACAGATAATCTGAAAGGAATCCGCGCGGCAGTTGTTGAAGCAGGACAGCGGAGAATCAAGCCTGCAGTTATGACTTCGGCAACTACGATAATCGCATTGCTGCCAATTTTGACCTCAACCGGCCGCGGCGCCGACATCATGATCCCGATGGCCATTCCGGCTTTTGGAGGGATGATTTTTGCCGCCGTTACCTATTTTATTGTGCCGGTGCTTTACAGCTTGAGGGAAGAGAGAAAATTAAAAAGGAGTCAGTCATGAAAAAAATATTAATAATAATCATATACATTTCAGGGATTAGTTTTGTGCAAGCACAAACACTGGACAGCTACCTTGAAATGGCAGCCGAAAACAATCCCGGCCTGCAAGCCAAATACAAAGAGTTTGAAGCCTCGTTGCAAAAAGTTCCGCAGGTAAGCACATTGCCCGACCCCACTTTTTCTTTCGGTTATTTCATTTCACCGGTTGAAACGCGGGTGGGGCCGCAACGGGCAAAATTTTCACTTACCCAGATGTTTCCCTGGTTTGGTACACTTAAGGCACAAGGCGATGCCGCTGCTTTGTTGGCTGAGGCCAAATACCAGTCGTTTCTGGATGCACGCAACCAATTGTTTTATCAGGTTGCCGCGGCTTACTATCCCCTTTACGAACTCAACCAGTGGAAAAAGATTGAACAGAAAAACATCGACATTCTGGAATCGTATAAAAACATTGCCAATTCAAAGTTTAAAAACGGCACCGCTCCCATGGTGGATGTGCTGCGGGTGGATATTATGCTGAAGGATGCCACAACCAGTCTAAGTATTCTGAATGAGAAAGAAAAAACATTGCGTACCACGTTTAATAAACTACTCAACAGAGACGAAAACGAAGGGATTGCAATAAATGATTCTTTACCTGCTGAAGCAATACCGGTGAACTTCCGAAAGGATTCCCTGCTGGCCAACAACCCTATGCTGGATGCACTCGACCTGAAAATTAAGGCGAGCGAAGCCGGTGAACTGGCAGCACAAAAGCAGGGTCTCCCAAAGGTGGGTGTTGGACTGGACTATGTAGTGGTTGGAGAACGAACAGACATGGCGCTGACTGATAATGGCAAAGATGTGTTAATGCCCATGGTTTCGGTGAGCATCCCGCTATTCAGAAAAAAGTACGATGCGGCTGAAAAAGAAGCACAACTGATGCAGGAAAGTTTTGCTTTGCAAAAAGCTGAAATGGAGAATTCGCTCACTTCAGGCTATGAAATGGCCAGGTTTCAAATTCAGCAGCAAAAGCAACTTTTATCGCTTTACCAACAACAAATTCAAACATCGCAACAGTCATTAAATTTACTTTTTTCTTCCTATGGAAACTCAGGGAAGGAATTTGAAGAAGTACTGCGCATGCAGCAGCAACTGCTGAAATACAAAAAAATGAAAGCCACGGCAGAGGTTCAATACCAAACAGCTCTTGCCAAATTGAATTATTTAACTGCAAAAACATATTAAAGATGAATACAAATAAAAGAACAATACTAATAGCCGCAATCACTCTGGTTGTTGGCCTGCTGGCAGGATGGTTGATTTTCGGGAGTTCATCCGAAGAAAATCATGAAGGACATGACCATACTGCTGATGAAGTAGCTGGTGAAACGACCTGGACCTGCTCCATGCACCCGCAAATTCGTCAAAACGAACCCGGCGATTGCCCAATATGCGGTATGGATTTAATTCCATTGGAAGATGAAACCGACAGTGATATTGACCCGATGGCTATCAGTATGTCGCCAACAGCTATGCAACTGGCCAGTATAAGTACGGCACTGGTTGGTTCTGCTGACCCGGTTAAATCCGTCCGCTTAAACGGTAAGGTACAATCTGATGAGCGGTTGGTATTTTCACAGGCATCTCACATTCCCGGCAGGATAGAAAAGTTACTGGTAAATTTTACCGGCGAATTTGTAAAAAAAGGACAGGTGATTGCATCCGTGTATTCACCCGATTTGGTGACTGCCCAGGAGGAGTTGTTTGAAGCGGAAAAAATCAAAGATTCGCAGCCGCAACTGTTTAATGCGGCCAAAGAAAAACTCAAAAACTGGAAACTAACAGAAAGCCAGATTGAACAAATTTTACAGTCGGGGCAATCTGAAGAAGAATTTAATATTCAGACTGATGTTTCCGGCTATGTAACCAACCGCAAAGTAAATGTTGGAGACTACATTTCGCGCGGACAATCGATTTACGAAATTGCCGATTTATCGCGGGTGTGGGTGCTGTTCGATGTATATGAACAGGATATGCCATGGATAAAAAAAGGCGATAAAGTAAACTTTACTGTGGCATCCATTCCGGGCGAAACGTTTGAAGGGACCATATCTTTTATCGATCCCGTAATTGATGCGAAAACACGGGTAGCCAAAGCACGGATTGACATGGCAAACAGTGGATTGAAGCTGAAACCAGAGATGTTTGCTTCGGGAACAGTGGAAGCAAAACTGCCTGCAAAAGCCGGCAATCTTTCGGTACCTAAAACCGCTGTGATGTGGACAGGAAAACGCTCGCTGGTGTATGTGAAATCGGAAACGGAAACCGGCGTAAACTTTAAAATGCGCGAAGTTACCCTCGGTCCGGCGCTTGGAGAAAGTTATTTGGTTGAAAGCGGACTGGATGAGGGCGAAGAAATTGCCGTGAGCGGAACCTTCAGCATTGATGCCGCCGCGCAGTTGGCAGGGAAGGCCAGTATGATGATGCCGCCCGAAAGCAAAACCATGGAAGTGCCACAGGCTTTTCGCAAACAAATTACTTCGGTGGCTAATGCTTATTTCGTTGTAAAAAATGCGTTGGTGAACGATGATGCTGATACTGCCCAAAAAGCCGCCGGGGAAGTAACCGGCACGATTAAAAAAGTTGACATGAGCCTTCTGGAAGGAGATGCCCACCAACACTGGATGGCTTTGCAAAAGCAACTGGAAGAAGCTTCCAAAATGATTTCAGAAACCCCGGATATTGAAAAACAGCGGGAGCATTTCAATCTGCTTTCTGAAGCGTTGCTCGAAACCACCGAATCATTCGGGCTGGAAATCGACAGAACTTACCGGCAGTTTTGCCCCATGGCTTTTGACGACGAAGGCGCATTCTGGCTAAGTGAATCGGATGAAATTCTGAACCCCTACTTTGGAGATATGATGCTGCGCTGTGGCGAGGTGAAACAAACTTACCGCAAAGGACAGCGGATTTTTAAAACTGCCGGCAATCAAAACACACAGGCAGCGGGACACAATCATTGAATATTTAGTTATTAACCATTTAAATTCAAAAAAGATGAAGACAAAAGTTTTAAGTTTAGTTGTAATGTTCGTTCTGGGAACATTCACGGTATTTGCCGGAGAGAAAACAGAAAAGTTTAAAGTAAAAGGAAACTGCGGTATGTGTGAAAAACGTATCGAAAAGGCTGCAAATTCGGTGGAAGGTGTTTCGAAAGCCGATTGGAATAAGGAAACCAAAGTATTGGAAGTGGTATTTGACGATGCAAAAACCAGTACTGACAAAATTGAAATGGCAATAGCCAAAGTGGGTCACGACACGCCGCACCACAAAGCCAAAGACGAAGTTTATGCAGAACTTCCGGGCTGCTGCAAGTATGATCGGGCGGTTGAGCAATCAGAACATTCCCGCGAAGGACATCGGCATTAATTTTTTTTAGCTTGCACATTGAAATGGATTACCGGCTTCGGTAGTCCTTTTTTTGTAATATTAGACTGCCCCCGAATAATCCCGGGAACAATACCCCGCCCAACATCTTCGGGAAGTTATTGTTTCCGAGCAAAACCCTGTTTATGGCTTGGGAGAACATTATGAGCAAGTGAGTTAGCTGTTTTTTTTGAGGTGTCTGCTATTGAGCTGTTGCCGTTCTTTGTAAGGGGGCCTACACAAATAACACTCATTTTATCTATCTTTGAAAAGTTCATTCAAAATCCTTAATATGCCAGAGAACCAAAACATAGAGTGGAAAGAATCATGGAGAGATGAATATTTAAAGTGGATTTGCGGATTTGCAAATGCGAATGGCGGGAAAATAGTGATTGGCAAAAATGACGCTGGCAATGTTGTAGGGCTTAAAGATTCAAAAAAGTTGATTGAAGATATCCCCAATAAAGTCAGGGATATTTTAGGAATTATCGTCAATGTCAATTTACATGAAACTAATATTGGTGAATACATTGAGATTGAAATAGAAGCTTATCCTTATCCGGTAAATTACAAAGGTCAATATCACTATAGAAG
>Ga0334883_1002490_pt1 | contig 22457 bp, 19 predicted proteins | sample GraSluR1_MG_6_FD_207230 | JGI IMG/M metagenome (GOLD analysis project Ga0334883, IMG submission 207230) | Sludge microbial communities from methane-producing bioreactor in Wageningen University, Netherlands - Granular Sludge_09_05-R1 | ecosystem: Engineered > Bioreactor > Anaerobic >...
CCAACTCCTCGACGACGTCCAGGATGAAATAGGCCAGATGACCCTCGGGGAGCCAGTCCAGCGGAGACGGCGGCAACAGAAACGATTGTGTTGGCGCCCACGACCTATATTGCTTGCGGGTACTCATACCCCGAGTAGATCATGATTCCGGCGCCTTGTCGATCCTCTGGAACTATGCGCTACACGCTCCTAGCGTTCCATGCGCGCAGCAGCGCGCTTCTTGCCGCAGCACCAGCCATCCGTTCAACCATGATCAACGCAAGCAACGATAAACCCCTCTCTCGCCGCTGTCGCCCAACTTGGTGGCTACTGCCCCTGTTCGCAGTCAGCATCGCCTGCGGCGGCTGCCGTGCGGAGCAATCCAAAGACAGCGCCGAGCCCGCCGGGGCGGCTTCGCATGAAGACAACACACCAGAGGCGCCCCCCGTCCAGCCATCGCCAGTTCACGCCTCGGGCGCGAGCCACGATCCGGCCTCTCCGCCCATCGATTGTCCGCTGCGCAAACAAGGCATCGATCCGCTGCATCTGCGACCTTTCGCAGAGATTGACGACTACATCGCCTTTCTCGAACGCGAAGACCGCGCCGCATGGCAAAAACCCGACGAAATCATCGCCGCACTCGCCCTGAAAGGCGATGAAATCATTGTTGATATTGGAGCTGGCTCGGGCTACTTCACCTTCCGTTTCGCCCAGGCCGTTCCCCGCGGCAAGGTCATCGCTGCCGATACCGAAGCTGAAATGGTACGCCACATCCACCATCGGGTGTTGACCGAGGCCATTCCCAACATCGAGGCCAAGCTCATCCAAAGCGACGATCCGACTCTGTCCAGCCACGCCGATCTGGTCTTCATCTGTGACGTCCTCCACCATGTGGTTGATCGCCCACGCTGGCTCGCTACCCTCGTCGACTCCATGCCCTCGGGTGCGCGCCTCGCCATCATCGAGTTCAGGGAGGGAGACCTACCCGAAGGGCCCCCAGAGGCGCTCAAAATCCCACGGGATCAGGTCCTAGACTTGGCCACCAAGGCCGGGCTCTCCCTCGTCGCAGAGTGGCCCGAGCTCCTCCCGTATCAGAGCTTCTTGGTCTTCCAAAAAGCATGAAGCCCCGCCCGCCCTTGACCCCACCACGGCAGCTTCGCCACTGCGGCCCGCACGGGCCACGGTCGCAGATCTTGGGGCCGCATTGGGGCCGCTGCTAACGCTACAGTGGAGCGTTCTTCAGCAAATTTCAAAGCAGAAATAACGGAAGCGCACGGGAATCGAACCCGCCGAAGCATCGGAACGCGATACCTCCACGCGGTTTTGAAGACCGGGCGATCCACCAGGACCGAAGCGCTTCCACCCGCCAAGCTAGCACCTCGCCTCGGCACAAGCAAGAACTAGGAAGAGACCGCACCCTCAGCCCTGCCTCCCGGCACGAGCGTGTGCAGCACTTGCTGCACCTGATTTCGCATTCCCTGCGCGACCAGGACGCTGATGCCGTGGTGCTGGCTCCACATGGCCTCCACCTCCACGCCGCGCTCGCCCAAACACTGCGCCACCGCCTGGACCCATTGGCTCGCGCGGCCAATGTCTTGACCGACGACACTCACCGTGGCCCACCCCAAAGAGACATCCCACGCGCCGCCACCAGCCGCTTCGAAGGCCAGGTGCAAGGCACCCACCTCAGGGCCATTGGTGGGATCCAGAACGATCCACATCGCCCCAGCGCTGCACCAAGTGCTCACCAACGCCACCCCGGGCTCAAAAGGCACCAGAGACGCCCAAAACGCCGCCGCGTCCGTCACGGCGATCTTGACCAAGACTACCTGGGGCAGGGAAGCCACCGCCTTGGGCGCGATCTGTGCCGCCTCCAGGGCCCGCGCCGGCCACCCGTCGCGGCGGATGAGCGTACCCTTGCTGCTCTCCAGATGGGTCGCTTTGGCGTGCAGCGCGATATCGTGGCGACACGCATAGGCCACCGCCTCGTCGTGCAAGACCTTCGCCCCATGCCGCGCCAGCTCGAGCATCTCCTCGGCACCGACCTCATCCAGACGCCGCGCATCGAGCACCACCCGAGGATCCCCCGTGTACACGCCATCGACATCACTATAAATCTCACAGGCCTCAGCCCCCAAGGCGCCCGCCAAGGCCACGGCCGTCATGTCTGAACCACCGCGACCCAAGGTCGTTATCTCGTTGCGATAACTCGTCCCTTGATAGCCAGCCACGATCACCACCTGCCCACGCTCCAACTCATCTTGAATGCGATAGGGACGCACGGCGATGATCCGCGCCGCCGAATGCGAGGCCGTGGTGACGATGCCACTCTGACTTCCCGTAAAGGAAATCGCCTCATGACCCATCGCCTGGATGCACATCGACAGCAGAGCCATGGCGATGCGCTCACCAACGGAGAGCAACATATCCAACTCGCGCCGACTCGGGTTCGCGTGCGTCTGCCGCGCCAAAGCCAGAAGCTCGTTGGTGGTGTTGCCCATGGCCGAAACCACCACCACCACCGCATAGCCGGCCTCTCGGGTTCGCACCACTTTCTCGGCCACGCGCTTGATCTTATCGATGTCGGCCACAGATGAGCCGCCATACTTCTGCACCACGATCTTCATGCCACCTCCCCAAGGGCCACCATGATGGACGCACACCACAACAAGGCCTTAGAAAGTTATCCCACAGCCCAATCATTCCCGCTACGACGCAGAAGCTGCGGCCAAGCGCATCAACAGGCTTGCCACTAACCGCATGCAACGGGCAGAATGACTACGCGCCCATCAGGCGACACCGCGCCCAACGCCACCCAGAGGACATCAGCATGCGCTCCTTCCAAGCCCAGACCAACGAGAGCATCGTCCTCAGCGCCCACACCAGCATCCGCGTCATCATCCCACGGCTGGTCAATGCGGCGCTCCTCGCCGCCTTGTTCTGGCTCCTCATGGAAGGCGTCGTCTTCGCGATGGTCTCGCTCTTCGCCCAGCCTCACCTGGCCACGTCCGCGATTCCTGTCGAATTCCTCAGCGCAACCATCCACATCAAGCCATTCGCACAATGGGGCTTCGCCGCGCTCCTCGCGCTCGGCATCCTCGGCCACCTGGGCCGAGCCTTGGGTACCCGCCTCACCTTGACCAATCAGCGCCTGTTGCTGCAGCAGGGGCTACTCGCGCGCAGAATGGACGAGATCGATCTCCGCACCATCAGCGATACCAGCAGTACCCAGAGCGTGCTGCACCGCCTCCTGGGCATCGGGACGGTGCGCGTCCATTCCAACGACCGCACCCACCCCTTGCTGACCCTGCCCGGGCTGCGCAAACCCCACCAGCTTCGCGAGGCCTTGCGCCGTCAGGTTTATCACAAAGCCCAGCGCTGAACCGGCGCACCTTCACGCCCACACCTGCCCTCCCCCATAACGATTAGGCCGACCGCAGCGCTCACTTGTCGATGCGCTCACGCAACGTCTTGCCCGCACGGAAAAACACATAGGTCCGAGAGGGAATCGTGATCCTCTTGCCACTCGAAGGGTTGGTGCCCGTACGAGAGGCGCGCTTGCGCGTATCGAAGGTCCCAAAACCAGGGATGGTCACCTTGTTTCCCCCTTCCAACTCCTGGGCAATGAGCCCCTGTTCTGGGGAAACCGCAAAAATTGCCGTCAATATGGCATTCGCCTTCGCAACACTCACCCCCACCCGTTTCGCCAAGCGTGAAGCCAACTCTTTCTTCGTCATCACATGCCTCCCATCAAAACGACCGACAAGGGCCGATCTCTGCAGCGCCAAGCGCAGCTCACCTGTCTCATTGCGCTGGCACCTCTTTGGCGCGTTTCTACTACGACGCCCCCCCCTAGAGCAACCTCTTTCACAGAAATTCGTATCTACCAAGATAGCGCATACTTCGCGTTTTCTGCATGCAGAAACAGCAAACTCTCCCCATATTTCCGCACACATTCCACTATCTAAACAACATCGTAACAATTTGTTACAATGTCGACTACCACATTTGGTGTATGAGGCCGCGCTGAGTTCTACGTCACCTACCACAAATGTAGTATATCGCATCATGGCACAGCCCATCCTCGAGCGGCCACAGCCCCACTCGAAAGATGAGGCGCAGGGCTCCCGCAGCACCTGGCCACGACCACCGCCCCAGGGCCGCGCTCACCCCGCCAGCGCCCCTCACACGCAAGGACGCCACACCCTGGCCCCGACGAGGTCGCCCCTGCGCAAGGCTGCCAGCGCCTTAGGTTGTCACGAAGCGCTTCTCCAAGCGGATCAACAGCCGCTCGCGATCGGGACCGCTCACCCTTTCCCAAGAAGAGGTCCGCGAAAAGCCATTGCGCAGCGCAAACTTGAGCCCTGGCAAATTGTCGTCACTGAGGGTCACGTCGAGCCACGACACCGCCGGGTGCTCGCGGCGCAGGAAGGCCTCGACAGCCTGCAGTGCAGCGCTCCCCACGCCTTGTCGCTGCTTGTTCTCTCTGATGAGCCACGTAGCGATCGTCGCAATGCTGTATTTCGGAAAGCCCACGTAGAGGTCGACGATCCCCCAGAACTCTGAAGCCGCATTGGGCGCAGCGATGGCTAAAAAGTGCTTGAAGACCCGCCCCTGAGGCAGCCTCGGCGCTGGATGCTGAAAGCAGCGACGGGCCATGTCGGGATCCGCTGCCTTGCCCAACATCAGGCGATGATAGGCGGCGCTCTGCGAAAACACACCTTGCGCTTCCGCCAGATCTCCCTCTTCGATGCGCACCAGATTCAACGACGGATCACGCAGGACGATTGCAGCCACTTCAGCCTCCCCTGTTGATAACCTCACACCTCGATGCGGGGCGCCCAGGCCCCAGGACGCCACCCGAAGCCCATCAGCGCCCGCACGTCCCATCCCCGGGTGCCACCGCAAAACGCGCCAACAAGCCATGCTCGGCCAGGAAGTCACGGCACGCAAAGTTCGCAGCGGGAGCGACGCCGAAGACCCGAACCGCAGCCCCAATGACCGCCCGCAGGCCGTCGTGCTCGCCTACCCACGCCACCTCCTGCGGCCCGTCGACCTGCCACATACCCCAGGCAACGCCGCCCGCCTGCAGAGCGATCAGGGCCGCATCGTTGAAGGTCGTCGCGAAATCCCGGGCCCGGAGGAAGACCGCGTCGGGGCCCAACGCGACGGCCTCATCCAGTGCGCCGTCGCCCCACAGCAGACCCCAACGCACCCCATCAAGGGACGCCTCCGTCAAATCCTGACGTAAGAGCGCCAGCCAGGCGCCATCCGTGCTGACAATCCAGAGCTGCTCTGGATAAGAAAAGGAGGCCACCGCCTGGCGCAGCGCCAAGCGCACCCGTTGCTGTCCCTCTGCCGTACTAGGCGCCGGGACCCGCACGAAGAGGTTGCCCCGCCGTGGCTGCTCAGAGAAGAGGGCGTTGAGCGCGGCAAAGAGGTCCGTCAGCATGGGCGCACAGAAGCGCTCTACCTGGCCTTCGGTCAAACACGCGCTGAGGGCGAGGGCGTCGAGCTGGTCGAAGGCACGCCCCTCTGGGCAGCGATAAGCTGCGGGGAGGGAGGGGCCCTCACCGAGCGCCAGCGCAGCTTCGCCGCGTCCCAATAGGGCCACCTCGAGGAAAACCCCGGCACGTGGATCCAAAAGCCGGGAGAGCACGGGGCATATTGGGAGATCCTGAGACGAAGAACCGGCCAACCCGGTGTAGGTCGTCTCGATGATCAAGGTGCTCGGAGGCAGCGATGTCTCACAAGCGTACACCGACAGCGACGCCAGGATACAGCAGGCTGCGACGCAAATCCTCGAGAATCGTGTCACTCCCATGTTCGCGATCGAAACTCTGTCCATCTTCGCGCTCCACCCGTGTCAGACCCAGCGGCGACACTCGCCACAAGATGGTAAAATCTGTAGCAATATAAAGCCAGTCCAACAAATCGACCTCCACCCCCAGCCCCAAAGTCGTCCACCGCGACCAAGCCAAGAGGTCGGCGTGGATGGGCATGACATCGAACACCATGGCCAGGCCCGTCCACAGGTGCAAGCCCTCGATGAGCCGAAGCCGGTAACGCAGACCGGCGCCAGTGCGCAGGAAAGAGCCACCGGCCACGAAGAGATCGAGCTGCCATGCGTGGCGGCCCCACTGTAGGGTGGGCCCCCCCAAGAGGCCGACGTTGGCTCCCATGAGCCCGCCGCTCGCCACTTGGGCGCTGCCGCCCCAGCGCAGCGTCGCCGCTGCTGGCCCTGAAGGCAGCTCCTGAGCCACGGCGGTACCGCTGAGTAAAAGAGCGACGAAAAGGACCACGGCGCAACGCATATTCGACCACACTGGTGAGGGAGTTTCCGCGTCGAAAGGCACCCTGGCATCTGTCCATAACAGCATGTCGAGGCTGGGTCGAGGGGCGTGGCGCGCGGCCTTCTTGACCGGATCATTCCCTTTTGTTAGCGTGCCGTGGCTGGTGAATTGCTCGTGCCAAAGGAACGCGCGGGGTCGCCAATCCGCGACGGGGCATCCAATAGAAATGAGGATAACCATGCGAAAAGCCTGGATTTTCTTGGTGAGCATCGTGCTCTTGGCTCCTCTCAGCGCCATCGCTGGGTCCAACGATTTCAAACTGCACCGGCTCGCCACCTGTGCCGAAGGGACCGTCCCGGGGGAGTCCTGTATTGCCGATCCCGACTTCGCAGGCTTCGACGCCTTCTCCAAACGCATGGGCTTGGTCTTTGCCCCCAGCTTTTTAGCCCCTGCCGACTCCCTCGGCCAGGCTGGATTCGCCATCGGCCTGGAGACCAAGTTCGCCGTGGCCGCCAAAGACGAGAGCTGGCGAGCGCTGAACGGCGTCGATTTTGACACCCCACCGCTCTTTGCCCTCATGCAGCTCCATGTCCGCAAAGGCCTCCCCTTCAGTCTCGAGCTCGACGGCTTGATGAGCTGGCTCATCGACAGTGAGCTCTTTTACGTCGGTGGTGGGCTCAAGTGGGCCGTCACCGAGGGCTGGTGGTTTTTGCCTGACCTCGCCGTGCGTGGCCACGGCGGGACCTTGGTCGGCTCGCCCGACCTCAACCTCGTCAACGCAGGCTTTGACGTCTCCCTCAGCTACTCTTTTGGGCTCGGCGGCGTAGTCAACCTCACCCCATATGCGGGCTTCTCCTATGTCTGGGTCATCTCCTCGAGCCGCGTCATCGATGCCGATCCCGGTTGGGGCGTCTCCCCCAGCGGGGCATACTCGCCAGAGTTCGTCTTTTCGCAGAAGACCCAAGGGGTCCCCCGCGGCTTCTTTGGCTTGCGCTTCATCGCCGACTATGTGGCGGTCACCATTGAAGGTGCCATGGCGGCAGAGGTGCAGACCTTTGGCGTTAACCTCGGCACCTCTTTCTGAGCGACGCCGCGGCGCAAGCCTCAGGGAGTCGCCGCCACGGCCCAGGCCAGGCTATCGAACGCCGAATCGGGCCGGACACTGATCTCGATGGCCTTGAAACGCCACACTGCGGCCGAATCCGTGCGAAAGAGCGGCGGGCCGAAGGTGTCGACATAGCGCGCAATGGCAGCGTCCAGGTTCCGCTCTCCTGTTGGCCCGAGGGCCCGCTGGAAACGGCCCAATTCATCCGTATCCAATCGCACCTCACCCACACCCAAGCGCGCCAAGATCCGCCGCGACACGGGTGAATAGAGCGGCGCGTTGGCGATGACCACACCATCGGCGGCGACAATGGCCTCAGGCAAATTCTCCACCGGCGTAAACCAAGGGATGCCGCCAAAAGCCGTGCGGTAACACGCCGGATCTTCCGCCAGGCGAGTCCCCGTGTGCTCACGCCCCGCGCGATCGAACCAGGCGGCGTATTGCACCCGTCCGGCGCTGAGGTCGATCACCAACTCAGCGCGAGCGGCATAACCCGAGGCGGGCCGCACGCCCACTGCCTGTGGAAGGCTGCTCTTGGGCAACCAGAAGTAGATGCTGAGCAGCGCGCGCTCACCGAGAACGGAACGCATCGCCTTGAGGGCCGGACGCTCGGGGTTACGCGCTTCGACCTGCTCCAGGCTCTCGATCTCTCGGTCCAGGGGCTGAAGCCCCAGATCGCAGAGCTGCCTGTACAGCGGATGGGACTGGGCAAAGCGTGCGGCGACCACCAAGCGGTGGGCATAGCCCAGGGCTTGCCGGCGCTGCTCGTCTTCTCCGCTCGCCTCCAATCGGGCCCGCAGCGCGGCTTGGAGACCCGTGAGCCCGGAGCGGGCCAACGCGATGCACGAGAGCGGGTGGATCCGCAGGGCCGCGTTGCGCAGACAAGCACGCACCACTGGCACGAAGGCGCCGTGGTCCACCAGCGGCGCGATCACCCCCAAGTCCACCTGGTGCCCGCTGATGAGCGCGCGCACGAAACGCCCCAGAGGCTCGTCGGTGGCCGCGACGATGGACGCAGCGTACATGGCCGTCTCGTCAGGGCTGCTCAAGGCCGCATCGAGCGCCTCAGCGATCGTGACATGCCGGTCATCGCGCCACAGGCTGTTGCACCAGCGCCAAAAGGGGCGCTGCTCGGCGTCGGCTTCGCTGGTCTCGAACCAATGCGCCACGGCGCTCACGGCGCTGTTGATCGCGCCGCTGCCAGTGCTCAGCTCGAGCATCCGTATGACCGCATCGCTCTCCACCTCCCCACCATCCTTGAGTCGCGGCACCAGCTCGGCCAGACCTGCGCGCTCACCAACGAGCAAGCTCAACAGATAGCCCAGCTCTTTACTCTTCTTGGCCGCTTGCTCCGCTTCGCTCACCGTGCGCAGAGGAATCTCGCCTCGAATCAAGCCCGCCGCTACTTTGCCCGTGACATTGGCGTCGAGCTGCTTGATGACCGCAGCGCGGGCGCGCACGAAATCCGCGCCATCCAGGCCCAAGGGGCCCGGCTCGAGGATGACATCGATGACCTCTGGCGTTAGACACAGCGCCCGCTGTAACCAGCGTCGCTCGGCCCGCACCAAGCGGCGCGGCGCCCCGCACAAGACGTCGTCATAGGCGTGGTTGTGCATCTTGCCCATGAACAGGGTGGCACAGACCATGAACCCCAAACGCGCCTCCTCAGGGCGTTCGCTGTCCAGCATCCCAGCCACGCAGTCCAGCTCGCTCGTGCCCTCACCAAAACGCCTGAGCAGCGCCGGCACCATACGCCGTACGCGCTCGTCCTTGAGCTCACGAACCCCAGCAAAAACACAACAATAAAAACTGTAAGGGGCCAGGTGGCGCCGCCCCGCCCTTTTCAGCACCACCAGGGGTTCGCGCTCCAGAGCCTTGACCAAGAGCGACGCACTCTGGGCCTCACCTCGAAGCGCCAAAATGGCATAGGCCACGCTGCGTTGGTTCTCCTCCGCCGCCCCCAACATCTCGCCACAGAGCCTGTCGATGCTGCCGCTGTCCATGTCGCCCAACAGCCGCACCAGCAGCATCTCCTCCCGGGCTCCGACGCGCTCCAGGCTCTGCCACAGCTCCAGCATCAGCGCCGCCGAGCCCAGGTGGTTCAATGACAAAAGCACCTCAGCCCGCAACGTGGTGTGCTCCTCACGCTGCTCGCGCACCCCTTCCATCAGCCGCAACAGACGACTCTGAAAGTGCCCGATGGGGCCCTCTGCCTGTACTCTCAACACCAGCCGTCCTCGTGGTTCACTTCGTCGACGCGCGCTCGCAATCAAGCCATGATTCTAACACGCGCGCCCGCTCCCACCCAAGGGGCAAGTGACCTCCCCTCACAGAATCCTTGCAGCCCACTGCACCTGCGCTAAGCTGCCCCCATCCTGGCCGCTCGTCGGCGCCGCGTGCGCCACGACCTCACGACCGCCACTACCGCAGGTCTGCACCATGTCCCTTTGCATTCGCGTCCTCTGCTTCATCGCCCTCGTCTCGTCTCTTGGCTGCGGCGGTGGGGCCTATCCGCGCCAAGAAGGCCTCGTCCACTGGGGCGAGACACGCACCGCCGCAGCCTCCCCTCCCGCCGACAAGTTGAGCGAGGCCAACACCTACGATTTCACCGACAGGAACCTCGCCAGCGGCGGCGAAGGCGGACTCGCCAAAGAAGCAGCGCCAGCTCAGCCCTCAGAGCATCAAGCCCGCCCTGAGGCGACGACACCCCTCCAACGTATCGTGATTTATCGCGCCAATCTGCGCATCGCCACCCTTCACCCAGCCCAAGCCATGGAGAACGCCTTGGCCTTCGCCGAGCGCCTCGATGGCTGGCTCGACTCCATGACGGACCACCAAGTGGTGGTGCGGGTACCCGCCGCTCACTTCCGCAGATATCTCCAAGAAATCCGTACCTATGGACAAGTCGAAAGCGAGCAGATCCTCAGCCAAGACGTCACCGAAGAGTTCCTCGATCTGGAGATTCGCCTGCGCACGGCCCTCGAACTGCGTGACCGCTACGCCGCACTCCTCGACAAGGCGCAGAACGTCCAAGATGCCCTCGCCATCGAAGCAGAGCTCGCGCGTATGACCAGCGAAATCGAACACATCAAGGGACGCCTCGCCTTCCTCACCAACCACGTCGCCTTCTCCACGGTCAGCATCTCCTTCACCAACATCGCGACCCAGCTCGGTCTCAACCAAAAGCGACTCGCCCTCCCCTTCCACTGGATGCGCGACTACGGGGTCGCATCGCTCTACAACTGACGGCACCACCACGCCCTCTGCGCGAGAACCATAGCCATGCGTTGCCTCATCCTCTGCCTCATCCTCTTCATTTCCCAGTTCATCGCCTGCCAAAGCCCGGCCACGCCCTCATGGCGCGTCACCACGCCGCCTGGCTTCGTCGCCATCCCTTCCCAGAACCTCCGCACGGCCAACGCCGTGTATAAGGCCGTCGCCGCCGATGGCGCCGTCATCGTCATGCGCATCCAACGACAGCAGCCCGAAGGTGACCTCGCCTTTTGGGCCGCTGCCCTCGAGAACGAGCTCCGCTTTCAGCGCAACTATGAGCTCATCGATCAAGACGACGTCATGACCCAAGATGGACCGGCCCGCGTCCTCTACTTTCGCACGGGCTACGACGATGAAGCCTTTCGCTACACCTTGGCGGTCTTCGTCGCCCAAGACACAGTGGTCACCATCGAAGCAGCCGCTCCCTTGACCCACTACGACCACCACAGCCTGGCCATCACCGACACCATCCGCAGCCTCTCCCGCTAAAGTCCGCCCGCTCCTTGGCCCAATGCACCGCCCCCCTCCACTTCGGTACGGCACGAGGGTTTGACATCCCCAGCGCCTCCCCCATAATGCTCCTGTGGCTCTGACCACCAGCGCCGGCGGAGCGCCTCTCCCCCTTCTCCGACAACGACCGCCATGCATCCTGAGCACGACCTAGAAGCTTCGCCCAACCGAACCGCCTGGTTGCTCCTCTCCTACCTCTGGATTCTCGGCTGCTGCATGATCCTGCCAGCCATCCCGCTGGTCATGGAGCAACAAGACGCCTACGCCAAGTGGCACGCCAAGCACGGCCTCGTCCTCGCATTCATCTGGTTCGCCGTCAGCACAGTTCTCCTGGGCATGGCCAACCTCTTTGGCGCCCTCGACTGGAACGCCGGCAAAGTCATCTTTTACGTCTTCTGGGGCCTGCTCGGCCTACCCTTCTTGCTCTTCTGCCTCATCGCGCTCATGAAGGCCCTCGAAGGCCATTGCTGGACCGTCAAGCCCATCGAGTCCTTCCTCAGCAAACTGCCCTTCTAGGCGTCACCCTCGGCGGCGACGCGCTTCCCGAGCCCGCAGCCCTGCCAGCAGATCTTCTGGATCCACCTCCGCGGGGTGAATGCGCTCGCTCTCTAAGGACTCTGCACGGACGCCGGCACTAAAAGGCACAGGCGCCATCTCGCGCGTGCACCACCGATACAAAGACACCATCCCCGTCTGCGGTTCATAGATCCCGTAGCAGATCGGTGAGCGACAATCTGGGTCATGACGCTCGCGCTTGCGCGGCGCCAACCACGCCCCCGTGTTGGTATAGAAGCGCGGCTTCTGCCCCGCCAGCCGCACTTGCCCTGGACGATGGGAGTGGCCCATCACCACATGCTTCACATCGAGGGTCCGCGCGATCTCTGCCGCCGCCGCATCTAGCTTGGGCGCCACCGCCGTTGACAGCCGCCCACCGGCGAAGAGCGCCGTCACCCAACTCGCCACTTGCCACCCCACGACGCCAAGGAGCAAAACCACGGCGAAGGCCAACAAGCGGAGAGCGCTCCCCACCTGTGTCGGCGCCAAGTCGCGGCTAACATCGAAAAAGAAGCCACCCACCAGGACCGTCAGCAATCCCGAACCCAACAGTAATACCAAAAAGTACTTATCCACCGCCGAGAGCTGCAGGGTCTTGCCCCACTCCATCTCCACGGGTCGTCTCCGCAACGCGTTGAGCGTCTTCAGGGTGCCAGCACGCATCTCATGGCTGATCTCCAACGCTTCGAGACAACGCGTGTTCTCGTCCTGGAGCGCCGTCAGCTCCGGCGATGCTTCCCGGAACGTGCGTGCATAAGCCCATATGCGAGTGAAAAGTGTGCCGTAGAGCAGCCCGATGTGCAGCGTATTCTGCCAACCTTGCCCACGCAGCCAGTGGAGATAATCCTTCAGGGTCCAAGCGTCTTTGTCATGGCTGCGAAAGCCCCGGTATTGGTTGACGAAGTAGCGGATGACCTGGTGCGATATGGGCATCGCCAAAGCAGCTTGGGCATGGGGCATCAGGGGCAGCAAACGGTTCTCGAAGCTGGAGAACTCATCGTACTGGTTGCCATGCTCGATGTAGATCTCCCCTGGGACGTAGTAAAACCAGGGGTGAAAGCGAATCCGCGCCCGAAAGGCATCGGGATCCACGCCATCGACGCGCTCGGCACCGAAATAGGCATCGACCACCAAGTCAACGAAACGCTGCTGCACCGCGGGCCAATAGAACTCGACATCGTGATTGCCGTACAGCAACGCGATATGATTGCCACGGGCCACGAAATCGGCCAAGTACACGAACAAGGTCGCGTGTCTCTCGGCGATGCGCTCCAACTTCCACACACACTTGGGCGATGTATTGTCGAGACCAAAACGCGCCTCATCGGCGCTGTAGTCGAAGCCACCCTGGCTCGCCACTTCCTCCGCCGAGGGTTGAAAGGTCACGGCGATGAAATCGATGAAATCACCGTTGAGAATCAGACGCCAGGGCTGCTCTGCTTGGCGGTGAACGGCGTAATACTCGAGAAAGGCACAGAACTCGCGGTCGAAGCGATGGGCCTGCTTGACATAGGCAATGCGCTCCAGGTCTTTGGAGTACTCACCCACGTGGAAATCGCTACAGATGAGCAAGGCTAAGTCGCGGCCCCCTTGCGCCTTGCGCCCCTTCAGCCTTCCCCGGCGCAGCTCTCGCAACGTCCTCACCCGCATCGGCCCTCACCCGCGCGCCGTGTCCCACTGAGCACGCTCAGCCGGCCCAAGCGCGCTCCCCTAATCGATGCCCAACTGATCCTTGGTAAAGAAAGCTGCCTCTGCAGCATCATAGTGCAACACGCGCTTGGGCTCGAAATAGACCAACGGCGCCTCCCACCCCAGCGCTGCGGGAAAAAAGCGCGACAAGCGCCGGCTCACCGCAACCAGTGACGGGAAATCCGTCGCGTAGGGGGTCTCGATGAAGCCCAGCCGGAAAGCGTTCTCCCGCACCTTCGGCAGAGGAACCACGCCCACCTGGGCAAGATCCTGACGCGGCCACGCCCCCATCTCCATGAGCTCGCGGGCAATCCACAAGATCTCGTAGTGAAGGGAAAAGACGCCGAGGTGTTCCCACAACTTGCCCAAAAGAAGATCAGGCCCGTCACTCTCGGCCATCTCTCGCACGCCCTCGTCTTTGAGCTCCTTGAGGGCGCGCCGGAACAGGAGGAAGTAGTGCAGATTGGAAAACAGCTCAGGTCGCTGTCCCAGGCCACCCTTGAACAAGGCCTCCAGAATGGCATCGATGCCCTTGCGACTCTTGAAGCTGTTCGTAAAGAAGCCCATTTGGTCGAGAATACCAAAAGCCTCCCCACCTTTGCCTACCTGCAAACGACCCTGAAAGCGAAAGAGGGAGACGGCCAGCGACGCCAGCCTATAGAGGGTATAGGACGGCTCGGCGGCATAAGCCTCGGCGCTGAACCCGTAGCTGCGCGCCGTCAGCACCCGCCCGCCAGGCCGCGACTGCCACCAAGCCTGCACCGCCCGCAGGTTCTCGGCAACCGTCTCCTCATCGAGACGTAGTTGCTCCAGGCGCACCTGCACCGCTGGCGCTGGCTCACCGAAATCATCCGTTTCCTCTTCCGCGTCGGCCTGGGCAAAGGCCTCCCGCACCAAACGCAGCGGCACCTCCGCCGCCTCGGGCCGGATGGGCTGCACCACGACCTGGACCGTCTCGACCCCCGCCGGAAAGACTACCTGTGCCTCCCCATGGGTGAACCCAGGCGCCGCGGCCGTCGCATGGGTTGGAGCCTGCGCCGGAGCCCGCGGAGGCGCGGCGACCGGCTCGAGGCCATCTCGCTGCGCCGGCGGCGCCCCCAAGCTGGGCGCCCCCAAAGTGGGCGGCGGCGGCGCTATCTCCGCCGGAGTCGGCGGCGCATCTTCGGCAGGCTCCTCACCAGCGTCGTCATCCACTTCGGTCGCCGCTGCTTCTGTCCCAGCGTCATCCTCATCGTCATCGTCGTCGTCGTCATCATCCTCGGAGTCTCCCCCATCTCCTTCGAGTAGCTCATCCACATCGATGAGCTTGATGATATTCATCCCCTCCTCGCCGAGCGGGCTCAGCCCCCAGCGGATGCCAATGACTTTGATGTGCTCACTCGCCTCCAGCCAATCCATCCACGCCCGGAAGTTGACCAGGGTGATGTAGTCACCTGGGTACACGTAGCTGGTGATGAAACGATACATCTCGTTGGTCGAGTAGAGGCGCTCGGCCAAGCCGTCCATGACGTACTTGGCGAGGATCTGGTTCTTCATGACCAAATGCTTGAAGATCAGCTTCTTGCGCTCATCGGGATCCCAAACCTCACCCAATCGTTGCAAAAAGGGGCTCGGCACGATGGGCTTGCCCTTGATCACCTCCAGATCGAAAAACTGACACAGAATTTCGAAGCGTTCCTTGTCGAAGAGGTCGTGTTCGCGCAAAAAGAGTTTGAACGCCTTGAGATCTGGTTTGTTGTCCCGGAGGAACTGCTGCACCAAACAAGTCTTGGGAATCAGCTCGCCGGGCTTCACGCCGGGCAAGGTGGCAAAGTTGATGACCTGCATCGCTTTCCTTTCCTACCAGGAGGCACGACGAGCAACGTGCCCCTCGCGCCCAGTCTATCGCCCCAACGGCATGGGCCTCGACCCACGCAGCCTCATCTACCCGCATCGTCTGATGCCGAGACGACGCTTCCACGTCGCTTCGCTCGATACTAAGCGGAGATCGCCCGTCATCGTCAAGTCTCTCGCAAACACCTGCTGCGCGCCCTGACAAGTACGGAGACTGGCCATGTCGCTGTGGGCCACGCAAAGGCCCACACCTCCCCCCAGCGCGACCTCCTCTGCTAGAACTGTACTGCCAAGCTAATGGCCCAGGTGAAAATCGTGGTCTCTTCCTTGCGGAAGCGATTGCCAACGCTGTCATAAGTCGGGTTGTAGGTGGGATTGCGTTCCTTGACGTCGTCAAAAGAGACCGTCCCATCTTTGGGCTCAAACTCGCTCGGAACATCCGTGTCGGGCGTGCGGCCACGGACGTCCTTACCGGCCTTGCTGAAGGTCATGAAGTGGCCCTGCTCATGCTCCAAGGCCGCCATCAACCGAAGCTGAACGTACTGCACCGGCTGGAGGTAGAAGCCAATCTGCGCGGCAAAACGTCCGAAACCCTCATGATTGGTGATCCCGTCATCATAGAGCGCCACGTTCGGGTTGCGCTGGGCGCCATGGGGATCGACTTCCACTAGATTCTCGAAACCCGCGTTCGACCACTTCTCGGCGATCCACCCGCACTCGGGTCGCGGCCCACCGCTTTGGACGTCGCTCCAGGTCAAACCCTGACAAGCCGAGGCACCGATGGCATCGAAAAACGGGCCGTAGTCACGCCCTTCGCCGACGTAACCAAAGCGCCCGCGCAGGTCGATCTTGAAGAATTGCTGAAACTCTTTGGTGACACTCTCCCACGGGATGAACTCGATACCCACGGTGATATCGCCCCAGGGACCCGGTCCTACCCGCTGCTGCCCCCCGCCATAGTCCTTGAAGAGGGTGTCAGAAGCCGGCAAGGGCAAGCCAAACTGGAACTGCGCGTAGGGATCGACATAGGTGAAGCGACGGCTCGTCGCGACCCGCAGCGCCAGCTCGTGCACCCCGCGCCCCACGGCGTCGTTGGTGACCTTGGCCACCTCGGCCGTCGGCGCCGTGTAGTCCAAACCCAAAGTCAGCGTCGAACGGCCGCTGTCGTTGAGCCAAGGCTGTTCGGGGTTGTAGGAGCGCACATCATTGAAGGGAGACCACGCGATACCGAAGGTGATGTCACCCACACCCGAGCGCGACGGGCCATCGGTCCAGCCGTCGGCCAAGGGGAAATAGCTGAAAGTGGAAAACGGCGAGGTGGGATCCAAGAGGTCGGATTCAATCCGATCCTGACTCGGGAAGAGGCTGGAGTTGGTCTCGTTGACGCACTTCGGATTGTCAGGGTTCTCCCAGCGGCAAGCGGCGCCGCCGTTCTTGGCAAACTTCCACGAAGACACATCGCTGAACACAATCGGCAGCTTCATGGACAGCGCCAAGTCTTTGTAGGCACCGATCTCGAAGTCCAGATCCATCTGATTGATGACGCGCCGGTAGCGCATCTCTTTGTTGATGACGATGGTGTCTTCGTCGCAGCGGCCACCACCGGCGAGACAATTGGCTTCACGTGAAATCTTGGCGTGCTCGTAGACCTGCTTGAAAGTGGGCTTGATCACCAGGTCGAAAGGATCACTCACCATCTTCCCTTCGATGAGCACCTCGTCAAACGCATCGATGACCTCCGTGATATCTGCAGCCGAGGCGGCGCTGACCCACCCCCAAGCGCCCACCACCACGAGCAGCCCCAACATTTTCAACTTTGTGCGCACCATTCTGCCGCCTCCTCGCCAGATGCTCACGCCACGCTGGCTTTCGCAGGTCTTCTAGCGCTACCGCTCTGCTATCGTCTCGTTTCTTCGCACCCTCTCAGCAGCAAACGCCCCGTGGGCACCCGGCCCTTTTCTCACGAAAAGCGTTGCGGTGCGCACGCTAACAAGCCACTCGCGGCCTGTCAAGACGCACCCATGGCGCAAGCCAGGGCCCAGCGCCGGGACCAGCCATCACGCAGACCTTGACACCCTAACCAACATGGCACCATTGCGCAAACTGCCCAAGGCCACCCACATCAAGGATTCAGGGCGCCGCGCTCCCCCCCAAGCCCCCCTCACCACCACAGTAGCGTTGCGCCTCCTCAATCCCGACCTGCTGGGGATCCAAACGCGACGCGATCTCCAGACGCTGCAACGCCGCCTCGCGTTCGCCCGTGGCGCACAACGCCAGCGCGAGGTTGAAGTGAACCTCTGAGAAAGGCAGAAGATACGCTGCCCTTTCGAGCAGCGCCCGCGCCGCCACCCAATCCCCCTCCTGCAGGCGCAGGGTCCCACGATAGAAGAGCGCCCGCCCGTCGGGTAAGGCACGATGCGCCCGAGAAAAATGGTCATCCGCATCGGTCCAGGCGCCGGCCTCCAGAGCCTCCAGCCCCCGGACCAAGCGCCGCTCACCCTCATAATTGACCACAGCCAGGCTCAACAGCAGCACCATGAAGCCGGCGGCGATGCCCGCCAGGGCCAGCTCCAGCCTACGCGGCACGGCGAGACGAAAATCAAAGAGCATCGCCCCATAGATCAAACCAAAGACCGCCACCTGAGGACTGTAGAGGGCAAAGTGGCCCAGGCTCAACCACAGAAAAATCCCCAAGCCCAGCCAGCGCCAGCTCGCCAGGCGCCAATCCCTCCTCTCTGCCCGGCCCTCACCCCAGCGACGCCGCACCCACCACCACAGCGCCACCAGCAACGTCAGCCCCAGAAGGCCATGCTCGATGAGCAGCTCGAGGGGATCACAGTGCGCGTGCGCCTGTCGGGTGTGGAAACGGAGATCGTCAGGCGTCTCAGACAAATACTCTGCTTGCGCCGCCGCAAAAGCCCACGCATATTCGCCACTGCCCAACCCCCACCAGGGTGCGCTGCCCCAGGCCTCCATCCCGCGCGCGAAGAGGTAGAGGCGCCCCTGGAAAGCCCGCGCCAGCCCGCGATCCCCCGCGGCACGGTCGGCGCCCGGCCCCACCACCTGTGCTGCTGGGCGTGTCGCTGGCCTTTGTCCCATCGCGCCTGGCGCCAAGGCGCCCACGGCGAGGGCCGCCACGAGCAGCGCCGAAGCCACCCAACGCATGCGCCAAGGAAGCCCGCGCTGCCCCAGCAACCACAACACCACCGGGAGCAACGCCAGCATGGCCAAGTACGAACCACTCAATCCCACGGCCGAAGTGAGCAGCGACGCCACCAGCCACCAGCGACCATCCCTCGCGCGGTGCAGCGCCAGAGCCAAAACTGGCGGCAGGAGCAAAACCAGAGCCGCCCCAAGGTGGTTCGGGTTGCCTAGGGTGGCTACCGGCGCGCCGGAGAAGCGCGGCTCCCCTCCCAAGACCAGGACCTCCACCCAGGTCGCCGTAGACAGCGCCACGGCGCACAGCGTCAGAAATTGGACGAGGGCGGGCCAGGTCGCCGGGCTGCGCACCACCTCGCGGAAAAGCAGCAGCGCCAAGGCCAAGACGCCATAGTAAAGGGGCTTGTCGAGAAGCGCAGCCGTGCTCGCTCCCGCCAAGAGGGCGCCGCTCAGGGCCCAGGTCACCACCATCACGAACAAAGCCACGCTCAAAGGGCGACGCGCTCCGCACCAGCCCCGCAACAGGGCCACCAAGCCCCAAGTGGCCACGGCCAGATGAAAAGACAGCCGCTTCGTCGCCGCGACGTCGACCACGCTGCCGTCATAGGCCAACAAGACCGCCACGACCGTCAGCATGAGCGGCAGCAGCGGCCGAAAAGCGTGCAGCGGCAACACCACCGCTGGCGCTGCTATCGCGCCGTCAAACACCTCTCCCCCTCGAGCGAAGGCTCACTCCGTGGCTGTGTAACGGTCAAGCCAAGCCTCCAGCACCCCCTTGAAGGTCAAGCTGCTGGGGGTCCACTCGTAGTAGCCCATGTAACCCAAGTCTGGCAATTGCAGGAGATTGGCATTGAGGCTATAGCCCATGGCGCTGCTCAAGTATCCAAGCAGCTCCCTGCTGTTCTCGACGCGATCCTCCGTTGGGAAGAAAAAGACCGCATAGAGCGAGCGACCGTCGGCGTGATAGGCGTTGTATTCGGTCTGCTTGAAGCTCAAGGTACCGCGCTGGACACCCACCATCTGCACGTAGTTGATCCCTGGTGCCACAGTGTAGCCCGCCTCCCTCAGCGCCTCGACGAACTCACTGATGACCTGATCCGGATCGGCCCCCATGTCAGCGAGCACATGTTGGCGCAGCTCGGCTGCCGCCACCCCAGGCAACACCAACGCTAGCATCATCGTGGCCGCCCACAGCCACCCCTTGCAACACTGTACTCTCACCCGACGCCTCATCCAGAAAGCTCACCGCGCCCCCACCCAGGCATCCTAAGCGAGCGCAACCACCCAAGCAAGCACGCGCCACAGCCCCATGGCATTCATCGCTTTCCCTTGTCCAAATTCACCCCCAAGGGCGGCAAGCTCGCATCACCGCGCGCCCTGACCGCGTAGAAACGAAGTTCTTGGCTGCTGCTCACACCCAACTTCTGACGAATCCGCCGCAAATACGTGTCCACCGTCGAGTAGGCAATGGCCAGCTCGCGCGCGATGTCAGCCGCCGTCAAACCCTGGCCCAACATCCCAAAGATCTGCTCCTCTTTGGCGCTCAAGCTCCGGCTCTCCGCCCCATCCTCTTGAACGCCTTCCTCCCCAAGACGCGCCTTGATCCGCGGACAGAGGTAACGCTCCCCCGCCAGGACTTGCCGCAGCCCAAAGACCAGCTCGTCGGGGCTGGCCGTCTTGACGAGGTAAGCCTTCACCCCCGCTTGTAGCGCCCGGCGGGCCATGCTCGCATCGTCGTAGGAGGTCAGCACCACCACATCAACCACCCATCCTCGCCGCTGCAGAGCGTCGATCAGCTCGAAGCCATGTCCGTGCTCCAAGGCCAGGTCCAGAATGATCAACCTTGGCGGCACCTCCAACGACGCCAAAGACCCCAGCGCCTCCTGAACGCTCGCCGCTTCTCCGCAGACCGAGAGACCCAATTCTTGCTCGACGACCCGACGCAGCGCAGCGCGCAAAATCGGATGGTCATCGACCACGAGAACGCCGTACTTCTGCATGAGACATCCACCATCAGCCAAACAGAGCGCTCACGCCTACGCGATGCGGCCCACCCTGGCAACACACACCCGCGAATCGCGCTCGCCAATCCGCCCAGCCACCATCACAAAAACACCAACAATCCAATCAAGAGACCGCAACCAAGGGCAGCGGCAAAGACCAGCACCACCACGAACAGGGGCAAGCCTGCGATCCCACCACCTGCCTGCTTCTCCCCGCCCGGCACCCCTGCCAGACGCGATGGGTGCGACTGCGGCGCATAGGCAGGGGCGCCAGACGTCGCACCTCCCGGCACAAAGGGGGGCTGAGCGCTCGGCCCAGGGAAGGCAGCCGGGGGTGGCGCTGCACGCGGGGCTTCAACCGGCGGCGCTTGCGGTGCTTGCGCCGCCTGCGCTGCAGCTATCTGGCTGGCGGTGATCTGCGGCATGGCAAAGGCTGTCTCGCGACCATAAACATAGCCACATATTTGGCAAATACCCTCTTCATCGCCGAGATCGGATCCACATCGCTGGCATTCAAACATGCTTCATCAACTCCAATCTGCAGCCACCCTCAGCGGAGGCCCCGGGGGGTCATGCCTGTTCTGCAGAACGCACACGCAACCAAATCCTAATCGCCTTGGTCGAATTTCTCAAACTGCAGACCCAAGCGTCGCTCCAAAGCACCTATTCGCTCTCAGCCACCACGCCCAGGCCATGCACTTGCGCCAAACGCCTATCCAAGGACCGTGCCGCGGCGATGATGCGCTCGAGCTGAGCCCTCTGCTCGCTCCCCTCTTGGAGTTGTCCCCGTTGCGCCTCTACGGGGCGCACCACCTCGGCCTCCATGGCGGCGACGATCTCGGCGAGGGCCTCGCGCCGAAAGGCCCGGGTCTCAGGGTGTGACGGCAACACCACTTGATCCACCTTGTCCTGTAAAATATTGACCCAGTGGCAGGCCGAGGCAAAGAGGTCCTGAATGTGCTCCAGGCTATTGACCACCACGAAGCGCCCCTCGTCCTGTGACAGGGACTCGAAGAGCGCCTGCACCTGCGCATAGACCTTGGCCCAGCCCCGATGATTCGCCGCACGGTACACCGACTCGGCTTCCTTCTCGAGCCCACCCAGGCGCTCCTGCCATTCACTAAAAGTCAGCCCCAACGCCGCCTCTTGCCGAAAGGCCAGACGCCGCACCCGGTCCAACACCACCTGAAAACGGTCGTAGCCAGGCGAGAGCGCCCCGCCGCGCCCCCGCAAGACCTCGAGCATCTCCTCGAGCCGCTGTACCAACGCCCGCAGTTTATCGGGATCCGTCCGCGCCGCCTCGCGAATGGAGGCCAACAAGAACGGACACTCCCGCCTATACATCGCCGCCTCATGGCCCCACAGCGCCCCCCCCAAGGCCTCCGCCTCCGCCATCAAGCCCTCGATCTCTTCCCACTCAAGGTCCTCGCCCCGCGCCGGTGGCTGCACGGCGACCCAAAAAGTCTGTCCCGCCACCTCCCCACTGGCGCTCATCCGCATCTGGGCATCCACCTCCAGCTCCAGCACCACCGGACTCCCCACAGGCAGGGTCTTGGACACCTCGAGATGCAGCGTCGAGATGGGGAAACGGTTCTGCAACACCGTCAACAGCACCACCCCAGACTGGTCCGCCGTCTGAAAGCGAAAACGCTCTTTGGCCGGTAAGGACCGCCCCCGCTCCAACAACGGCCGCCGCTGCAGCTCACCGTTGCGAACGACCTCCAAATACAGCGTCTTGGCCAAGACCGTGGGGTTCGACAGGGCGCTCCCACTGCGACGCAGCGCCTCACTGCGTACCAAAGTCAGCCCATAGTTGCCTTCTTTGGATCCACGTCCGTCGAGCAACTCTAGCCCCCAGCGATACAGGCCCACATCGGGCAGCGCGATCTCGCGCAGACGAAAACGCCGCCCCTCCACCTCCCCTACCTGCTGCGTTGCCCCTCCCTCGTCTAGGAGCAGCACCGTCTGGATCGCCGCCGCACCCTCACCGACCACTTCCCCGACCACATGCGTCTGGGCGCGCGTCGTCGCCAGCGGCGAATGCAAGTGCACCGCTAG
>Ga0334883_1002491_pt1 | contig 22454 bp, 24 predicted proteins | sample GraSluR1_MG_6_FD_207230 | JGI IMG/M metagenome (GOLD analysis project Ga0334883, IMG submission 207230) | Sludge microbial communities from methane-producing bioreactor in Wageningen University, Netherlands - Granular Sludge_09_05-R1 | ecosystem: Engineered > Bioreactor > Anaerobic >...
GATGGCATCCCTTTTCTTTCCGGGATGCTATCCGTCAACAACCTGCAACCTGCATAACCGGCAAAAAATAAATTTAACCACCTCGTCATCCGCCAGCCGGCGGAAGCCACTTCCCGGTTTCCCGGGACAGGCTCTCCTGCCTTAAGGTAGGAAAAGGGGCAGCCCGCCCGGATGACACGGTCGGACGAGGAGGAGAAATTCGTGCTATATATTTTATTTTGAAATCCAATATTAAATCCCGGCTACGAATTTCCCCTCCTTTAACGAATTTTGCCATGTAATTGAATTTATTCAGGAGGTCTGCCCGGACGGGCCATTCAGACGGGTTTATCCCATTGGGTGTCGGCGAAGCTCCCTTAGGTTTACTCCTATGGATGTTCTGGAAATCATAGCCCAAAAGTTTATTTCTTTAGAGATTCTGGAAAGAGCATAAAAACCCATTCAAATTTTATATATTTGAAAAACAAAAACAAATAAAGAATGGAAATAATTAAAATAAAACGAAGAATTTCCTCACCTCATCTGCGGATTTCAGAATTAAAAGATTTTATTGGGAAATATGTAGAAATAACAGTCCGGGAGAGTGCACCTGAAAATAAATTACCATCAGTCAAACGTGCAGCGGGGATTTTATCTGAGTTTAAAAACCAGGAAAAAGTGCCGATGGAAAAGAAAGCATGGGAAGTTGCTGTAAATGAAAAGCATGGAAATAATTGATGCCAATATAGCTCTTCGCTACTTACTCAACGACCATGAAGTGTTTTCAGAAAAATCAGCAAAAATACTTGAAAACAACAATATTCATTTAACATTCGAGGTGTGTGCTGAAATAGTATATGTGCTTGAGAAAGTTTATAATATTCCCCGGAGGGATATTCAGGATGCGGTGACAACACTTATTGATTACCCTAATATTAACACACCCAATGAAATAATATTAAAAACAGCTTTAAAAATATATGTTGACAGCAACATTGATTTTGTTGATTCAATTTTAGTTGCATACAACCAGATTTCAGGAGCAATCATTCATTCTTTCGACAAGAAAGTAAATAAACTCTGCAAATGATTCCCCCGCTGCTGTGCGATTCCCACATAGCTATTTCTTTTTGGTTTTGCGTGGTTTTTTCAACTTGATAAGGTCGGGGTGGCGAAAATCCCATACAACCACCAAAGGATGGCATCCCTTTTCTTTCCGGGATGCTATCCGTCAACAACCTGCAACCTGCATAACCTGCAAAAAATAAATTTAACCACCTCGTCATCCGCCAGCCGGCGGAAGCCACTCCCCGGTTTCCCGGGAAGAAATTCGTAGTACTAAGGTTGTTTTGAATTCAAAATGAAAAACCCAATATGAAATTTCCCCTCCTTTAACGGTAGTTGCTTGGAATTGGATGCTGAAAAAAGGAGGTTTACCCGGCATGATTTATCGGACGGGCCCGCCCGGATGACTCCAGTCGGACGGGGGTCGCCGGGCCGTTGGGTTTATAGAAGGCGCGGCGGGGGTGGTTAATTTCCGGCACCAATTAAAATCTTTACAAGAAAACTTATTGGACGAAGCCGGGGTGGTAAAACCGCTTAAATCCTTAGGGTCACACAGCTCCCTTAGGGTTCAGACAGAAATTCGAAAACCCAAAAGAATGCTTAAACTTCGGAGTATGCCTCGAAGACACGGCATGCCTTATCCCAAATAGAAAAATTCATCACCTTTGAAAAAATTGAAATAATGAAGAAATTTAATTATACAGCCATAATCAAATAAAGTGAAGACGGCTGGTATGTAAGTCAGGTGCAGGAAATACCGGAGGCAATTGCCCAAGGCAAAACCATTGAAGAATTGAAGCAAAATCTGCTTGATGCACTGGAACTGATAATCGATTTCCATCGGGAACAAACCAATAGCCTGTACGAAGGGCGCAAAATCATAAAACGAAAACATAACCTTGCCTGATGAAGCGCAATGCTTTTCTAAAATATCTGAAGGCTAATAAATGTGTGCTGGTTCGTGAAGGCGGTAACCATAGTTTATATATGAAAACAAAAAACGGTAAGAAATCTACCGTAGGACGCCACCCGGAATTATCAAACCTGATGTGCAAAGTTATTTGCAAACAACCTGGAATACCTCCTGTTTAGAATTTATTGCTCCCTGCTGGCGCGATCCCGGTTACTATCGGGATGCAATCCGTGCCCTGCAGGCAAGTTACCAATACATTTTACCAGCAATGAAAATTTCCATCATCACCGCTACATACAACAGTTCCGCTCACATGGCCGGTTGCCATGCTTCGGTAAACAACCAACCCCGTCAGGTAAACCATGCCGGGCAGACCCGTCATACTATGACTCAAAGTCATGGTATGACTAACTCAAAATAAACCCTCAAAAAAACAATACCAGGCAGCCTTCTTTCGAATTAGAGTACATCATCGTCGATGGCGTGTTCACCGATGACACACTGGAAACTTTTGAATTCCGTACCGGAACTCTGAATTTCTAAACCGCAGGACAACCTGCAATGGTGAAATCGGTCATTTTTATTAAATTTGTGAAAAATAAAAAACATGGTCACAATAAAAGTAAATGAAAAAACAAAAGCCGGAAAGGCTTTAATTGCTACAGCAAAAGCCATGGCCCAAAAGTATTCCGGGATTGACATTATTGAAGCCGATCAGGTTTTATTGGAAAAAATGAAAACAAATCATAATTCTGATTTCCTCTCCGAACGGGAACAATCAGATTTTCTTAATGAACTTGAAAAGTTGTCTGAATAATGGAATACAGATTTGAAAAAGCTTTTGTAAGAGATTTTAAAAATCTAAAAAATAAAAATCTGGCAAAAGCAATCCTTGAGAGCATAAAAAAAGTTTCAGATGCTCAAACCATAAAGAAAGTTCCAAATTTGAAAAAAATCACCGGATATAAATCTGCTTACCGTATTCGTACAGGTGATTATCGTATTGGATTAATTATTGAGAACAACCTGGCTATATTTGTTGCCTTTGCCCACAGAAAAGATATTTACAGACATTTCCCAAAATAAAAAAGAAGCTTTTATCGCCTTTATTCCAATTATGAATATTTTAATCACCGGCGCCTTCGATTTTGTCGGCTCCAACCTTTCCAAAGCCCCCGAATCCCTAAGGGTCGGCGAAGCTCCCTTAGGGTTCAGTTTTCATAAACCTTCAGCTGGTGGCTCAAAGTCCACCTGTTTACCCCCTGGGATGTATTCCTTTTGGGGCTGAGTAAAACAACATCTATTATGAATATACTCATCACCGGCGCATTCGGTTTCGTAGGCGCCAACCTTTCCAAAGCCCTTTCAGCAGCGTTTAAACACCATTTAATTGCCGTTGACGTTTCGGAACCGGAGCGACACAGCTATTCGGAATACATTCCCTGGGATAAACTCCACACCCCCGGCAATAAGAAAATCGACGCCATCATTCACCTGGCCGGCAAAGCCCACGATACGCGCAATACGGCCGCAGAACAAGACTATTTCGACATCAACCTGGGGCTTACCCAAAAAATATTCGAATTCTTTTTGCAGTCAGGCGCTAAAAAGTTTATCTTTTTCAGCTCGGTAAAAGCCGCCGCCGATACCGTGCCCGGCCAATACCTCACCGAAAAAACCACCCCCGCGCCCGGCACCCCCTACGGCCGATCCAAACTCGCCGCCGAAAACTACCTCCAACAACAACTCCCATCACCCGGCACTCTGAACTCGAAACCCGAAACTCGGAACCCGGAACCCGGAACTCTGAACTCGGAACCCGCAACCAGTTCAGTAAGCCCCGGTTTTCAGGAGCGCAGCGAACTGAAAAACGTTGGGCGCACTAATCCCGCACAGCGGGGCAACCTGCAACCTGCAACCAGCAACTCTCTTTTCATCCTCCGCCCCGCCATGATTCACGGCCCCAATAACAAAGGCAACCTCAACCTGCTCTACAAAGTCGTTTCCAAAGGCATTCCCTGGCCACTGGGTGCGTTCGAAAACCGGCGGTCGTTCACCTCCATCGCCAACCTGAATTTCATTGTTGAGCAACTGCTCGAAAAAGATATTGAACCGGGCATATACAACGTTGCCGACGATGAACCGCTGTCCATCAACCGGCTTATTGAGCTGATAGCTGAGTCGCACGGCAAAAAAGCCCGGATATGGAAATTCAGTCCGAAACAAGTCTCCCGGCTTGCCCGGCTGGGCGACAAACTGCACCTGCCCCTCAACAGCGAGCGTTTAAAAAAACTCACCGAATCGTACGTCGTCTCCAACGAAAAGCTAAAAAAAGCACTGGGTATTGCAACCCTGCCCGTAAGTGCAGAGGAAGGCATGAAGGAAACGCTGAAATCGTTCAATAACAGTTAAAATGGAAAGACCTTTATTATAACTACTACCAGATGGGTTAGATTGCTTCGTCGTACCTCCCCTTTCATCGAAGCCACGTCATTGCGATCCCGATGTATTCATCGGGAGAAGCAATCTGGCCGCATTCGCACCAACCAACTTAAAACCACAGAACCAAAAAATTCATAATCATGCAATTTCGCACTTACCAGGTTTACATGGCCACCAACAAAAACAACACAGTTCTTTACACTGGTGTAACAAATAATCTGCTCCGACGTATGGAAGAACACAAATTCAAACGAAATCCAAAAAGTTTCACAACAAGGTATAATATTGAAAAACTAGTGTGGTATGAGAATTACATAGATATTGGAGAGGCCATTGCAAGGGAGAAACAGATCAAAGCTGGAAGTCGCAAAAAGAAAATCCAATTAATTGAAACCATTAATCCGGAATGGAGAGACCTTTATGAGGGATTGGTATAAGTTTGAACAGATTGCTTTGCTCCCTTCGTCCGCTCGCAATGACAGCCTTGGACGAAGCCGGGGTGGTTAAACCGCTTAAAAAACCTTATTTTCTCCTTTCCCTACATTAGTAGCCCGCCCGGATGACTCCGTTCGGACGGGCCCGCCCGGATGACTCCGTTCGGACGGGCCCGCCCGGATGACTCCGTTCGGACGGGCCCGCCCGGATGACTCCGTTCGGACGGGGCAGCCCGGATGGAACACCGTTCGGACGGGGCAGCCCGCCACAAACCGTCACATCCCTTTCACATACATGCCAACGCAAGCACAATGGTTTAAATACATTCCTATATTTGTACCATGAGCACGAAAAAAAATCAACTGGAAAAAATTTTGTTTGAATGGCCATTTTAACTTATCTACTTACATTCATAGCACTTTTTGCACTCATCCTGGTCTATTTCCGGATAGCCGACCGTTTCAACATCATCGATAAGCCTAACCAGCGGAGTTCCCATTCGCGGATTACCCTGCGTGGTGGTGGAGTTGTGTTTTACTTTGGGGTGCTGCTTTGGTTCTTTTGGTCTGGTTTTGCCTATCCCTGGTTTTTTGCCGGCCTCACCCTCATTGCTTTTATCAGTTTTGCCGACGATGTAAAACCACAACCTTCCAAACTTCGCCTTTCATTGCACTTCCTGGCTATGCTGCTGATGTTTTACCAGTGGGATCTTTTTCACATGCCGTGGTACTACACTCTATTTGCTCTCATCATTAGTACCGGGATTATCAATGCCTACAATTTCATGGACGGGATAAACGGTATTACCGGTGGTTACAGTCTGGTTGTATTGGGTGCCCTGTGGTACATCAACACCTTTCAAACGGAGTTTACCGATAATCGGCTTCTATATACACTCTTGTTATCCTTGCTGGTTTTCAATTTTTTCAATTTCCGCAAGCGGGCCAAATGCTTTGCCGGCGATGTCGGGGCGATCTCCATTGCATTTACAATCGTCTTCCTTCTGGGACTGCTGATGCTTAAAACAGGAGACTTAAGTTACATTTTGCTGCTGGGTGTTTATGGCGTGGACAGTATCTTAACCATTGTTCATCGAATCATTCTTCGGGAAAACATATTTGAGGCCCACCGCAAACACGCCTATCAGCTTATGGCCAACGAGCTGAAAATTCCGCATGTGGTTGTTTCTGCTATTTATATGTTGCTGCAAGCCGTTACCGTTGCCGGTTATTTGCTGGTTCAGTCCGCCTTCCGGTGGCACTACACCGCCGCTGTGCTGGCACTATTGGGAATCGGGTATATCCTTTTTAAACGAAAATACTTTAAACTTCACCTGTTGCAAAATCCCTGAGGGTTACGTAGTTCCCTTAGGGTTCCGAATATCAAGTGTCTATTTTTGAAGATTCTAGCCCCATCCTTAGGGTCGGCGAAGCTCCCTAAGGGTTCTGTTTCAGAAACCACCTCGTTCATCTGGTGGCTGAAGTCCCTGGCACCAAATAAAATCTTCACAGTAAAATTCATTGGACGAAGCCGGGGTGGTGAAAAACAACATGCCTACACCAAAGGATGCCATCCTTTTGTAACCAAAAGCAGGAAAAGCACTGTTATATTGAAACGGCTCGGGTCATGGCAATGAAATACCAGGGAATTGATATTTTTGAAGATGACCATGATCTGTTGGGAAAGATTAAAAGAAAATCATCAATCAGATTTACTTTCCGAAGAAGAACAAGCAGCCTTTCTTGACGAACCTGAAAAATTGGCAGAATAATGGCATTCAGGTTTGAAAAATCTTTTGTTCGGGATTTTAGAAAAGTAAAAGAAAAACCTGGCAAAAGAAATCCTTGCTGTTGAATGTACTCAAAGAGTTATAGAAGCTTCATCTGTTTATCAAATCAGCAATATAAAAAAAATGCGGGATGCAAATCAGCCTTCAGAGTTCGGGCGGGTAATTACCGTATTGGAATTGTAGTTGAAAACAATACTGCTGTTTTTCAGCAGGTGGCTCAAATCTCACCTGTTTATTTCACCGCGGCTGAGTTACGACAAAAAAACACTGGTTTAATTTTGGTATCAATGCAGCAAATAAATACTTTTGAAACATCATTGATTAACACATGAACATGAATAAAACAGCATTGATTACCGGAATTACCGGACAGGATGGAGCCTATCTGGCCGAATTCCTAATAAAAAAGGGATACACCGTACACGGAATCAAACGGCGTGCATCGCTTTTTAACACCGACCGCATCGACCACCTCTATCAGGACCCGCACGAGGAAAACCGCAACCTGATTCTGCATTACGGCGATATGACCGACAGCATGAACCTCACCCGTATCATTCAGGAAGTGCAGCCCGACGAAATATACAACCTGGCAGCCATGAGTCATGTGGCTGTTAGTTTTGAAACACCTGAATACACCGCCAATGCCGATGGAATTGGTACCCTCCGCATTCTGGAAGCCGTACGTTTGCTCGGGCTTACCGGAAAAACCCGCATTTACCAGGCCTCTACCAGCGAATTGTATGGCCTGGTGCAGGAAGTTCCTCAAACCGAAAAAACGCCCTTTTACCCGCGGTCGCCTTATGCCGTGGCCAAAATGTATGCCTACTGGATTACGGTAAACTACCGCGAGGCCTATCATATTCATGCCAGTAACGGCATCCTGTTCAACCACGAAAGTCCCATCCGCGGTGAAACCTTTGTCACCCGAAAAATTACCCGCGCCCTTTCGCGCATTGCCCTGGGCATGCAGGAAACCGTGTATATGGGTAACATGAACAGCAAACGCGACTGGGGCCATGCCAAAGACTACATCCGTGCAATGTACCTCATTCTGCAACAAGACCAACCCGACGACTATGTAATTGCTACCGGAATTACCACCACCATACGTGATTTTATTAAAATGGCCGCTGCCGAAATCGGACTCGAAATTGTCTTTGATGGCGAAGGTTCCGAAGAAAAAGGTTATTTAAACGCCATTGACGAAAGCCGGTTTGCTGAGAAAGTGGGCGAATCCTGTCTCCCTTCGTTGAAAAAACGCATCCAACATCCCTCTTCGGTAAACAAAGGCCGGGGGACTGCCGTGGTTGAAGTAGATCCGCAGTACTTCCGACCCACGGAAGTAGATTTGCTCATTGGCGACAACACCAAAGCAAGAGAGCAACTGGGATGGCAGCCGGAATACGATCTGCAAAACCTTATCAGCGACATGATGCAGTCTGACATTAAACTCATGCAAAAAGATGCCTGGCTCCGCAACGGAGGGTATCGTACCTTAAATTATTTCGAATAAGAAGAGATGGAAAAAAACGCCAGAATATATGTGGCCGGACATCGCGGACTGGTGGGATCGGCAATTTGGAATAACCTGAAAAGCAAAGGGTACACCAACCTGACTGGAAAACGCATCGATGAGCTTAACCTGCTGGACCAGAATGCCACCGAAGCATTTTTTGCCACAGAGAAACCGGAATATGTTTTTCTGGCAGCAGCCAAAGTGGGCGGCATTGTGGCCAACAACACCTACCGGGGCGAATTCATCTACGAAAACCTCACCATTCAAAACAACATCATCCATAACGCCTGGAAGTACGGCGTAAAAAAATTACTGTTTTTGGGTAGTACCTGCATTTATCCCAAAGAAGCGCCGCAGCCTATGAAAGAGGAATATTTGCTTACCTCGCCACTGGAATATACCAATGAACCTTATGCCATTGCAAAAATTGCCGGCATCAAGTTGTGCGAAAGCTACAACCTGCAGTACAGCACCAACTTCCTTTCGGTTATGCCCACCAATCTGTATGGCCCCAACGATAATTTCGACCTGGAAAAGTCGCATGTTTTGCCGGCCCTTCTGCGAAAAATCCATCTGGGCAAATGCCTCGAAAACAACCATTGGGAGGCTATTCGGGAAGACCTGGACAAACGCCCTGTTGAAGGAACCGACGGTAAAGCATCAAACAATGAAATTCTGCAAATGCTTTCCAAATACGGCGTTGCTCAATCTAACCTCTCCGATTCTAATCACTTAACTCCTGTTTCGGTTGAAATATGGGGCACAGGAAAGCCTCTGCGTGAATTCCTGTGGAGCGAAGAAATGGCAGATGCCTGTGTTTTTCTGATGGAGCAAATTAATTTCGCCGATATTGTTCCCGATGCAAAACGGCAGAAGGAAGTCAGAAATACCCATATCAACATTGGCACAGGGAAAGAGATTTCCATTAAAGCACTGGCTGAACAAATTAAACGGACGGTGGGTTTTGGCGGCACATTGGTTTTCGATTCCTCGAAACCCGACGGAACGATGCGTAAACTAACCGATGTTACCAAATTGCACAATCTGGGCTGGCAACACAAAATTGAAATCGGGGAAGGAATAAAAAAAATGTACGACTGGTATAAAAACCAGCCGTGAGGTTCCTTTCAAAGAGGTTTAACTTCTGGAAATAAGCATATTGTGGTATTTGGAGGGGTTAGGAAGATTGGAAATTCAGAAATGATTGTTCTGAATCCTCCTTCAATTCCCCCATTGGATATCATCCATTTTTCATTGGACAATTCAGGGGTGGTTAAAAACAATTTCCCCTGCTTCTTCCTTAAAACCAGGAACTCATTTTTAACACTTGTTTGTTTAGACAAAAAAAAACCTTGGCTTATTTCAAAAAAAAATGTTAAAAATTATATATCTTTGTATTCACTATTAAATCAATCGTGATGAAATACAAATAGTTCAATTAAGCGTTTTTCCCATTGTTTTACCAGATGCTTTAAAGATGAAACAAATTTTAGCCTACTTCACAAAACGATTTTTACCCCGGTGGCTGGTGTTGTTGTTCGATCTGTTTATTGTTATTATCTCCTGGGTGCTGTCCTATTTTCTGCGTTTTAATTTTGAATTGACCTCTATTAAAGCCAGTTTTGAATTCTCCCAGCTTCTGATTATCCTCCCGGCAGTAATTTTTTGCTTTTGGAAATCGAAGTCCTATTCCGGCATTTTACGACTCAGCACCACCAAAGATATTTTCCGGATTATTTCTGCCATGACATGCACAGGAATTTTACTTATTGCAATGTCACTGGGTTTGAGGTATGCAGGAATGTTGCCGTCACTGGTTATTCCTGCTTCCGTGATTCTCATTATGGTATTTTTGGCAGCCACCCTGTTGATTTTTTCCCGTCTCTTGGCCAAACTTTTTTTTGAGCAGTTCAGTACCAACCATCTGGCAGTAAAACATGTGGTTCTGTTCGGCGCCGGTGAACTGGGACAAATTACTTATGACGTGCTGAAAAGAGATTCATCCACCAATTTCCACGTGGTTGCATTTATCGACGATAACGTTTCGCTGCAGAATAAGTTTATTGCAGGGATTCCCGTTCATTCGGTTGAAAAGGTTTTCCATGAAATTATTCCCCGCAAAGAGGTTGCTGAACTTATTTTTTCCGTTGATCCGAAACGAATCTCCCATAAGCGAAAAAGAGAAATAGCTGATCTGTGCATTCAGCATAAAATCGATATAAAAGAGGTTCCGCCGATGAAAAAATGGATAAACAGGGAGTTTAGTGCCCGATCCATTCAGCGAATCAAAATCGAGGATTTACTGGGCAGGGATGCCATACAGCTTGACAGGAAAAGAATTAGCGAGGGATTAAAAGCGTCGGTTGTGCTGGTTACCGGGGCAGCAGGCTCTATTGGTTCCGAAATTGTCAGGCAACTTGTTTCTTTTAACGTAGAACAGGTTATCATGATTGATAAAGCCGAGTCCGATCTGTTTCACATCATCAATGAAATTAAATCGACGTACAGGAATGCCCGCTTCAAGGCCATTGTGGGTGATGTTACCAACCGCGAAAAGATGGAAAGAATCTTTTCTGATTACAGACCCTCTGTGGTATTTAACGCCGCCGCCTATAAACATGTCCCGCTTATGGAAGAGTATCCCTGCGAAGCCATACGGGTTAATGTTGGGGGAACCCGGTTGCTGGCCGATTTGGCAGTGGAATTCGGAGTGGAAAAATTTGTTTTCATATCTACCGATAAAGCTGTGAACCCAACCAATGTGATGGGAGCTTCCAAACGCATCAGTGAAATTTATATCCAGTCGCTTGCCCAATCCGGGAAATTCTCAACCCGCTTTATTACCACCCGCTTCGGAAATGTTCTGGGGTCGAACGGATCGGTTGTGCCACTGTTTAAAAAGCAAATTGAATCGGGAGGACCGGTCACAGTTACCCATAAGGATATTACACGCTATTTCATGACCATCCCCGAAGCTTGTCAGTTAGTGCTCGAAGCAGGTTTTCTGGGACAAGGCGGCGAAATATTTGTATTCGATATGGGAGAACCGGTCCGGATTTACGATCTGGCAGAGAAAATGATCTCCTTGTCGGGTTTCGTTCCTCACAAAGACATAAAAATTGAAGTTTCCGGCTTGAGACCGGGAGAAAAACTTTTTGAAGAATTGCTGGACAACAGGGAGGAATTGTTGCCAACTCACAACGATAAAATTTTGATAGGAAAAGTCAGGCCACATAAACTTAAAGCAGTAAACCGCAAAATAAACAGGCTGCTGAATGACATCGATAAAAAAGACAAATGCAGGTTGGTGGAAGAAATGATGGAGATTACTCCCGAATTCAAACCGGCAAATCCATTGTATAACCATAAGTCCGATAACCCTCCAAAAGAAAAAAAGGAAAATAAATTCAGGGAACCGGTTGTGGAAATAGATGAACTTTAGTGCCTTCTGAGGATTCGGTCTCCCAAACAGAACGGTTATGTGCAAATAATCCGGGATGTATTCTGTTTATATAGAATGTCATTATATTTGGCATCCTACAGATTCCTGTGATGTTTTTATAATTTTTAAATCGTTTTGTTATGAAATATTTTCAGATTTTAATTGCAATTACCTCCGTTCTTGTTTTTCCCTCTCCGGGGTTTTCTCAAACGCTTGAATTCAATAACCCCATTGCAGAGCAGCGGGCCGACCCGTGGGTGCACAAAGCAGACGACGGCACTTATTACCTGATTGCCACTGTTCCTGAATACGACAGAATTGTAATTGGAAAAGCAACCAGCATTAACGGGCTGAAAAATGCCGAAGAAAAAGTGGTTTGGCGTAAACATGAAACAGGGGTGATGGGCCACCACATCTGGGCGCCGGAACTGCACCGCATCGACGGGAAGTGGTACATTCATTTTGCCGCCGGCGAAGCCGAAAACATCTGGAACATCCGGATGTGGGTATTGTCGAACCCGGCGGATGACCCGATGGAAGGGGAGTGGAAAGAAGAGGGGCAGATAAAGACCCAACGGGAATCCTTTTCGCTCGACGCCACAACATTTGAGCACAGGGGCAAACGGTACCTGATTTGGGCGCAAAATGTTAGGGGAGGGAATCATGGCACGGCGCTGGTCATGTCGGAAATGAAAAACCCTACCACGCTTACCGGGCCGGAGGTGATTTTAACCGAACCCGCGTTCAACTGGGAAAGAATGAAATACAATGTGAACGAGGGAGCGGCAGTGATCAAACGAAACGGAAAAATATTTGTGACCTACTCGGCCAGCGCCACCAACCATAACTACTGCATGGGTTTGCTGTGGATTGACGAAGATGCTGATTTGATGGACGTTTCCAACTGGCACAAATCGCCCGGGCCGGTGTTTTACTCCAACCCGGAGGTAAACCGGTACGGACCGGGGCACAACTCTTTTACCACAGCAGAAGACGGAGAAACAGTTATTATGATTTACCATGCCCGCGATTACAGAGATATCGAGGGGCACGAGCTCTCCGACCCGAACCGGGCAACACGTGCGCGTGTCGTTCGCTGGACCGAAAGCGGATTCCCCGATTTTATGCAGAATGAAGGCGATTAGGTCGCCGATGCTGATGGTTGATCTTCAAATTTGTCAGCGTACATTTAAAAATGAAACACCTGGCTTTACCGGTTGAATTTTGAGTTTAACTGCCGGTAGCCCACCAACCGGTCGTAGCGGCCGGCCATTTCGCGGTAATACACAAATATCTGGTAGTCGTTTTCGGTTTGCCAGAAACTGCCTTCCAGGTTCTTGTGGTCGGCAACGGCAGAGCCCTGCGGCACATACACATACATGTAGTTGTAATAGCCCTGTTTGAGCAACAGAGTGAGCTCATAGGCACTGGTATCGAAATTCCAGGTCATTTCGTTGCTTTTGTTGGCATTCCAGTAATTCAGGGCGCCAAAAACGTTTACCGAACCCCCCAGCAAAATCGATTCAAGCGGCAGGGAAAAATGCACAAAGTTGTAGTCACATTCCGTATCGTAATCTTCCACCTCGCGGTCCTGACTTTCCACAACATATTTGCCGTTCATTTCTTCGTACTCAAAATACCGGCGGTTTGCCCGCACCTCGTCGGTCATCAGTGTTTTATGGAAGTAAGGCCGGTGAAAATCGGTAGCCAGCACATTCTCTCCGTTCACCCGGTTGGTGCGGTTGTCGAAATACCTGAACTCGTTTCCTGCCACAAACACGTTTTCGCGGTTGTAGTCGTAAATAAGCGCGCGGTCGCGAATAAAAAGCGGCTTTAAATCGCGAATGGCATTGTCCCAGCGATTGTTTTGCATCACAACCACTTTTACTTCATGCTGCGGATTGTTGATGGGCAGGTTTTCGTGAAAGATGGTGAAATCCACTTCCTGGTTTTCACCCCTGAATGCATCGAGGGTAGCCCTGCGCACGGTACCTTCCACATTAACCAAGGGCTCTGCCACGTAAAACCGTTTGCTCAGCACAATGTCTTCCTTGTTTCCGTTTTCGTAAACCACCAGGGCGTAATTCCCCGAAATTTTAAAGTCCATGTTCTCGTTGGGAAGGTAAATGCGGTAATTGATGTAATCGAAGGTTGTGTTGAACGATCGCGCAAAATCATCTGCCGGATATTCCGAAAACCCGTCGATGTAATCGCTTTGTGGAATAAAACTTTCGTTCCAGTCGGCATCGCAATGAATAACCGTGTAATAATAATCCTTCACCTCACCTGAAAGGTCGTCGAACTTAAAAACCAGCGGTGTTTCTTCGCCCATTTCATAAACCGGGTTCGATAATTCAAACCCGTCGCGGTACATGAGCATGGTTTTTATCTCCTCTCTGAAAACCGCATTTTCGTAATAAAAATTTTCCTCCTGTGCCCTGGCGCTCAGAAACAAACCGAAAATGAAGATCAGGCTTCCCAAAAGATACTTATTCATTAACAAAAATTTAAAGTGTACCGGTAATAAAAAGGTTTTTCATTTCCACAAAGATATTTCTTTAATCCTCAATTTAAAATTTTGAAAAGGATGCTTTTTCAAACACCTTTCATTACAAGCTATTAACGAAGATTTTCAGGTTTTCTTCTGTCACCCGGCTTTTTTTTGTCAAACAGCAAACGATCGATTTTTCAAAAGTTGATATTTATCATTAAACATATTTACTTATTAGCATATTTTGAACCTTCCATTTTTAAACAGTGACCGTTGGCAGAAGCGAATTAATTAATTACTTTTGCCAGCCTGATAAACAATACTATTCTTGATTAAAATGTCTGAAGTCATTAAGTTAAGGAAAGGGCTCAACATCAAACTAAAAGGCAGTGCAGAACCGGTGCTCGAAACACTTTCTCTCCCTGCCACCGTGGCGTTGAAGCCAACCGATTTCCCGGGGCTTACCCCCAAGCTGAGTGTAAAACCCGGCGACGTGGTAAAGGCCGGCGATGCCTTGTTTTACAGCAAATACCATCCGGAAGTGGTTTTCACAGCGCCCTGGGGCGGGAAGGTTGCTTCGGTAAACCGGGGCGAACGACGCCGGATTTTGGAGGTTGTGGTTGAAACCGACCCGAATGCCGGATCAGCTGAATTCAAAAAAGGCAACCCGGAAAGTCTTTCAGCCGAAGAAATAAAGGGTCAACTGTTGAAAAGCGGATTATGGCCCTTCATTAAACGCCGTCCGTACGGCATTTTGGCCTCACCCGATGAGAAACCACTGGCGATCTTTGTTTCCACATTCGACACCGCACCACTGGCTCCCGACTGCAACTTCATTATGGAAGGACAATTGGGAAGTTTCCAGGCGGGAATCGATGCGCTGGCAAAACTCACCGACGGAAAGGTCTTTCTGGGCATTGGCCAAAAGTCGGTGTTCGGTAATATTAAAAATGCCGAAATCCGTCAGTTCAGCGGGCCGCATCCGGCAGGAAACGTGGGAGTGCAAATTAACCACATTTCTCCCATCGGAAAAGGTGATGTGGTGTGGACCATTCAACCTCAGGATGTATTGTTTATAGGTAAACTTTTTGAAACCGGCAGGGTTGATTTTTCCAAAGTTTTCGCCCTTACAGGTTCCGAAGCAGAGAAACCCAAATATTTTCAGACCATTGTTGGAGCCCCGGTTTCGCTGGTTACCGGTGGCCGGTTGAAAAAGGCCGGTTACAAACAGCGTATCATCAGCGGCAACGTGCTTACCGGAACACGTGTGAAACCCGAAAATTACCTGGGCTTTTACGATTCGCAAGTTACCGTGATTCCCGAGGGCGACGATTACGAATTTTTTGGCTGGGCTAAACCGGGTATTGAAAAATTCAGCGCCTCCAAAGCTTTTTTCTCCAAACTGTTTCCCAAAAAAGAGTATGTACTGGATGCCAACCTGCATGGAGGCGAACGTGCTTTTGTGTTGTCGGACCAATACGAAAAAGTGGTTCCGATGGACCTACTTCCGGTGTTTTTGCTGAAAGCCGTTTTGGCCAACGATATCGACAAAATGGAGCAGCTCGGAATTTACGAAGTGATTGAAGAAGATTTGGCGCTGTGTGAATATGTATGCACTTCGAAAATAAAAGTGCAGGACATTTTGCGTACCGGAATCAACACCATGATAAAAGAACTCGGATAATATTTTCTTAAATTGAAACCGTTATTTAAAGTTTAAGATGAAATTCATAAAAGACATATTCCTGAAAACACAACCTCATGTTCAGAAGGGAGCTAAATTCCACTGGCTTCACTCTTTTCACGACGGTTTTTTTACTATGTTCTTTGTCCCGAAGAATACTTCAAAATCGGGTACTCACATTCACGACTACATCGATTTGAAACGTACGATGGGTATTGTAGTGCTTGCACTTGTTCCTTCGCTGCTTTTCGGGATGTACAATGTGGGTCTGCAGCATTACAAAACCATAGGTGAGCTGGCAACAGCCGGGTTTTTCGATTTGTTTCTTTACGGGCTGCTAAAAGTGCTGCCGGTGGTTATTGTGTCGTATGTTGTAGGCCTCGGAATTGAGTTTGCTTTTGCCCAGATGCGCGGCCATGAAATTAACGAAGGCTTTCTGGTTTCGGGAATGTTGATACCGTTGATTATGCCCATAGAAACTCCCTTGTGGATGGTGGCGGTGGCTACTGCATTTGCCGTCATTTTTGGCAAGGAAGTATTTGGCGGTACCGGCATGAACATCTGGAACCCGGCGCTGGTAGCCCGGGCCTTCCTGTTCTTTGCTTACCCGGCACAAATGTCGGGGAACTCGGTTTGGGTGGCCCTGGGAAAAAACGATACGGCCATCGACGGCTTTACCGGCGCAACCCCGCTGGCCGATGCAGCTGCCGGAAACATCAACTTCAGTGTTGCCGATGCTTTCTTCGGGTTCATTCCCGGTTCAATTGGTGAAACTTCAACCCTGGCCATTCTGCTCGGCGCCGTTTTGCTCATTATTACCGGCATTGGCAGCTGGAGGATTATGGTTTCCACGGTTGCCGGCGGTGTGGTAATGGGTGTTATTCTGAATATTTTCTCCGGAAGTGCTGCACTCTCGCCCGAGGTGGCTGCCTATTTTTCCATGCCGTTTTGGCACCACTTAATCATTGGTGGTTTTGCCTTTGGCGCTGTGTTTATGGCTACCGACCCGGTTTCGGCCGCACAAACCGGAAAGGGAAAATGGATTTACGGGTTCCTTATCGGTGTTCTGGCTGTTTTGTTCCGTGTGGTGAACCCTGCCTACCCCGAGGGAATGATGCTTGCCATTTTGATTATGAATACGTTTGCACCGCTCATCGACCATTACGTGGTGCAGGGGCACATTAAACGCCGCATGAAAAGGGCGAAAATTTCTGCATAACCGAAAAAATTGATGATTATGGACAGGAACAGTAATACCTATACATTTATTTACGCGGCAGTGATGGTAATCCTTGTGGCCGCTATCCTGGCCTCGGTGGCAATGGCCCTCAGGCCCCGCCAGTCCAGGAACATTGAAATCGAAAAAAAACAAAATATCCTGGCTTCAGTAAATATCTCAACAACAGTTGATAATACCGAAGAGATTTACGCTGAAAAAATTAAGACACAGTATGTGGTAAATTCAAAAGGCGAAATGGTGGAAGGCGCCGATGCTTTTGAAATAGATTTGAGAAGGGAGAAGGCAAAATCGCCGGAAGAAAGACTGCTGCCTGTTTTTGAATGTGAAACCGAAAGCGGACTGAAATACATCTTTCCGCTGCGGGGGGCAGGTTTGTGGGGGCCTATCTGGGGGTTTGTTTCGCTAAACGACGACATGAACACCATTTACGGCGCCAATTTCGATCACCAATCTGAAACACCGGGTTTGGGAGCCGAAATTTCAACCGATTGGTTTCAGGAGGAGTTTAAGGGCAAAAAGCTTTTCGACGAGTCGGGCCGGCTGGTTTCCATTACCGTTACCAAAGTTGGTCAGGAAGCGCCTGAAGCCCACAGTGTGGATGGCATTTCGGGAGGTACCATTACCAGTAAAGGTTTGGAACAGATGCTTCTGGAAGATTTAAACAGTTATCAGGAATTCTTAATGAAGAAAAAATAACATACAATGAGCGAACCACTTTTTTCAAAGAAAAATTTAAAGCTGCTGAGCGACCCGATGAACAACAGCAACCCCATTACCGTGCAGGTGCTGGGTATTTGTTCGGCACTTGCAGTTACCGCACAGCTCAAACCTTCGGTGGTAATGGCCATTTCGGTTGTGGCGGTTATGGGGCTGGCCAACGTTATTGTTTCACTTCTGCGAAATACCATTCCCAACCGCATCCGCATCATTGTTCAGCTGGTGGTTATCGCCTCGCTGGTTATCCTGGTTGACCAAGTGCTGAAAGCTTTCGTTTACGATGTAAGCAAACAGCTTTCCGTGTTTGTGGGACTGATCATTACCAACTGCATCATTATGGGAAGGTTAGAGGCTTTTGCACTGGGGAACCGCCCGTGGCCCTCCTTTCTCGATGGGGTAGGGAACGCCGCCGGTTACGGTGTTATCCTTATCATTGTAGGTTTTGTGCGCGAACTATTCGGATCGGGGTCTGTTTACGGATACCAGATCATTCCCGACAGCTGGTATATTGCCAATGGTGGGTTTTACGAAAACAACGGGATGATGATTCTGCCGCCCATGGCACTCATTACCGTGGGAATTATAATTTGGGTACAGCGCAGTAAAAACCGCAAGTTAATTGAAGATTAACCGCTTAAATTGAATTGGTTATGGAAAACCTGATTAATATATTTGTCAAGTCGATTTTTATCGAGAACATGGTTTTTGCCTACTTCCTGGGCATGTGTTCGTACCTGGCTGTTTCCAAAACAGTGAAAACGGCCACCGGATTGGGGATTGCAGTTATTTTTGTGCTTGGAATTACGGTCCCGGTGGATTACCTGCTCGAGAACTTTGTGCTGAAAGAGGGAGCGCTTACATGGATTAGCCCGGCATTTGCCGATGTCGATCTCAGCTTTCTCTCCTTTATCATGTTTATCGCTGTAATTGCATCTATGGTGCAGCTGGTTGAAATGGTTGTTGAAAAATTTGCACCGGTGCTTTACACGCAGTTGGGTATTTTTCTTCCGTTGATTGCAGTAAACTGTGCCATTTTAGGTGGATCGCTGTTTATGCAGCAAAAGGCTTTCCTGAACATCGGCGAAGCTACGGTTTACGGACTTGGGTCGGGGGTTGGCTGGTTTCTGGCCATCGTGGGCATTGCCGCCATTCGTGAAAAAATACAGTATTCCAACGTTCCGGCACCTTTGCGCGGACTTGGCATCACCTTTATAGTGACAGGCCTGATGGGACTGGCTTTTATGGGTTTTATGGGAATTAAATTGTAAAATATAAAAACATTTTCAATGCTTTTGCTTTCAACACAAACGACTGTTATTATCGCCAGTGTGGTAGTTTTTCTGGGAGTTATCGTACTGCTGGTGGCTATTTTGCTGTATGCCAAGAAAAAACTAACTCCCTCGGGAGAAGTTCAGATAAAGATTAACGAAGGTGAACGAGAGATTATAACTGAACCGGGCAACACACTGCTTTCCACGTTGAGCAACAATAAAATTTTGCTCCCATCGGCTTGTGGCGGTGGCGGAACATGTGCCATGTGCCGGTGTCAGATTCTGGAAGGCGGCGGTTCGATATTACCCACCGAAACCGACTTTTTTACCCGGAAGGAGCAGAATGAAAAATGGCGGCTGGCATGCCAGGTGAAGGTGAAAGAAGACCTGAAAATCCAGATTCCACAGGAAGTGTTGGGCGTGAAAAAATGGGAATGTGAAGTGGTTTCCAATAAAAACGTGGCTACGTTTATTAAAGAATTTGTGGTTCGACTGCCCGAGGGCGAAAGCCTCAACTTCAAATCGGGAGGATACATCCAAATCGATGTTCCCAAAATTGAAGTTGATTTTAAAGACATACACGTAGAAGAAAAATTTCGCGACGAATGGGAAAAATTCGGCATGTTCGATTTGAAAATGAAGAACCCGGAACCTACTTTCCGCGCCTACTCCATGGCCAACCACCCGGCCGAAGGAAACATCATTATGCTGAATATTCGTATTGCCACACCGCCATGGGACCGTGCAAACAACGCATTTAAAAAAGTAAACCCCGGTATTTGTTCGTCGTACATTTTCTCACGCAAACCCGGCGATAAAGTCACCATTTCGGGGCCTTACGGAGAATTTTTCCTGAAAGACAACGACAACGAAATGATGTTTATCGGCGGCGGTGCAGGTATGGCCCCCATGCGCTCGCACCTGTTTCATCTGTTCCATACGGTAAAGGAACAAAAGAAAAAAGTAACTTTCTGGTACGGCGCCCGCTCGTGGAAAGAGGTATTCTACTACGACCAGTTTCGCGACATTGAAAAGAATTTCGACAACTTCGAGTTTCACCTTGCCCTTTCGGAGCCCCTGCCAGAGGACAAATGGGAAGGTCCTACCGGTTTCATTCACCAGGTAATTTACGACAACTACCTGAGTAAACATGAGGAGCCTGAGGAAATCGATTACTACCTGTGCGGCCCGCCAATGATGAACGACGCCGTTCAGAAAATGCTTTACAATCTGGGCGTTCCTGACGAAAACGTGGACTTCGACGACTTTGGCAGCTGATTTCCGGGTCGCGTGGTTTTTGCCGAGGGTTCCGAAGGTCCGTAGGACTCCTACTTAGAATACCGATGGTTCATCCCTGCGGGTTAACCGCGCATTCAATATTTGAAACGAAATATTTTTATTCCATATAAAAAACCTCTTCCAGCGGCACTGAAACGGGAGAGTTATCCGGATTCGTTACCATAATATCTGCCATGTACTTCCACCACTTCTGAACGATTTCAGTTTGTCCCAAATCCTGCGAACCGCCATCACCGGTTACTTTCTGAAATGCGAAAAGGGTGTTGGTTTCTTCATCCAGAAAAATGGAATACGCGCTGACTCCGGATTCTTTTAAAAGCTTTTTCAGCTCCGGCCAGATGTTGTGGTGCCGTTTTTTGTACTCTTCCTTTTGCCCCGGTGTGAGGTGCATCTTAAACGCCAGTCGTTTCATGTTGTTTTAATTCAAATTCCAATTACCTGACTTTATTTTGAGTTGCTGATAAAGCCTTCCACGCAAAGATTCGCAAAATTATTTGCGCAAAAAGCGCAAAGGTTAAAGATTATTGACCACCCGGTGAATGTTATTCTTTAAAGTTTTGGAGTTAAAGTTTATTAGCAGTCCCAGTTTTATTCCTGATAACTTCAGATAGGTGAGCAACTGGGCAAAATGAACAGGCGCAACAGTTTCCACAGCTTTAACTTCTATTATCACTTTACTGTTAACCAGAAGATCAATCCGGTAACCAACTTCTTGTTTTACTTCTTTATAAATAAATGGCATGGAAACTTGTTGCCGAACATTAAATCCTAACTCCTTTAAATCATAAGCAAGAGCATTTTCATATACAGATTCCAGTAACCCTGGCCCAATACTTTTATGTATTTCTATTGCTGCACCTATTACTTTGTATGATATATCATTCTCGGTCATTTGATTTTTCTTTGCGTCCCGAAAGCTTTCGGGATTAGCGTTTCTTTTATTTTGCGAATTTTGCGTGGAATAAAATTAGCTAAAATTCATAGCTCCTCAAATTATTATTTAACCAATTACCTGACTTGTGTTTTGTTTTCAGGAAAATCTATGAATTTCTCCAGTGTATTTATTTCCTGTTCCCTGGCATTGGCCGAGGAAATCCAGCAACTTATATATTTGCCGGGTTTGATTTTTGAATAGACGTCGATGGCAGCTTTCCGGTCAAAATACAGCCGAAGCCCCAGCCATTCGTTTTCAAGGGCCGGTCCGTGGTGCCCCAGAGCATTAAATAAATCGCCCGATTCCGATGAAACCTCATTCAGATACGTGGTGCTGTCACTTCTTAAAAACAAACTTACATCTGTTTTATTCTGCGCAGCCAAAGTTTGGCACAGAAGAATACATGCCGTTAAAATTGTTGCTTTCATTTGATTTCGTAATGGATTTTTTGATTTGTCATGTTTTATTTTTCATCGATGCTAAATATGGGCGCATCGGTTTTAATTTCTTCAGGATAAAACATAACTGCGCTGTCGTTCATTATAAATGTAATTGTATCCTCTGCCGGCTTTTTCAGCGGGAATAAACCCGTCGATGATGTTGCCGTCGTCACCCTGCATCCTGAAAAATACCATCAGGTTTTCTTTCAGTGTTTCTTCCGGGAAAACCTCTGCCGAAAGTTCGATAAACGTATTGTAATCGCGAATACACACTTCGCCGTACCCGTCGCCGGCATTAAATCCGGTTTTCACCACTTCCAGCGCTTTTTCCTTTACAAACGCAAAATATTCGTTGGTTTGAATCTGGTTCATGAGGTCTTCATTTTGTGAAGGTTGCGGCGTGCAAGCCAGAATTACGGTTGCGATGGCAGAAAAAAACAGCTTCTTCATGTCAATCAAAATTATCTCAATTCATCACTCATGGATGGCGGGGGAGTTTTTACTCCACGGTTTTCATTCGGTATTGAGTCCATTTCAAAAACCAGTGTGCCGCCCTGCATCAGTTTTTCCCGTTCCAGCCAGGAATTTTCGATGGTTTTTCCATTGAATTTCAGGCTTTGTACATAAAAATTTTCCGGGCCATTGTTTTTTGTTTCGATAATAAGCTGGTGATCCGGCTCCTCAGAAAGTTGAATGGTTACTTTTTTAAACAGCGGACTGCCAAACTGAAAGGTAGGTTCAGCATTGGCATGTCCCTGCACATCGAACAAACCAAGCGCAGCCATCACATACCA
>Ga0334883_1002493_pt1 | contig 22450 bp, 17 predicted proteins | sample GraSluR1_MG_6_FD_207230 | JGI IMG/M metagenome (GOLD analysis project Ga0334883, IMG submission 207230) | Sludge microbial communities from methane-producing bioreactor in Wageningen University, Netherlands - Granular Sludge_09_05-R1 | ecosystem: Engineered > Bioreactor > Anaerobic >...
AATATGACGGGTACGTTTACGATCTTGTGGACGTATCCGAGACCCACAACTTCAGCAACGCCATGGGCATCGTAACAGGAAACTGTTGCGCCTATCAGTTCGCCGCCACCTTCGAGAGCGACGCCGACTTCGACGAGAAGCTCCGCTTCAGGGGCGGCAAACACTTCTCCATGGGCTCCTGGCAGGTCGTCTCCCTCAACTGCCCCCGGGCCGCCTACCTCGCCCGGGGGGACGACGACCTCCTCTTCGAGTACCTCCGGGGGCTGATGGACACCGCCGTCGATATCTTCAAGGTGAAGCGGGAGTGGATGAACCAGGTTATAAGCAACCGGAGGATGCCCTTTGCGACCCAGAGGCCGAAGGACCCCCAGACCGGGGAGCGGGGGACCGTGGCGGTGGACCTGGAGGGGCTGGTCTACACCATCGGGGTCGTCGGCGTCAACGAGATGGTCCAGTTCCACACCGGATCCCAGATGCACCAGTCCAAGGAGGCCTGGAAGCTGGCGGTGAGGGCGATGACGGAGATGGAGATCTACGCCAAGGACCTCTCCCGCCGCCACGGCATGACGATCGCCCTCGCCAGGACCCCGGCGGAGACGGTCGTCCAGAGGTTTGCCGTCTCCGACCTCCTCTCCGAGGAGTTCCGGGACTGCGCCAAGAGGGTGGTCAAGGGCGATCTCGATACCGCCATGAAGAGGATCCAGACGACCCGAGACCTCCCCGTCTACTACACCAACGGGACCCACGTCCCCCCCTCCCTGGACGTATCGATCTATGAGAGGGCGAAGCTGGAGCACATATTCTTCCCGATCGTCGACGGCGGCAACATTTTCCACATCTTCCTCGGAGAGTCCTCCCCCGACCCCGAGGGGCTGATGGACTTCGCCATGAACCTCGCCAAAACCACCCAGATAGGCTACTTCGCCTTCACCCGGGACATGACCGTCTGCCTCAGCTGCTTCTGCGTCTCGCCGGGCCTCCTGGAGGACTGCCCGCGATGCGGCTCCGACCATCTGGAGCACCTCTCCCGGGTCACCGGCTACCTCCAGTCGGTGAGCGGATGGAACGAGGCGAAGAAGCAGGAGCTGAAGGACAGAAACAGGTACTCGGACCTCGGCTGACCCCCTCCCCTGGTATCGAGCCCTCCTCTCCCCTCCCGGAGAGGAGGTCATCAGAACCTCTATTCAAGAGGCGAAGAACGAAAGTTATATATCGTATATCCCGGACTTTAAATTTGCCAAGACTGGCAAATTTGGAGGAATTCGTAATGCCGGCAGTAATCAACAGAGATGAGTGTGTAAGTTGCGGCACCTGTGTCGAGGAGTGTCCGGAAGAGGCGATCACCATGGACGACGAAGAAATTGCCGTGGTGAACGTCGACAAGTGCAACGATTGCGGCACCTGCGTCGAGGCCTGCCCCTCTGAGGCGATCACCGTCGAGTGAAGCGACCTCTTTTAAATTTTTGCTCCGGCCCTGTGCAATCCCGCTCATCCTCCTCTCAACGACTCTGGCCCTTATAGACTTCCAGGCGTTCTGAGACTCTTGCTCCATCCACTCCTTTCGCCTCCAGCGACCATCGAAGGTCGGGTCGACGAAACTTATATATCCGGACCTGCCTCCCTTTTAATATGACGAATCCTGCAGATCCGGAGGTGCTCTCGATGGCTGAGGTGGCCCATGGGGGGGGGTTACATGAACTTTGCCGACCCGTCACCGGGGCGACCGCCACAGCCGAGGCCCGGACCGGCGACGAAGGTGCGCCGCCCTCAAGGCGGATGAAGGCTCCAACCCCCAGGGTGATGGGGGAGAAGGCCCAGATCGCAGATCGTCTGTAATTTTCGGGGTGTTTTATGAGGTTCGAACGTTGGGTCTTCCTGGCCCTGATATTTATTCTGGTCTTTTCAGGTCAGATAGCTTACATCATGACGGAGTGGCGGTGGTTTGCTACTCTGGACTACTCCAGCGTCTACGGTACCATGATCACGACGAAGATCGCCATCTTCCTCGTCTCTGCCGTAGCCTTCGGGGCGGTGACCCTCGCCAACCTGAGGCTGATCGCCGATAGGCCGAGATACCTGTCATGGATCGTGGTATTGATATCGATATTCTTCGGCATCACCGCCCAGTATGGATGGGAGAGGGTTCTCTTGGCCCTGAACGCCCAGGCCTTCGGGATGGCCGACCCCCTCTTCGGTAACGACATAGGGTTTTACGTCTTCACCCTCCCCCTCATCTGGTCCCTCTGGTATGCGATCTTCGGAGCGGTTCTGATCAACCTGGCGATAACTGCCGGGACATACGTATATCTCCATGCGGACAGGCTTATCCTGGGGCCTGAGGAGCGGGATTACGCCGAGATAGCAAAGTCGATCCCGGAGAGGGCCCTGGCCCACCTGACCGCCCTTCTGGGGATCCTGGCCCTCTTATTCTCGATAAGGTACCTTCTGGACCGCTACGAACTCCTCTTCTCCGGAGGCGGCGTCGTCTACGGTGCGGGTTACGCCGACGTTTTCGCGAAGCTTCCTTTCCTCTACGTCTTCGCCACCGTCGCCCTCGTCTCCGCCCTCCTCCTCTTCGTCTTCGCCGCCGGGAAGAGGTCTCCTAAGATACCGCTGGCCATCGCGGTTCTGGTGGTGGGGGCCGGAGCCGTCGGAACGATATACCCCATGGTCATCCAGCAGTACAGCGTCGCCCCCAACGAGCTGACCATGGAGAGGCCTTTCATAGCCTACAACATCGACCACACCCGCCTCGCCTACGGCCTCGATGACGTTGTGGTGAGGGACTTTCAGGTGGACTACAACCTCACCGGCTCCGACATCAGCAGGAATGTGGAGACTATAGACAACATCCGGATCTGGGACTGGAGGCCGCTGCTCACCACCTACAAACAGCTCCAGGAGATCAGGCTCTACTACGAGTTCCTCGACGCCGACGTCGACAGGTACGTCATCGACGGAAGGAAGAGGCAGGTGATGCTCGCGGCGAGGGAGATCTCCACCGACCGGCTCCCTGAGCAGGCGAAGACCTGGCAGAACATCCACCTCTTCTACACCCACGGCTACGGGATAGCCATGAGCCCGGTGAACACCGCCACCGAGGAGGGTCTTCCGGAGTACTTCATCAAGAACATCCCCCCCGAGTCGACCGTCGGGAGGATCGACAGGCCCGAGATCTACTACGGCGAAGGGCGGAAGGATTACGTCATCGTCAAGACCAACGTCCTGGAGTTCAACTATCCCATGGGGGACCAGAACGTATACACCACCTATGCCGGGACCGGGGGCGTCGTCCTGGACCCCTTGACGAAGGCCCTCATAGCCTACCGGTATATGAGCCCCAAGATCCTCCTCAGCAAAGAGCTGACGGCAGAAAGCAGGATCATGATCCACAGGAACATCCTCGAGAGGGCGCGGACCGTCGCCCCCTTCCTCGCCTATGACAGGGACCCCTACATCGTCCTGGCGGACGGCCGCCTCTTCTGGATCATCGACGCCTACACCATATCCGACCGCTTCCCATACTCGGAGCCTACGGGCGGTTTCAACTACATCAGAAACCCCGTTAAAGTGGTCATCGACGCCTACAACGGAACGGTCGATTACTACGTCATCGAGGACGATCCCATCATCAGAGCTTACGAGGCGATATTCCCCGACCTCTTCAAGCCGATCGAATCGATGCCGGAATCCCTCCAGGCCCATATGAGGTATCCCGTAGACCTATTCCGGGTCCAGGCCGGGATATACCAGAACTACCACATGACCGACCCCCAGATCTTCTACAACAAGGAGGACGCCTGGGAGACGCCCATGGAGATGTACCAGGGGCGCAGGCAGCCGATGGACCCATACTACGTCATCATGAAGATCCCCGAGAGCGAGGTCGGCGAGGAGTTCATGCTGATCCAGCCTTTCACCCCCAGGACGAGGAACAACATGATCGGCTGGATGGCGGCGATCTGCGACCAGCCCAACTACGGCAAAATCCTGGTCTACCGGTTCCCGAAGGACCAGCTCGTCTTCGGGCCGATGCAGATCGAGGCGAGGATAGACCAGTCCACCGAGATCTCCGAACAGCTCACCCTCTGGGACCAGATGGGGTCCACCGTCATCAGAGGAAACCTCCTGGTGATACCGGTGGAGAATAGCCTCCTCTACATCGAGCCCATCTACCTCCGGGCGGATATCGGGGAGCTTCCGGAGCTGCGAAGGGTGGTCGTAGCCTACGGCAACAGGCTGGTGATGGAGGAGAGTCTGGAGGTGGCCCTCGGAAAGATCTTCGACCTGGCACCGGCGGCCCCGAGGACGGCGGAGCAGATCGATAGGGACGCCCTGGCCCCGGAGGAGCTGATCGAGAGGGCGGCATCTCACTATCGGTCTGCCCAGGGGGCGCTCCGGGCCGGGAACTGGGCAGAATACGGCGAGGAGATAGAGCGGCTGGGGGAGGTCATCCGGGCCCTGGAGGAGAGGTCTAGTGGCTGAATCGAGGTAGGGGGGGCGAGGGCGTCAAACCTCCCATCCCCCCGCTTCCCCCCCCGGCGGCCTCAGCTCTTGCCGTCGGAGGCCTCGACCATCTCTGCTGCCCCGCCTTCATGATCCGGGGCAGACCTCTTTCCATCGGATATCGTCTCGTAGAACCGGTCCCATTCGAGCTTCGTCGATATGCAGCCGGAGGTGAGGAGGGGGACGCCGATGGCGGGTATATCGTATCTGTGGCAGAGGTCGACCCCCTCTTTTATCTCCATGATGCAGCCGACGCCGACTATCGCCCCGGGCCTGTACTTCTTTATCATCCTCTTTATAACCCCGGAGCCCGGAGCGACGAAGAACCTGTATCCTAGCCCCTCGGCGTAGGCTTTGGCGGCGCCGATGCTGCACCTGCCGCAGTTGACGCAGCGTAACCCCTCCGGGGTGAGCTTTGCAGGACAGTCGATGGCCCGGAGGCACTGGGGCATGAAGATCGCCCTCTCGTCCATCGGTACCTTCCGGAACTTCTCCTGGTTGATGTAGTTACGAAGCCTCACCCCCACCTCGTCGACGATGGCGTCGTCGGCGCCGAAGGTCCTGAATATCGCCTTGATCAGGCTCTCCAGAAGGGAGACGAAGGTGAGCATGATCCGGGCCATGAAGAAGTGGCCCGTCTTGAAGGAGTAGGCTATGAGGGCTGCGCCGATGATGGCGGCAGCCAGGACCGCCAGAGCTACAGCGAAGACCGCCTTTCCCAGGAGGTAGAAGAAGGGGTCCATGAACGGGGGTAGCATGAACGGATGTCGTTTGCGAAGTATATATAATTCCGTACGTCCCATCCCCCGGGGCGACCCTGTCGGGCCAGGGGGCGGTATGGGGATCAAGGGGTGATATCAACCCCCCGGAGGTCTCTTTGGGTCCGGGGGCCAGCCTCGAAGGGCGCAACCTATTTATCGGTTGGTACTCTGGGATGCTTACCTTCGCCTTTATCTGACTTGAGATTATGATGAGGATTTGATATGGCCAGAATGCATACCAGAAGAAAGGGGTCCTCCAGGTCGAGGCCTCCCTTTCGATCGACGCCACCCGAGTGGTGCGACACGAACAAAGAGGAGCTGGGAAAGCACGTTCTCAGGCTCTACGGCAACGGCATCTCCCCCACGATGATAGGGCTGACCCTCCGGGACCAGTACGGGGTTCCCAGCGTCAAGCCGATCCTGGGGACGAAGCTGACGTCTTATCTGAGGGAGAACGCCGAGGTACCGGAGATCCCAGAGGATCTCGCAAACCTGATGAGAAAGGCGATCGGCATGAGAAAACACCTCGCCAGCAACAAGAAAGACCTTCACAACAGAAGGTGGCTGAACCTCACCGAGAACAAGATCCGACGTCTCGCCAAGTACTACCGGAGCACCGGAAGGCTACCCTCGACCTGGCAGTACAAGCCCCAGACCGCTGAGATGCTCATCACATGAAACGGCTGGAGAAGCTGGCGAAGTCTGCGGCCAGCTCCCTCTTGCAGTGTGAGACCGTGAGGGTGATATCCCACCATGACGCCGACGGCATAGCCTCGGCGGGGCTGATCTGCAACGCCCTTCAGAGGGCGGATATCCCCTTCCACGCCACCCTAGTCAGCAGGCTCGAGCCGTCGGTCGTCGATGCCCTCGAGCCGCCGGTGGTATTCTGCGATATGGGGTCGGGAAAACCCCATCTGATATCCCGGATCGATGGGCCGGTCTTCGTCTTCGACCACCACACCCCCGTAGGGTCCCTGACCTGCCACCATGTCAACCCTCATCTGGTGGGGGTCGACGGCGCCTTTGAGCTCTCCGCCTCCGGGACGGTCTACGCCGTCGTCCGGGAGATGGGGGATAACGTCGACCTCGCTGGCCTCGCCCTGGTGGGGGCTCTCGGCGACCGGCAGATGATGATCGGGGCGAACCGGACGATCCTGGAGGAGGCGGCGAACGCCGGGGTGGTGGAGGTGAGGCCCGGCCTCAAGATGGACGACGGCCCCCTCGACGCCGTCCTGGCAGGCTCCCTGGACCCCCTTTTGGACTACGCCGGGGATCCAGGGATGGCGGGGGCCCTCCTGGAGGAGTTGGGGGTCGCAGGAGAGCTTCCCTCAATCGGGAAGAGGGAGCTATCGCGCCTCTCCACCGCCCTCGTCCTGAAGCTTCTGATCCAGGGGAGCTCTGCCGCCGACTCGATCGTCGGAGAGACGATCAGGCTGAAGAAGGAGGTCGTCGAGAACGGCTTTGAGATGATGTGGATATTAAACTCCTGCGGGAAGATGGACGAGGCGGGGCTCGCCCTCACCCTATGCATGAGGGATCGCAGGTTCCTCTCTGAGTGCCGGAAGATAAACGTGGATTATAAGGCCCAGATCCTCTCGGAGGTCGGCCTCGTCCGGCAGAACCTCAGAGAGGCGGAGAACCTCAGGTACGTCATCCTGGAAGAGATGGACGCCGCCGGGGTCGTATCCGGCCTCTTCGTCAGGTACCTGTATCCCGATAGGCCGATGATCGTCCTGAACAGGTCCGAGGGGATCGTCAAGGTATCGGCCCGGGGGAACAGGCTTCTCGTATTCGACGGCCTCGACCTCTCCGTCGCCCTAAAGGAGGGGGCGGAGAAGGTGGGCGGAAACGGCGGCGGCCACAGCGTCGCCAGCGGCGCCTCCATCCCCCTGGGATATGAGGAGGAGTTTATAGCCGCCGTCGATGAGGCGGTGGGCCGGCAGCTCGCGGCAGGTCGGAAGGGATGATCAGGGCGAGGCTCCGGTTTGAGGGGGAGGCGGCGGAGGCGGTAGCCCGGTCCCTCGATCCCGACAACCTCTCGGGGATGAGGGTTACAGTCGCCGAAGGGGCGGTGGAGGTGGAGTTCTCCGCCGAGAGGGCGGGTACGATCCTGGCCACCGCCGACGACCTTATCATGAACGCCAAGATAGTTCTGGATCTTCTGAATAATGAGGTGAGGAGTTGAAGTTTCATTTGGACGCGAGCTTTCGGCTCAGCGGTGATGCCGGGGTGGCGAGAGGGGAGATCGAGGAGTTCTTTATTGGTGCAGCCGACCTGCTGAAGAAGGGGGCTGCCGGCGGGAAGGGGGCTGAGGTCAAAAGCTGGAGCCTCGGCGAGACAGAGATATCCGTCGTCATCGAGAGCGATCGGTACGTCCGGGCCCACGACGCCCTCCTCCGGCTACGAAGGCCTCTGGCCGATCTCCTGGGCAAGAAGTACAGGATCGGGGTGAGGGGGATCGAGGTCGAGAGGTACGAGATCGAGGTTGAATCGGAGATCTCCATCGACCACCAGATCCCCCACGTCCGGGAGATGGTCCACCGGGACGGGACGCTGACCCTCACCCTGGATGTCGACGAGGCGGACCTGCGTAACCAGGTCCCCGACAGGATAGTGAGCCTCCTCGACGAGAAGATCCAGGCGGAGGGGTACGGCGGGAAGGCGGAGCACTGGGAGCTCCTCTGGCAAAGTCCAGAACGTCCGGCGAAGTTCGAGAAAGATCCCACCGAGGAGATGGTCGGGCGGGGGTGGATAAAGCACGGCGCCAGCCGCGGCCAGTGGATCTACGGCCCCGAGGGGACCCATCTCTTCCGGGCCTTCGAGAGGATCGTCCTGGAGGAGATCATCGAGCCCCTGGGATACCGGGAGATGATCTTTCCCAAGCTCGTCCCCTGGGAGGTCTGGAAGAGGTCCGGCCACGCCCTGGGGGTCTACCCGGAGATCTACTACGTCTGCCCCCCCAAGACCCGGGACCCCAAGTTCTGGGAAGAGGTGATGGACCACTACAAGGTGACAAGAGAGGTCCCGGTGAAGCTGATCAGGGAGAAGATAGACGATCCCATCGGCGGGATGTGCTACGCCCAGTGTCCCCCCTCCTGGGTCTTCTTCCAGGGGAGGACGCTTCCCAGCGACGACCTCCCCATCAGGATCTTCGACCGGTCGGGGACGAGCCACCGCTACGAGAGCGGCGGGATCCACGGGATCGAGAGGGTCGATGAGTTCCACCGGATCGAGATCGTCTGGATGGGGACCCAGGAGCAGGTGAAGGAGGAGGCCGAAAAGCTCAAAGACTGCTACAAGAGGATCTTCGAGGAGATCCTGGAGCTTCGGTGGCGGATGGCCTGGGTGACGCCGTGGTTCATGGCCCAGGAGGGAAAGACCGGCCTTGCGGAGATGACCGGGGCCGGGACCGTCGACTACGAGGCGATTCTACCCTACAACGGCTCCTGGATCGAGTTTCAGAACCTCTCCATAAACGGCGACAAGTACCCCCGGGGGTTCAACGTCAAGGCCCAGTCGGGCGACCCGCTATGGAGCGGCTGTTCAGGGGTGGGGCTGGAGCGGTGGGCGTCCGCCTTCCTCGCCCAGAAGGGTCTCGACCCCGAGAACTGGCCCGAGGCGTTCCGGGAGCGGTTCGGGGAGATGCCGAAGGGGATCAGGTTCCTCTGATCCTCCCAGACCCCTGTCGTTTTCTGGGGCTATCTTTTCGACCCGCCGTCAATTCCGTTATCTTATACCGTAATCCTGACGGCACGGTCAGAGGAAATCTGCCACCGGCTCGTAGATGAAGCTCTTCAGGACCGAGTCATCCTCCTCGTAAATCGCCCGGATATCTCTCATCAATCTATCGCGGTCCGCCTCGTCCATCTTCTCCAGCTCGGGGGCCATCGTCTCCAGGATCAAGGACATCTCATCCTCCAGAAACTCGACGCCTCCATAGTCGTAGTACATGTGGTAAAGCTCGACGAAGAGGTCCTTCAGGAGCATCAGGGACTGCGGCTTCTCAAAGAGCATGATAAGCCGCCTCATGGAGGCGACCTTCTCCACGAAGAGGTCGGGGTCGGCATCGAGGAACCCCTCCTTCAGCCCCCGGACCTCTCTATCCAGGTCGCCGAGGTCTCCGGTGAGAAGATGCCTGAACTTCGGCTCGGCGTGGATGATCCTCTGGAGGAGGGCGACGAGCTCCCTCTTGGACTTCCTTTCGAGGATTCGGATCGTCTCGTCGAGGGAGTCGACCTCGGGATCGTCGGCGAGGCGGTAGAGGAGGGCGGCGAGGTGTTTGCAGTTGCCGTAGGTGTCGAAGTAGGGGCAGGAGCAGAGAAAGACCATCCTTTCCGGGTCGACCTCGACGGCGTAGCTGGCGGTCCCGTGGACCTTCGCCCGGACGACGCCGTCGACGATGATGGGGTCGTCGACCCGATCCGCCTCGCAGTACCTCCAGCCCCTCTCCAGGATCTTCTCCGAGAAGAGGCCCTCGAACTCCTCTCTCATCAATGATTTTATCTTCATAGACATACCATTCTGCTCGTGCCGAAATACTTTATATCCTTGCAGACCGTCTAAACTGCTAATTATATTTATCTTTCAATTACATTATCGTTGCGCATCGGGCGATTCTATCTCCAATGAAGGTATGGTATTTCATTCCATGGAACTTGAATCTTTGGTGAAGGATTCCTTATTAAACGATAGATTATATTAGGTTTAATCAGAGATAGATCGGCGGTGAGGTGGATAGCGTATGAGAATTCTCATGGCAATCTTGATTGCTTCAGCCATCTTCATCGGGGCTGGCCTTGGAGAAGATGCGACGACAGGCGACGTAAATGCGTTTAAAGAAGCCTTGGAACAAGATGGCTTCACCGTCCAAGAAGGCAGGATAGGCTTTTTGGATCTGATCAAACTATGCGATCAGGGGTTGCTGCCTGCTGCATATGGAAACAACCCGAGCACAAGATATCTGACGTACTTTATTCCACCGGCGCCAGGCCTTGAGGTGCCTGAGCTATTTTCTAGGGTAAGTAGAGCCCTTGGAATGTCTCAGGACACATCCGCCTTTTGGACGCTTGGTCCGGATGAAGCCATCGTCTTCGTAGGAAGAACGCCACCTGAATGCAGATACTATAGCTTCGATCATTACTTGCTCTCCAGGACATATGGAAATGAGACTAGATGGATCTTTGCCCCCTTGGCCGATACGATAAACAATCTAGTTATCAATACTGAAGGAACGCCCGATGGGGCGGTCGCAGATCCCTTCAATCAGACCGCTGTTATAGTCGCCACGGCCGACAGAGCCATTGACCAACGAATCCGGGCAGCCGCCCTATCAGCAGGATATTCTGGCGAGATATTTAACACCCAGGTGTTTCCCTCTTCCATGCTGAAGATGGGCTTAGAGGAAAGCTCAGATAAGTTCATCATGGTGATTCGTCCAGCCTTGTATAAAGATAAACAAGCCGGCGAGGACTATCTCAATAACCCTCCTGCGACCGTCTTCCGGGTAACCCTAAAAGGTGCGGCTGAGCTGGATCCGTATGATTATCCAGCATTGAGAGTCCGCGGAACGGGGACTACCGAGTTTGACCTCTTGGACGATCTTGAAGAGCTGAGGGTCGCGATCCTCAACAAATACAGCGGATCGAATGCCACAGAGCTTCCCACCAGCGTCGCTGTCCAACCAGGGACAGACGCTATCCAGAGAGGGATTAATGCCATGGCCCCTGATAACGATGCCTGCTATCTGTGGTCAGCGGTCCAAACGGTCTCTTCGCCAACGCCACCTTTCCCTGATCTCTCGCTGTACTATGATTTCTTGCGAGACCCTGCCATCACTTTGGGCAACGGCGCCAATGAGTTCATAATAGTCTATGGGGTCAACCATGTAGCCACAGGGAAGGCTACCTACTCGAACGTCGCCCTCTACGGAGCGGATCTATTCAATGGGGTCAAAGCGATCGCCGACGAGGATTTCAACGGAACTGCCGAAGAGTACCTCCCCGACAATCCCTATGCGAGATACCTCTATGTCTACAAGTTTGCCAGGGATTGCAGTGATGATCCGTACTGCTATGAGGTCCCCTACGGCATTGGAGCTTACGGCATAGACCTCGATCAGCCGCTCTTCGTCGCCTGGAGGAGCTACCTGGAAGAATCTACAAAGACAGGTCCATCCTATACAGAGATAGTGTACGATAGAGCCATTAAGTTCGATTGAGGGGGCCCTTCTGAGGATCGGCACCACCGAGGGGGGGATCCCAGGGATGCCCCCTCCCCAATAATATCCTCTTTTTTTAGTCAGATGGCGATCTCGCCCCCACGGCCGATGTCGTCCGGTTATCATCCAGGGTCCGTCATGGGATTCGCAGTCTTCTATAGTCCACCGCCAGAAGTATTTATCATCAGGGATTAAGCAAATTCAAGAGAGATTTTGAGGTGATCCCCCTTTGGCGAGCTACAACCAGATGCCTCCTGAGGAGCTGCGGGAGCGGGCCGAGGCCGCCCTCGCCAGCCTCGAAAGCTGCGAGATCTGCCCCCGGTCTTGCGGCGTAAATCGATTGGAGGGGGAGCTGGGCTACTGCCAAAGCGGCCGGTACGCCCGGGTATCGAGCTTCACCCCCCACTTCGGCGAGGAGGCGCCCCTCGTCGGGACCCGCGGCTCGGGGACGATATTCATGACCGGCTGCAACCTTGGTTGCGTCTACTGCCAGAACTACGATATCAGCCATCTGGGGGAGGGGAGGGTCGTCTCGCCGGCGAAGCTCGCCGAGATGATGATCAGCCTTGCGGACGGTGGATGCCACAACATAAACTTCGTCACCCCCACCCACTTCGTCCCCCAAATTCTGGAGGCGCTCGTCGAGGCGGCGGCGATGGGCCTCTGTCTCCCCCTCGTCTACAACTCCGGGGGGTACGACTCCGTCGAGACCCTGCGGCTCCTGGACGGGATCTTCGACATCTACATGCCCGACGCAAAATACGGCAGCGACGCGGCCGCGAAGAAGTACTCTGACGCCCCCGACTACACGAAGATCATGAAGGCGGCGATCCGGGAGATGCACCGGCAGGTCGGCCCCCTGGAGGTCGGCGACGACGGGGTGGCAGTCCGGGGGCTGCTCGTCCGCCATCTAATCCTGCCGGAGGGGCTGGCGGGGACCTCTGAGGTCGTCCGTTTTTTGGCCGAGGAGATCTCGCCGGAGACTTATCTGAACGTCATGGCCCAGTACCACCCCTGCTTCAAGGCTTACAATTATCCGGAGCTCTCCCGGCCGATCACCCTGCGGGAGTACGCCGAGGCGGTCACCATCGCCCAGGCGGCGGGGCTCTCTAGGGGGCTACGGATCTGAAGAGCATCAAACTATTAAAAGCGGGGTTCTGCTGGTAGGGTCAGTCGACCCACCATCCAAGGGACTTCTCTTGGAGCTCCAGCGACGTGTACCGGTCGCGAAACTCCCGCAGGCCCCCTGCCCAGGTCAGACTGAGCTTCTTTCGTCTCGGCTTTGCATAATACGCTCGGATTACATCCGCACTCTTCCTTCGGAGGGGCAAAGGTCACTTATATATGGGAGCCGCCATCGTTTCTCCAAAGCCGGAGACTCTCCGGAGGACCGGACGGCGATGGAAGGAGGCCGCTAGAAGATGGGCGACTTTAAGACTTATCTTGCGGAGGTGAAGCGGGAGTTTGGGACCGGCGTTGCGACGGAGCACACCCACCGGGGGGCGCTGAAGGCCCTGGTGGAGTCCTTCTCCCCCGACGTCGCCGCCATCAACGAGCCTAAAAGGGTCGAGTGCGGGGCTCCCGACTACGTCGTCAAGAGGGGCGGCCTCTCCGTCGGCTACATCGAGGCGAAGGACGTGGGAAGGTCCCTGGACGAGGCGGAGAGGTCCGAGCAGCTCGGCCGCTACCTCCCCTCCCTCGAAAACCTCGTCCTCACCGACTACCTGGAGTTTCGCTGGTACCATCGGGGCGAGCTTCGGGAGCGTGCCCGCCTGGCGAAGCTCACAAGAGACGGCAAGATCGTCTCGGATAAGAAGGGGGAGGCCGATCTCGCCCGCCTATTCGAGAGCTTCCTCGACCAGAGCCCCGAGCCGATCACCTCCTCGAAGGAGCTTTCCGAGAGGCTGGCGCGGCTCGCCCGGGAGATCCAGAGGGCGGTCGTCATGGCCTTCGATCAGGACCTCGCATCGACGCAGCTGCGAAACCTGCGGCGGGCCTTCGCCGAGGTCCTGATCCCCGACCTCGACCAGCCGGAGAAGACCGGAGAGTTCGCGGACATGTACTCCCAGACGATCGTCTACGGCCTCTTTGCCGCCCGGTGCAACCACGCGGGCCCCGAGCCCTTCCGCCGCCTCGGGGCGGCGAGGTCGATCCCCAGGACCAACCCCTTCCTCCGCCAGCTCTTTGAGACGATCACGGGGACCGCCCTCGACGACGAGCCGTACGTCGACTACGTCGAGGACGTCGTCACCATCCTCGACCACACCGACCTCGATTCGGTCCTCGCCGACTTCGGGAAGAGGACGAAGCAGGAGGATCCGGTCGTCCACTTCTACGAGACGTTCCTTGCCGCCTACGACCCCAAACTTCGGGAGAGGCGGGGGGTCTACTACACCCCCGAGCCGGTCGTCTCTTACATCGTCCGGTCCGTCGACTCGATCCTCAAGAGCCACTTCGGCCTGGGGGGCGGGCTGATGGACTCCTCCACCGTCGATTACGAGGAGGAGGCGCCGGTCCTAGACCGTTACGGGAAGCCGGACCCGGAAAAGCTCCCCGAGAGGAAGACTGAGACCTCCCCCAAGGTCCTGATCCTCGACCCCGCCTGCGGGACGGGGACCTTCCTCTACGCCGTCATCGACCACATCCGCCAGGACTTCATGGCCCACGGGAACGCCGGGTACTGGTCGGCCTACGTCAGAGACCACCTCCTCCCCCGGATCTTCGGCTTTGAGCTTCTGATGGCCCCCTACGCCGTCGCCCACTTCAAGCTCGGGATGATGCTGGCGGGCCAAGACCTGCCCGAAGCTGAAAGAAAGGACTGGGTCTACGACTTCAAAAGCAACGAGCGGTTGGGTGTCTACCTCACCAACACCCTCGAAGAGGCCGAGAACCCCTGGAAGAACCTATGGGGCTACGAGGTGATCGGCCGGGAGGCCCAGTCTGCCTCGGTAGTGAAGCGGGACAAGCCGATAATGGTGGTGATCGGGAATCCGCCCTATTCAGCAAATTCTTCAAACAAAGATGAGTGGATTATTGATCTCGTTCGAAACAGTTACTATCCAAGGGACGAGATCAAAGAGCATAACCCCAAACTTCTGCTGGATGATTACGTTAAGTTCATCCGCTGGGGCCAGTGGCGGATTGAGCGCACCGGTTCTGGAGTCTTAGCTTTTATCACGAATCATGGGTATTTGGACAACCCCACATTCAGGGGCATGCGCAAGGCACTGATGGATACTTTCACGGAGATATATGTCCTGGATCTACACGGCAACATCAACAAGAAAGAGCTATCCCCAGACGGTTCGAAAGACGGAAACGTATTCGATATTCAACAGGGTGTGTCCATAGGAATTTTCGTGAAAGATCCGGGAAAAGAGGGTGCCATTATGGTTCATCATGCTGGACTTTGGGGCGAAAGGACTGGCAAATATGAATGGCTATTAACAAATCAAATTGATAAAACTGCATGGACTCGTATTGAACCACAACCCCCATTCTATCTGTTCTTGCCCCAGGATACCAAAATGCTACCGGAATATGAAATGGGGTGGAAAATCATAGACATAATGCCAATTAACTCAACAGGCGTGAAAACTCATAGGGATCATTTTGTATTGGATTTCGATCTTTCGTCACTCCGTGAGCGCATATCTAATTTTAGAGATCTAAATATTAGGGATGATGAAATTGCTAAAAAGTATACTCTTCGAGATACGGGCGATTGGAACTTAAGCCAGAGACGAAAATCTTTGGCAGGAAATGTCCAATGGAATGATCATTTCACCCACTGTCTTTATCGCCCCTTCGATTTGAGAAATTATTATCATCAGGTGGATGTGGTTAATCGTCCGAGAGAGGAAGTCATGCGCCATATGCTGGTAGGTGAGAATTTAGGCTTAATTTTCATGCGCCAAGTTGCGCTTCAGGACGTCTACAGTCATTTTGGTGTGGCTAAATACCCTGTTGATAATCGTGCATTTTATAGCAACAAGGGCACCATGAGCCTTGCTCCGCTCTCTCTCTACCCATTCGCCTGCGAAAAACCCTCCGCTCAGAACACACTCACCAGCGCCGACTGGCCGCCGGGAAAGGACGGCCGAGTCCCGAACCTCTCCCCCGAGTTCGTCGCCGACTTCGCCGAGAAGCTCTGCCTCTCCTTTGTGCCGGACGGGAGGGGAGACCTGGCGGCGACCTTCGGGCCGGAGGACGTCTTCGACTACATCTACGCCGTCTTCCACTCGCCGAGATACCGGGAGAGGTACGCCGAGTTTCTGAAGATCGACTTTCCAAGGGTGCCCCTGACGTCGGATCGGGAGAAGTTCCGCCGGCTCGTGGAGCTCGGCGGCGAGCTGGTGGCCCTCCACCTCCTGGAGTCGCCCCTCCTGGCCCGGCCGGCGACCCGCTATCCCGTCGTCGGGGACAACCGGGTGGAGAAGGGCCACCCGAAATATTTCGCGCCAGGGGAGGTCGGGCCTGGATCGGGTTCAAAGGGCGGCGACGGCGATGGCGACGGCGCGGTCCTGGAGGCCGGGCGGGTCTACATCAACAGAAGCCAGTACTTCGAGGGCGTCCCTCCCCAGGTCTGGGAGTTCCAGGTCGGCGGCTACCAGGTCTGCGACAAGTGGCTGAAGGACAGGCGGGGAAGGCAGCTCTCCTACGACGACCTGACTCACTACCAGAAGGTGGTCGTAGCCCTGAAGGAGACGATCCGGCTGATGGAGGAGGTAGACTCGGCGGTGGGGGCGTGGCCCCTGGAGTGAAATCGGCGGCTGCGGCGGAGGGAAAAGATAAAATCCTCTTCCGTCGTCGATTCTGACCTGAAGGGGATATCCGGCGGCGGTATTTCGTTGGCTGGACCGGCTGAGGGGAGAGGCCTTGAACTACGACGAGCACGTCCTGGCGGGGATCCTGACGTATCCGATAGCGATCTTCTTTCTGGCTGCCCTCGACATCCACCTCGGCTTCCCCATCGATCTTACCTTCATGGCGATGGCCCTCGGCTACATCTTCTACGTCATCGGCTCGGACCTGCCGGACATGGACCATCCCGGGGCCCTCATCCACAGGATCGCAAAGCCCTTCGTCGCCGTCGCCGTCGGCATCTCCTTCTTCAAGAACCTGGGGGCGACCCTCTATCTGACGCCCTACGCCGCCGCCAACCTCGCCCTCGCCTGGTCTGGGGCCGCCCTCGCCGCCGTCGCCGGCTGGAACCTCTTCCGCTTCCTCATGCCCGACCACCGGGGGGTCGTCCACTCCACCGTCTTTGCCGCCGTCTACGCCCTCTTCGCCTTCGCCGTCGTCCGGTTCGGCTTCGATGTGGCCGTAGGCGAGGCGCTCTTCATCGCCTCCGCCTCCTTCCTCGGCTATTGCCTCCACCTCCTCCTCGACCGGGGATCCGACTTCTTGAGGTGATCGGCTCGTCTCGACCCGACCCCCGATCCGGGGCGGGCCGCCGGCGCTGGCCAGCCGGGGCCGAGGGCTGGAAGGGTAGATATGGCATCGTCGCCGATCCCATCTCCGGAGATATATGCTCAAGATAACCCCCTACTTAGGAACCCTCGTCCTCCTGGTCTCGATAGGCGGTCTCTGGTACCCCAGGCTCGGCTACGTCGTCGCCCTGGTATTTCTATCGATCCTCGCGATCAGCCCCTTCCGGGGGCGGTGGTTCTGCGGAAACCTCTGCCTCTGGGGAAGCTTCAACGACTTCTGGGTCGGGAAGATCAGCCGTCACATCCAGATACCCAGATCCTTCAGCAGCATGGCGGTGAGGGGGCCGATATTTATCGCCATGATGGTCTTCAACATATCGAGGATCATCGCAACGGAGGGGGCGGTGGACAAACTGGGGATGGTCTTCGTCACCATGTCGATCCTCACCGCCTCCTTCTCGATCCTCTTCGGCGCCGCCTACAGCCCCCGGGCCTGGTGCACCCTCTGCCCCATGGGGACGCTCCAGAGGCTCCTCGGCCGGGGGAGGTATCCCCTCAGGCTGGACTCTGAGATCTGCATCGACTGCGGGATATGTCAGAAGGTCTGCCCTATGCAGCTCGATCTGAAGGCGGCCGGGGGCGACCCCGACTGCATAAAGTGCGGCCGGTGCGTGGAGGCCTGCCCCAGGAGTGCCCTTCGCTTCTGATCCAGATGAGAAAACCGGCTCTGCTGGAATCCGACGGAGATCTCGAAGAGATCGCTCAAAAATGGAACTGGAAAAAGGGGGATGCCAGAGATGCCCGGAAGATCAGGGATGCCTGGCCGGCCATAAAGGCATGAGAATCGAGCCGTTCCGCCGGCCGGCCCTTGCGGCCGTCGGGTTTGGGGGTATCATTTGCCCATAAGTGGAACTCTGCATTCAGGACATTTTATCGAGCGGCAGTTCACGCCCGGGGCTTTATCAATCTCGAAGCCGCACCGAGGGCAGATGCAGATGCTGGGGTTGTTGTTCTTCCGCTTATTCCCCTTGCTTCTGCCCGATCCCTGAGTCGATTGGTCAGGCATATCGACTATCCTCCTTCAATAGGTAGTCTGCTGTCGTTATCGGATAAAATCTTATTCCCATCCCAACCCCTCCCAGGTCCGATCCGGAGAAGTTGATCCGGATCGGCGGCGACGATGACGGGGGCGGGGTCTCGGTGGACGCGCTGCGATGCGTTGTGGGGGAACGCCGAAATACGATGGAGGCGGGGTATGCTCACCTCGGACGTACGGTTCCATTCTCATCCGACCACTCCATCGGCCAGACGGCCTCTTCTCCTATACGGGATTGAGGATGCGGCAGCTTCGTCCTCACGGACGATCCTCGGGATGCTTCTTCTCCACCTGGCTCCTGAGCAGCTCCAGGGAAGGGGCGCTCGACTGGACCGATAGGATGTCCCCCGCCTGAAGGACCGTGCTCCCTCCCGGCCGGATAGGACGGCGTTTCCTCCTCAGGATCGCTATCCAGGTGTCGTCGGGGAGGTTGAGGTCGGCGATCTGCTTTCCTACTGCGGTGCTGTCGGCCATCACCTCCAGCTCCACCATCGGTTCCTGGACTATCCCTCCCAACAGCCTCTCCGAGGGCTCCAGGGATCTGTCCATGGGCTCCTCCAGCTCCAGCCGTCGGGCCAGGAATGGGATCGAAGACCCCTGAACCAGGACGGAGGTGAGGACGACGAAGAAGACGATGTTGAAGATCATGCTGGCGTTCTCTATCCCGTATGTAAGGGGGAAGGTGGCCAGGATGATAGGCACCGATCCCCTCAGCCCCACCCAGGAGATCAAGATCCTCTCAGGCATCCGCATATTTCTGAAGGGTAGGAGGCATAATAGAACGCTGACGGGCCTGGCGACGAATATCAATATAAAGCAGATGAAGAGGCCGATCCCTGCCACGGGGATGAGCTGGGATGGATAGACCAGGAGCCCCAGGGTCAGGAACATGACTATCTGCATCATCCAGGCTAGGCTGTCATGATCCTGCATCAGGCTTCTCTTGTGGATGAAGGAGTAGTTGCCCATGGTCAGCCCGGCCGTATACACCGCGAGAAAGCCGTTGCCTCCGAGGACCGCCGCCAGTCCGTAGGTGAAGAGGACGAGGGATATCGTCAGGACGGGGTATAGCCCCCGATAGTCCAGCCGAATCCGGTTGACAGATATGGCCATGGCCCTTCCCACCATGAGGCCGCATACGGCTCCCAGGGCCATCTGCTGGGCGAAGAACGGCAGGAGGGCCGTGGGGGAGGCGGCCGGGGCGGTGAGGAGGGTTATGATGCCGATGGTGAGGAAGATGGCCATGGGATCGTTGCTCCCGGACTCCAGCTCCAGAAGCGGCCTCAGCTCCCCTTTGAGGCGGATCTGTCTCGACCGGAGAATGGAGAATACCGCCGCCGCGTCCGTTGAGGAGATGATGGCGGCGAGGAGGAGGGCCTCCAGGAGGGAGAAGCCCAGGACGTAGTAAGCCGCATACCCCACGATGGCGGCGGTGAGGAGGACCCCCACGGTGGAGAGGAGGACGCCCTTCCAGAGGACCGGCCTCACCTCTCCCCACCGGGTGTCCAGCCCCCCCGAGAAGAGGATGAAGATCAAAGCCACCGTCCCCAAGGACTGGGCGAGCCAGGGGTTGTCGAAGTCGAAGCCTCCGGGGCCGTCGGCTCCGGCGAGCATCCCTATCGCCAGGAAGAGGAGGAGGGCCGGCACCCCCAGCTGGGTGGACGCCTTGCTGGAGACGACGCTCAGAAGGAGCAGCACCGCAAGTCCGAGGAGGAGGAACTCTAAGGATATCATCGATCGCTTAAAGGTCTCGACTATTACCATATCACTCTTTCCTAGGTGAAGGCAGGAGAGGGGGGAAGGTCTCGCCGGGGCTGGCCGGATCTCATCTTTCAGCCTCTGGCGGCCGGAGGATGGGTTCGAGGTAACTGCGGCGACCTTCCCGGCGGCGAAGGAGGGGGCGGCAGGCAAAAGCCCTGGCTTCGAGAGGGAGCATCACGCCTCAGGGCGCCCGTCCCCAGACGGCCCGGCCCCGTCCGTCGACCGGATCGATCCGGACCGGATCGGCTCCATCGCCAACGAGGCGAGGGGGGCGGTTCGCCGATAGCTTCGAGGGGGTGGTGCTGGCGGGGGGGGGCGATCGAGTTCTGGATGGGGGTGGCGAGATCCGTCGCCGAGGTTTTATGGCTTGATGGTATTATCCCCAAAGGTATTTGTATCTTTAAGCTGTAAGAGTTAGAAGGATATCTGACGACCATATATTATAAGGTGGTGAACGATGGATGGGTAAAAAAACTGCCGCAATCTTATCTCTTCTCGTTGTAGGCCTGGGACAATTTTATGCAGGACATTTTTGGCGAGCAGCAGTATGGTTTTTTGGGAGCATCTTGATCTTGGCATTTTTGACGATGATAAGCGGAATTGGCGGGTTAATTTTCGCGCCGATACTCTGGATAGGCGCTGCATGGGATGCGTATAGTATTGCAGGCGATTAGAGGTTCAAGTTATCGAGGTGCTGAACACGTACGATTAATGAAAACCTAAGCGAGTGGCAACCTTCTGCGACTGGCTGATTTAGGCGGCTTGACGTGGTTATTTACAAAGCGTTTAATCTATATTGCGTTTATCATCATATATCGCTTCGGTCATTAGCACTTTGATCTTTTTAATCCGGTTTCTTTCCATGTTTTCGATAATGAACTTCGTCTTCATGTACTCGACAGATTCTCCTTGCTTGGGCAGTCTGCCCATCAACTCAATTATGAATCCGCCTACGGATTCGTAGTGCTCTGATTCGATCCTGGTCCCGATCAGCTCGTTAAGTTCCTCGATTTTGGTACTTCCGTTGATGATATATTCTCCTTCCTGGATCATCTCGATCTCTTTGGTATGCATATCATACTCGTCTGAGATTTCTCCTACGATTTCCTCAACTAGATCTTCGAAGGTGACGATTCCGGCTGTGCCCCCATATTCGTCCAAGACTATCGCCATGTGTGTCCTACCCTTCTTCATTTCGTTGAAAAGTTCGGAGGTATTCATATACTCGAAAGTGTAATAGGGCTTAGTCATAAACTTTTTTATATCAAAAACTTCATCCGAATCTCGGTAGACCAGCTCTTTGACGTTAAGTATTCCTATGATGTTATCGATCTTATTGCTATAGATGGGATAACGAGAGTACTGCTCCGTCCTTATTTTTTTGATGATCTCGTCATAGGAGGCGTTTATATTGATGGCAACTATGTCCATCCTCTGTATCATAACCTCCTTGATCAAATGATCTCCAAAGTCGAAGACGTTGCAGATCATTGTCTTTTCTTGATCTTCAATGACTCCTTCTTTCTCACCCAGATTAACCAGCGACTTAAGTTCCTCTTCAGTGATAGTGGGCAAGTTAGCATCGTATCTGCAGCCCAGCAGCCTTAAGAAAAGACTGGCTATCAGCGTGGTAACAAATACGATCGGAGCTAGGACGGTTGTTAAAATAGAAATTGGCTTTGCCACCATTAGTGAGATTTTTTCAGATTTTTGTGCAGCCAATGTTTTAGGAGTGATCTCTGCGAATACGAGCACCAGCAAGGTTGTTATTCCAGCAGCGATACCCACGCCGGCATCGCCGAAGTACTTGATCCCTAAGACGGTAGCGATGGATGACGCGCTGATGTTCACGAGGTTATTGCCTACAAGTATAGTGCCGAGCAGTTTGCTGGGGTTTTCCCTCAGCAGATTTATATCGCTGGCACCCCTTACCTTCTCCCCCAACATATGAATAAGTCGAATTTTGCTCAGTGACATCAACGCCGTCTCAGATGCAGAGAAGAATGCAGATAGGCACAGTAGAAGGGAGAATAAAACTAGAAGTATAGTTATGCTCAGATCCAAAACCGATTCCTCATCGCTTGCCAGAAACCGTCGAATATTCTGTACGTTTAATCATAATGCACATCATCTTATAGCCTTTTATCACTTAAGCCTTTCCGTATAGATGGCCAATCCCATGGTCAATCTTAGGAGGATTTCGAAACGCCTAATCGTGGATTTCCATTTTGCGTTTGGGAGAATGCGATCTGATTGAAATACATCGATTGACATCATATTATATCTGTATCCGTACCCATATATCCTCAATTATACTAAATTGAGTAATTTTTAGATTCAGCTAGCCTTAAATAACCTTTACATCCTCCGGGGAGACGTCGGCGTCGCCTACACCGGGTATTTCCGGCTGCATGGGGAAAATAGGCGATTCGACGAGAGAGTTCGCAAAAGCTGCAAAGGAGGGGGCGGCAGGCAAAAGCCCTGGATTCGAGGGGGGGGTCATCACGTCCGGGGCGGCGCATCTCTGGAAGGCCCGTGTCAACGCCGGTCTAAAACTGTCCAATTATGGCGAAATAAAACTGTCCATCTATAGATAAGCCTTCTGCTTGACCTGACTACTTCTCTCAATTATAGAGAATAGTTCTTGGGGATCAGTCCCTGCCGTTTTCGTTCCTTC
>Ga0334883_1002497_pt1 | contig 22413 bp, 15 predicted proteins | sample GraSluR1_MG_6_FD_207230 | JGI IMG/M metagenome (GOLD analysis project Ga0334883, IMG submission 207230) | Sludge microbial communities from methane-producing bioreactor in Wageningen University, Netherlands - Granular Sludge_09_05-R1 | ecosystem: Engineered > Bioreactor > Anaerobic >...
ATTGGTTTTCAGCCAGTTCATCACCGAATTGGTCATAACCGCCCTTGCCTCCTCATTCGAACTGCCGGAACTGGCCTTCAGATGCGCGACAATACAGTTGATAAAAACCGTATCGCCCTTCGCCAGTGAAGGGCTCCGGAAATACAGCCTGTAAAGGTTGATGTCCCTGACGTAAGACTGCATCACTGCCTGTGAATACAATACCAGCTTTCGCGAATCGTAGAAAAGGCCGTTAATAATATACGAGTCAGCAATATTAGTGATCGCAGCTTTCCGGTAATAGTCCTTTCCTGATACGTTCAGCACCTCTGTGAGTATCCGGTTGTGATAAAATTCATATTGGCTGATTTCATTTACGGTGAAAATGTCCGGATTCACATGACCGGTGATGGTTCTGAGGTAGGTATCCTTTTGTTCGTGGTTGTTGTTGGATGAGGTGCAATATGAAGTATAATTACCGTAATTCAGCAGGTTGTAATGCATTATGGTAATGGTGTCCTGAGCGCCTGAAACAAGCGCAATCAGAGTTAGGAGCAGGATGAGAAGGCTTTTTTTCATCAGGGAAATGACAAAATAATTCATGGATTTTCAAGGCATGCAAAGGTACGACAATAATCAATACCCCTGAAGGCATTATATGTCAGCGGTTTAAAAGCCTTTTGCCTGCTGAATGGCAGAAGCAACGCATGATGATCCGGAGCCGGATACTTACTTGTGAACTCTACGGATAAATTCCTCCACTTCAGGCACGCCACCCTGATAAACAAGGTATCCGTTGTAAGGTTCCCTTGGGGTGATTTCATCCTTAACGGGGGTAAGCATCATCCGCCTGACCTCTTCCGGGTCGCTGGTCTGGCCAAGTACCCAGCCCAGTTTAATGTAAGCGGCTTCGGGAAGCATATTACCTGCCGGCACAATACCTTTGGCCATCAGGTCGCGGCCTGTATCATATACAAACATATGGGCATAGCCCCAGAGTGTCTGCACGGTCATATACATATGTACGCCGGCGGCATGTGCCCTTTCGATGGCAGGGTACAATGGTTTGTTCACATGTCCCAACCCGGTACCGGCGATCACGATGCCCTTATATCCGTTTTCGACCAGTGAGTCAATGATATCGGGCTGCATGTTGGGATAGTAGTAAACAATGGCCACCTTTTCTTCAAAATAAGGGAGGATGGTAACCTTTTTATCTTTCCGGCGGGGGTTGTAATCTTTTTTGATGGGGAAGACACCCTTGCGGGTAACGGTAGCCAGCGGGGTATCGCCCAGGGTGCGGAAGGTGGAGCGGTAGGATGAGTGCATTTTTCTTACCCTGGTGCCGCGGTGGAGAAATCCGTACTCGTCGCTGGTCGGGCCGAACATGCAAACCATTACTTCGGCAATATCGCCATGCCCGGCCGCGGTACAGGCGTGCATAAGGTTGAGGGCGGCATCTGAACTGGGCCTGTCCGACGACCGCTGAGATCCTACCAGCACAATGGGGACCGGCGAATCCTGAACCATATAGGTCAATGCAGCGGCAGTGTGATGCAGGGTGTCAGTTCCATGACCGATTACGATACCTTCCACTCCGTTTTCAATTTCTTTACCAATGGCAACGGCCAGTTTCCGGTAGTTGTCAGGGGCCATATTTTCGCTGAAAACCGCGAAGACTTTTTCGGTTGTGAGGTTGCAGATCTGAGCCAGTTCCGGCACCGCACCATACAGCTCTCCGGGCGAAAACGCCGGGATAACAGCCCCCGTGCGGTAGTCGAGCCGCGAAGCAATGGTGCCGCCGGTGCCTATCAGTTTAACTTTCGGCAGCCCCTGTGTATAAGGAAACTCCTTTTCCGGAATTTTATAGTTTGCTTTTTTATACCCGGTTTCCTTCATACCGGTGATTGTCGAAATATCGATCCCCACGTTATAGCCGGTTGCAATCTTCATGACAATATGCTTGTCGTCGTCGTTTTCGGCACGCGGAAGTACCGTTCCTTTAAACAACCCGCGTGTGGTTGTGACTTCTGCCTGCCCCCAAACCCTGACATTGAATTTTTTGAGCATCTCAAGGGCAGCTCCCTTATATCCCTGGAAAATATCGTCGGCCATTGTTTTTTGTTTCTTTAAGAGTTTTAATGAGTTTCCGGGAACTCCCATTTATTTGCTTTTCCTGAGTTTCTCTGCCAGTTCGGCCAGCGGGATATTCCCGATCGCCAGTTTTCTTAACTGACCCATGATCCAGTCTTTTTCTATGCCTTCGCGCTGCGTATGCCGGATTTCTGAAAATTTCGATTTAAGGAATGGCAGGCTGCCCAGCAGTTCTTCTTTGCTGACTCTCTTGTATTTGATACTGGTGAGCACCGATTCAAAATCGAGTTTCGGATATTCATACACATGGGGCAACATCAGCCAGGCGATTTCGGGCGACATCCCTTTATCTTTAATAAACTTAAGCAAACCGTAAATGACCTTGTATGAGAATTCAGCTGTAGGTTTGGCGTGGCCTTCCACATATTTAAGTTTATGTCCGAAAAGTGTTCCTACGAACGAAGGTTTATAACCAAGTTCATTGATAATCTTTTCAATCAGGGGGAAGATGTCTTTCTTGAATATATAAGTGTAAGTATCTTCCGGAATACCCCAGTCTTTCATGATGTGATAGCGGTCGATAACTTCCTGGGGGAGATTTTTGCCGAGTTTTTCAATATGGGCATCTTCGAGCGGGATGGGTGCGCTGTCGGTATCGGGATACATCCTGTCGGCGCCCGGCAACACCCTTTCGAAAATGGTGGTACCGTCCTCAAACGATTTCCTGGTTTCGCCGGGGATGCCTTCGAATGCCATTTTGCAGCGTTCTTCCACGGTTTCGATGGCTGTGGCCATATCTTCTTCCGGTCCCCATATGATTAACTGGGCGTCCTGACCATTGACTTTCAGCATCCTGCGGATGGATTCCCAGTCTTTTTCAGCAACAACCTGCTCAAAGGCTTCGGAGTGGGTCATATTTGGTTTCTCCAGACAGGCAATTACCTTCAGGCGGTCGGTGAGTTCGTCGGCGAACATTTTATCCGGCTGGGTAAAGTGCGATAAAGCGCCCCTGAAACCAGGAAGGTTTATGGCAATGATTTTATGTTTACGGATTTTTGTTTCATCGAGCGGCGCATAACTGAACTTAAAATCGTGAAAATCAATTTCTGCATGCCTCGTTTTCCAGTTTTTATGATCCGGGATATCTTCAAGCAAGCGGTCGCGGAGCAGAAGCAGTGACCACTGCCTGAAGCACTCGTTGTGCGTGAGTTCGGGTATCCAGCGGGTATGGGCAACACCTTTGATTTCGACCCTGTGCCCGCCGCGGCAACTGACATTCACATCCTGACGCCCGGCGCCTATGCCGGTTCTTACCTTTCCGGTACTGCGGTTCAGAAAACGGATATAATCGCAGGCCTCTTTTACCTCGTCAGGATTCAACATATCAGGATAAGTAACCGTTTCGATCAGGGGCATGCCCAAACGGTCGGTACGGTAAATCCGGGTATGGCCGATGTCGGATACCTCCCGGCAGGAGTCTTCCTCAAGACTAAGCTGAATCAGCCTGACTTTTTTCTTTTTTAAAGGAATCTCCCCCTCCACACCAATGATGGCAGTCCGCTGGAAACCTGTAGGAATACTTCCGTCGAGATACTGTTTGCGGGTAATGTGTACTTCACCGACAATATTGAGTTTCGACAATAACGAGATTTCAATAGCTATATCCAACGCTTCACGGTTTACCGGAAAGGGCGGGGTGTCATCTACTTCGTAGGTGCAGGTAGTTTCGTTCTTTAACCTGTAGATGATGTTCTTGCGGGTTTTAAACTCCATCAGCGCCGTCCCGTCATATTCGCCCAACTCGCTAAGGGTGGGGCGCATGTGCCGGATTACTTCCGCGTCAAATACATCGGGTTTCTGGTAGATGCCGGCAGGGCAGTGGCAGAATAGTTTTTCTCTGGTCTTTAACTGCTGGTGCACCTCCAGCCCTGACATAAAGCCAATGGTATCATAGGTTTCCTGGGTTGCTTCGCTGCGGAGTACATAACCGGCCGCTTCCATGGTCTTTCTGTAGTTTTCCCTGGGGTCGAATTGCTGATTCATCGTGGGAGGCTGAGTTTTGAAGACCCCAAACGTACAGGAATTTTCGGGATTCAGCAAAAGTTTAAAACAGTTTTTGTAAACATCGCATGTTCATAAAACGATTACGGTTATGCATCGTAAAACAAATGGTCAGATCAATTAAATTTGTTAGCCGGTTAGCGGAAACGCCAATCACTTATTATTCATTCACCAAAGCCAACCCTTATGAAAACCCTGAAACGTATTCTTCTGTTGATTCTTGCATTGGTTGCCCTGATGCTGATTGTGGCGGCTTTTGTTAAAAAAGAGTATTCGCTTGAACGTGAAATTACTGTAAATAAACCAAAACCGGAAGTTTTTGATTATGTCAGATACCTGAAAAATCAGGACAATTACAGCGTATGGTCGCAAATTGACCCTGATATGAAGAAAGAATTCAGCGGTGCAGACGGAACCGTTGGCTTTGTATCAGCGTGGGAAAGTGATGATAAACGGGTTGGTAAAGGTGAGCAGGAAATCACAGGAATAACTGAAGGTGACCGGATAGATTATGAGTTGAGATTTAAAGAGCCGTTTGAAAGCACTGCCTACACATACATGATCTGTGAAAGTACAGGAGAGCATACAACGCTTGTTAAATGGGGCTTCAGCGGCAGGATGAATTATCCCATGAACCTGATGTTGCTCTTTATGAATATGGAAGGTATGCTGGCTCCTGACTTTGAAAACGGCCTGACCAGACTAAAACAGATTCTGGAAGCTCCGGAAAACTGATAGAGGAGCCATTCACATTCTTTCAGCGCAAATTGTCCGGTTAAATGCTGGCTTGTATAAGCAGCCTTCATGGTGCAGATTTGTTTGCAACCACTGTTTTGGCAGCCATATATATTATGCCGCTTGTGTGGAATCATTTTTTATTTTACTTTAGCCTGTGAGGAAAGTGGCAGGAGTTTTTCCGGTAATTTGCGGAACAGCGGCAGGAAATTATAGATTTAGCGTTTTGGCTTAAAGGGTTGTTTTTTATCAGTTTATAAAATTTTTCCATTCCTTCAGTCTGGTTCTGTCTATGAAAAATCTCAGGCAAAGAAAATTATTTCCGGATCGCGGTAAATCTGTTTTTATTCTGGCAATCGGGCTGATTTTCATGATGCTGATAGTTGCGGCAATTTTCTATATCCGTAATGGAATCGCATCGGTTAAGAAAAAAATTGGAAATGAGCTGGTTTCTATTGCTGAATTGAAGCGAAACGGCATTACAGAATGGTACCTGGATGAAATTAATGATGCTGCCGCAATATCGGCCAATACTTTTCTCCATGCGGTATATTTGAAAAGCATCAGTTCCGGAGATGAGGCTTCCGGCGCTGATCTGATTACCTTTCTGAATGACCTGAAGACCGAACACGGATACAGTGAAATTTTCCTTACTGATGTTGAAGGTAATCTGCGTTTATCCACAAGCGCGGATTCTTCCGGGCCGGGCACTGCTTTGGTTGGTTTTATCAAAGAGGCTGTACGTGAAAAGATGGTTATATGTACCGGTCTTTATCTGAGTCCTGTAAACAATGCCCCCAGGATAGATTTTATTGCACCGCTGGCTTTGCCTGAAGGGGAGTTGCAGAGTGCGATCGTGTTGAGCATTGACCCTTATGATTATTTATATCCGTTGCTGTCTTTCTATCCTTCACCGGGTAGATCTTCCGAATCGGTGCTTCTAATGAAGGAAGGGGATCAGGTGTTGGTGTTAAGTAACCTGCGCTTCGAGGATGGGGCCGCTCTAAGAAAAAGAATACCCTTGCCTGATTTGAAAGGAAATAAAGCGTTGGCTACTGATGGTTTTAAAGGGATTATTGAAATTACGGACTATCGCGGAATCGAAATTTATGCTTATTTGTGCCCTGTTGAAGGAACGTCATGGTACCTGATCACAAAGATTGATAAGGATGAGCTTTATTCAGGCCTCCGCGAGGAAATCGTCCTGGTTTTAATTCTGCTGGTTCTGGTGGGCTTGTTTCTGGGTGCGGTTTTCTGGTTGTATAATGCGGAGCGGCAGCGCAGGGTGCTTGCTTCATTACTTCAGGCCCGCGAAGAATTCAGGACTACCATCTACAGCATCGGGGATGGTGTCATCATAACCGATAAGGCGGGTATGATACAGAATATGAACCCTGTTGCTGAATCGCTGACGGGCTGGAAGGAATCAGATGCAATTAACCGCAGCATAACAGAGGTATTCCGTATTGCAAGTGAAGATACGGATGAGGAAGTTCCGAACCCGGTTATTAAAGTGCTGTCTTCGGGTATTGTAGTTGGCCTGGCAAACCATACCAACCTGATTTCAAAGGATGGGAAAAGGATTCCTATAGCCGACAGCGGGGCGCCTATCAGGGATGAATCAGGCAGCGTGACGGGTGCCGTGCTTGTTTTTCACGATCAGTCCCAACAGCGTAATTATCAAGCCGCCCTTGAATCGAGTGAAGCGAGATACCGCCGCATGTTTGTCGAAAATCCACAGCCAATGTGGATTTATGCCCTGGAAAGTCTCAGGTTTCTTGAGGTTAATGATGCAGCCATTGAAAAATACGGTTACAGCCATGATGAGTTTCTTTCAATGACCATAATGGATATCAGGCCTGATGATGAACATGAACGCCTTATTAAGAGTATTTCCGAGACCAGTTTTGAGTTGAATCATGCCGGGGAGTGGAAGCATTTAAAGAAGAATGGCGAAGTTATATGGGTTGTAATTGTGTCGCATCTCGTCACTTATAATGGTATAAGGGCTAGGCATGTGATGGTCGATGATATCACCGAACGAAAACTGGCTGAGCAGGCACTTCAGAGAAGTGAAGAAAAGTTTCGCGTACTTTTTGAAAATCATTCCGCGGTTAAATTACTGATAGATGCTGCCTCTGGTCAGATTGTCGATGCAAATGCTTCGGCCACTGCTTATTACGGATGGACCTACAAGGAATTGACCGGTATGAATATTGCCGATATAAATACGTTGCCGGCTGATAAGCTAAAGGTTGAGATGGAGAATGTCCGTAACAGGAAACAAAACCATTTTGAGTTCCGCCATCGTCATAAGGATGGTTCCTTCAGTGATGTGGAGGTTTTCAGCAGCAGCATTGTGATTTCGGGTAAAGTTTTTTTGCATTCTATTGTACATGATGTTTCAGCTAAAAAATTCGCCGAGCAGCGGGTTAATCTGTTAATCCGTTCAATAGAGCAAAGCCCTGTAGGGATAATTATTACAAACCCTCATGGCATTATTGAATTTGTCAATCCAAAGTATCTGCAGATGTCGGGTCTGGATTCCGAAGAACTCATCGGATTTGTTCCGTCTTTGCTTAACCGTAAGACAGGAGACCGTCAAATAGTTGAGGAAGTGTGGGCTGCTGTTGGTGCCGGCAAGGAATGGAGCGGCGAGTATCCTGAGCATCGCAGAAATGGCGGGACTTTCTGGGAAAATGCCGTAATATCCCCGGTTTTTGACAAGGAGCAACAGATCAGTCATTATGTAATCATTCTTGAAGATATAACTGCCCAAAAAAGGATGATTTCTGAGTTGAAAGCCGCTAAGGAAAAAGCAGAAGAAAGCGACAGGCTGAAATCGGCTTTTCTGGCAAATATGAGTCATGAAATCAGGACGCCTATGAACGGTATAATCGGATTCATGGACCTTCTACAGGAACCTGACCTCGAAAGTGAACTCCGGTCCGAGTATATCGGTATTGTAAAATCGAGCGGCGAACGCTTGTTGAGTACCATCAATGATATCATCGATATTTCTAAAATTGAGTCAGGGCAGGCTGTTGTAAATCATACACGTACAAATGTCAACCAGTTGATTGACAGGTTGTATAAATTTTTCAGGTTTGAGGCTGATGAGAAAGGGTTAGTTTTCTCTGTTGAGCAGAAACTGAATGATGAGCAGACCTGGGTGAATTCAGATCATGTCAAGCTTGAGTCAATCCTTACAAATCTTATCAAAAATGCCCTCAAGTTCACCCGCCGGGGTTCAGTAAAACTGAGTTACTGGCTGGTGGATGATTCCATGCTTGAATTCCGTATTTCCGATACCGGAAAGGGCATTCCTGCCGACAGGCTGCAGAGTATATTTGAGCGTTTTGTTCAGGCAGATGTTTCTTATTCACGCGATTATGAAGGTTCCGGCCTCGGTTTGTCAATTTGTAAAGCTTATGCCGGAATGATGGGCGGGGATATCACCGTGGAATCGGAAGTGGGAAAAGGTTCTGTTTTTATTTTTACATTGCCTTACCTGCCGGCTGACGAAGGTCATACCGCGCATGAAAAAATGCATGATTCAGTCGCGGAGCCGCCTGCCGGTAATCTGATTCTTGTTGCTGAGGATGATGATATCAGTTATTACTACCTGAATAAGTTGCTGGCAGGCAGACAGGTAAAGCTTATCAGGGCACTCAACGGGGAGGAGGCAGTAATGCAATGCAGAGAAAACCCGAATATTTCCCTGGTGCTGATGGATATCAAGATGCCCCTGCTGGATGGGTATGATGCAACCCGGCAGATTCTGGAAATCAGAAACGAATTGCCGGTAGTCGCCCTCACTGCCTATGCCTTTGAGGAGGACCGGCAAAAAGCGCTTGACTGCGGGTGTGTTGATTATGTGAGTAAGCCTTTGAAGCGCGATACATTTCTTGCCATGATCGACAGGTATATGCCAGATAAGAAAGGCTTGTGAATTCAGCTGCGGTTGTATTCCTGCCGGAATAAAATGACTGCATTGGGAATTTCATGTCGAACATATGCAGGTGTATTTATGTTGCTTTTAATAATCCACCCGGTTGAAAACAAGCATCCGGGTAGCAGTATTTGTTAGCAGGAATCCTTATCATTTGTTCAGGCAACTTCGTCCTGTATTATTTGTAAAAATCCTCCTTTCGTTTAAAAAGTAGCCCTATCTTTGCACACAAAGCACTGATGCATGGCACTTGATACCATTATTGAACTGAACAACCTGAGCGTTTACCAGCGCAATATCCTTGTGTTGTCTGAGGTTACCCTTTCCATCGGCAAAGGGGAGTTTGTGTATCTGATCGGCAAAACAGGAACCGGAAAGAGCAGTCTTTTAAAAACACTGTATGCTGATTTGCCCGTGAATGAAGGAGAAGCTGAAGTAGTCGGGTATAATCTCAGGAATATCAAGCAGAAGGAAGTGCCATACCTGCGCCGGAAAATAGGGATTGTTTTCCAGGATTTTCAGTTGCTTTCCGATCGCAGTGTAAATGACAATCTGGTGTTTGTACTGAAGGCAACAGGTTGGAAAGATAAAGAGGCTGCGGATGAAAGGATCAAAGATGTACTCGAGAAGGTAGGGCTGAAAACCAAAGGATTCAAGATGCCCCATCAGTTATCGGGAGGGGAACAGCAGCGTGTTGCGATTGCCCGTGCATTGCTTAACGACCCCGAGTTGATCCTGGCAGATGAGCCTACCGGCAACCTGGATCCTGAAACTTCGGAAGGAATTATGACTCTGCTTTTTGAAATCAGCCATTCGGGGCGTGCAGTGCTGATGGCGACCCACAATTATGCACTGATGGAGAAATTTCCCACACGTACCCTGAAATGTGAAGCAGGTAAAGTTTTAACTTCCGAAAACGGCTTCGGCCAGCCGGGCAGCATTGCCTGAATTTGAAAATTTGCGGTTGAGTAATTCGTGCCTTTTTTCCGCTGCAGATAGTGAGAAGGGGACATCCTTCAGGTCGTCCAGTTTTTTTCTGAAATCTTCCGCTGTTTCAGCAATTGTGCACAATGGCTCAAGCCCGGTTCCGTTGAGCATTAAAGGATTCACAAGGCAATGCCTGCCATTGTACAGGGTGTTCAGTAATTTAAGTTTTAAGCCTGTAGCCTGAAAGGTGACCAGCACATTTACATGGGCATTGCGAATCAGGGAGAAAAGCCTTTCATCGTCTGGATTTGCAATAATACTGATGTTGCTGTAAGGTTGCGCAAGATCAAAAATCCTTTTCTGCGGATTCATTCCGGCTATGATGAGGCGGTGATTGCTGCCGGCAAAAACCTTTCTGATAAGGAATTCTACGGCTGCCTCATTTTCAGGTACTTCAATATTTCCGTGATAGAGTGCGTAATCTCCGCTACCTGCTTCAATATTAAAGGCATCATTGGCATGAAAACTTGGCAGAAACCGGATATCTTTCCCGGGAAACACTTTTTTAAGGTAATCGGTATCACATTCTGATACCACAAGCATCAGGCCGGCATGCTTCAGTTTGCGTTGAAAAAACCTCAGTTTCAAACTTTCTGCAAGGAAATAGGCTTTTTTTGCCAGGTTGTGCTCCGCGGAAAAGAGGTTTATGTAATATTCATGTTCGATGTTGCTCTCGCGATATATCAACTTGCGGTTCCTGAGCCGCGGGTCGTCAAGATAATAGCATGAATGCATACCCTCGAAGAGCACCGGGTAATTGTCTTTCAGAAGATTGCGCACCAATGATTCAGAGCGGCGGCTCTTCACGATATAGGGTATAGGACTGAATGCGGACCCTATTCCGGTTTTCCTTGAATAATAGTGTACTTCTTCACAGAATGCTTCCAGTTCAGTTGCCCGGTCGCGCCCGGGGTATTCAAAGATATGCAGGTGCAGACGGATGCCGTAATTGTGCAGCGCCATGATTTTATAAAAGACGTCGATTACTCCACCGTAGTTGGGCGGAAAAGGTACATCGAATGAAACAATATGCAGGTGTTGGTCAGACATATTTTTGATAGACTTCTTTCAGAATAAGTTCTTCTTTTTCCCAGCAAAGCGCTTCGGCTGCTTTGTCCAGATTATTTTTCCACCTGATTGTACGTTCAGGATGGTCGAGCATCTCTCTGAATTTTTTTGCAATCTGTTCCGGATCATGACTATCAGTAATCATCCCGATGTCATAACCCTCAACAATGGCGGCAATCTCAGGCAAACGCGAAGCCAGCACGGGAATGCGGGCGTGAATATAGTCAAAAAGCTTGTTAGGCAAACTGAAACGATAATTGATATTGGTGTCTTTGTCCAGGGTCAGCCCAATATCTGCCAGTCTTGTATAACGCATCATTTCCTCATACGGCATCTTTGGCAGGAACATTACCCTGTCTCTGAATTCAGGCTGTTCTGCTTTTTCTTTGAGTTTTCCAATCACATCACCGCTGCCGATAATGAGCAGGAGGGTGTCCCCGCATTGCCCCACCGCCTCAATTGCCTCTTCCGCACCCCGCTGAATATTGATGCCCGCTCCCTGCAACAGAATTATTTTCCTGTCCTCAGGTAAGCCGAGCTCTGCCCGGCTATAGCTTTTCCCCTCCTTCAGGCGTCGGGGAATGTTCCTTACCACATGCAGCTTTTTATGATATTTTTCTTCATATAACCTGGCGATACTGCCATTAACGGTAATAATATCTGTGAGTCTGGGGAAAATAAACGCTTCAATGCTTTCCCATATTCCCTGAACAAAAGGCCGGTCAACCAACTCGGGTGTCCCGGTGTAGAATTCGTGGCTGTCGTAAACCAGGGGTACCCGCTTCAGCCTGTGCACCAGAAAGCCGGCTGGAAGGGTGTCGAGGTCGTTGGAAACAATTAAATGGCAACGGTGAGTGATCAGCAACCAAAGCAGCCTGATGTTGTATTCAGCATAAAAGAGCGGCCCCCTCCTGAATAATAACTTCATCCGCTTTGTAGCGTATGGACGACCGGTCAACTCAAGGCTGCCCGGTAACCTGCGTCCAACGAGCAAAACGCTAAAGCCCAGGTCGCAAAGCGTGCGGCATGACTTATCAACGCGCTGGTCGGTGCTTAAATCATTGGTAACGGTAACAATGACTTTCTTCAAGGCAGGTGGTCAGGTAATTTGGTGGATGCAAAAATACCTGAATTTTTGGAATCACTGCTACGGCATGCCATCTGATTTGCAGTAAGCCGGCGGAATCGGAAATGAGCTGAATACAAACATGTAATTGCTTAAGCATTGCCAAATGCCTTATCCAAGTTTATCAGATATTTTTATCCTTCCGTTTTTATGGTTAAATGCAACCGGTCAGATTACACCGGCCGGTAAATAATTTGTTGAATGCCCCCTGAATGTCGGAATGATCTCCTTAACTTTGTCCCCATGATAACACATCCGGTTCCGGAACAGAAATTCAACTACAGCCTGAGGCCCTTCAATACATTCGGTATGGATGTAAAGGCGGCTATATTCACGAAACTGACGGATGAAAGTGAGCTTCCGGCATTGCTCAGGATGATTCATCAGGCCGGCACACCCTTGCTGTTTCTGGGCGGAGGCAGCAATATATTGTTTACCGGAGATTTTGACGGAATGGTGGTCGGGATCGCAACCAAAGGCATTGAGGTTATTGATCAGGATGAGGAATTTGTTTACGTGCGCGGGATGGCCGGAGAGAACTGGGATGATTTTGTACAATACTGTGTAAGGCATAATTTCGGCGGGCTTGAGAACCTGAGCCTGATTCCCGGCAATGTCGGCAGCAGCCCTATTCAGAACATCGGCGCATACGGGGTTGAGCTGAAAGATACCTTTTATATGCTGGATGCCGTTTCGCTGCGCACGGGAGAATTTCGTGAGTTTTTTGCTGATGATTGTGGTTTCGGATACCGGAACAGCATTTTCAAAAATGAGTTAAAAGGACAATACCTGATTCTATCGGTAACATTTCGCCTGAGAAAGCGGCCGTTACTGAATACCGCATACGGTGCCATCGCGGCAGAACTTGAAGCAATGAGAGAAATGCCTTCGGTAAAGGCAATAGCGCAGGCCGTGTGCAATATCAGGCGCAGCAAACTGCCGGATCCGGAGGTGATTGGAAATGCCGGAAGTTTTTTCAAAAATCCTGTGGTGAGTCATGCGCATTTTGAAAAACTGAAAAGTGAAAATCCCTCCATACCCGCATATCCGGGTGAACATGGCTTTAAACTGGCTGCAGGCTGGCTGATTGAACAATGCGGATGGAAAGGTTACCGGGAAGGCGATGCAGGGGTGCATGAACGGCAGGCCCTGGTGCTCGTCAATTATGGCAAGGCTTCCGGAATGCAGATACTGGATTTGTCAAAGAGAATTATTGAATCGGTTCAAGGAAGATTTAACGTAATGCTGGAGCCTGAAGTTAATATTCTTTAGATTTTTTAATTCGCGGACGGCTTCCGGGCCGATCCTGGGCGCTCATCTTAATTATTCGTTTTCCATTATTGCACTTCCGGCCGGCTCCGGAGTTTTGTCGTATTCCATTAATCTCACGCTGCTGATCTGCATGTTATAGAAAATATTCTGATATTCAACAATGATAAAAGCACCGGATGGTTGAGCGGTTTTATCATATTGCCGTATATTAGCATATCCTATTAATCGTTTTATCAATTTTCAGGCATTTATGAGCATTACCCTGATTGGTTTCATTGTTTACCTCATTGCTATGATGTGCATAGGAATATACATGTATCGCCGCAATGAGTCGAATGCCGACTATTTTCTCGGCGGCAGGAAGATGAACTCATGGGTGGTAGCACTCTCCGAGCGTTCGTCGGGAGAATCGGCCTGGCTGCTGCTTGGGCTGCCTGGTGCAGCGCTGGCTTTGGGGGTTGTGGAGGTTTGGACTGCCCTTGGTTGCCTGATCGGCATTTTCTTTTATTGGTTTGCGGTGGCAGAGGACATCCGGCGGCAATCGGAGCGATTTGATGCCATTACCCTGCCTGATGTTTTTTCAAAGCAGTTCAGCAGGGGAGGGCTGTCGATCAGGTTCACCGCCATGCTGATCATAATTTTCTTTTTTACATTCTACCTGGCAGCGCAGTTTAACGGAGCCGGAAAGGTGCTCAATGTGACGTTTGGCATCGACCCCTTTACCGGAATGGTTTTAGGAGCCGCAGTAATTATTCTTTATACGATGTTGGGCGGGTTTCACGCAGTGGTATGGACTGACTTCATCCAGGCCCTGCTGATGTTCGGGGCACTGGTGTTACTCCCGCTTGCAGGATTGCTCGAAGTGTCAGCCGGGGGACACTCGCTGGGATCAACGCTGGATGCTGCAGGAGGTACTTACCTGAGCATAACAGGAGGTAAAGCGGGCTGGGCTGCGGTGGCTACTATCATCGGTGGACTGAGCTGGGCTTTCGGATATATGGGGCAGCCACACCTGCTGACTAAATTTATGTCACTTAAAGATCCTGCCAGAATGAAAAAAAGCCGTCGCATTGCATTTTTCTGGGCAATTCCCGCCTTTGCGGGAGCTTTCGTGATTGGTTTGGTGGGGTTGGCATTGTATGGTCATGGGGCTTTCGATGATGTTGAAAAGGTGATGCCTCAACTTGCCAACAACCTGTTGCCGGCCTGGGTCGCCGGTATTCTGATTTCTGCAGCCATCGCTGCCATGATGTCAACTGCCGACGGGCAGTTGCTGGTGATATCTTCTGTGGTGTCGGAAGATTTGTTTCATAACATATTGAATATCAACATCAGCTCCAGAGCTATGGTCAACCTCAGCCGGATTGTGACTCTGGTGGTCGGTCTTGCAGCATTTGCCATTGCGGTAACATCTCAAAAATTGATTTTTGCCATGGTTTCCTATGCATGGTCGGGTCTGGGGGCTTCGTTTGGCCCGGCGCTGCTGCTGTTGCTTAAATGGCGAAAGACAACCTGGCAGGGAGTGCTTGCCGGTATGTTAACGGGCTCGCTCTCCACAATAATATGGTCTGAAATTGCTTTCCTCGATCAGGCAATCAGCGTACGGTTTGCTTCCTTTGTACTTGCATTCGCCGCTGTTTGGCTTGTAAGCCTGTGCACCTACAAGCGCGCTGAGAAATCTGTCTGAGTTGCAAGTACTTTTTCTATAGTTTGCCATAGCCTCAGGGCTGATTGATCCCAGGTGAATATACCGGCCCTTTCAGCTCCGGCTTTGATCAGATGCTCACGGAGGGTGTCATCGTTTGCAATTTTAATCATGGCATCAGCAATTTCGCCCGGTTTAAAAGGATCAGCATAAAGGGCAGCTTCTCCGCCAACTTCAGGCATGGAAGTGATGTTGGATGTGATTACCGGGGTTCCGCAGCGGAAAGCTTCCACGATGGGTATGCCGAACCCTTCAAAATAGCTGACGTAGGTAAGCGCTATGGCAGAACCCATCACATCGCGCATTTCACTTGTTTCCAGTCTGCCCGAAAAGATTACATCGTCTTTGAATTCCATGTTTTCATAAACAGAAGCAATCTCTCCTGTCCACCATTTTTTTGCACCGGCAAGCAGGAGCACTGTGTTCCGGTTGTCGGTTTTTCTGTATAGATCAAAAGCCCTGAAAAGATTGACCAGGTTTTTACGCGGATGCATGGAGCCAACGAAAAAGAAATAGGGGCGGCCACCGGTGTACTTTTTTCTGGTTTCTGATTTAACAGATTCATCCACGGGAAGATACTCTTCGTTCGCCCCATTATAAACCACATCAATTTTTTCGGGATCCGTACCGTATTGCTTTGTGATGTCTGCCTTCGAAAATCCGGAAACTGTTGCTATTCTGGCCGCTTTCGCAGCATATTTTCTGAAAAAGGTTCTGTAATACCAGCGTTCTGCCAGGGGAAGGTCGCCGGGGTAGTGCTCGAAATTCAGGTCGTGGAATACGGCAATGGAAGGTATCTTTGACCCCAGTGAAAGATAGCCGTCAGGGGAAAGGAAAAGGTCGGCTCCGATTTTTTTGAGCAGACGGCGAACGGTAAATTCGAACCAGATATAATAAAGCACAGGATGACGCGCAGGAGGGCCGGCTACCAGGGGGATGACGTTGTCACTGAAAATAAAATCCCTGTGGTAAGGACGATCGAAAAGAAAATAGAACTGGTGTTCGGGATGGCCGGTTGTGATTCTTTTGAGGTTCTCATAGCTGAACCACCCGATTCCTTCGAGTTTTCCATGTAACAGCAATCTGGTATTGACAGCGATCTTCAAAACAATTTGGTATTGATGAGGCTTTTATTCAGTCACCTGTAGTGAATATTACAAGAATAATGATATTTTTGCGCAAATTTAACACATAATCGCTTACCGGAAGAGGTTTTCAGTTACATTCCCCGCCGGTGAAGTATTGCCCGCTTGATGTTCAGATTCCTGTATGCAGCGTAAATTTCTTACCAATCTGGGTTTTCTGTTATTCCTTAACCTGCTGATCAAACCTTTCTGGATTTTCGGCATCGACAGGACTGTGCAGAATGTGGTTGGTGCTGAAGATTTCGGATTCTATTTTACCATCCTCAATTTCTCGTTTCTTTTCAATATACTTCTCGATTTCGGAATTACCAATTTCAACAACCGGAATATTGCACAGAATACCCACCTGCTGAACAAGCATTTTTCAGGAATTCTGGCCATGAAGTTCATGTTAGCCGTTGTGTATTTTGTGGTAACATTTTCAATTGGTCTGATCTGGGGCTTTCGCGGAACAGGTTTATGGATGCTTGCCCTGCTGGGATTAAACCAGTTTCTTATCTCGTTTATCCTTTACCTGCGCTCCAACGTTTCTGCTTTGCTCTTTTTTAAGACAGACAGCGTACTTTCGGTGCTCGACCGCATTCTTATGATTATCTTCTGCAGCATCCTGCTGTGGGGAAATATCTCCAGCCAACCTATGCGCATCGAGTGGTTTGTCTATGCACAAACGTTGTCATATATTATAACGGCGCTGGTTGCTTTGCTGGTAGTCATTCGCAAAGCGTCTTTTACACGTCTCAACTGGAACGTGCCTTTTTTTGTGATGATCATCAAACAAAGCCTTCCCTTCGCCGTGCTGGTTTTGCTGATGACATTCTACAACCGTTTTGATTCTGTTTTATTGCAGAAGTTGATTCCGGGAGAGGAAGGCAAAATTCAGGTTGGGGTTTATGCCCACGGCTATCGCCTGCTGGATGCAGCCAACAATATTGCTTACCTGGTTTCTGTGCTTTTATTGCCTCTTTTTGCCCGTCAGCTTAAATCCGGCATGAAAGTTGAAAACCTTGCCAGACTTAGTTTTACCCTTCTTTTTGTACTTTCCGTTATTGTGTCTGCCGGATCATGGTATTACAGCTATCCCATCATGGATTTGCTCTACGATCATTATATTTCCAACTCTGCTACAGTATTCGGGGTGTTGATGGGCTGTTTTATCGGTTACTCTACCACTTATGTATTCGGTACGCTGCTTACTGCCAACGGTAGCCTGAAGCACCTCAATCTGGTAGCTGCAGGTGGCATGCTGCTTAATGTGGGGCTTAACCTTATTCTAATTCCCTGGTATGGGGCTTTGGGCGCTGCCTGGGCTAGTCTTGTTACACAGTTGCTGATGGCTGCCAGTCAGGTAATTCTGGCCGTTATTTTATTCAGATTCCGGTTTAATCCACGTTATCTCATTACCTTGTTGGCTTTTGTTGCCGGCGTTATCCTGATCAGCCGTATAACTTCAGGGCTGTCAATGCACTGGATAAAATCCTTTACCCTTATGTTGGGCGTCTCTTTTATCCTTGCTTTATTCCTGGGGCTTTTCAACGTAAGGCATTTCTTCAAACTGGTCGCTTCCCGACAAGATTAGGCTTGCCTCAGCGCTTTTCCCGGTTAAATTTGCTTTCAACACAGATCCTGGGCTATTCGTTAAATGCTGCGCTGGCTTCATGCCATCGTAAATGCTGTCAGTAAATAGAAAACCAAATATTTGTAAGAAAAAAAAATTTAACACAGGTTAAAGGTTTATCCCTCAAAATGTGATTTTCCGGATCCTTGTTTAATAACCAGTTGCACAGATTTCACCGGGGCATCACAGAGCAACACAGAGAAGATTATATAACACATTACCCCTTTTAGTGAAAATTTTTTAATACTACACTCCGGAATACTAAGTTCATCTTTAACTCCGGCACATCAAAGAACGAATAACCCCGGACCCTGTTAATTTACTTTAGTTTTATACCATGTTTATTGGATATAACTGATTGTTTTTTCCATATCTTTGACAGCCTAAAACGAACCAACATTCCATTATGTCGGAGAATAAGCTATCAGAAATCAGGGATTTTGATTCCACAAGCCTCGGAATGTTCCTTTTCTCCTGGCGTAAACACCTGATAATCATAAGTTTAAGTGCTGCAGTTCTGGCTGCTGTTTTTTCATCCAGCCTTTTCATAACGCCGCTATACCGCTCAATAGTTGTGCTTTTTCCTGTATCCAGCAATTCCGTTTCCAGGGCATTGCTTACCGATCAGCCTGCTGCGAAAACCGATATTCTTGAGTTCGGTGAAGATGAGCAGACAGAACAGATGCTTCAGATTCTCAGTTCAAGCAAAATCCGTGATAAGGTAATTGAAAAGTTTGACCTGATGAAGCATTACAAAATTAATCCAAGATCAAAATATAAAAACACAGAGCTTCACAGACAATACGAGAGCAACATTACTTTCAGAAGGACAGAATTTATGGCTGTCAGGATATCGGTGCTCGACCGTGACCCTCAAATGGCTGCCGATATAGCCAATGCGATTTCTGAACTGCTTGATTCTACCAAGAATTCGATGCAACGCGAGCGTGCAATGAAAGGTTTTGCCATTGTGGAGCAGGAGTACTTTAAACTTCGCGATGAGATTGCCGGAATGGAGGATTCATTGCGGGTGATACGTGAAATGGGGGTTTATGATTATGAGTCTCAATCGGAAATGTTTAATCAGCAACTTGCCATAGAAATAGCCAGGGGGAATGACAGGGGAATAGCATCGCTTGAAAATAAGCTGAGCCTTCTTGCAAAGTATGGCGGGGCTTATGTTTCCTTACGCGACATGCTTGAACATGAGAAAAAGCAGTTGAGCTATCTCAAAGCAAGATATGAAGAGGCTAAAGTAGATGCAACGGAAACCCTGCCGCAAAAATTTGTCGTGGAGTCTGCTTACAAAGCTGAAAAGAAGTCATACCCTGTCCGGTGGATTATCGTTCTCGTTTCGACTCTGGCTGCATTCCTGATATCGGTGATTGTGATCATCACCATTGAAAAAATGCCTGTACTCAGTATTGTAAAAAAAAACTCCAGTTCAAAAAAATAAGCTTTAATTTCAATATAATGGACAACATCAGGCCCACCACGGAGAACTATTTCAGTAACATCCACATGATGAAGATTTTTTTCAGGTGGAAGTGGCATCTCCTTTCCATAGCGGTTGTTGCGGCATTGCTCGCAGCTGTATTTTCGGGTTCTTTCTTTATTAAACCGAAATACAAATCCTATGCATTGGTCTATCCTTCAAATATAGCACCATATTCCGACGAGAGCGAAAGTGAGCAGATGCTGCAGTGGCTTCAATCCCAGGATATCAGAGACAGTATTATCCGGAAATTCAATCTGGCTGAACATTACCGCATCGACAGTTCTTATAAATACTATCAGTCTACGATGCAGTATCTTTACAATAAAAATGTAAAGATCAGTAAAACACAATATGAATCAATTGAGATTGTGGTAATGGATACAGACCCGGAGGTGGCACGGGATATGGTGCTGGCAATCATTGATTTCTGTAACCTTAAAATCCGCAAAATCCATCGCGATAAATATGCCGAGGTGGTGAGCAGCATGGGAAGAACCCTTCAGGAGAAAAAGGCGCAACTCGACAGTGTTGAAAAAGCCCTTGCTGACCTCCGCCAGAATTATGAACTGATTGATTATGAAGCTCAGGCAAGGGAAATTACCCGAGGTTTCCTCAGGACAGTTGATGGTTCAAACAGCACCAATATCAATATGAAGGATGTTCTTCGCCTTAAAGAGAACTTTGAAAACAAAGCCGGTCAAATGGCGATTCTTACCCAGCGACGCAATGATATCCTCAGGATTTATTCTGAGTTTGAACTGGTTTATGACCGGGCTGTATATGATGCGGATAAAGTATTCACCTTTACCAATGTGGTCACTCCCCCGGTGATTGCTGATAAGAAATCTTCCCCGGTACGCTGGCTTATAGTTCTTTATTCGGTAGCTGCCGCTCTGTTTTTCTCAATTGTTGTGATTTCCGTTATTGAAAACAAAAGGATTAATCAGGAGATGAAAGACCTGATTAATGCCTGAATCAGCATTTTTTACACATTATCATGCTCAAGGCGCCGGCTGACCCTAAATTAAGATGGTTTTACCTTCTCAGCGGATTGTTTATCCTGCTGAACTCCATGCTACTGGCTAAGGAGTTTTACTGGGGTATTGCCATTCCGGTTGCCATTGTGGTTGCATTAATGTACCTTTTCTGGCTGGATAAGCTCCTGCTGCTTATTGTCCTTGTAACTCCGCTTGCTGTCAACATTGCCGACAGTGAACTTGGAATTGGTATTTCTTTACCATCAGAACCACTGATGGTAGGTGTACTGATTCTCTTTATTTTTAAAACGCTTTTTAACGGCCAGTACGACAGAAGAATACTTACTCATCCGCTCACCATTGCTGTTTTTTTCAGCCTTGCATGGCTGCTGATTACCAGTATAACCAGTGAGATACCCTTGGTTTCATTCAAATTCCTGGCTGCCAGGCTTTGGTTTGTTGTGCCTTTCTACTTTCTTGGTATTTTGCTTTTCAAGGATGTCAAAAATATCTCACGGTTTAAATGGTTATATGTCGCTGCCCTGATTGTAGTGATTATCTATACTACAGTTCATCATTCTTCCTATGGATTTGCTGAAAAGCAGGGCCACTGGGTAATGAAGCCCTTCTACAACGACCATACTGCCTATGGGGCCATTCTGGCCTTTTTTGTGCCTGTTTTTGTGGGTTTTATTTTCAATTATGAACGATCAAAGACCTACAGGCTCTATGCAGCCATAGTATCCCTGATACTTCTGGGCGCCCTTTACCTGTCTTTCAGCCGCGCTGCCTGGGTGAGCCTTGCGGCCTCAGCCGGTGTTGCAGTACTTGTTGTTTATAAAATCAGGTTCAGGTGGATTTTTATCGGGCTAGTGATCCTGATAGCATCTTTTTATATGTTTAAAACGGAGATTTTATATGCGTTGGAGAAGAACAAACAGGATTCGTCGGCCAATTTTATAGAGCACGTTCAGTCAATCTACAATATCTCCTCTGATGCTTCCAATCTTGAGCGCATCAACCGTTGGCAATCTGCCATAAGGATGTTCGAAGAACGACCGGTTTTCGGATGGGGGCCAGGTACATACCAGTTTATTTATGCTCCTTTCCAGCGCTCAAAAGAGCGCACCATAATCAGTACCAACGCGGGCGACCTTGGCAATGCCCATAGTGAGTATATCGGGCCGCTTTCAGAGCAGGGCATTCCGGGGTTACTAAATATCCTATGGATTGGAATTGCTGCAATTTATACAGGTATCAGGGTGTACCGAAAGGCCAGAAACCGAGAGATCCGTCTTTACAGCCTTGTTTCTGTGCTTGCTCTCGTAACCTATTTTATTCATGGATTCCTGAATAATTTTCTGGATACAGATAAGGCTTCCGTGCCCTTCTGGGGCTTTATGGCTATGATCGTTGCAATGGATATCTACCACAAGGATACTGAAAGGGTGGACACTTCAATGACAAAAGACCACAGTTAGTTGGCGATTTCACTTAATTTTCCGGCTTAATTCTTATTCCTGACGTAACCTTTTATGCGCTCCGGCGTCTTAAAAACAATTGCGGGTGCCGATGTATCGTCTGTTTCCGGACAAAGGCTGTACACCAGTGGACAATATGTGGTGATTTTGAATTACCATAAGAGGTAAAATATTGAAAAACAATGTAATACTTATGTGGCACACGTTTTGCAACACTAACATCAAGTTTAAACCGAGGGAATAATGAAGATAAATCTGAAAGCCAACGAAGTAGTTATAAAGGCTGGCAATACCCTGCATACATCAGGAGTAAAGGAGTCGCGCGGGAAATTAATTATTACGAATCAGCGGATATATTTCAAATCAACCGGGGATACCACGGCGGCTGATGATTTTGAAATTCTGCCCAAAGAGATCAGTGAGGTGCTCTTCTATAACACACTGATGATTATTCCGAGGGGACTAGATCTCAGGACTACAGACGGCCGTATGCTGCGGTTTGCCCTGAAAGACCGGAACGACTGGTGCCGGTTGATCACCTCAATGAATTAAAGGGAACAACCTTTCATGCAGCAGTTGTTGAACTGCCGGGAATAAGAGTCAAATGCAGGTACATCCCGTTTCAGGGAAGGTTTTCTTTTATTGCTGTTCTATTCCGCTGAGGTTTGCAGCAGTGAGGATTGCGGGCAACTGCCTGAGGGCTGCCAGTTCACGCCAC
>Ga0334883_1002501_pt1 | contig 22394 bp, 18 predicted proteins | sample GraSluR1_MG_6_FD_207230 | JGI IMG/M metagenome (GOLD analysis project Ga0334883, IMG submission 207230) | Sludge microbial communities from methane-producing bioreactor in Wageningen University, Netherlands - Granular Sludge_09_05-R1 | ecosystem: Engineered > Bioreactor > Anaerobic >...
CTCTCGAGATTTTCAGGGGATCTGCCGATATGGTCTCTGAAATACTCAATCTCAGATGCCTGTACGTTGAGGATCATAACTCTAATGTCTCTAGACTGGCCGTCGAAATTGGTAGAGAGCTAAATCTTGACCGTTTGAGTATAGCTATCGTAGAGATGGCTGGAAAGGTGCACGATACCGGCATGTTTTCACTTTATGCCGACCTGATAAGCAAGCCCGGTCCTCTAAAGGCCTTCGAAATGGATCTAGTAAAAGAGCATCCGATAGTCGGCGCGAATATCACAAAGACAGCACCCTTTCCCGCGGGAGTAACGAGAGCCATTTTAGAGCATCATGAGAGGCTCGATGGTTCGGGCTATCCTTCCGGTATCGAGGAGCCGGCGATCAGTCTTGAAGGAAGGATTCTCGCCGTAGCGGAGGTAGTTTCTGCCATGAGCTTCTTCCGCCCTTACAGGGAGCTACACGGAGTGGAAAGTGCGCTCGACGAGATAAGAAAGTACTCCGGGATACTCTATGATAGAGAGGTTGTCAAAGCCTGTTTTCGGGCCTTCGAAATGGGGTTCGACTTCAAGGAGAGCAGGAGCAACCGAAAGAGCCTTCGCTGAATCCCTTTTCTAAAGACGAAAGTGAGTTATTCGCGAAGCCGTCTTTATTGGTTAGTCTTTCTCTTATACGAAATTCTTCTACTTGATCGGGTTCAACAGAGCGTACTGATAAGTGTCCTGCCAGATGGGACTGCCGTCTCTGTCTCTTTTGAAGTATATGTTCTTCAGAAAGTGGCCCTCTCGTCTCATTCCGAGACGTTCGAGAAGTCTCCACGAAGAGAGGTTTTCCGGATTGCACATGGATACCACTCTTCTGACCCCCAGGTCGCCTAAACCGTACTCTATTATCTTTTTGCAGCTTTCCGTAGCATAGCCCTTCCCGTGATAGGCGGGATTGAAAACGAAGCCCAGTTCCCACTCCATGAACTCTTCCGGTTCAACCTGCCGAAAGTAGAGATTGCCGATGAGCTTTCCGCTATCTTTTAGACATACGGCCCAGAACGACTCGTCACGAACTCTGCGAGAGGTTTCCCTCTTTGCCTCTTCTTCAGTGAAGGGATTATACGGTTCGTACCTGACCACGCTTTCCAGCGAAAGGTACTCGTACAGGTCCTTCCAATCCTTCTCTTGAAAACCTCTCAGTACTAGCCTCTGTGTCTCGAGCATGACATCTCCTTAGAAAAAACTCTAAATCCTTATCGACTAACGGTCCTGCAGATCCTGAAGCCCAGATCGTTTCTCTTTCGATCGGGCGAGTCGCTGCAACGGCTTGCTATGCGGACTCCTTCAGTACTGTTTAGCCAGCTGCCTCCACGGATGACGCGGCGCGATCCACTATCATTATAGGGGTTGGTCACTTCCGAGTCCGCATACGGTCCGTAAAAATCCGAACACCATTCCCAGATGTTCCCGCTCATATCGAAGAGCCCGAGTTCGTTGGCAGCCTTCCTGGCGACTTCCTTGGTCTTGCTGCACGAGTGCGAGCGATAATACCAGGCGACTTCGTCAACATCGTTGCTTCCGGCATACTTGTAGCCTTTGCTCTTTCTGCCGCCCTTTGCAGCGTATTCCCACTCGGCCTCGGACGGCAGTCTGTAACCGGTGACCTGCGTCAGATCGCGGGTGATCTCGCCTTCCGCATTCAGAAGATTCCCGTTCCAATCATAGGCCTCCGGGAGTCCATCTCTTATACTCAGCCAGTTACAGTAAGCAGCCGCATCCTGCCAGCTGACGTTTATTACCGGTCTCTTCCCTCTTCCCCAGCCGCTGTCCTCGGGCCTTTCTATTGCGCAGGCAGAACAGAAGGCATCGAATTCCTCGAAAGTCACCGGATACTTTTTCATGTACAAGTCATATGTCAAAACGACTTCGTGCTTTCGCTTTTCGTCGCTTGAGTTATCTCCCATAGTGAACTGACCGCCTTCGACGAATACCATCTTCTCCATCACAGACTCAAAGCTGAAAATATAAGTAGTCCTCTTTCCCTGACTCTCGACCGTAAGGGCCAGCCGAACAGTTGAGCCCCCTCTCTTTGGAATAGAATCACGGATAACCCATCCGCCATCGGCGCGCTCAATCGATTCTACAGGCAAAAAGATGTCCTCGACATGAGTGTCCGGTATAAGTAGAGTTGGCGGGATTGACTTTCCCCTGTCTTCGTATGCAGTATTCCGGCCGATAACTCTCTGAGCACGGCCGTCCTCGCCAATGAACGTACAGAGGTCCCAGACTATCGTCAGCGGAGAAGTAGAAGTATTCAACAGCTTGAAAGCGGGATACTTTCCAGCAAAGCTCTTGAACTCTATCTCGATAGTCGTATCTTCATAGCTTCTGCTCCCGGATATGTTTCCCCGCGGGAGCACTGACGTCAGTTCATAGTTCACAAACATCTCCGTACTTTGAACAGATGGGACTTCATCAGAGATAAACAGAAAAGAAGAGATAAAAAATGCGCTGTCCATTTCTCCACCGCCCTTGTGTGAAAGACCCGGCGCTTTCCAGAGACTCACTTCGTGCAGATAACATCTCATGAGCCTGTATCAATTAACTAACAGCCAGTCTCTCTAATATTCTCATTGATGATTTTGCTTCACATAAATTATATCTATTGTTACATTAAAATCCAAATCTTGTAGAGAGATTACCCTTCACCTGGAGGATTATTTGCGGGGCTATATATGAGATCGCCTGCTTATTCAATAGAAACTCAGAATGATACCTCCGGTGATGGCGAGCATAACACTTGCGAGAGTTCCAATGAGGTAGTACTCGGCGAAATCCTTGTTGTCGAAGTGTTTGAACCTTGCAAGGGATTTTGCGGCGACCACGATGCTTATTGAAGCTACGTTGCCCGTAAGGTAGATAGTCAGGACCAAGAGCCTCTCGAAAATCCCGATAACTTTGCCGGTCCTGACGTTGTTTAGAGAGGTGTTGCTTCCGACTATCCTCGTCAGGTAATCGGGCTCGCTCCTGTATATCAGGTCGAACAGTTTTCTTATGAGGACTGCTCCGCCAAAGACGACGGAAAGATAGATGATTGAGGTGAAGACGATTCTCCCAACTGGAAGTCCTGCAAGATCGATTCCAGTGTAAGAGGTCAGCCTTCGAACGAGACCTTCAAAACTCTCTGTTGCCCTGAAGTAAAAGTGCGGGACCAGTAGTATGATCACGAGAACATGAAGAAACTGATCGACGAGAAAGAGCGACAGGCTCGCTATCGCTCCCGTTCTCTTTTCAATAAAGACCTTGAACAGATCAAGGAAGATGTGGATAGTGGCTACGATTAGGCAGTAAGTGAAGATATTTATTAGACCGTATGGAAGCAACAACACAAGCAACGTAAAGAAGACCGCGGACCAGTGTCCGAAGAAACCCGACGGCCTGAGCGCAAGTTTCTTGTCGATCGTTCTATCGGTCTGGAAAATGAAATCGGCTACTGTGTGGGCAAGTACGGATAGAAGTACAGGTAACATCTCTCCTCCTTCTCAGTCCTCAAGGAATTGTGTAAATAAACTCATTTAGATTTATATTATATCTATAAACCCAAATAGATTTATATTACTCGAAACTTCTCCTGCAAGATTGTGGATATATTCTTCTCGGCCAGTCTTATAACATTCCAGTTTGCCTTTGAACAATGGCTCTGAACATTTGGGGCAGTGACTCCGAGAACACCGGCAGCCCTTTCGTAAGTCCCCTCGCGTTCGTAGGTATGAACTGCTTCCCATTGCTTATCGGTCCAGCCGCTTTCAAGTGTGTCTATAAGCGCAAAGACAGTGTTCAGGAAGAGATCGAGCGGTTCTTCACAAATAAAAAAAGTGTCCATCTCTCGCGATGACTTCGCCCTGTCAAGGGCGGTTCTCGCGTCGAAGAAGACTCTGCCGCTCATATCCCATGAGCTTTCGGCATTCAGGAAGGTCGAATCCTCTATGAAGCCAATACCGATACCCATCCTCAGGCGGAGCGGAATCAACAGGTATTTCAAACGCCTCAAAACTATCGGCAGCGCTTCAACTTTAGAGACTACAGCCTGAAGTTCGTCGCCCCTGGAGATAGAAAATCTCTTTGCCAGAAGGTCATTGGCAAAGCCATTTAGCGAGTCATTCAAATTCTCGATGGAGAATTCGTGCTCTCTTGAATGAACGATGTCGGCAGTGACGACTGCATACACTCCCAAATACTCCACATCCAATCGGACCTTTATATATACTGCATGATTCTAGCACAGCCAGGCAGCAAAACTCTCGAGTTATCCGGCCTGTCCAAAGAGAATTCTCCCGAGATGAAGGATGAAACATCCGTACAGATACTGTATCTCGACCTGTAGTGTAATTTGCGAAGGATCATCTGGTATGCTAAAGACGGAGATAACGAGTGTGAGTATACATGGAGGTTTCTATGAGCGAAATACGTAGAGTACGCAGGATAGTAACCGGGAAAAACGCAATCGATGGGGCCGGTGTAAGACTGGTCAGAGTTATCGGTAACAGAGACACTGCGGAGTTCGACCCATTTCTCTTGCTTGACGCCTTCGATTCCAGGGATCCCCAAGACTACATAAAGGGTTTTCCCTGGCATCCTCATCGCGGTATCGAGACGATAACATATCTGGTAAGAGGCGTCATCGAACACGGCGATAGCCTGGGCAACAGAGGGAGTATCCTAGACGGAGACTGTCAGTGGATGACGGCCGGGTCGGGAATAATTCATCAGGAGATGCCAAAGGCAAGCGAGAGACTGCTTGGAGTACAGATATGGCTAAACCTTCCCGCAATGAACAAGATGGCCGATCCACAATACGGCGATATAAAAAGCGAAGATGTGGGTCTCGTGAATGATGGCGCAACAACAGTGCGTATAATAGCCGGTGAGTATAAGGGAGTGCGCGGAGCCTTCGAAGGAAACTATGTGAAGGCTACCTATCTCGATGTTGAAGTCGTAGCGGGAGGAGAGTGGTCTCTCGATTGTGAAAGAGATGCGACGGTGTTCATCTACATTCTCCAGGGGAAGGGGTACTTCGATCAAGAAGACATGGAGACAATAGCGGAAAAGCACGCAGTGCTCTTCGACGGAGGCGATAAGTTCTGGGTAAGAGCCGGCAATGAAGGAATAAGATTCCTGCTTCTGTCTGGCAGGCCCTTGAAAGAGCCCATTGCGTGGGGCGGGCCGATTGTCATGAATACCGCAGAAGAACTCGAACTGGCCTTCAGGGAGCTCCGAGAAAACACATTTGTCAAGAAAACCGGAGCCGGTTGACTTGCGGAGTTAAAGACCCTTCGTCGAATAAAACTAAAGAGCACTTATAGTCGATCTTGGGTAGTTAATTGAGATAAATACACTTCTGGTTGCGAAAAGGGAGGGATTAAGACGAAAAAGAGAACCCGCTCGACAAACATTATGCTTCTGATACTCTTCTTGCTATTGTCTTCTTCTGCTTTCGCTATGGAGAACGTTTCACCATGGGCGACGATCTCAAAGGACTATGTATTGCTTAGACTGCCCCTGGTTCGGCAATCGACAAACTACACCTGCGGAGTGGCGTCGCTGCAGTCTATTCTTCGCTACTATGGGTTTGAGAGGCGCGAGGACATTCTTGCGGCTGAACTCGGTTCGGATTCTGAAACAGGAACAGACCACCGCAAGATAATCGAGTTTTCTCTGGCTAACGGGTTCAGCGTCGAGAAGAAACTCGATATGTCAATCGACGATTTGAAGACTCTTCTGAGAGCCGGCATTCCGGTTATGTGCGTTATACAGGCCTGGTGCGATTCTCCGCCGGTAGACTGGAAAGATGTCTGGGACTGTGGTCATTATGTCGTCGCTATTGGATACGACAGCGAACGGATCTTCTTCATGGATCCATCAACGCTGGGCAATTACACATATATTCCCAATGAAGAGTTCCTAGATCGCTGGCACGATATCGACAACGACGAAGTGACAGAGCTCGTTCATCTCGGCATAATCATACATATGCCCGAGCCCGATTACAACCCCGAGGAGATTCTCAAACTCGATTAGGGAAAAGGCGTCAGCAAAGCGGAAAACAGTGTTCGTAAGAGCGAAAGAGCAGTTCCTCGTTCCGACGCTTCGCGTCCAAGTTCTTCGTTCTTAGCCCGCGAAGCGGAACTGGCGCGACGCAGTCGTACTGGCGCCACGAAGTGGTACTGGCCGCCGCAGGCGACTGGCGTCTCCACAGAGCGCAGCGAACGTCTCGCTCTCTCTCAACTCTCCACGCACCACTCTCAACGGTTCCTAATAGAACTCTCGACAATGCTCTTTCTCCGCTCTTACCAACAACCTACAACGCACAACCTACCGCGGCTCTTACTGCCCGCGAAGCGGAACTGGCGCGATGAATAGAGAAGAGGCGAGAGGTCAGAGGTAAGAGGCTGGAAGAGCGAAGAGATCTTGATCTTCACACCTCTCGCCTCTTACCCCTTACCTCTTATCCAGTCGTGACGGTGAGCGAAGCGAACTCTCGATCTCTCTCTCAACTCTCCACGCTCCACTGTTTCTATCTGCAGAGAAGCACTATGAGGTCGTTGACGTTGGTACCGGTCGGACCGGTTAGCAGAAGATCTCCAGAGCTCTTCAGGGCGTTATAGGAATCGTTGTCGATGAGGTAGAGATCGGGGTCTATTCCAGCGTCGATCATTCTCGCTCTGCTCTGGCCATCTACGATCGCTCCGGCAGCGTCTGTGGGTCCGTCAGTCCCGTCGGTTCCCACGCTCACCAGTACGGTGTTGGTCAGGCCCTGGGCAGATATGGCAAATGACAGCGCGAGTTCTTGATTCCTGCCGCCCTTTCCCTCGCCTTTTACCAGGACTACTGTTTCGCCTCCGAGTATTATGGCACACGGTCTTTTGACAGGTCTGTCGTGTTTCTCCTCTCTGGCAATTGCTGAAAGTAGTTTTCCCGCTTCTCTGGCTTCGCAATCGAGTGTGGTCGTCAAAATGAGAGGCTCGTAGCCCAGCTCTCCGGCAAAAACACCGGCGGCCTCGCACACCTTTCCGACACTTCCCACGATCTCGGTCTGTACATTGAGCAGTTTGTTCGGAGTCTCACCCTTTATGGCATCTATCATAGCGGGACTGAGATTTAGAGAGTACTTTTCGACAATTGAGAGAGCCTCATTCACGGTACTGCTATCTGGATATGCGGGACCTGAAGCGATCGAATCCAGTCTGTCGCCCAGAACATCTGAAAGGACCAGTGAATAGACTTGAGCGGGCGCTACCATTCTGGCCAATCGGCCACCCTTAACCTTCGAGAGCCGTTTTCTTATTGTGTTTATCTCCGTAATGCTCGCTCCAGACCGCAGCAGCTGATTGTTTATGTCTTTCAGTTCCTTTAGAGTCACACCTTCGGCGGGTAGCTCAAAAAGCGAAGAGCCGCCGCCGGAGACGAGAAATAGAACTGAGTCGTACTCCTCGCCCTGCAACATTTCCAGAGCTCTGGCCGTCGCCTTTAGCGTGTTCTCGTCCGGAAGGGGATGTCCGGCCTCAAAGACTTCTATACCGGGAATGTCGCCGAAACTGTGTCCGTACTTGGTTATTACGACACCGGTCTTCAGAGTCTCCCCGAGTCTTTCTCTGGCGGAAGAGGCCATTCTCCAGGCAGCCTTTCCAATAGCCAGCATAAAGATCTTTCCTCTCAGACCGAGCCCTTCAAGCGCTTTTGCAACGGCTCTTTCCGGAAGGACTGTCTCAATCGCTCTGTCAACTATGTATCTGGCGTCCTCTCTCATCTTATCCATGGATTACCTCCTCTGGGCGAGAATTATCTCTTCTAGGTAAACTCAGCGGTCCTGTGCTTTCTGGATGGACAGTTCCCTTGCAGTTCGATCAGTCTTTGTCTATGATTCACGTTTGTTCGCTGAAGTCCTCTTCTTGAAGGCTGCGATCAGGTCGGTCTTTCTCTCTTTTCCCTGCAGTAAGTCCCGGACGTTCTTTCTATGCCTGAATAGAGAGAAACAGAAGAAAGCGATCATCCATAAGCCGACAGCGCTTCCCTGTGTGAAGAAGAGGATTATTGAGAGCAGTAACAATGCGAGCACAGAACCGAGTGACACAAGCTGTGTTAGCAGGACTATCGGCAGCCATATCGCGAAAAAGACGGCGACGTACCAGGGAATAAGAGCCGACAGAGTTCCCACTGTGCTGGCGACTGCCTTTCCTCCCTTGAACTTGAGAAATATCGAGTAACTGTGGCCAACGGCGGCAAAGAAACCGATCATCATTCCTTCCGCAATAGATATCCCAAAGAAGTTTCGCGCTATCAATATTGGCAAAAAGGCCTTGACTCCGTCCAGAACCATCGCCGCAGCACCGAGCCAGCCCCCCATGTTGCGCAACACATTAGTGCCGCCGACATTACCGCTTCCCACTTTAGTTATGTTTACGCCGGCCAGCAGAGGGACTATGAAGCTGAAGGGAATCGATCCCATGAAATAACCGACTATTGCGAAGAGCAGGTACCTCATCTCTTTCTCCTGAGTTTCAGAAAGATCGGTGCGCCTTCAAACCTGTCGAAGTTCTGCCTTATGGTATTCCTTATGCCTCTCAGGTAGGGTTCCGTGAAGAGTTCCGGATCGTTTACGTTTATCATTATCAGGGGAGGCCTCGAGGCGATATGGGCGCCGTAGTATATCTTTCCTCTTTTTTTACCCTTTCCCGGCGCCGGGGCAGTCTCGGAATATCTTCCAAGAAGTGTGTTCAGAAGTCCAGTGGGAATCCTCAAGTCTATCTTTTCGCTCACTAGCTTTATACTGTCGATCAGCTCGTTCATCCCGGTGCCTTTTACCGTGGAGGTAAATACTACGGGACTGTAGTCTATGAAGTAGAAATCCTGTTTGAAGGTTCTGAGAAGAGCCTTTCGCCTTCTATCGTCGATCATGTCGCACTTGTTGAAGACTACTATTGTGGCCTTCCCGTTCTTTTCGGCGAGCCCCGCTATGCGCTGGTCCTGATTACCAATTCCCTCATTGGAATCGATGACCATTATGATTATGTCTGAGCGTTCTATAGCGTCGATCGCTCTCATGACACTGTAGTACTCAACGTTCATGACCTTAACCTTCGATTTTTTCCTGATTCCGGCCGTATCGATGAAAGTGACGGGTATTCCGTCCAGCGTGATAGTCTCGTCGACGGTGTCTCTGGTCGTCCCGGCTATATCCGTGACGAGACTTCTGGGACTGCCGATGATCCAGTTAAATATCGAAGATTTTCCCGCATTCGGCCTGCCCACAATTGCTATACTTAGAGACGCCCTGCTATCCTCTTCAACTGTGACCGGGTGACCGAGCTCTTCCAGTCTGGTAAATACTTCATCGAGTAAAACGTCTATATTCAGGCCGTGGGCCGAAGATATTTTCACCGGTTCTCCAAAGCCCAGAGAATAAAGGTCGTTGCCGGCGTGAGCGTAGAAAGTATCGGAGTTCTCGACTTTGTTAGCCACAAAGATGACTTCTTTACGCAGTTTTCTCAGGTAATCGGATAGTGCAATGTCCGCGCTGGTGACTCCCTGACGGGCATCGACGAGGAAAATGATGAGGTCACCCTCGTCAAGCAGTTCGAGGGTGACCTCTTTCATCTTCTCTTCTATAACATTCTCTGGATTCTCAAAGAGACCACATGTATCTACTAGCTGAAAGGTCTTATGCTGCCAGTTGACTCTTCCGACGGTGAAGTCCCGGGTAACGCCGGGAATATCATCAACTATGGCCTTTCTGCCACCAACTAACCTGTTGAAAAGAGTCGACTTTCCAACATTGGGCCGTCCAATGATTAGAACGGTAGCCACTAGAGGCTTTCTCCCTCTTCTCTAAGCTGGTTCTTTATCATCTCGCCCAGACTGTTTGAATTGACCGAACCGTTTTCGTTGATTCCCTTCATTACCTCTTCCGTTTCGGCGGTCTCTTTGTCTTTTATAAGCTGTCTGATGGAGACCACCATATTTCTCGTATCGTTGTCCGGATCATAGACCAGTCTTATTATTTTCAGTTCCTGCTTGGTTCCCACTGTAACGACGTCTTCGATGTTCTCTACTCTGTCTATTGACACCTGTGATACAGGTAAAAAGGCCTCTACACCGTAAGAATCGATCATTACTATAGCGCCAGATCTTGTGAGTCTTGTGATAGTTCCCGAGACATAATCCCCAACGGACAGTTCTTCGGAGACCTTTTCCCAGGGATCGACGGTTGCCTGTTTAATACTGAGTCGCATTCTTCTATTAACTGTATCTATAGAGAGTATTTTCACTTCGGTCTCTTCGCCTTCTTTGACAACGTCTTCGATTCTGTCAACGAAGTTCCAGGAGACTTCGGAAACCGGCACGAACCCGGATACATACTCTTCCAGTTCGAAAATCACGCCGGTGGGAAGCACTTTGGCAGTCTTTGCCTTTCTTATGTCTCCTTCTCTGTACTTGTCTCCGATTTCCTGCCAGGGATCGCCTAGAGCTTCCCTGTAAGAAAGGGAGAGAGTTCTTTTCTCTTTGTTTATCTCTTTGACCGTAACTTTCACTTCGTCTCCGACTTCTACAACGCTCTTGAGATCCTTCTTTATGTTACCCCAGAATACTTCGGAGATATGCACGAGTCCCTCAACACCGGGTTCGAGAGAAACGAAGAACCCGAAGGGAGTGATGTTTTTTACGGTCCCCGAAACAGTCGAATCTACAGGATAGCGCTCTTCAAGAGTCTGCCATGGATCTTCGGTAAGCTGCTTCAGGCTCAAGGATAGCTTCTTCTCTGAGGCGTCGATGCCGATTATCTTTGCCTTTACCGTCTCGCCAACTTTGAGAATATCGCTTATTCTCGAACTCTGGTCCCAGCTCATCTCGGAGGCTGGAATAAGGGCAGTGACATTATCGGTAAGTTTCACGAAGGCTCCGAAATTCTTTATGGATTCGACGACACCTTCGACTAGCTGGTCGATCTCCAGTTCAGAAAAGTACTTCTTTATCGCTTCATCCTGAAAGGCTCTGAGAGAGACAACTACATTTATACCGTTTCTCTGTCTTTTGAATCTGATTACTTTGAATTTCAGAGTTCCTTCCGGAGCTCCTTCGCCTTTTCTTACTCCTGATTCCGAGCCGGGAAGGAATGCCGGAACGGTCTTCAGCAAACGGATATTGTATCCGGCGTTAGTTTCCGAGACTATTCTTCCATCAAGAGGCGACCCCTCACGGAATGCCTTTTCGACCTTGCTCAAAGCCTGTCTTGCATGAACACGCTTTTCGGATACAGTACTTCTTCCCTCTTCTTCGTTGGTCTTGATGACCATTACCTCTATCTTATCTCCGACTTTGTACTCTTCCAGATCGTTTATAAGCTGATCCAGAGGAACGAATCCATCTAGCTTGCCGTCCATGATGACCATCAGGCCATCGGGTTGTACTGAGAAGACCTCCGCATCTCTTCTGCTTCCCTTTCTTGCAGAGGAAACGTCCATCTGTTCAAAGATTTCCTCCATGCTAAGGTTCTCATCCTGCCGGTTCATTTTCTCTTCCATTGCTTGTTACCTCCCTCTCATTTTCTATGTAATCCAGTATATTCTGGATCTGTTCATAGGGTGTTGAAGTTCCACTTATAAGACCAATCTTACCCATTTTGCTCTTTTCGGGCAGGTCTCTTATGTCTTGGATGTGGAGCGCGTGCTTGCCCAGTTTACCGACAATATCGACGAGCTTCCTGGTATTTGAACTGTTCCTGCCTCCGATTACTATCACTGTATCGGCAATTTCAGCGAGTCTTCTTGCCTCTGATTCCCTTTCCACAGTTACTCTGCAAATCGTGTTATATATACTTACTTGCTCCTTTGAGTTTCCTACAAGGAAGTCGGAGAACTCCGAAAAATCGTCGCAGCTCATTGTAGTCTGAGAGATTACGGCTATCTTGCCCTTTCCGGAGAGCCGGTTGACTATCGTTTGATAGTCCTCGCCAGGTTCTACGATCATGTATTCCCTGAGTCTTCCAGAAAGCGCCACAACCTCGGGATGGTTCTTTTTTCCAAAGACCACAACAAAATTTCCCTGGGTCTGCAAATCTACCGCAAGGCTAAATACATTGTACACTATAGGGCAGGTAAGATCTATCACTTCATCGAAGACTTCGCGGAGTTTCTTCTCCGATTTCGGGTCGATGCCGTGCGCCCGGATTATCGCGACGCCCTCCCGCCTTTCTTGAAGATCCTTTTCATTGACGATCTCCAGCCCCATGTCTCTGAGCAGATTGATTACTCTCTCGTTATGGACTATCTCCCCGGTCGCAAAGATCCTCTTACCGGATTTGAGAAGCTTCATGGCCTCGTTCACAGCTCTGTCTACACCATAGCAAAAGCCTACAGAGCGGGCGAGGTATGTCCGCTGTCTCTTGATCGCAAGGGCGGAAATCTTCTCTACTATCTCTTCAATAGTCACCCCTGTCGTATCGAGAAGTATGGAGTCTTCGGCCGGTTTCAACGGAGCTAACTCTCTTGTCGAATCGTTTCGATCCCTCTCTTCGATCTCGGAGAGAATCGTGGAAAAGTCCGCTCTTTGGCCTGATTCCGAGAGCTGCATGAGGCGTCTCTTTGCCCTCTCTTCGACCGAGGCGGTAAGGAAGATCTTGAGCTCGGCATCGGGTAGGACCACAGTGCCTATGTCCCGCCCCTCCATAATCACGTTGCCCTGTTTTGAGAGATTTCTCTGCTGTTCTGTCAGATAAGCCCTAACATAAGGGTACCTGGCTATATCGGAAGAAAGCATGGAGACTTCTCTTGTCCTTATCTCTTCACCCAGCGGTACTCCATCGAGTGTAATACCCTGTTCAGAGAGAGAGAAGTATGTGTGATTCATCATTTCTGACATTGCTTGTTCGTCTTCAAAAGCTATTGAGTTGCAGGCGGCCTTGAGCGCGAGAGCTCTGTACATGGCTCCGGTATCTATGTATACGAAATCTAGATTACGGGCAACGAGCTTTGCGATAGTCGATTTTCCAGAGCCGGCCGGGCCGTCTATAGCTATTCTCAAACGTTGTCCCCATTCTCTTTGAGCTGCAGCCCGAGCAACTCAAGTTGTTTGGCGGTCACACCCGAAGGGGCTGAGGTCATAAGATCAGCGCCGCTGGCCACTTTAGGGAACGCGATTACTTCTCTTATCGAAGACGCGCCGCAGATAATGGCAACGATTCTGTCGAGCCCCGGGGCGATACCGGCGTGCGGCGGCGGTCCAAATCTGAACGCTTCAAGCAAGTAGCCGAATTTCTCCCGCGCCTCTTCTCTGGAGAGCCCTATAAGATCGAAGACTCTGCTCTGTATGTCCTGCCTGTGTATTCTCACCGATCCGCTCGCCACTTCGTACCCGTTTAGAACAAGATCGTAAGCCTTCGATCTTACCTTCAAGGGTTCGGTGTCACCATACTTCTCCAGATCACCTAAGTCTGGCATCGTGAAGGGGTGATGCTCGGCCTCTATTCTCTGCTCTTCAGTATTGTATGAGAACATTGGGAACTCAGTTACCCAGAGAAAATCGAAGCCTTCTACTTCAGCGTTCTCCTCTTTGCATATTCTGAGCCTCAGCTGGCCGAGAGCCTTCGAAAGAGGCGTGCTCTCGCCGATGCTGAACAGAATGAGGTCGCCCGCAGTGGCTCCCAGAGATTTTACCGTCTCTTTAACCTCTTTCTCGCAGTGTTTCAGTATCGAGGACTTCAGGGAGTCGCCATCTACCTTGATCCACATCAAGCCTCCGAGGCCGAGATCCTTCGCCTGCTGTGTGTAATCGTCTATGCGCTTTCTCGAGAAGTTTTCGGCGAGATTTCTTGCAAGGAAGCCCTTCACTCTTTTGCCCTGAGCCAGAGCGTCCTGTATTAGCGAGAAGGACGTGCCTTCGAAATTTGAGGAAAGATCAATTATCTCCATTTTGTAGCGTGTGTCGGGTTTGTCGCTTCCGTATAAATCGATTACCTCCGCGTATGTGAGTCTTCTGAAAGGCGTTTCAAGATCCACGCCTATGGCCTCTTTGAATGCGGCCTTCATAAGACCTTCAGCTGTCGAGAAAACACTGTTCTCGTCTGCGAAGGACATTTCGATATCTATCTGAGTGAACTCAGGCTGCCTGTCGGCCCTGAAGTCTTCGTCCCTAAAGCATTTTGCTATCTGGTAGTATCTGTCGAAGCCCGATACCATCAGAAGCTGCTTGAAGATCTGCGGAGATTGAGGCAGTGCGTAAAATCTTCCCGGCTTCAGTCTCGAGGGAACGAGGAAGTCTCTCGCGCCTTCGGGAGTCGATTTTCCGAGTATCGGGGTCTCGATATCTATGAATCCATTCTTGTTGAGGTAAGATCTCACGGCCTGCACGAAACGATGGCGCGTAATAATGTTGTTCTGCATCTTAGGTCTTCTGAGATCGAGATAGCGATGTTTCAGATGCATCTCTTCTCCGGACTCTTCGTCGATGTTTATATAAATAGGTGGAATATCGGAATCTGAAAGAATTTCAAGATCGTCGGCTAGCACTTCGACTCCGCCGGTGGGCATGCCGGTGTTTCTCGCATCTGCCGGGCGTTCTCTTACAGTCCCAGATACCGATACGCAATACTCGTTTCCGAGTTCAAGAGCGATGGAGTACAGCCCGGTGTTCTGGGGATCAAATACTACCTGGGTGAAGCCGTATCTGTCCCTAAGAAGTACGAATTTGATTCCACCGAGATCCCTGATCCTGTCCACCCAGCCGTTCAATGTAACTTTTTTGCCCGTGTCGGATTCTCTCAATTCGCCACAGGTGTGGGTTCTATTCTTCAAGAACAACACCTCCCATAGATCCAATATTACCACGGGAGTTTATAGGATGGAATGGCAATTTATGGTAGAATGATCTCGAATATTTCCTTCGGGGAGGTGTAGAAATGAAAAAGAGATTCTTGCTAGCCTCGCTGCTTATTTTCGGTCTGGTGTTTACTTCGATAGCGGCGGTTAATTATGTTGATGTGGCTCAGAACCACTGGGCTTACAATGCCGTTATTAACCTGACTAACCTGGGAATACTGACCGGGGTACAGGGTGCCGACGGCAAGATGTATTTCAACGGAAACGATCCATTGACAAGGTATCAGACTGCCGTTATGCTTCAGAGAATCCTTGACTATGTCGAACTGAATTTCGCCAAGCAGGGAGCAATCCCGCAGGGTGGGACGGTTGACACAAGGGTAATGTCGAGAATTGAGGCGCTGGAACTGGCCCTTACCGATGCCAGCGGAAGACTAGTAGATGCGATGGATCTTCAATTGAGATTGAACGCGCTCGAAAACAGAGTGAATTCGATTGGCGTTGGTACAAATGGGGGCACGGTCTCTCAGTCAACAGTCGATTCTCTCAGACAGCAGATAATGAAGTTCGTGGAAGACCTTTCTCTGACCACTAAGAAGATAGACACACTCTCGGTTGACGTTCAGAACATGCAGAACAATATGGCGAATTTCTCCGCCATGGAGACGAAAGTCAACGATGCGGTCCGGAGAGTGGACACTCTCAGCGCGAGCATAAGCTCGATTCAGATGAGCCTTTCGACACACGACAGGGCGCTTTCCAATCTAGAATCAAGCTTGCAGACTCTCTCCGCTTCTGTAAGCGGCTTCGACGCGAAACTCAGCACCATAACCAACAGAGCGTCTACCAATGCGATGGAAATAGCCTCTCTCAAAGAGACTATAAATACTATGTCGGGAAACACATCTTCGATAAGGGATCTACAGAGTAAGATAACGTCGCTGGAAACTCAGATAGCCAACATTAAGCTTCCTGCCGACGCAACGAAGAAGCTCGACGACCTTACTGTCAGGGTTAACACTATTGCCTCGGAATACGTCAAGGTTGCAGATGTACAGAACTTCGTAACCAAGACAGACCTGAAGGCTAATCTGAATCTTTACGCCGGAATCGACGAACTGGCAAAAGTTAAGGAGGACGGTATTTCTCTGGCAAACAGCCTTGCCTCTCTCAGAAGTGATTTCAACTCCGAGACGGGGATCATCAAGAGCGATATCGGTAATCTTCAGAGAAGCGCCAATGCCATAAACGAAATCGTGGCCTCCCATGAGAACGAAATCGCTTCACTCAAGAACTCTCTAAGTGCTGTCACGACTATGAGAAGCGACCTTACTGCTCTCAACACGAAGTTCAATGCCCTTACCGATCAGCAGTCCAAGAACCAGACGGCTAATCAGGCGAGCATCGCAGATCTCGAGAAGAGAATGAATGAAGCCATGAATATCATGAAGGTCTCTCTTGAAGGCGAACTGGCGAAAGTCGCCCTCAATATGGATACGATAAACACTCAACTCAGCAGAAACGAGAGCAACATTAAAGCCCTTCAGACAAAGACAGACTCGCTGGAGTCCAGACTCAACGCGACAGTCATCAATCTCGAGAGATACCTCAAAACAAGCGATCTCGAGACGCAACCGGTTATCTCCAACCTCTCTGACAGAGTGGCCGAGATAAACAAGGCGACTGTGGACGCTGCGAGCAAGTCCGATGTGGAAGAGCTTCAGAAGAAGATGCAGCCCTGGTTGATCCTCTCGACGATCAGCGGGCTCGCCGGTCTTGGAATAGCGATCTGGGCTCTGTTGGCTAGCGGCACCATATAATCTGTAAAACAAATAAATAGCGACTGCCCGGGGTTCAGCCCCGGGTTTTTTGTTATAATTGAAGCTGAAAAGTCTTCTCTGGAGGTGTTCGATGAAGGTCGTCGATATTTCGAAATTGCGAGATCATATAGGTGAAAGAATAGAGATCAGGGGCTGGTTGAGAAGGAAGAGGTCCAGCGGAAAGATACAGTTTCTCTTTCTGAGAGACGGTAGTGGCTTTGTTCAGGGTATTGTGGAGAAGTCAACGGTATCGGACAGAGTCTTTGAAGACGCCTCTTCTCTAAAGATGGAGTCGAGCCTCGTAGTCAGGGGCCTGGTACGCTCGGAAGAACGTGCTCCCGGTGGCGTCGAGCTCATGGTAGATGATCTGGAGGTCGTTCAGATTCCGGTGAAGGACTTCCCTATAAACAAGCCGGACCATTCGATAGACTTTCTGATGGATCACCGACATCTCTGGCTGAGAACCCAGAGACAGACCCATGTCCTTAAGATAAGGCATGAAGTAATACGCGCCGTGAGAGAGTTTTATAATGACCGTGGCTTCGTCTTGATAGACACGCCCATATTCACCGGTTCTATCGGTGAGAGTGCGGGAAACACTTTTGAGATCGACTACTTCGACTACGGGAAGGCTTACCTTGCACAGACCGGCCAGCTTTATCTGGAAGCGGCCGCCTCCGCGCTCGGTAAGGTCTACAACCTGGGCCCGACTTTCAGGGCCGAGAAGTCCAAGACGCGCAGGCATCTTATCGAGTTCTGGATGAACGAGGCAGAGGTAGCTTATTACGGCCATGACGACAATATAAGGCTGCAGGAAGAGCTGGTATCTTATGTTGTTCAAACGACCTTGGACAGGGCCGGTGAAGACCTCGTCGCGATAGGCAGGGACACGAGCAAGCTCGAGAAGGTATCGACTCCATTTCCCAGGATAACGTATGATGAAGCCATAAAGCTGCTCAAGAAAAAGGGCTTCGATGTGGACTGGGGAGCAGACATCGGCGCAGACGAAGAGACGGCCGTCGCGAGCGAGTTTGAGAAACCCGTAGTAGTCGAAAGATATCCCCGGATGATGAAGGCCTTCTACATGCAACCCGATCCCGAGAGACCGGATGTCGTGTTGTGCGATGATATGCTGGCGCCTGAGGGATACGGTGAAATCATTGGCGCTTCCGAGAGAATCCATGACAGGGATCTTCTAATAGAGCGAATAACTGAATACGGTCTCGATGTGGCTTCGTACGACTGGTATCTTGATCTGAGAGACTACGGTACCGTTCCGCACAGCGGTTTCGGAATGGGTATAGAACGCGTCGTCGCCTGGATTTCCGGGCTTGAACATATCAGGGAGGCAATTCCCTTTGCGAGGACGCTTTACAGGATTCACCCGTAGGAGGTTTAGATGGGAGAAGAGCGTTTCCTGAGTCCGGATGAAGTCAGAGACGACAGCACCAACAAAAGCCTCAGACCTCGGACTCTGAAGGAGTATATAGGACAGTCTCGTGTGAGAAAGAGGCTGGGAATATCTATAGAAGCCGCCAAGGTAAGAGAGGAGGCTCTGGACCATGTGCTGCTTGCCGGCCCTCCAGGTCTTGGGAAGACTACGATGGCCCATATAATCGCTAACGAGCTGGGATCGGATATATACATAACTTCCGGGCCAGTCATAGAGAAACAGGGAGATCTAGCCGCTATTCTGACCGGTCTGGAGAGAAATGACGTTATCTTTATAGACGAAATACACAGACTCAACAGAAACGTTGAGGAGATACTTTATTCGGCGATGGAAGACTTTCAACTTGACATAATGATTGGGAAGGGTCCGAGCGCTCGTTCGATAAGGCTGGACCTGAATCCCTTTACTCTAGTAGGGGCGACCACCAGATCGGGATTGATCGGGGCGCCCTTGAGAAACAGGTTCGGTATGATACTGGAGATGGAGTTCTACCCGGATGAAGATCTGAAGCAGATAATCCATAGATCGTCTTTACTTCTGGGAATCTCCATTGTAGAGGACGCCGCCCTTTTGCTCGCCAGAAGATCGAGGGGTACTCCGAGAATCGCCAATCGATTACTGAGAAGAGTCAGGGATATCGTTACAATCGAAGGCGGTAGCGAGATAACAATAGGCACGGTCGAATCGGCGATGACACTTCTGTCGATAGATGAAGACGGCCTGGATGCGATGGACAAGAAGATCCTGACAGTGATTATAGAAAACTACAGAGGCGGTCCTGCCGGACTGAAGGCCATAGCCGCCTCCGTGGGCATAGAACCGGAAACGATAAGCGAGGTCTATGAGCCTTTTCTTTTGCAGACGGGTTTTCTGGTAAGGACTAACAGGGGTCGTATGGTTACGGACAAAGCTTATAGACATCTTGGTATAATAGGTGAAGGGAGCTCGTCGCTTCTCTGGGATTACGGAGATAGAAAAGACGAAGGAGAGGCGTGAGATGTTGTTACTATCGAACTTCCTCTACTCCATCGCCGTAGTTCTGAGACTGTTCCTGCAGTTTCAGGTTTTGTCAATAATTATATATACGCTCTTTGGACTGTTCAATCCTGATATAATACCTGGTGTAAAGAGTTTTTTTGGGAAGATGTCAAGTTTGACCATGAAGCCCGTTGCGAGAGTCTTTCCCCGGTTGAGGGGAGAAGCCCTGGATTTTACGCCACTGGTGACGGTTTTGATAATAGTGTTCATTGATTTATTTCTTGTATCATCTCTATTTGACTTTGCGCAACATTTGAGGTGAGCGGTTTTGAGGGTCGCAGTCTTTTACAACAAGAGCAGAATCGGATTAGAAAAGCTCTCGGATCTTTCGCGAGAGATAGAGACTCATGGAATAGAGGTCCAATTCTGCTCCGATAGAAGCAGCTGTCCGGTTGAGGGCGCCGAAGCGATATTGACTTTTGGTGGCGACGGGACCGTCCTCAAGGCCGTTCCTATGGCCTCTTCTTTTGATCTTCCCATAATGAGTTTCAGAGTCGGTAGCGTTGGATTCCTTGCGGCTTTTGAAATGGGCAACCTCCATTATGCCCTCGACCTTCTACTTGACAAACGATTAAACTGTGACGAACGCCCGCTGATGGAAGCGAGTTTCGGAGGCGAGAAATTCCTGGCGCTGAATGATTTTGGCGTTGAGCGTTCTTCGCCGAGCAGAACTGTTTCACTTCTGATAGCGGTCGACAACCATAGCGTATATCCGGTGGTCGGCGATGGCATAATCTTTTCGACTAACACTGGATCGACGGCCTATTCAATGGCGGCGGGCGGCGCTCTGGTCGATCCTCAGGCACAGTGTTTCCAGATTACTCCGATCTGTGCTCATAATCCTTTTGTTGGCCCTCTTGTTCTCTCTTCATCTCGCAGGGTCAGACTCACTATTCTCAAAGACAAAGGCTTCCCTCTCGAAGCTTACGTTGATGGCAGCTTCAACAGAAAAGTATTTCAGGGCACTGAGATAGACGTGAGAATGTCAGAGAAAACGGTAAAGCTCCTTCGCGAAGGCGATTTCGACTTCGTGGCCCTTTTGAAGGAAAAGCTCGCTTTTGGAGGCAGATTGAAGGATGATATCGGATACGGGACTGGCCAGACTCGCTGATCTGAGAGTTGAGATGCTCAGGATGGCGCGATACGTTCAAAATGCCTATAGCAAAAGCTCGATAGCGATACTGGGTAGAAACGAACACCAGGCAAGAGATGTGGTTCACTCGACTGCGGTGATAAACCAGTACCAGATTGAGCTTGAGCGCACAATCATTACCCTTACCGGTATTCTGACTCCGATCGGCAAGGATCTGAGATTCCTCACCATGTCGATGAACATCATAAATATCCTGCAGAGGATCGGAGGCAAATGCGAGTTTACCTGTAAAAAGGCTATAGAGCTTATAAGGAAACCACCTATAGGTTACTACGAGAGAATGCGGACTATACTGGGCGGGGTCGCCCAGATCCTTAAAGGCTCGATAGATAACCTTATAGATCCATCGCTCGATCAAGCTCAGAGACTCTGCAGCAGCGATTCGGAAATTGACAGAATGTTTGAAGAGACGCTCATTGAGATTGTGAGAAATATCGAACAGGCTCCGACCGTTACCTCAAGGGCCATTGACCTGATAATGATCTTGGAATCTCTCGAAGAGATAGCGGATATGGCTACAGAACTTATGGAAGCTTCGGTGTTTGTTGAGTTGGGTAAGCACTACCGATGTACCGACGACGTGTTCAAACCGGTTGATTTCAAGGCGTATTGAACAGGAGGGGGCGATTATTTTGGGTACTCTTATCAAGTATATAACCCTTCAGACCCTCGGTTCGTTCTTTATTGGTCTGGGTGGCTTTATTGTCTTTGTAAGTCTCGAGTTGCTTTACTATCTCTCAGATATGATAATCCGTTACAAGGTAGGGATGGATAAACTCTTTCTTCTCATCTACTACAATCTGCCAGAGTTTATTGTGATGGGAATACCGGTCGGGGTGCTTCTTGGTATTTTCTGGGTGTTATCGAGAATGAGGACCGACAACGAATTGATCGCTCTTCAGACACATGGAATATCGCTCAAAAAGCTCGTTATCCCCTTCTTACTTCTGGGTGTTGTCTTCAGCGGATTGGCTTACTTCCTGAACGATTACCTTGTCCCGGTCTCTTCTACAAAGGCTTCCGAAGCGATGGCCCGGTTCGTGTATCGCCAGCCCGAGGTAACGCTGAAAGAGAATGTCTATATGCAGGACAACTACGGGAGAATGATCTACGTCAGGCGAATAGACCCGAACACTAAAGAGCTCAGAAACGTATCTATTTACGAAGTCACCAGGGGTCAGGTAACCCTAACCACCGCTAACAGGGCCGTTGTGTCCCCTAACAAATGGACGCTTTACGATGCCAGAATCTATCAGACCGATTCATCGGGCTTTCTCGGAGCGGAGATGCATTTTGGTACGGCCGAGTTCGAGATCGATCAGGATATCGAGCGCTACCTGGCGAGCTTCAAGTCTCCAAAGGAAAAGACCAGCGAAGAACTCAGGAGCGATATAGTGGCGTTCAGAAACACGGGCATCAACACGGCCTCTCTCGAAGTGGCCCTCCAGGAGAAGTACTCTATGTCCATAGCTCCACTGGTAATAGTACTTCTGGGAGTCCCGGTGTCACTTATGTTCAATCTGCAGTCGAAGGCCTGGTCGGTAATCCTGACTTTCCTCTTAGTGGTTATTTATCAGGGATCGGGAGCATGGCTGAGTGGTATGGGAAAGGAGGATCTCATAAACCCGTCGCTCGCCCCATGGATTCCGAACATAGTCTTCTCAATACTCGGTGTGATTATATACGCCCTTATAGATACCAAGGCGAGTTATCGGCTTTCTGAGATGGTCACGAGGGTACTCAGGATTTCCGTTATAGTCGCTCTGGTTATGCTTCCGGGAATACTTATCGGGGCCGACGTAAAAATAGTGGGTGGCAGAATCGTCGGAACCGGAAAGGGGAACGAGATTCTCCTTGAAGGGGGAGTCAGAGTCGAATATACAAGCGAGACGTTGACCGCGACTATCGAAGCCTCTAACGCGTCGATCTTGAGTATCGGTGGGGAACCCGATTCGATAACCTTCTGGGGAAACGTCTCGATGATAAGCGACGAGACCTCCCTTAAATCGGATAGACTAATCCTCGATCTGACGAATGAAAAGCTTGAAAGCATGCAGGTATATACCAAGGCCG
>Ga0334883_1002504_pt1 | contig 22379 bp, 16 predicted proteins | sample GraSluR1_MG_6_FD_207230 | JGI IMG/M metagenome (GOLD analysis project Ga0334883, IMG submission 207230) | Sludge microbial communities from methane-producing bioreactor in Wageningen University, Netherlands - Granular Sludge_09_05-R1 | ecosystem: Engineered > Bioreactor > Anaerobic >...
CGCCGTGATCCTGTCTATCCTGTTTTGTCGTCGTCGTTGTCCGTTGCCGTTGCCTTCATCCTGTCCATCCGCCGTGATCCTGTCTATCCTGTCCTGTCGTTGTCCGTTGCCGTTGCCGTCGCCGTCATCCTGTCTATCCGCCGTGATCCTGTCCATCCTGTCCTGTCGTCGTCGTTGTCCGTTGCCGTTGCCGTCGCCGTCATCCTGTCCATCCGCCGCTATCCTGTCCATCCTGTCCTGTCGTCGTCGTTGTCCGTTGCCGTCGCCTTCATCCTGTCCATCCGCCGTGATCCTGTCTATCCTGTTTTGTCGTCGTCGTTGTCCGTTGCCGTTGCCGTCGCCGTTGTCGTTGCCGTCATCTTGCCCATCCTGTTCCCTGGTCGTTGGTGCAACCATGCTACTCGATATCGACCCTCAGGACAGCGTGCCGATCTATGCGCAGATCATCCGGCGCATCAAGTGGGGCATCGCCAGTGGCGCCTTGGCCGATGGCAGCCAACTGCCCTCGGTGCGCGAGCTGGCCACGCGTCTGCGGGTCAACCCCAATACCATCGTCAAGGCCTACCGCGAGCTGGAGTACGAGGGGTTCGTGCAACGCCGACATGGGCAGGGAACGTACGTGTCGGCCAGCGGCGAAGCGGTGCAGGCGGAGCGTGAGGAGGTCGTGGCCGAGGTTATCGACCGCGCCGCCGAGGTGGCCGTGGCCGTGCGCCTGTCCGAGGAGGAGGCCTGTCGACTGCTGTCGCAGGCCATGGGGCGGCATAGAGACGCCATTCGTCCGGAAGCAGGTGAGTTGCAGCATGGCTGAGGCTTTCGTCGTGGAGACCATCGATCTGCAGAAGCACTTCGGGCGCAAGCGTGCGGTGGACGGGCTGTCGCTGTGTGTGCCCCGGGGCAGCGTGTACGGCTTCCTGGGGCGAAACGGAGCGGGGAAGACCACTACCATCCAGATGCTCATGGGCCTATTGCAGCCCACCGGCGGCTCGGCGCAGGTGCTCGGGCTCGACCCGCTGCGGGACTACGTGGAAGTTCATCGGCGGGCCACCTACATGCCCGAGCAGCCGTCTTTGTATGAGTGGATGACGGTGGAGCAGATCTGCCGGTTCGCCTCCCAACTCTGGCCGACGTGGAACCAGAAGCGCTGCCTGGAACTGCTGGACCGGCTGGAGCTGTCGCCGAGGGACCGCATCTCGACGCTGTCGCGGGGGATGAAAGGCAAGGTGCAGCTCGTACTGGCGCTGTCCCCGGAGCCGGAGCTGCTGCTCTTGGACGATCCCACCTCGGGCCTGGATGCCGTGGTGCGCCGGGAGTTCATGGAGGGCATCATCGGCGCCCTGGCCGATACCGGCGCGACGGTGCTGTTCTCCTCCCACATCATCGACGATGTGGAGCGCATCGCCGACCACATCGGCATCATCGACGGCGGCAAGCTGATCGTGCAGTCGCCCCTGGATGACCTCAAGGAGAAGATCACGCGGGTCACGGTGAGTGGCGGCAATGGCGCACTGACCGCCGACCTGGGGCACATCGTCTCCCAGGAGCAGGTCGCCGCGGAGAGAGTGCTTCTGGTGCAGGACTTGGTTCGTGCGGCGGTCGAGAAGCTGCAGCAGTCGGGGGCCGAGGTGGGAACGGGTGCGGCGAGCCTGGAGGACATCTTCGTGGCCTATGTGAGCCACAAGGGGGAGACCTCGTGAGAGCGCTTGTGGCAATGGCGGCGGGCGAGGCCCGCGAGGCGCGCCCGTTCTTCATTTTCTTCACGATCCTGGCCTGCGCCGGAGTGGGCGTATCGCTGCTATACCGGGGCCCCGATAGCCACCTCATCCCCAACCTGCTGCTGGCGGCGGCCGGGACGGTGGGGGCGATCCTCGGCGGCGTCAGCGTTCCATCCGGCGCCCGCGCCGGGGCAGGACGCTGGCTGGATGCGGCGCCCCCGCCGCGCGGGCTCGTCTGGGTCTCCCGCTGCCTGCATAGCCTAGCTCTGTTCGCCTTGTGCTGGGCTTTGCCGTCCGTCGTGGCCGTGCTCGTCGCAGCGCCTTCGGCCCAGTGGAATGCGGACGCGGCAGTTGTGCTACTGTCACTGGTGGGCGGCGCACTCGCCTGCCTGTCTGCTCTGCTGATTGCGTACGTGTCGGGCATCCAGGGCGTGGGGATCATTGCCGGCATGTGGGTGACATGGGCGGCACAGATCGGGATCATGGCCGCCGCAGCAGCGGCCGCGGATGCCGGCCCTACGCCCCCCATCGCGAGCCTGGATCCGCACGGCCTGGGGCCGAGCGCGCTTCACGCCGTGCCCTATGGCTGTGCTTTGCTGGCGATGGCGGTTGTCCTCGGCGGGGCAATACTCTTCGCGGTCGTCCCCCCCTGCGAGCGCCGACAGCGCGGCGTGCGCGCCGTGGTCTACCTGGTTCTCTGCGGAGCGCTCGCCTTAGCGGCTGTCGCCTCGATCGCGAGGTCCAGATGGTGAGACCCATGCTTGCACTGCTGCTCAAGGAGCTCAGAGAGGCCGCCGCGGCGGGCCTCGGTGTGCTGGCGCTGGTGCTCGGCGCCCTGGTGGCCGTCGGCACCGTCCCCATGGCGGCGTCGACCCGGGCATATCTCGTCCCGGCGCTGCCCTCGCTGGTGGCGGTTATCGCGGCCGCCGTTTTGGGGGCCCGCGGCTTCTCCCCGGAGTTCACCCACGGGGCGGGGCGCTTCCTGTATTCCAGCCCGGTGCCCCGCGGCGTCCTGTGGCTGACCAAAGGGCTCGCCGGCTACAGCCTGTACCTGCTGTGCGCCGCGGTGCCCTGTGTCGTGTACACGAGCCTGTGGGCGGCTCAGAACACCACCGGTCTCCCCATCGAGCCGGTGAGGCTCAGCGCCCTGCTGAGGGGGGGCGCCGTGCCCTATTTGCTGGCCCTGCTGGTCTCGTCTCTGGGGGGGGCGGGTCTGACCGCGGTCGGCGTGACGCTGTTCTCTCTCGGGGTGCGGTCGGCATTGCCCCTGCTGGGTCTTTCAGCCTTCAGCGTGCCGGTCGCGAGCACCTGGCTTGCGCTGGCGCCCGGCAACCCTCTGGCCCGGGCCGTGTGGGCCTATCAGAGTCTGCTCCCGGCGGGCCTGATCGTCGTCGGCGTGCTATCCCACGGCAGAATGAGCCTCGCGGAGCCCGGGCGCCGGTGGGGCTACACAGCGGGCTCCCTGGTCCCGATGGCTATCCTCGCCGCGGTGCTTGCCGTGCCCTGTGGGCTCCTCCGTGCCCGCTTTACCGCTCCACAGCCAAGAGGCGAGATCAGCCAGGTGCGGGTCAGCGCCGATGGGCGGCATGTGGTCTTCCGCGCCAGCGGCCGCAGCGCAGGAATGACCCGCTGGGCACTGGAGGCCGGCTCGCCCGATCCTATCTACCTGGGCGATACCGTCTGGGACGGACGATGGGATGACGACGTCAATGGCTACCTGCTGCTGGCAGGGGTCCGGGGTCCGCGCAAGAGCCCGGAGTGCTGGCTGGTAGACCCGGAGGGCATGCGCCGGTACCTGACCACGGCGCCTCGGGCTTTCAGGACCGGCGGGGCCTCCGTCGAGGAAGTCTGGGTCCGCCCCGACCGCAAAGCGCTGGTGATGTCCCAGGGGTCCTCCAGCAACGGGGCCCTGCACCTCTCGGCGGCCCGCGGTGCCCGGCCGTCCGGGATTGCCGTGACGCCCGACGACACCTTCCTTGGTTGGGCGAAGGCCGGCGACGCCGCCTTCGTCCTGCGGCTGACGGTCGCCGGAAGTGAGGATCCCGGTCTTCCCCCGGAGGCTCTCGCCCGTCTTAGAAGGCTCCAGATCGCCGCCGGCGTGCCGCACCGATCCGGCCTCCTGCGCCTGGAGCCCGACGGCCCGAAGAGCATCGCAGAGCTGCCGGGGCTCCTCCGGGTCCTGGCCGTCTCCGGGGGCGCGTCGGTGGCACTCAAGCCGGGGTCCGGTCTGCACTCCGCCGGCGAGGCTCCCGATGGCTGGGTGATCGACCTTCACAGTGGCAAGAGGGTCCTGCTTCCCGGGCTGGGGCGAGTAGAGAGCGCCGGCTTCTCCCCGGACGGCGGCATGCTTGCAGGGCTCTGCCCGGACCCCTGGTCGCAGACGCGCACCTTGAGGATCTACGACACCCGCACGGGGAGAGTGGTACTGGACGACGCTGGGCCGTGGCGCGAGGTGAGGCTCTTCTCGCAGGGAATGGCCGCCGAGCTGTCCGGCAGTCGTGTTCTGGACCCCGAGTACGGCGCGCCGGTGTGGTCGCCGGACGGCCGCCATGTCGCCGTGCCGGTGTCCCGTCGGCACGAGATGGCCACCGTCCAGGTCTGGAGTCTGGCTGAGCGGCCCGGCGCCGCCGCCGAGGTGGAGCAGCAGGACCCGCCGCGGACGTTCGCAGGCTGGTGGCATGATGGGCGCCTACTGGTGGTCACCCTTGAAGCGACAAGGACGCAGGCTCAGGGAGCCGGGAGGCCGCCGACTCCCAACCCGACAGGCGAGATCGTGCTGGTCGATCCGGATGACGGGACGCTGGAGACGCTCTTCACTACGCGGCCCGCCACGTCGCGATAGCGGTTGAGACCCAGACGCGAATCGGCCCCGGAGGTGCTCACCTGTGATGTCGCTGGTCACCAGACGTCTGCAGAGGTGCTGGAAGGTCGGACCGGCGCTGCTGGTGGCCGGCACGCTGGCGGGGTTGCTGGAGCGGGGGCTCGCGCGGGGCAACCCCGCAGCCGCCTACAGCGATCTGCTGTGGGCCGGCGCCGTGGTACTGCTGCCGGTGGCGGCGGTCATCTCCATGGCCGACGGCCCCGCCGCCGACCACCAGGCGCGGAGCCACCTGCTCCTGGCGGCAGCGCCGCTCTCTCGCATCGCTCTGTGGTTCGGTGAGTTCGCCGCCGGTGCCATCGTCCTGGTGGCAAGCGCCGTGCCGGCTGTGGTGGGATATGCACTGGGGCTGGGGCTGGGAAGTGGTGTTGTGACCTCCACGCCGTCGCTTGCCGCCTCCGACGTGATTCTGCTGTCGGCCGTATACAGCCTCTCCCTGGGTGTCTGCACCCACGTGGCTTCCGGCCTTGCCCGCAGCGTTCTGGGCGCCGCGGTGGCGGGCGCGCTCTCGGCCGGTCTGTGCCTGGGGGGCGTGTGGGCGTTGTCCGAGTATGTAACATCACTGCCGTCGGTCGTCTTCTACGGCGACTCCCCGGTCATCACGCTTTGCGCGGTGCTGCAGGCCGCCGTCACCGCCTGGGTGCTGCTGGCCGGCGCCTGGGCCTACGCCGGAACCGCCCCGCTGGAGCACGGCCTGCGCCTGCGTCGGACGCTGGTGGCGGGGCTCTGCGGCCTGGCGCTGCTCGGCCTGGCCGCAGCCGGGTGGGGGCTCTGGCTCGCGCGCTGAGGGGGGGCCGCGACGATGAGGCCGGCGCCTGCCCGGGCGAGCCGTCGCACGGGGAAGGCTGTAGCGGGTCACCCCGGCCGCAGTTCGGTCCGCCAACCGGGGAGTCATGCAGTGGCCTCTCGCGATGCCGCTGCACAGGAGGTAGCGCGACCATGCGCGCATTCATTGCCGTCGTCGCCAAGGAAGCCAGGGAAGCCTTCCCCCTGGGGCTGCTGATGACGACCACGACACTCGTGGTCTCCGTGGTCTCCGCGGTGGCCACCGAGGGCAATGCGAGTATGTGGTCGTGGGTCGTCCCGATCCTGACACTGGTGGCCGCAGCCGTCATGGGGGCTCGGGCGTTCCGCTCCGATGCCGTCTCCGGGTTGTCCCCGCTGTCCACCGGGCCGATGCGCCGCGGCATGGTCTGGCTGGCCAAGGCCCTGGCCGGCTACGCTCTTTACGTCGTCTTCTGGGCAGTCCCTACGGCGGCGGTACAGCGCCAGCTCAGTGTGGGGGCGGACTTAGGTTCGTCGTTCGGACCGGTCATTGCGGCCACTGCCGTCAAGGGCGCAGGAGCGTACTTGCTTGCCTTCGGCTTCGCCGCTCTGGGGGTGACGAGCATCGGCGCAATGGCGGGGGTGCTCGTGCTGTCGGTAGTCGCGGGGGCAGCCCTCTCCGGATTACTCCTCAGGGCGCAGTGGGGATGGTCGGGGGCGTGGCTTTCCCAGGAGCCCGGCCCCACCGCCTCGCTGGCCGCGGGGTTGCTCCCTGCCTCTGCGCTTATCGCCTTGCTGGTCGCCAGCGCCTGGACCTACGCCCACACGCCGTCGCGCGAGATGCGGCAGCGGGTGAGCAATGCCTGGCGCCTCGGAGCCGTCCTGTTCGTGCTCAGCCCCGTTCTGGCGCTGGGCACGGCCGCGGCCTGGGTCCGCGTGGCGGTGCCGCAACCGGTTGGCGAGCTGCAGCAGGTCACGCTCAGCGGCGACGGCCGGGACCTGGTGTTCGCCGCCGGATGCGGCACGTACCTACGCCGGCGCCATGCGCTCTGGATACAGGAGGTGGGCAGCGCATCGGCCCGGTACATCTGCGAGTACTCGTTCGGGACCAGACTGCAGGCGGCCTCAGAGGGGGTGGTGATGACCACGGGGCTCCCGGGTCTGTCCAAAGAGCAGCAGATCTGGCTCGTGCACCCAAGCGGCAACCGCGAGTTCTTCGGCGAGCTCGGCGGGCGACCGCCGCTGGGTTTCTCCCGGGGAGGCCTGGAGCTCTCCCCCGACAGGGGCCTGGTGGCCATCGCTCCCTCGGTCCCCGGCCGCGGCGATGAGCTGCAGTTCCGGGCCAGACCCGGCGTCCCAGTCCCCAGGTTCGACACGCGCCCCGGAGACGAGTTCCTGGGCTGGGGAGACGACGGTCGCTCGGTGTACATCCAGCGCACCGAGGGCGACGCCAACACCCCCAGACAGTGGAGCATCGGCAAGGGAGCCGACGGCGGTACCGTCATCACCGACGTCACGCGCGGGAATTGGGTGGAGCCCTCCACGCGCATCCTGCGTGCCGATCCGGACGGCCGGGCGGTGTCTGTGGCCAGCGTTCCGGGCACCTTCGATGCCGTCATCGACCCCAGCAGTCAGTACGTGGCGTTGACCCCCAACGGCATGATGAAGGTAACCGACGAGCAGCGGCGGGGTTGGGTCGTGAGCCTCCAAACGGGCTCCACGGCCGCCCTTGAGCAGGTAGCGGACCTGTACGTACTCGCCTTCTCTCCCCATGGCTCCAGGCTGGCCGGGATCGAGCTGGATCGCGAACGCAGAGTGCCCCGCCTGAGGCTGTATCGCTGCTCCGACGGGAAGGTGACCCGCGATGGTCTCGAGGTCACTTCCCTGACCCCATTGGCGCCTTCCGCCCAGGGGGCGGGCAAGTCCGGCGGGGGCTTTTCGTTCGGGAAGCTGCTGTGGTCGCACATGGGCGATCAGCTCGCCATGTGCGCCGAGGGCTCGACGAACCTCGCGTCGCTGTGGTTGTGGCGTCTCGACGGCCGCCGGGGCGGCGGCAAAGCGACCATGCCGGACGAGAGACATCGCGAACTCCTGGGCTGGTCGGCGGATGACCGTCTCGTTCTGCTGGCCAAGGGGCGGGTGGGCACCAAGACTGCCGGGTACGCCACTCGCGACGAGACGCAGGTCGCTCTCCTGGACCCCTCCACAGGGGCCGTCTCGCCTGCGTTGGGGGCCACCTCAGCAAGCAACTGAACGCCGCCGGACCACACACCCGATCGCGGCCTGCGGGCGTTGTCTCCCCACGGGCCGCGATCTGCTCAACGCGCTCCCGATGATCTCGTCCCGCATTCCCTCCGGTCCCCCGTCGTCCTCCGCCTCCCCGCGCTTGATCGCCGCTCACTCCGCGCTGCCGGGCGCCACGCTCGGCACTTGCGCGACCGTCTCGCGCCGCAGGTACTCGATGGGGCTCTGCCCGCCCTCCGGGGCGCTCTGCGTCGCCTGCAGGCCCCGGCCGAAGTCCAGTTGGTAGGCCACCTCACCATGCTGGCTCAGGTCCAGCCCCAGCTCCTCCTCCTCCGGCGTTACCCGCAGCCCCATCACCAGGTCGATGACCTTGAGGATCCCCGCCGACAGCACGAAGGACCATGCCGCCACGGCCAGGATAGCACCGAGCTGGATCAGAAGCTGATGCGGGTTGCCGTACAGCAGGCCGTCGGCGCCCGCGGGGTTCACGGCCTTCTGGGCGAAGATCCCCGTCGCCAGGGCGCCCCAGATGCCGCCCACACCGTGGCAGGCGAAAACGTCCAGCGTGTCATCCAGTCTGGTGCGGTGCAGGGCGATCACGGCCAGGTTGCAGATCAGTCCGGCCAACAGGCCGATGCAGATCGACGCCGGCGTATCCACGAAGCCCGCAGCCGGTGTGATGGCCACCAGACCGCAGACGGCACCGATAGCCGCCCCGCTGGCACTGGGCTTGCCCTTGAGGTACCAGTCCACCGCCATCCAGCTCAGCACCGCGAAGGCCGCGGCCGTGTTGGTCGTCACCATCGCATTGACCGCCAGGCCGTTCATGCCCAGGGCGCTGCCGGCGTTGAACCCGAACCAGCCGAACCACAGCAGCGACGCGCCCAGGATCACGTACGGCACATTGCACGGCCCGTGCTCGCCTCCATTGGTGGCCCGGCGGCCGATGACCAGCGCCGAGGCCAGGGCCGAGGCGCCCGCCGCGATATGCACCACCGTGCCGCCCGCGAAGTCCAGCGCCCCCAGCTTTCTCAGCCAGCCACCCACGCCCCAGACCCAGTGCGCCGCCGGCGCGTACACCAAAGTCGCCCAGATCACCAGGAACACCAGGAGCGAGCGGAACCTAATACGCTCGGCGAAGGCTCCGATGATGAGAGCAGGGGTGATGGCCGCGAACTTGAGCTGGAAGAAGTACAGCAGCAACGAGGGGATCGTCGTGGAGTATTCCGGATCGGGCGCCGTGCCGACGCCGCGGAGCAGGGCATAGCGCAGGTCGCCCACTACGCCACCGATCGAGGGGGCGAAGGCCAGCGAGTAGCCCCACAGCGTCCACACCCCGGTGACCAGGGCGAAGATGATCAGGCACTGGACGATGGTGGAAAGCAGGTTCTTGTGCCTCACCAGGCCGCCGTAGAAGAACCCCAGCGCCGGAGTCATCAGCATCACGAGGGCGGCGGCCACGGCCACCCAGGCCATGTCTGCTCCCACGAGCCCGTCGGCACTGCCCGCGGATGGGGCGGCTTCCCAGCGTCCGAGCACCGCGAGGGCCGCGGCAAAGAGCACAACCACTGCAGCAACGCGCACGATCTTCTGTCTCATCGGTTCACCTCCGCCGCCCCCGCACCCAGAGGCAACGGGCGGCAACTGTCTACGCTGACGTGACAATAGCGGGCCGGTGTTTCGCGGCTGTTTCGTGCAGTTCCGTTTGCCCCGGCCGCGCAGAACGGCGTTCACCACCGGTCCGCCTGACAGCCTCACCTGCCCATGACCGTAGCCTTGTCTGCCGCCCATCCCTATCCGCAGTCAGGTCTGGCGATGCACAAAGACGGACGGCATCGGAATGAGGTGGATCGAGAGAAGGTCGACCCCGCCATCGTGAAGAAATACTAACTGTCGTTCAATACCCCATCCGCGAAGGAGGACCATGAGATGTCACGTCGCGGCTTCACTCTGATCGAGTTGCTCGTCGTGATCGCGATCATCGCGATCCTCGCCGCCATCCTGTTCCCGGTGTTCGCCAGGGCTCGCGAGAAGGCAAGACAGGCCAGTTGCTCATCGAACCACAAGCAGGTTGCCCTGGGGTGGCTGATGTACGCCCAGGACTACGACGAACGGGCGGCATACATGAACATGGCCGACCCGACGTACGGTCGCGTCTGGGTCCAGACCAAGCTGGAGCCGTACATCAAGAACAAGCAGCTTTGGGAGTGCCCCTCGTACGACAACATCGCCAACCCCGGCACCTGCGAGCTACGGGTGCGCGGTGGTATCGGCTACAACTGGGCCTGGACGGCCGTTGAGGGCCCCGGCGGTGACGTCGGCTGGATCTCCGGCAAGAAGCTCGCTCGCCTGGAGAGACCCGCCGAGTTCGTTATCTTCTGTGACGGCACGTGCATGGGTGCCACCGTCTACAACGTCAACACCTTCGATGGCTGGAAGGCCGGCGAATGGCCATCGGGATGGCGGCACAACGGCGGAGCGAACTTCGCCTTCGCCGACGGCCATGTGAAGTGGCAGAAACCCGACAGTATCCTGTACAACCAGCTCTGCCGCGTCAGCGGACTGCCCGACCCCTGATCTGGCACGTGCCCTGTGATGACTGCCAAGTGTCCAGGCCCCGCACTTGGTCTCGAGTGCGGGGCCGTACCGTCTCTCCACAGTTCGCCGCGGTGCCCAGGAGGCCGGGCGCGCCAGAGCAGCGAATCTGCTCGCGCCGCACAGCCGGAGGGAGACCGGCCGACAGCAACGCTACCCTCCGTCTCCGCATGCACCATCCACCCCGGGGAGTCTCGAGATGGAACCCACCCGCCTCACCTGCCCACTTCTCACCCTCGTCCTGGCCACTCTCGTCGCCGCCGCGTCGGCCCAGGACCCCGGCCCTGCCTCCGTGCTTCTTCCAGCCAAGAACCACGTGGCCAACGGCGGGTTCGAGGAGGGCATCGAGGGCTGGGTCCACTTCGCCGGCCACGTCTTCGGCGGGCGGGTAGAGGATGAGCACCACAGCGGCGCCGCCTGCTTCAAGGCCGAGGGGCTCATCGACGGCTACCGGTACTTCCAGCAGGACCGCATCCCTCTGGTGCCCGGCAAGACCTACACCCTCTCGGCCTGGTTCAAGTGCCGGGGCTTCACCCGGGCCGGAGCGGACGTGAGCGCCCTCAATCTGGTCAACTACGGCTGGACAAAAAGCGCCGGCATCGGCCCTCTCAAGCCGGACCAGGACTGGACCTTCACCAGCGTCACCTTCGAAGCTCCGCCAACCACCGATCTGGGGACCGGGCCCGTGTACAACCTGATCTTGTTCTGGCCCATCAACTGCGAGGGCACGCTGTGGGTGGACGACGTGCAGATCGAGGAGGGCCCGCAGGCCTCGGCGTTCACCGATCTGTACCTGGGCTACGGGATGGAGGCCCGTCAGAACCTGGCGGCCGTCCACCTCCAGGCCGAGGAGGCACACAGGCAGCTCACCACCACCTGTGCGGCGTACCCTCTGGCGGCGAAGCTGGCCGCGCGGGCGCAGGAGGTCCTCGACGCCGTCGCGGAGCTCTCCGCGCGTCTCGCGGGGTATGCCGAGCTCACCAACGCGCAGGCCCGCGCCCTGCGCCATGAGGCGGCAGCCCTCGGCCCCCGCGTGGCCGCGCTCCGCTTCGTGCGCTTCCTGCACGGCGCCTACGTTCCCCTGGCGCACGTCGCCCTGCCCGAGCAGGAGCCCGGCGAGCTGCGTCTGGACCTGCACTGCTTGATGGGTGAGACCCGCGCCGTCGCGCTGACGGTGGCCAACCTCACCGGCGCCTGGGCGGTGCACCGCATCGTGCCCGGTGAGCTTCGCGATACGGTACAGAACCGCCGCCTGACCGGCGTGCCCTGGGTAAGGGCCTACAGCGTGCCACCCCTCCGCGGCCACGCCCGGCCCCGCGAGATCTTCACCGATCCCCTGCCGCCTCTTGACGAAGCGGGCTTGTTCCACATCCGGGAGACCGGCCTGGGCCAGATGGTGCTCGTTCTCGATACCGGTCAGCTCTTGCCGGGGCACTACGAGGGCCGCATCGCGGTGCATTCGCTCACCGACCCGTCGGACAAGTGCGACGTCTTTGTGGACCTGACGGTGGCCCCCGTAGCACTCGCCGCTATCGACGATCGCGCGGTGTGCGACATCGGGAAGGCCGCCGAGCATGCCCTGGACAGCACCGAGGCCATCGGTCAGAACACCTTCACGCTACCCGCGCAGTGGCTGGCGCCGACGCATGCCCCCGCCGGCGGCCCGGTCACAGTGGACTTCACCCGCGCCCGGCAACTGATCGCGACGGTGCTGGAACAACGCCCCGACGCCCGCTTCCTTCTGGCCTTCGGAGCGGGGCAGATGCTGGCCCGCCACCTGGAGAAGGCATATGCCATCGGGCCGGAGGCCCCGGACTTCGAGGACTGCGTCCGGGGCTGGGCGCAGGCGGTGGCCCGGGGCTTCGAGCAGCTCGGGGTAGAGGCAGAGCGGGTCGCCATCGAGACCATCGACGAGCCCGGGGTGGGTGACCTGCCTTTGGCCTGCACGCTTTCGGACCTCATCCACGAGGCCGTGCCGGCGCTCCGGACCATGGCCTACGTCACGTCTTTCGAGCCCGACAGCCCGCCCCACGCGCGCCTGTACGGCTCTCACGACATCACCGGCCTGGCCGTGGAATGCGCCAACGCTCAATCCGTGGCCTATCTCCGGGCGTTGGGCAAGCAGGTCTGGGTCTACGACTGCCAGAGCAATGGCGAGACTTTCGAGCCCACGGCGTACTATCGGCTCTTGCCCTGGCGGGCGTGGGCTCTGGGTTTGGACGGCTGGGGGCACTTCTCGTGGCTGAGCTCGGAGCGCGGCCGGGGATATGAGCCCTGGGAGGGAGTGGCGGAGCAGTCCATGGTCTACCCGGCGCTGGGCGGCGGGTCCGTCGTCAGCCGCCGGTGGCTGGCCCTGCGGGCCGGGACTGAGGACTACCGCGCCCTGCGCTCGCTGCAGATGCTGGTGGAGCAAGCGGAGCGCCAGGGGGCGCAGACCCAGGCCGTACGAGATGCCCAAGATCTGCTGGAGCAGTTGCCGCAGGAGGCCCTGGGCCTGCTGCGCCCCGGCCGGGGCTACCATCAGTCCCTGGCCGAGGGCGCCGACCCGGAGGCGTTGGACCGGTTCCGGCAGCGGCTCGCCCTGGCGGCCGAGGCCGTGGTCGCCGAGATGGAGGTTGCGCCGGGCCCGACGGGCCTGACCGTGACAGGCGAGGGCGAGGCAAGCCGGTTGGCCCTGGACCTGGCTCGGGCGGCGAAAGTGACCGTCCGCTACCTCTGCGGCGGCCAACTGCCGTGGCGGACCGTCGCCGCCCACCTGTCCTCCGGCGCGCAGACGCTCACGCTGCCCTGCCCGGAGGCGGAGGAGGTGAGTTCGTGCATCGTGGCCTGTACCGACGAGGCCGGATGTGTCTCGGTTGGCCATGCCTGGCCGGACTGCGCCGTGGAGGTGGATAGCACGATGCCGCCGTACGACGGTTCGCTCCTGAGCGACGGGGTCGCCGTGCCGGGGATGCAGTTCGAGCCCGAGCACGGATGGGTCTCCGACGGGTCGGCCACGGAACACCGGGTGGTGCTGTCTCTGACGGCCCCGCAATCGCTTCGGACGCTGGAGCTGTGGTGGATGGCCTTCTATGGGCCGCCCACGGAGTACAGGGTCCAGGTCGAGAGCGAGGGAGGCTGGATCGATGCGCCGGGGTTCTCCCGCTGGCGCGCCGCCACTTCCGCCGTGGAGAGGATCGATTTGGGGGGAGTGGCGACGGCCCGCGTCCGTATCCTCCAGGCCCCCGGGGGCGGCAATCGCACATTCCCCAACCTGATGGGGCTCAGCGAGGTGCGGCTGAGGTAGGCCCTGGAGGTGCGGCCGAGAACTCACATTATGCATGAACGCACTGGGGCCACATTCCGCCATTTCCGCGTCCGGAACGGTCGAAGTACTGCCGTTCTCCCCCCTCCTCCCGTCTCCGCCGGCCGTTTGGCGGAGTAAGGGAGAGGGGGGCTGGGGGGGTGAGGTGACGTGAATCGGCGCCTGCCCGGAACCTGCATAATGTGAGTATCCAGCCCGACTCGGCGATCCCGCCCTGCGGGATCGCCACCTGGCCGTGGCACCGACCCGAGGCGAACCTCCGTGCCGTACTCGTCGGTTTGAGGCCGAGATTCGATAGTCTTGCTGCGACGCTTCCGTGAGGCGCGGCCCACCAGGCGCGCCCCATGGCTTTGAGGCCCGGTGGAGCGGACCGGGGCTCCCCCCGGCACCGCGGGCCACCCGCCACGCTCTACGGCGTCTCCGCGAGCCACTGCCGGACGGCCGCCCACATCTCCGGGGTCACGGCGCCGAAGTGCCAAAAGCCGATCCCGCCCAGGTCCAGCTCGTCCGCGGTCTGCAATTGCGCCCGCGTGCTGGTCTCGTCGGTGGCGAAGAACAGGTGCAGGACGCCCTCCATGTCCTCGTACTGATAGGTGCTGATCTGCTCCCATGGGAGCCACAGGCGGCGGACCTCGGTGCCCTCGGGCACCTGAGGCTGTGGTGCCTCGGGAGACTGCACCTGGCCGTCGAGCCGGAGGGCGAAGTCTCGCGAGTACGCCGGCAGGCCCATGATGAGCCGGTCGCGAGGCACAAAGTGGCTCCAGTAGGCCATGGCCTCCCTGGCCCACGGGTAGGTGCTCACCGGACCGATGCCCTTGCCCGAGAGACTGTACATGTCATAGCACATCACCCGCACCAGGTCGCAGGTCTCTCCCACCACCTGCGGGTCATACCAGTCGATGCCGCCCATGCCCGGGCCGGTCTCCCGAACCGTCCGATAGGTGCTCATGATGTAGCTGACGCACATGCTCACGCGTCTGCCCGCCCCGTGTAGCGCCGCGGCGGTCTCGCGCAGGAAGGCACTGTAGCCCTCCTTGTGCTGGTTATCGACGCTCTCGTAGTCGAGATCGATGCCGTCGAAGCCCCCGTCCTCGCATCGGCGCAGGTAGCTCTGGATGACCTCACGGCGGCGCTCCGGGGTATCGAAGACGGAGCCGTCGTGGCCGCCGACCAGCAGATACACCTGGATTCCCAGCTCGTGGCACCGGGACACGAACTCCCGATTCGCCGGGCCGCAGACGCTGACCATCCCGATGATGTCCGCCTGCTCCCGGAGCAGGTCGATGGTGCTCTCTCCGGTGTAGACGATCCAGGGGCACACTCCCCGGCGGGCCTTGAGCGGGATGCAGGAGTCGGCGGCGCCGGCAAGGCCGGGCAGGCCGGACAGGAGCAGGGCTATTGGCACGGCACGAAGCATGGGCAAGATGGGTACCTCCCCGGCGGGTCCGGGCCGTCGCCGGCCACAGGCGCGTACGGGACGGGGGGCCGGAAAGTGGACGCAAAAAAGACCCCGCCACGGTTGTGGCGGGGTCTTGCGGGTTACGAGGTTGTGAGCCGTCTAGTTGATGACGGTAACGTTCTCAGCCCGCGGACCCTTGGGGTCCTTGACGATGTCGAACTCGACATGCGCGCCCTCGCTGAGGGAGCGGTAGCCGTCGCCGACGATGGCCGAGAAGTGCACGAACACGTCTTCACTGCCCTCTGTCTCGATGAAACCGAAACCCTTGTCGTCGTTGAACCACTTGACTACGCCTGTTGCCATTTGAGGCCTCTCTTTCCAGCATCGACCAGAAACTACCTGCAGCCATTGCTGGAAAGGATGGTCTGTCCAGCAGGTCAACAAGGTTCCAGCCTGTGCTCGTCGTACACCCCGGCGGGATGACCTTCACCGGAGTATGCCCAGTATAATGGGGTCGGTGCATCAAGTCAAGCCCAATTTGCAGAAAGTTTCCACACCGCCGTTCTCCGGCAGGTCGCCGTGAATCTATGGCCGCGACTGCCCCCGTGGTTTACTTCGGCTTGCCCCCTGACGTATAATCAAGCGTCACTTTTCGGTACAGGACACCTCCAGTATGCCAGGCGAGAGCATCCGCATCTACGGCGCATCAGAGCACAACCTCGATGACGTGAACCTCGAGCTGCCACGAGACTCCCTGGTCGTCTTCTGCGGGGTCAGCGGGTCCGGCAAGTCGTCCATGGCCTTCGACACCATCTACGCCGAGGGCCAGCGACGCTACGTCGAGTCGCTTTCCACCCATGCCAGGCAAGTCCTGGGAGTCATGGCCAGGCCTCGAGTCGATCACATCGACGGGCTCTCGCCCGCCATCGCCATCGACCAGAAGTCCGCCAGCAGCAACCCCCGCTCCACCGTGGCGACCATCACCGAGATCCACCATTATCTGAGGGTCTTGTACTCCCGCCTGGGTCAGCCCTACTGCTACCGCTGTGGCCGGAGGATCGGCGCCCACACCGTGCAGCAGATCGTGGACGCCGTGCTGGCCCTCCCCGAAGGCACCCGCGTGCTGGTGCTCGCCCCGCTACGTGTCCAGACCAAGCAGCGTGAAGCGCTCCGGGTCGCCCGGCGCGCCGGCTTCGCCAGGGCCCGGATCGACGGCCGGGTGGTGGACCTCTCAGACGGTGTCGACCTGGACGGCGACGGGCACACGATCGAGATCGTCGTGGACCGCATCGTGGTGGAGGCCAAGCTCCGCGGGCGCCTGGCCGACTCCATCGAGGTCGCCCTGGCCGAAGGCGATGACGCCGTGATCATCGGGGTCCTCGATGGGCAGGACATGGTCTACTCCACGCGCTTCGCCTGCGCGCTGTGCCAGATCACCTATCCTCAACTCACGCCGCAGATGTTCTCCTTCAACAGCCCCCACGGCATGTGCCCTGAGTGCGGCGGGCTGGGGGTGCTGGAGGATTTCGACCCCGACCTGTTCGTGGCCGACCCCAATGAGCCCATCCTCGATGGAGCCCTGGAAGTGTACGGCCAGGTGGACAACATCCACGTGCGTCATGTCCTCGAGGGGCTCGCCAAGCACTATGGCTTCAGTCTGCAGACGCCGTGGAAGGACCTCTCGCCCGAGGCGCGCCACGTCGTCCTGTGGGGCTCGGGGGAGCAGAGCATCGAGTTTTCGTACCAGACCCGAGCCGGTCGGCAATACCAGTATTCCAAGCCCTTCGAGGGCCTGATCCCCACCAGCAGGCGCCGCTTCGATGAGACCAAGTCTCAGGCCCAGAAGGACTTCTACCGCAGGTTCTGCTCCATGGCCCCCTGTCCCGCCTGCGAGGGAACGCGTCTGCGTCCTGAGAGCCGGTCCGTACGCATCGGTGACAAGCGCATCGTGGACATCACGGCCATGGATGTTGCCACCTGCCTGGAGTTCTTCGAGCAGCTCGACCTGGGCAAGACGGGGAGTGTGGTGGCCCAGGAGCTGCTGCGCGAGGTCAAGGCCCGTCTGGCCTTCATGATCGAGGTGGGTGTCGGGTACCTGACTTTGGACCGCGCGGCGCCCTCGCTCTCCGGGGGCGAGGCCCAGCGCATCCGCCTCGCCACCCAGATGGGCTCGGGCCTGGCAGGGGTGCTCTATATCCTCGATGAGCCCAGCATCGGCCTGCACCTGCGAGACCACGGCCGGCTCTTGCAGACGCTGCTGGCCCTGCGAGACCTGGGCAACACCGTCATTGTCGTCGAACACGACCCGATGACCATCGAGAAGGCCGACTATGTGGTGGAGTTCGGTCCCGGGGCCGGGGTGCACGGGGGAAAGGTGCTGTTCGCCGGCTCCGTGGAGGGGATGAAGGAGAGTCCCCGGTCTGTGACCGGCAAGTACCTCACGGGCCAGGCGGGCACGCCGACGCCGACCGAAAGACGCCGGGGCAACGGGTCGTGCCTCGAGGTCAGGAAGGCCTCGGAGCACAACCTCCGCGACATCTCGGTGAAGTTCCCGCTGGGCTGCATGGTCTGCGTCACAGGGGTCTCGGGCTCGGGCAAGAGCACCCTGGTGCATGATGTCCTGTTCCGCGCCCTGCGCCGCAAACTGCACGAGACCGTGGACCGCCCCGGCGCCCACGAGCGCCTCCTGGGCACCGAGAACGTGGACAAGATCGTCAACATCGACCAGAGCCCTATCGGGCGCACCCCCCGCTCGAACCCGGCCACCTACTCCGGAGTCTTCGCCCACATCCGCGAGTTGTTCGCCGCCACTCCGGAGGCCAAGATCCGCGGCTACAAGCCGGGGCGGTTCAGCTTCAATGTCAAGGGCGGTCGCTGCGAGGCCTGTGAGGGCGACGGCACCGTCAAGATCGAGATGCACCTCCTCCCCGACGTGTACGTGCCCTGCGAGGAGTGTCACGGCACCCGCTACGACCGGGAGACCCTCCAGGTGCACTACAAGGGCAAGAGCATCGCCGATGTCCTGGACCTCACCGTGGAGGAGGCGCTCCATCACTTCCAGAACGTGCCCATCCTCGAGCGCATCCTGCGCACCCTGCGTGACGTGGGGCTGGACTACGTCAAGCTCGGCCAGCCGGCGACCACGCTCTCCGGAGGCGAGGCCCAGAGGCTCAAGCTGGCCCGGGAGCTGTCGAAGATCGGCACCGGCAGCACGCTGTATATCCTGGACGAGCCCACTACGGGCCTGCACTTCGCGGACATCGAGAAGCTCTTGGAGGTGCTCAATCGCCTCGTGGATGCCGGCAACACGGTGATCGTGATCGAGCACAATCTGGACGTGATCCGCCGGTGCGACTGGATTGTGGACCTGGGGCCCGAAGGCGGGGCCGGGGGCGGAACGGTGGTGGCGGCGGGCACACCGGAGCAGGTGGCCCAGAATCAGAAGTCGTACACGGCGCAGTTCCTCAAAGAGGCTCTCCAGCCATAGGGTGTTGCCAAGAGGCCCGGCCTGCCTGCCCCCTGTCATCCCGAGCGCCGGTCTCGCGCCGCCAGATAGCGAGCAGTCTCACTGGATGCCGGGGAGTCCTCGAGCTATCCCGTTCAGGAGCGGACGCGCTCCGATTGGCGCTCCCCGGCGAATGTGCGCTTCTCGGGCATGCCTCCGGGCCGGGATCCGCCTGTCTACCCCAGCAGCGTCTTGAGGTGCTCTACCCCCCGCCCGAGCTGCCGCGCCCGCTCTGTACCGTCGTACTTGCCGAGTGACTCGTCTTCGATGTACAGCCCGCCGTCGTAGCCGGCGGCCCGGAGTATGGAGATCACCGTTCCGTGGTCGATGTCGCCGTCGGGGAGGGGGCACACGTGGCGGCCGTAGTCCCAGCCGGCCCGGCGGCTGGTATCTCGCGACTCGGGCGAAAAGTGCAGATTCTTGCTGTGGACGTGCTTGACGTCCGGGGCGAACCGGCGACTGATCTGGTAGACGCCGTCCAGGGCCATACCGGACCAGTAGAAGTTGGCCGGGTCAAGCGTGAGCCCCACGCGGGGTGAGGCCGTCTTGTCCAGCACCGCCCGCAGCCATGCCGGATCATTGCCCTGCAGGCCGTGGTTCTCGATGCCAAGGGGGATTGCCAGGTCGGAGGTTGCATCGAGGACGAACCCCAGGGCCTCGGAGTAGATGTCCACGCGCCGAGTAAACGGCAGTTCCTGCTGGCCGGTCATGGCGGCGTCGAGCCGGACCACGCCGGCTCCGAGGCCGGCGGCGATGCGCACGCCGTCGGCCACCCAGCGCAGCTCGGCCTCCGGATGGTGGGAGTTGAAGTTGTTGGCCAGCAGGACCGCGCCTACCCGGACGCCGGCCCCATCGAACGCCTCCTTGGCCCGGGCGACGCGGCCGGGATCGGTGAGCGGCGGGCGAGGGTCGATGAGCCGGGCTTCCGGGCCCGTGACGCTCAGGTCGCGGCTGAGGGCCAGCTCCACCGCCTCGAGGCCCAGCGCGGCCAGGCCCTCGCGGATCGTGGCGTAGCCCGCGTGCTGGATGATCACGTCGCGTACTCCCACGTGCATGGCTACACACTCCATGGCCCCGGGCCCTTGTCACATCGCCCGGCGCCGGACCTTGGGTTCTGCGTTTGGCGCCGGGGGCGCCGAGGCCTGCCGCCTGACCGCTCTGAGCAGCAACGCCGGCAGCACCGTCAACGCCGCGATCAGGGCCGTGGCCAGCACTCCGAACCCCAGGAGCGAAGACAGCCACGAAAGCGCCGTGGCCAGGTTCTCGGAGTACCAGTGCCACACGGCCGAATCGGGCAGGCGGAACCCCAGGTAGAACAGAGCGCCGATGAGCCCGGTGGCCAGACACAGGAGGGGGACCACACTGCGCCGCAGGTCGGTTTCGCTGGGGGCCATCTCGGCGCCGATGCTGAACCCCAGCAACAGGAAGAGGTAGGTCCGCCAGTCGTCATAGTGCAGATTCCGCAACGTGGCCCACAGGCTGTCCAGAAGCCTCGGCGCTACCCCGCCGCCGTCCAGGCTCTCACCGGCCAGGAAGTGAACGCCAAGCAGGCGTGCGATCTGCTCCAGAGCGAAGGTCCCCAGGATCAGAGGGAACACGGCGGCGGTGGCCGTGGCCAGCCAGGGGAAATGGATCGGCGACCACGGCTCCCCCGGCCGGCAGCAGCCGCGGCCCCGCGGATCGCCCACGCAGAAGGCCAGCTTCTTCACCCGGTACCCGCACAGGATGTACCCAACCGCGTGGCTCAGCTCGTGCACCATATTGCCCGGCAGGCGCAACAGCCGCACGAACCACCCACCGCCCTGGCGCCGCACGACCAGCGCCTGCAGTACCCATACGAAGAGGATACGCGACAGGGCATAGAGAAAGACCGCCTCGAGGGCGACGATGAGGACCTTCTGCGCCAGCAGTAGCGGAGGCATCACCGGGCGATTATACCAGATCACCCCGGGGGGTAACAGGGGCGTGAGGGCGCTGCCCCCCCACTGCTCCCACCGCACAGAAAGCGTCACGCTCACTCGTGAACCGGGGCGGCCTGACGGCCGCGAGCGAAGGTCGCGGTGCCGGGCGCCCCTCAGATCCGTCATTCCATCCCGCGCCACCGCCCTTGGTGGACGCGATTGCACCCAAAGGAGCACAGTGATGAAGGTTACCATCGTGGGAGCCGGGAACGTCGGGGCCACTTGCGCCCAGCGAGTGGTGGAAGCGGGCCTCAGTGACGTGTACCTGGTGGATGTCGTCGAGGGTCTGGCGGCCGGCAAGGCCCTCGACCTGGCCCAGGCCGCGCCTCTCGTCGGCCACGGCTGCAGGATCACCGGCGGCACCGATTACGCCCCGACTGAGGGCTCCGACGTCGTCGTCATCACCGCCGGCATCGCCCGCAAGCCGGGTATGTCGCGGGACGACCTCCTGGCCACCAATGGCAAGATCATGACAGAGGTCGTCACCAATGTCTGCCACCATGCCCCCAATACGATCCTGCTTGTCGTCTCCAATCCGCTGGATGTCACCACCTACATCGCCCAGCAGGTCTCCGGGCTGCCCCGGGAGCGGGTGTTCGGCATGGCCGGCGTCCTGGACAGCGCGCGTTTCCGGACATTCATCGCCATGGAGGTGGGGTGCTCGCCGCAGGATGTCACCGCTATGGTGCTGGGCGGCCACGGGGATTCCATGGTTCCTTTGCCCCGCCACGCCACGGTCAGTGGCGTACCCATCGGTCAACTCATCGGCCCCGAGCGGATCGCGCAGATCGTGGACCGCACCCGCAACGGAGGCGCTGAGATCGTGGGCTTCCTCAAGACGGGCAGCGCCTTCTACGCACCGGCGGCCTCCGTGGTGCAGATGGTCGCCGCCATCCTCCGCGACGAGAAACGCATCCTGCCCACCTGTGTCAGACTAAGTGGCGAGTACGGTCTGGAGGATGTCTTTGTCGGGGTGCCGGTCAGCCTGGGCGCCGGCGGGGCGGAGAAGGTCATCGAGCTGGACCTGGACGAGCCAGAAGCCACGGCCCTGCAGGCATCGGCCGAGGCCGTGCGCAATACGGTGCAGGCGTGGGAGAACCTCAGCATGTGAGTCTCCCGTGGACCCCGGGGGCGCTGGGGCCGGGGGAGGGCCCGCGCCTCCGGGGAGTGTGACTACCATGAGACTGACGGCGATTGTGTTTCTTCTGCCGGCGCTCCTGCTGCCCATCGCGGGCTCGGAGGCCGAGGTGGGGGGCGTCGTGGGCAACGGCGGGGTAAGGCTCTTCACCGTGGCGGCGGTGCCGGGGTACACGGCGGCGCAGCGGGTCGAGGTGATCCAGAAGCGCCTCATCGACATCCTCAGCAGTATCCGCAAGGGTCAGGACCCCGGCGTGGCGGTCCGGGTCGAGGACGGGGCGCCGGTGATCTATGTGCGCGGCCTGCAACTGGTGACCGTCACCTGGCGCGACGGGCAGTTGCACTCGACCCCACCTCAGCAACTGGCCACGTTCTGGGCGGACGTTCTCCGCACGAAGCTCCCGGTGATCGCCCCGGACACCGCCGGCGGCGCCCGGGATACCTGGGCGAGATAGGTCCGGTAAGGGCGTCAATTAGGCGCAGACCGACGGTTTTCGGGCCGCCTATGGCCCTACTGAACCCGGTTCGGCATGGTCCTGGCCCACGGCTGCGGAGGCCACAAAGCCGGGCCGAAACTGTCGGCCAATGCGCTCTTCTCCGCCGTTGCCGTCGCCGTCATCCTGTCCATCCTGTTCGCCGTTCCGGTCGCCGCTATCCTGTCTATCCGCCGTTATCCTGTCCATCCTGTCCGCCGTTGCCGTCGCCGCTATCCTGTCCATCCTGTCCGCCGTTGCCGTCGCCGTCATCCTGTCTATCCGCCGTTATCCTGTCCATCCTGTCCGCCGTTGCCGTCGCCGTTATCCTGTCCATCCGCCGTTATCCTGTCCATCCTGTCCGCCGTTGCCGTCGCCGTTATCCTGTCCATCCCGTCTGCCGTGC